>Ga0207060_10001_pt2 | contig 84564 bp, 67 predicted proteins | sample Alteio_BWMinCont_30_FD_153270 | JGI IMG/M metagenome (GOLD analysis project Ga0207060, IMG submission 153270) | Enriched cells from forest soil in Barre Woods Harvard Forest LTER site, Petersham, Massachusetts, United States -... | ecosystem: Environmental > Terrestrial > Soil > Temperate forest >...
GCCAGACACCCAATGATCTATGACCTTCTTGCCGTCCAGGAAAAGCCGGCAGCCATCGTCGGCCATTACGGCCAGTTGATAATGACCGGTGGTCGGCGCGACGAGCTTGCCCTTCCAGCGGACGCTAAAATTTTCCGGACCAACGCCCGGCATCAAGGTATCAGGCTGGGCCGTAAAGTTGAAATCGACCAATTGATCGGTGCGTGTCTTGGCCGGGGTTCCCTCCAAATTGGGATTGGTAAAGTATTCCCCCAGCAGGCCGTGCCCGGAATCGTCTCCTTCAGGAATAAGATCGGCGTTGGGAATATATATGTAGTTATCAGAATCGCCGGACGCAAATTGAACGGTGATTTTATCTCCGGCCCGCTTGGTGATGCCATCCACCGGAGTGATGGTATAAAACGGAGTGACATTGGGGCTGCCTCCGACTTCGATCTGCGGCTTTTGAGCGGGGAGCCCGATGAGGGCGATGGAGTGTATCTTCGCCGGGTCGATCGGAAGAATATTTCCCTGGTCCTTCAAAAGAACGATTCCGTGCTCGGCGACTTCTCGCGTGAGTTGCTGATGCTCAGGTGAATTCACCTGAGATGGATCCAACGTCCATGGTCCATCCAGCAATCCAGTACGAATAATGGTGCGAAGGATACGTCGGACGTTCTCGTCGATGGCGGCTGGGGTCGTCTGCCCATTTTGCAAGGCCAGTTGGATCGCCGCCGGGTTTAGATTCCGGGGTGCGCCCGGCATTTCAAGATCATTGCCGGCGTTGATGACATTGGCCGTCTGATGGGCACCGTGCCAGTCCGATATCACCAAGCCGTCATAGCCCCAATCCTTCTTCAAAACATCGGTCAACAGGTAGTGATTGGCGCTGGAGTGCATGCCATTGACACGATTGTAGGAGCTCATCAACGTCCAAACATGGCCGTCTTTCACACCGGCCTCGAAGGCGGGCAGATAAATTTCGCGCAGCGCACGTTCACCCACTTCCACATCGCCTTCCCGGCGATCGACCTCTTCGTTGTTGCATGCAAAATGCTTGATGCATGAGGCAGTGCCGACACCCTGCATCCCGAGGATATAGCCAACTGCTATCCGGCCCGCAAGGAACGGATCCTCACTAAAGTACTCGCCATTGCGCCCACCCAAGGGAGAACGCTGAATGTTGACCGCAGGCCCGAGGAGAACCTGGCTGCCGACTTTCTTGTTGTGAGCCTCATCGCCGATCGCCGCTCCCACGCGACCGATCAGGTCGGGATCCCAAGTGGAAGCCATCACGACTCCGCTGGGAAAAGCCGAGGCAGGACCACCATTGGTCTTACCTATGCCGCGTACGCCAGCACCCGCATCGGCCATGCGCATCGGAGGTATCTGAAGCCTTGGAATTGCCACCGTGGTGTTATTGCTGTCTCCGCCGAGAAGCGAGATTTTCTCGTCCTGTGTCAGGCGACCGAATAAATCGTTCACCCGATCTTCGAGCGGTGCGGTTTTGTCCAGATAGACCACTTTGTCCTGGCCTCGAAGTGAGGGCGCAACAGAGAGCAGGCCAAGAACTAAAAAAGAAAAAGTGCGGATTGGAAAATTCATATAATAATCGATGACTGTTAGTTGGCTGGGATTTTGACTGATCCTTTTTCGTCCAGAGAAGCCTTCGCCTGCTTCTTGCCCGACGGATCAAAAACGGAAATGGTCATCTCTTTAAATACGGTTGGACCGGAATAGTTGCCCTCCCTCGTCCAACTCAGCTCACGGGTGGTATCATTCCACGTGAACACCGTTTTGCGGAAAGTGCCCTTCAGATAATCAGTGGTTGCTCCATCATCCTCGACGAAAGTGAAGGTAGCATCCTTACCTGGGTAGATTTGCATATCGAGAGGACCACCGGGGATTTCATCCGTGCTTTGGATAACCGGTCCCAAAGGAAGAATGGTTCCGGCACGAACATAAAGGGGAGTCTCATCCAGATTGGCATTCGCAGTGATCGTTTGATTGCCCTCGACTGCGGTGGTCCCTTCAAAAGGAAACCATCGATCCTGCGGAAGATAGACCGATCGTGAGGTGGCTTTTTCCTGCAAGATCGGAGCGGTCATGAGACCGGAGCCCATCATCCATTGATCGGAAAGATTAGCCACCTTGGGATCGTCAGGAAATTCCATGAGCAGCGGACGCATCATGGGCACACCTGTGTCATGCGTTTCGTAGGCCAGGCTGTAATAGTAAGGAATCAGCCGATAGCGCAGGTCGAGAGCCTTTGTGATCGCGGCCTGGGCATCGGGACCAAAGAGCCAGGGAAAATGCGGGACCATTTTATGCGCCGAATGCGCGCGCATGACGGGAAAGAAGACGCCGGCTTCCATCCAACGCGTGAGCATCTCGGGCGTCGTGTCGGCTTTGTAGCCGCCAATGTCACATCCGCAATAAGGCATGCCGCCCAAACTCCAATTGAGGAGATCTGTCGGAGTTCGCGCGAAAACATCCCACTTGGCATGCATGTCGCCCGTCCAGGCCGCCGCACCCAGACGTAGCAGCCCTGGTGAAAAAGCACGGTTCAACGACCAGAAGCGCTGGTTCGGTTGCACCTTCGCCCAAGCCTCCAGCTCCGCCTGGTTCCAATGATAATAATTGCTGAAGGATTCTTCCCCCTCGTCATTCCACCACCCGCTGATGTACCCGGTTTGCAGAAGCGGCAGCGATTGTTCCGCGTACCAGGACCGAAAATCGGCATTCGCAAAATTCGCGTCACGTTTGTGATAGCCACCATCTGCCCCAACGGGCAGGTCGGGCATCCAACCTTTTTGCTTTAAGAAATTCAATGTATCGGAGTTGCCGATGCGAGGCTTGCGGATTCCCACAAAGTGAATGCCTTGTTTGCGATAGTCGGCCAACTGCGCGGCAGGCTCCGGAAACAGCATCGGGTTAAAACCGAAGTCATTAAAGCCCGGCTCACCTTCGGGCGGTACGCTGTAATCGGGCTTGGGCGTGTACCATTCAAAATCGATGATGAAGGTGTCAACCGGGATATGGAGCGTCCGAAATTGTTTCAACGTATCCTCGATATAGGCGCGGTCCGTCCATCCCCAACGGGACTGAAAATATCCCAGCGTAAAGCGTGGAGGCACCGGTGCGTAGCCGCTTAATTGCGCATAGGCCCGCGATGCCGTTTTGAGATTAACTGCCGGCATCAAATAAAGATCGGCCTTCGTGCCGGGAAAATGCCAGGTCAAGCCGGTTTGATCGGCGTCGGCTGACCACAACGCAGGACTGTCGTCATTGGCCGTAACGGCTAATGCGGCGTAACCGTTTGGAGACCAATAGTAGGGAAGTATCGCCCAACCATCCCCCAGATGCGTATCCACCTTGGTCTGCTGCAGATGTCCAGTGCCGTTTCCGCAACCATAAACTTGAATGGGCGAACCCGTCTTCCAGGCTACCGGCAAATCAAGACCCGGAACTTGAATACTACTCGGCGGCGGCGGCGTGGACGGCGCGCCGGGATTCGCGGGAGGGACCGCGGTTGAAGCAGGCGCATCTTCCTTGGCGACGGGACCTTGAAACAAGATCGGCACCTTCACCGTGACCTGTTGACCAATATCTGAAGAGGGAATAATCGTCCCGCCGTTTGCGTCCTCCAGCGTCCACTTTCCTGTCTTGGAATCGATAAGCAGTTTTCCGGCAGAGGATGAAACTCCCACCAATCCGTCATGCTGGACGACCTGCCAGGGTGTGTTGTCGTTTTTCGTTTCAGGAGCGAGAAACGTAGTCGCACTTGGGGTTGCCTTTCCCTGATAGGAAATCGAGAGACGGAAAGCCGTCGGCGTGGCAACAGCCAGTTCGACGTTCCTGATACCAATCTGAAGCTCGATTCCCCGGTCGGTCTTTTGAAATGTGGCGTCCTGTGCCCTGGCAAAAGACGCAGCAGCCAAAGCGAAAAGGAAAATACAGCACGGCCCGTAAAGCCGTTTGAGCAAGAATTGGGCATCGCACAAGTGAGAGATTGTTTTAAGCATCATATGGATCGTTCTTTAGGTTTTTGAGAAATTATATTAGGGCGCAGGCTTCAGGTCTTCCCACCGCACGGTCCACGAACCGTCGTTGGGGAAACCTGGAGCGGGCCGGTTCGGCGCGCCATCCCAACCGGCGGCCATCATGGCGACGGCGTAGAGGAGACCGCCATTTCCAGGCAGGTAAGGCGCCGGACCGCCTAGGCAAAGACCTCGTTCATCGTAGCGATTCTTTTTGGATGGATTGAAGAGCGCGTCAATGGCTAGCTGGGGCTCGCCGACACGAGCAGCTGCCATCGCCATCCAGGGGAAATCCCAGCCCCAGCATTTATCCCAATTCCAACTGCGCCCGATCTCCACGACGGTACGATGCGCGGTGTCCGGGTCGAGGCCCTTGAAAGGCGGCAACATGCCGATGTTGCCGAGCATGTCGATGTGATCGGACCGGCGTGCGATAAATGTATCGGGACGATCATCACTGAAGATATAGAGACCGTCTTTTTCCGGCAGGGGTGCGAGGTGATTGATAACGTCGTCCCAATGCGGCTCGCGGCCCATTCCGAGACGAAGACGCCACTGCTGGGCCATCTCAAGCCCGACCCGCCAGTAACCAAGTTCAAAGATGGTGTTGCGACGAAGGATACCACCCTCCGTGGAAGGCCAGACGGGATCAAGGTTATACTGGCCGGTGGCGTCCTTCGTGGCGTAGTCGGCCATGAAGTCGGCCGTACCCAAAACAACGTCCTTCCACTTTGCCAAAGTTTCGGCGGTGGGATGAAGCCGGTAGTCGAGCTCGGCAAAGAAAATGGGATGAGGCTCCTTCCAAAGAAGCGCCATTTCGGGTGGCCAGCCATCATTGTAACCATCGGGCCCGGTCGTCTTGGGCCACATCAGGCCCTTGTAGTCGAAGTTCTGGGCGATCGCGCGCGCGACGGGGGTGATGCTCTGATAAATATTGAGCGCCTTTTCCGCCATGGACCAGCGATCCCACAAGGCATAGTGCGCCAGGTGCCACCACATCATCTCGAAGTGCCACTTGGATGCCCATGGATCGATTCTCGTCAGACCAACTTCCGCCGGAGGATAATCGCCGGCCGATTGCACCGCGAGTTCGTACTGCGAGAGAACGATGCGACGTTCCAGTTCCATCCAACGCGGATCCTTGCTGCCGGAAAGATCAATCGCGCCGCCGCTTTTCCAGAACGTCGGCCACCAATCCGCGCAGGCCACCTGAATGTCATGCACACTGGGCATCGGACCCGTCGCCGCGCTGACGCCAAACCGGCACGTGAGGTCGATCGTCTTGCTTCCCGGCTTGGCCGCGATGATAAACTGATTCGGCTTGGAACTGGCGGTCACCACAAATCCGCTACCCGCAAGTGCCACCTGATATTTCGTGGAGTCGACCGTGCGGTTCAAATCAATCCGGCCATCCGCCTGATGAATAATGTCCGTCCGGTCAACTGCGGCTAGCGGGAGGTTGAGCTCTTTCCCTTGTGATCCACCGTTGGGCGCGGGAAATTCAAGTACGATACGCAGCCGGTCGTCGCCGAGCAGCGCCGACGCGACACGCACGGCAACTGTGTCGCTCTTCGGATCAACGCACGTTTCCACGGAGACCGATTCCCCGCTGTAGGTGAATTTGCTGGTCAGAAGACCGCTCCACAAGTCGAGATGGCGAGAGTCAACCTGCACCTCCGCTGGCTTGAGGCGGCCTCCTTTGGGATCGATAAAACCGAGATGCCCCAAAAACATAGGCTGGGGGTTGAGCTTTTGCCACATAGCGAGAGCCGGAGGGGGCGGTGTGGTTTTGCCAGTCAGACGTCCATGGTCGGGAGTTGCCCACGGCTTGACATCCTCCTGCGTGAAGCCGGGCGGCAACGGAAAACTGTGCCAGCACCAATGAGACATCGTGTTACCGCCGACGGTTTCCAAACCGGTCCCGTCAGCGTTGAAAGCGAAGTTACCATTGCCTAGCGGGATCTGGCCTTCGAGCAAGGGCCAGTCGATATCATGCCGCGAGACAAGCGCGTGACGGTCGATGGGCGCTTGCGTATCGGCACCATGGGCCATGCCGGATCCCAGCAGGCCAATTAGAGAGAGTGTGAATAAGCGGATGGTCATAATTATTGTACTTGGAAAGAGCCGTCCCTCATTGCATTCGACTGGTAAATTGATAAGTGCCGGACCCGATTTGCAGTTGCACTTTTCCATCTCCAGCAGATGTGGATTTGATTTCGGGATAGGCGGTCAGACTGCGTCCGTTTTCCTTCAGTGACAAAGGATCGATGGTGGGAAATTCGACCGTTGCCGTCGTGTTGATTGGAATTGTTACTTCCAGGGAGAACTCCTTATTTTTCAGGGTCCATTTGGTGACGACTTTCCCATGAATCGAATCGAAAGAAGCTTCCGCATGTGTCAAGTCGCCCCCCGGTCTGGGCCGAATGATGATATGTTTGAATCCCGGCTGATCGGAATCGACTCCGATCCCAGCCACAGTATCGAACATCCACTCACCACAAGAACCGAGCGAGTAGTGGTTGAAAGAGTTCATCTTGGGGGATTGAAATCCTTTATCGGGCGTCCACCCGTCCCAGCGTTCCCAAATCGTCGTCGCGCCCTGTTTGACTGAGAATAACCACGAGGGAAAAGTGTCCTGCTGGAAAACGCGATAAGCGGTGTCGACTTTGTTTTCCGAGCAGAGCGCGGGCAGAAGATAGCTCACCCCGATGAAGCCAGTCGTAAGATGATCTTGATGCGCCTTCACATCGTCCTCAAGGAATTGACCTGTCTTGGCGCGAACATCCTCCGGCAGGAGATTGAACCGGAGAGCCATGCAATCTCCACACTGCGTGTTACCCTGAATTTGACCATCCACACTGACGTAGTGCTGATTGAAAGCGGTTTTGATTTGCTCGAAAAGCTGCTGGTACTTGTCGGCGGAGGCCGTATCCCCGATGACGCGGTAGGCCTTGGCCACGAGTGAAGTCGAGTACGCAAAATAGGCCGTGCCAATCAAATCTTTCGAGGTGTCTTCGCCTTGCGAAAGCCAGTCACCGAAATTCCCGCCGAGATCGTGGTCTCGAATAAGATTCGTGCTGTGGGCCTGGCACCAATCGATCCACCGCGTCATGGCGGGCAAATGCTGCTTCAGAATACGTTTGTCCCCGTACATCAGGTAAATCGTCCACGGGCAAATCACCCCGGCGTCACCCCAACCCGGAGTACCTGGGTGGGCATGACGCATTTTTCCCGGGAGGGCTGGACTTACGTCACCAAAAGCACCCTCTTGACTCTCCACATCATCCACATCAACAAGCCACTTGGTAAAAAAAGCGGCGACATCTCCGTTGTAAGCCGCCGTGCGGATGAAGACCTGCGCATCACCCATCCAGCCCATTCGCTCATTGCGATTAGGACAATCGGTCGGAATGGCCAGATAATTCCCCCGCATTCCCCACTGGATATTGGATTGAAGTTGATTGATGTCCGTGTTGGAGCAGGTGAACTTTCCAGTGCGAGGAATATCGCTCCCAATCACAACTCCAGTAACCTTGTCCCTGGCGGGCGCTTGAGGTAAACCGGTGAGTTCCACATAACGAAAGCCGTGGAAAGTGAAGTGGGGTTGCCATGTTTCCACGCCGCCCCCTTTGCAAGTATAGGTATCGGTAGAAGTCGCTCCCCGCAGATTCTTGGTATAGATCGTGCCATCGGGATTGAGCATCTCCGCATGTCGCAAAGTGATCTTCGTGCCTGCTGGGGCTGCGACCTTAAGCCGAACAAACCCAACCATGTTTTGGCCGAGATCATAAGTGTAATGTCCGGATATGGGCTCCTTCATCGACAAGGGATGAATTTCGCCCGTCTGTCGCACCGGTTCATCAACCTGCCCATCCAAAGAGGACGGCTGTTGCGGTCTCTCTGTTACAGCAGTCCAATCGCTTACATTCAACCCGGGTTGATCCCAGCCAGCGATCTCCCGCTGGGCAGCATAGTCTTCACCGAGCATGATGTCGGAAGATGTGATCGGGCCGACATGCATCTTCCAACTGGCATCGGTCACGATATGTTCCACGGTCCCATCCGCATAGGTCACTTCCAGTTGGGCGAAAAGAGCGGGCACCGTACCCCAGGCTTGAAATCCGTTGAAACCGATATGGCCGCTGTACCATCCATCACCCACGAAACCAGCCAAGGTATTGGCGCCGGATTTGACCATGGAGGTGACATCGTAAACTTGATAACGAGCGCGCTTGTTGTAGTCGGTCCAGTCAGGAGCAAATAGATGATCGCCGACGCGTTGGCCATTGAGATGCAGCTCATATAAACCCAAGGCCGTCACATAAATCCGCGCTTTTGCGATCGGTTTTCCCATGGAAAAATCTTTGCGCAAGTAAGGCAACACTTCGCCGTTTTCCGGAATAAACATGGTCGTTCCCTCGGCAGCAATCGCATCCTCCTGCTTTTCTCCATCAATCGTATAACTCACTCGCAGTTGCTTGACATGAAGTCGAGCGGGATCCCCCCCGAAGACGCCGTTGCTTACCGGCACCTCAAGGGAATTATCTTTAAGCATACTCGCGACAGTCGCCGTGGCATCGCTGGCGCCGGCCCCATCCGTCGCCTCGTAGGACGCTTTTATAATCGCTACGGTTCCGTGCTTGGCACCCTGCAAAGGAACCTTTGGCACATCGATCCATTTTGCCTGCCAATCCTCAGGCTTAAGAAGTCCCATTTCCCAGGAACCCGCCTGACTCCAAGCCGTTGTCTGGCCGGATGAATCCGTTGCTCGCACTTTCCAGAAGCAGGCTTCGCGGGATTTCAAGGCGGCGCCAGCATAAGCAATCCCAGTTGATTCGTCCGACTTGACCTGGCCGCTATCCCACAAATCGCCTTGATCCTTGGCCAGTATCTCCAACGACGAAGCGACAAGTATCTGATAGGAACTTTGGCTGATATTCCGGGGCGTCTCACTCGATCCAGCCAGAATCCAGTTCAACCGTGGCTGGGTAACATCGATCCCCAACGGATCGACGAGATATTCGCAACGCAAATCAGTTACAGTCGTTGCGTGTGCCACCATGACTGAGGCAAAAGCCAGCATGAAGGAATAAATCAGACTATTTTTCATGGACTTTTTTGAGTGGGAACAAAGGAAATCACCGCCACGGCAAACGGGGCCAGGGTAAGTCTCGTTCCAGACACCGTGCTGTTTCGCGCCTGGTTTTCTCCGGTCGTGGAATCAACGACATCCATCCGCGCGCCTGCCGCCTCAGCCGGGAGATTCAATTCGATCGCCGCGCTCTCCTTGTTCACCAGAAGTAATTTCCGGCCTGCAGTTGTCCGATAGGCTTGGGCAGCAACATCGGGGACTGAAACCTGCGTGGACACCAACGTATCTCCGGGACCAAAATTATTCCTGAGCAATTCCAAATCCCGGAAACGAGCGTTCGGTTTGCCCGTCGTCCAATTCACCATGCTCACGCTCGGGAATTGGGTTGGATAGCCGACCAGTTGCGACTCGCTGATGCCCTCAATCCCAAGGGTGCTCAATTCCAGATAAAGATAGGCATACATGGCTCCAGCCGCATTCCAGTAAACTGGCAAATTGTTCCAGCTGGCATCAGGCGCAATGACACCGAGTTCATCCGCGTCCGTTTGCGTGGCAGGACTCAGCTTCTGCCGGATACTCTCGATCTTGCGGACAGTATTGATGAAACTGTCGGCTTGCTCGCAGAAATGCCAGGTGTTCGGATCGGCTGCGTTGGTTCCCTTTGCCGGTGACGCATAGAAATGATAAGAAATCATATCCAGAGGAACACCCGGCTGGTGATTTTTCGGATTTAGAAAATATTCGTAATAGTCAAAGCGACTTGCACGGCCCAAGGCCAACCCCACAAATTTTGTTTGCGGCGAAACCTTATGGATTGCACTAACGATTGCGTCGTAACGTTCTGTGTATTCTTGCGGGGTTGTATGGTGCTCGCCATCGACTTCATTCAATACTTCCCACCATGGGATGGCAAAGTGATAGCCCGAGTTGTGTCGCAAACCCAACTCGTCGTTAAAACCGCCTTGGCTATACCAACTGACCAAGCGGGCATAGTAATCTCCAAGTTCTTTCAATGTCGGGTCGTTTAATTCCGTGCCCTGCGTATATTTCCGATAAGGCTTATCCGGATCGTTTGGGTAGGTCACAGGCTTTGGTGTTTTGAAAAGCCATTGCGGTATGGTGCTAAAGTTCAGAATTATCGAGTGCCCCTTGGTCGCTTCGAGAAAATCGAGCGTCATTGGATCGATCAGGCTGAAGTCCCATGAAGTCTTCGTCGCGGACGGAGGCTCCAACTCCGCAACGGCCAGCCTCGGATAGGAAAGCCACGGCACGTAACGCACATTTTCCGCGCCCAGATTGTGCAAGGCTGAAAAGACCGGGTCGTGAATGGTTGATCCACGGCGCAGCAGCGGATTGACCACTACCTGCAAGGTAGGCGTCGAACGAGAGATGCGCACCGTCTTCGTCCAATCGATGTCAACTTGTGGAATGCCGGAAGGTTTTGAAGTTGCGTCAATCGCCTTCAGAGAAGGTGTCCAAGTCAGCAGTAGCAGGCCAAGAACGAGAGCGTTGCAGCTCTTGGATCGACGAATATAAGCAGAGCGCAGCCATGCTAAAAAATCTAAATAATCATATTCGATCATGTCCTTTTGAAATTAGGGAGCCACAACTTGGATCGTGGTCATTACGGAAGGAAGTCCAGTTGAAGAGGCCGTTACCGTTACATCTCCAGTTGTATCGTAGTGCGACCTCAAGACAGCGAGGGCCAAGCCGTGAAAGGCCTTGTGTTGCGTGCCCTGAAAAGACTCGTGGTTGGTCGCGTCGCCGTTATCGACGCCAGCGAGACTGGCGGCCGATCCGTTGACACTGAATTCAATTTCATTATCGGCATTCGGGCAGACATTCCCGTCCTTATCGAGGATCGCGACCTTGATGAAAGAAAGGTCCTGCCCATTCGCTACAACTTTCGTCCGATCCGGTGTCAGGGTAATGGACGCTGGTGCTCCCGCCGTATGAACCTCCTCGGTCGCCACGACCTTGCCATCTTTTTTTGCAATGGCCTTGAGGACTCCGGGGGCGTAGGGAACGTCCCACGCCAAGTGAATACCGGGACTCTTGATGGTGCTTTGGGTCTTGTCCTTGTTATCGATGATCAGGGTTTGGTCCGCGCAATCAGCGGGATAATTCTTCGATCCCAATGACGTTCCGTTCAGGAAAAGCTCAACCGAATCCGCGTTGGTGAAAACACGCACGGGAATGGCCTTGCCCTCGAAGCCCGGCCAAGTCCAACTCATGGGTAGGATGTGGACCATCGGTTCGTCACTCCACTGGCTTTTGTAAATATAGAAACGGTCTTTTGGAAAACCGCAGAGATCGAGCATCCCAAAATAGGAACTGCGAGAGGGCCACTCATACGGCGTGGGCTCCCCGATATAATCGAAACCGGTCCAGACAAATTCACCTGCCATCCACGGCGCATTTTTCAAATTGAGAAGATCGGTCTCAGCCGAGTAGGCCCAGCCGGGATGCCAAGTATCGTAGCTGGAGACTTGAAAATTTGGCTTGGGATCGATCTGTACGTTGCCCTGGTCATCGAGCTTCAATCCATATTCGCCCCGGGAATCCACCTGTGAGGAGGTCTCACTTCCGAACATGGGAAGATGGCCATCGTAGTCGCCATCTTTCGGATTGGGCGGTGCAGTAGGCGAGGGATTATTCTTTTCATAATAGAAGGGGCTATAATTAACGCCGAAGACATCGAGAGCCGGGGCCAATCCCGATTTCCAAACACGCACGGGGCTCGCGCAGGCCGAAGTAACGGGGCGCGTGGGATCTTCCCGGTGACAAATGGCAACCAGGCGAGTCGCGAGGGGACCGGCTTCGGGCTTGCCATGATGCCCTTCCGGGATTTCGTTACCAATACTCCAAAGGATAACGCTGGGATGGTTCCGATCCCGATTAATCAAAGTGACCAGGTCGGGTTCGCTCCATTGATCAAAGGATTCGGCGTAACCGTATTTGTGATGGTTTACCTTCCATTCGTCGAAGGCTTCGTCCATGACGAGAAAGCCCATCTGATCGCACAAATCAAGGAGTTCCGGCGCCGGTGGATTATGCGAAGTCCGAAGCGCATTGCATCCCATGCTCTTTAAAATTTGCAATTGGCGCTCGTACCCCCGATACGAGGCGACTGAACCCAGGCAACCGAGATCGGCATGATCGCAAACGCCCTTGATCTGCACATGTTGGCCATTGAGGAAAAATCCTTTGTCCTTGGTGAAGATGAAGGACCGGATGCCAAATGGCGTTGTCGTCGTATCCGTCAGTATGCCATTGACGCGGACTTCAACAATGGCGTGATAGAGAATAGGACTATCCGGGGACCAAAGTTTTGCCGTGGAAAGAGAGATGGTCTGATCGAACAACGTATCTTCTCCAGGCGTCACCGATTTGGTCGCTTTCTGGTGACCGACCTCCTTACCGTCAGCATCCAACAATCGCACCGTGAGAACCGCCTCGCCCGGGGCGGAGCCATCGTTACGCACCTTCGTCTGTATGCGCACGTCCGCTCCCGTTGTGGTGGCCTTAGGTGTGGTGATGTAAGTACCCCACTGGGCAACGTGAATGGGTTCCGTGGTAATCAGCCAGACATCGCGATAAAGCCCCGCTCCCGAATACCAGCGGCAACATGGCTGCTCAACATCAAGGCGGACGGCGAGTACATTCTTCTCATCACCAAAATGAGCGTTCGACGTCAAATCGTAATAGAAGCTGCTGAAACCATAGGGACGGTTGCCGAGCAGTTTTCCGTTAAGCCAGACTTGACTGTTCATGTAGGCACCATCGAAGAGAATCGCGACGTGCTTGCCCTTGGATGACGCAGGCAACGTGAAGGTCTTTCGGTACCATCCGATCCCTCCATCCAAATATCCTCCACCAGCGCCAGCAGGAGAATTTTTGTCGAAAGGACCGTCCATGGTGGCAGGATTCGCGCCCGGCACCCCTTCGATCATCCAGTCATGGGGAATGTCCAACGCACGCCATGTCGCATCATCAAAGAGGGATTGATCCGCGCCGATAGCTTCTCCTAAGTGGAATTTCCATGCGCGGTCGAAAGACGTAGTTTCGCGTGGCTCATCTGCACCCCGCCCGAGGCTCATGGCAAGTCCTAAACCGACTCCAAGGAACCCAAGAAATAAGCGAGACAACAAAGAGAGAAAGATATGGCTTGGGATGGGCATAAATCGGTAATAGGAGTTTGGGCGTGCTTTTTTCTGGGGCAGAATTCGTTAGACGGTGGAAGAAGTAAGCCTATGCCTTGAGGATCAAATTCATTGAAAGCATAAACATCGCACTAAATAACACTTCGTTTTCCATTTAGTTGCTATCCGAAAGAATCAATTTTGACTTTAAATGAGATGTGTCTGCTTTTCTTTGATGAGTCAGATCTACCGCAACACCCGTAGGTAGGCTACGAGTGCCGAGATCTGATGATCGTCGTATTTCTTCAAGAAGGCGGGCATTCGTCCCGCGATTCCATTCTTTATCGTTACAGCCATGCGATCATCGCTTATGGTAAGATTATGGAGACTAGGACCATTATAACCGCTGGCATCATAGCCGTGACATTGTGCACAACTCATTTTGTAAAATTCCAATCCTTGGGTCACCATCTTGGGAGAAGGGGCTGTAGGTCGCCACAAACTCGATTCAGCCAGCGTAATCAAACCGATACCGAGAATAAGCAAGACAGCCGTCAAAATCTGTTTACGAGGTTGTGCGCCCAGTGGGCTATTCATTCAAGCCGCCGGTGGCGTATGTTTGCGGGAACCCGCTTCCTGCACCGGCTGCGCCTGATCGTTACTGGGGACGATTGGCGGAGGGAACTTCGCGCTTATATTGGCCTGCACGAGTAATTCCACCGTATTCGGAAGAACAGGCGGCTTGGTGCTGACATCGTCGAAGCGAAATGCCGAGGTCATATCGCCGAATGTCTTGCGGCGCCAATCGCTGATGTTGGCCTCTTGAACTCCGGTAAATTTTTCAAGGAATTGCAGCACGGAAGTATGGTCAAACGGCTGGCTGCAAACCCATCCCCCTGCGGTCCAGGGCGAGACAATGATGCAGGGCACCCGGAAGCCACCACCAATCGGAAGGCCTGCGATATATTCTTGCGGCGTGCCTGGCGGCGGTGTCGGCGGAATGACGTGATCGAAAAGACCGTCGTTCTCGTCATAGTTAAGAATAAAGACCGTTTTAGCCCAGACGGCAGGATTGGCCGCGATGGCATTGATCTTGCGGGCCACGAAATCGGCTCCCGCTGCCGGCATATGATGGGGATGTTCGGATGTCTGGGGAGTCGGAACGAGCCAGGACACCATGGGCAGGTTGTCATTCATACAATCCTTCTCGAATTGATTGGGATCGCAAATCGCAAGCCCCCGCTTGGCCATGCCGGAATTAGGATCCGCCTCGTTGAACGCCTTGAAATTACAAAGCATGTTGAAATCGTTACGGTCTGCCTCTGCTCCCTGATAGACCTTCCAACTGACGCCTGCCTCCTCCAGCCGCTCGGCATAAGTTTTCCACCTGTAACCGCCTGGGATCTTTTCATTATCAACGATGGGCCCGCCATTTTTACCGTCACCATCGATCGTACCGGTCATCCAGTACATCCGGTTTGGCCAAGTCGGCCCCATGATGGAGCAGTAATAGGCGTCACAAATAGTGAACGCCTCGGCCAAGGCGAAATGGAACGGGATATCGGCGCGGGTAAAATGCCCCATGACATAAGGTCCATTTTGCTTATCCGCCAAACGATGCGCCGGAAGCCAGTTATCCATCTTGCCGCCGTTCCAGGATTCATGTTGGGTCTTCCACCCGTGATTGGTCGACGGAAGTTTTTGCGCGTTGCTCTTGGTGGTATCCAGATGGAACGGCAACAGGTAGCCTCCAGGACTGAGCTCATCCGGCTGATGGAACACCGATTTGCCGGTATCGAGCATCGCGGCATTGGCATCGTTAAATCCCCTCACCCCGGACATGGTGCCGAAATAATGATCGAACGAGCGGTTTTCCTGCATCAGCATAACAACATGCTTGATGTCCTTGAATGAAGCGTTGGTCGGCGGTGGCTCAGCCAGCACCCGCCGAATATTGGGGGGCAAAAACGTTGAGACAAAAGTGGTGGCGGCGACACCCGCACCGTACCCTAGCAAGCGACGCCGGGTCATTTGCATACCCATTAGTTTATCTGCGTTATAATTCATATACTTAATAATATGGAAGGTTCAGAGCACTATTTACCATCTATGGAGATCTTGATCAAAGGAGAAGCGAAAAAGACTTGGCATTGTTAATTTGATGTTTATTCATCGTCAACAGAAATCCAGGAGTTAGAATGTTACGTTTTAAAGTCTTCGAGGAACTATCTAAATTGCATAATCCGGTGTATTTTTTTACGCACGTCGACTTCAAATATTCCAGTCAACAATATTTTATATATTTAATTATAACTATGGTATTGCCAATACACGAATAAATATGCTCTTATATGTAACGTTCCATCCCTCAAGTATCTGCAAAAACTCTCTTTAGATATTGAGATTTTTATTTCATCCCTCATATTTCGCCACACCTGATGCAAAGTGACTCAAACGAACAACTTCATTTGGCAGCAAGACTGTACTATGTCGATGGCTGGGATCAGGCACGGGTTGCCGAACTCGTTCGGGTTTCTCAAGCGAAGGTGTCGCGATTGCTCTCGCTGGCGAGAAAACGCGGGATCGTTCGTATAACAGTCGCCGACTATGACGCGCGACAACGCTCACTGGAAGGTGAACTGATCAGCCGCTTGGGGCTAAAAACTGCCATTGTCATTAAGTCGATGGAGGATTTACCTGTATCCAAGGTTCGCGAGATTACCGCTCATTTTGCGACGCCCTTGATTGAATCTTTAATTCCACCGGGGAGCGTGATTGCCATCTCGGGAGGAGTCGGTCTGCAATCCATCATTCATCAATTACCGATGACGTCGCATGCTCCGACCATCGTTCAAGCGGTGGGCCAAATGGGAACCCATACCAATCTTTGGGATGCCCAGGAGTTGGGCCGCTCCATGGCCGAAAAATGGCACGGAAAATTCCTGCTATTGAACGCTCCCGTCCACCTGCCCAACCGGACAGCATGTGAGGTCATGCTTAAGCTTGAGCAAATACAAATCATCAAAAAAAAGATGTCGGAAGCTGTCGTTGCCTTGGTGGAGATACGCGCATCCAGCCATTCCCTATTCGCTGATTCGCTCGGCAAGGCGGAGCAGGATCAATTGGAACGCACCCACGCCGTCGGTGAAATTTGCGGTCGATATTTTGACAACCAAGGGTATGAATGCGATACACCGCTAAAAACTCAGTCCCTGAGCATAGAATTTGAAACTCTCCGCAAAATTCCGCAGACGATCGGCGTGGTCACAGGGGGGGAGGATGCGATGGCCACTCTTGCCGCTATCCGCGGGTCGTTGATCAAATCGCTGATTACAGATGAATCGACGGCAAAAACAATCTTAAGCTTGATTGATAGCACCCTGTTGGAGAAGAAAGAGTCTCTCCACTATCATTTGAGTTAGGTCGAACTCGCCCACTTTTCAGCCGCGCCTATGCCTCTTCTTGAAACCAGCCCGGCAGCCGATGGGTCGAATTCAAAGTTCGGCCGCATCGTGAATTGGTTTCGACCGGCACCGGCAATCCCTAGGAAATCCCCGGAGGAAATAGCAGCGGCCTATCCGATTTTTCGGTGGCGGATCTTCGAGGCCACTTTCATTGCCTACGCGGCCTATTACCTGGTCCGCAACAATCTTTCGCCCGTGCAAATCGACTTGGGTCAAGCCATGGGATACGACAAGACGATGCTGGGAACCATCCTGGCCAGCAGTGCGGGAGCCTATGGAATCGGCAAGCTCGCGCTCGGTCAATTCGCCGACCGTTCCAATGCAAAGAAATTTCTCCTGACGGGCCTGATCCTCACGGCAGCGGCAAATTTCGCATTTGGGCTTTCGAGAAATTTTCCGATGCACGTGACCCTCTGGACACTGAATGGGTTCGTACAGGGGATGGGCTCCGGTCCTTGCCTGCGATCCCTGGCGCACTGGTATAGCGTCAAGGAGCGCGGAACGGTCTTCGGTTTCTGGAATGTTTCACACAATATCGGTGGAGCCGCGGCTGGCATTGTCGCGGCTCAATGCACCGAATACTTCGGCTGGCCGAGTGCCTTCTATGTTCCGGGAGCGCTGGCCTTGATCTGTGCGGTTTATGTGTGGTTCCGGATGTGCGATACTCCACAATCTGTCGGCTTGCCGCCGATCGAGGAGTACTCGGAAGGGAGACAATTTCCCGCCGGATCACAACCTTCAGAGCGTGAATTAAGCCTTCGTGAGATCATTTATGTTTATCTCCTGCCCAATCGGGTTCTCTGGTTCTTGGCGTGCGCTACTTTCTTTTGCTACATCGCCAACTACAGCATTATCGATTGGGGCCCCACTTATCTGCGCGAAGCCAAGGGCGCTTCTCTAACCACCGGCGGCCTGGGTCTTGCCATCAACGAGGGCGCGGGAATATTCGGAATGCTGGTCATGGGATGGCTTTCGGACCGAGTCGGTGGACGACGCGGTATGGTCAGCGCCCTGAGCCTGCTCCCTTTGATCCTCGGTTTTCAAGCCTTGATGATGATTCCCGCAGGTATGCTTTGGGCGGATCTCATCGTTTTCGCGATCCTTGGCTTCTTTTCCTACGGCCCGTTAATGCTGATGGGTGTCATGTCGATCGACTTCACTTCAAAGAAAGCCGTGGCGACGGCAGGAGGGTTTATCGCGCTCTTTGGCTACATGGGGCGAATGGTAGAGGGACAGGTCATCGGTTGGCTTGCCCAACATTATGGTTGGAAAGCGGGCTTTGATTGCGTGATCGGCTGTACCGTGATGGGTTTCATCCTTTTGTGCTTCACTTGGAACACGCGGCCACGCGGATAGGATCGGGAATTCACTGTTTGCTTGAGGCGAATCCCTCTCCCCCGAGGCACTTCGAGCCCCTGAGCAGCGGATCCGCACGAACCCCATCGCGACGCCTTAGAGAAAAACCAAGTCCCGACGTTCTCCCCTTGGCGATCAGGAAGATTTAAATACGAAAGTTACAATCCGATGGAGTGAATGAATATGGTGTTAAAAATTTAAAATGTGGCTACGTAAGTTAGATTGTCCATGCTAACCCAAAATAACCCCCGACTTATTGTCGCTTTATTACTCCTTTTGCCCTCGCTGGCTTTTACGCAGAGAGCTACCGCATCCACGGCTCCTCCAGCGCCCTTTGGCGATGTCGTTCAAAATTACACTTTATCCTGGTCGGACGAGTTCACAGGTTCGACTCTGAATGCCGATCAGTGGTCGTACCGCACTGATCAAAAAATGTGGAGTGCGCAACTTCCACAAAATGTCTCCATAGCGGACGGCAAGTTGATCATCGCCCTCAAAAAAGAGAGGGTGGGCAAGGAAAGTTACACGAGCGGCGGCATCATTTCCAAGCGTACCTTCGAATACGGTTATTATGAGGCCCGATTCAAGGTCCCGCCAGGTTCTGGCTGGCACACTTCTTTTTGGACCATGGCATACAATGACAAGGACACCACGCCCGTCGCCACACAAGAAATCGATATCTGTGAACAGGACTCGATCAAGGCCACTCACTATTCCTCCGGCGTGAATGCTTGGGGGGACAGGGTAAACGGCAAGGCAAAAAGCCTAGGAAGACAAAGCGTCAAGACGCCTGATCTCTCCGCCGATTTTCACGTATGGGGATGTGAGTTTACCCCGACCTCCGTGAAGTTTTTCTTTGATGGCAAATTAACCCACGAGACCGGAGGTCAATTCAAACAGGGACCGCAGAATATCTGGCTCACCTCTATTGCCTCACGCTTGGGACACACCTCCTTTGTCGATGACACGAAGCTGCCGGCAACGGCTGAGTTCGATTATGTCCGCTTTTTTGAGAGTGCGGCACCGAAGCAATAGGACGTGATGCCATTCCATACTGTCATGTATCCAAGAATCGTTTTCTTCCTTCTGATGATCGGTCTTTCGCCCCTCACCGCTCCAGCGGACGAGCAGGTGCAGCCGCGCGTCTTTCCGCATCCGGACCGGATTCGTTACGACTCGCAGTGTCTAATCATCGATGGCAAAGACACGATGATTTTCAGCGGTGCCTTTCATTATTTTCGCTGCCCCAAGGAGCTTTGGCCGGAACGTTTTCAAAAGATCAAGGATGCCGGCCTCAACTGCGTCGAGACCGTCGTGCCCTGGAACTGGCATGAGCAGGAAAGGCCTAGTGGTCTCACTGATTTTTCGAAGATCAACCTGCAGGATCTCGACGACTGGCTGACGATGGCCGAGCACTACGGACTTTATGTCATCATCCGCCCGGGGCCTTACACTTGCGCGGAGTGGTCTTTCGGCGGATTTCCTCTTTGGCTAAAGACGGAGAAACCGGCGACACCGCTGCGCGATAAAATTTGGCTGCGGACTGATGATCCTGTGTTCATCGCCTGGAGCAAGCATTGGATGGATGCCGTGTGCCCACTCATCGCCAAGCACCAGATTACCCACAAGGCGCCCGGGCAGCCCGGCGTCATCCTCTTCCAAATCGAAAATGAATACGATTTATGGAGGTCAAACACGCCGGAGGTTCGAGTGAATTACTTAACGGAACTGGCGAAGCAGGCTACAGCGAACGGTATTGATGTGCCTTTGATCACCTGCGTCACCAAGGAAGCGCGAAACGTGCCCTCGGGCCCCATGCGTAGCGTGTTCGACTGCGTCAATCTCTATCCGCTCTGGGATGTTAAGCGGCAAGTCGATCGTAACGTTGATGATCTTCGCAAGACGCAGACCGATGCGCCCCTAGCCACCACGGAAATGCAGGGCGGCTGGTTCGCGCATGTTGGCGACAAGCTGAGCGATCAGCAGGACGGCTTGAGCGCGGCCGAAATCCAGAACCTCACCCTCTATTGCTGGCAAAAGGGAGAAACACTGACGAATTACTACATGATGTTTGGGGGCACCAGCTTTGACGATTGGGCCGCGCGCGGTCTAATCAGCAGCTATGACTATGACGCGCCGATCCGCGAGGACGGCGGCGTTGGCGAGCGTTATCAACGCGTATGGGCTCTTGGCCATATGTTTCAGGAGCATGCCTCCCGGCTGGTTCGCTCTAAGTTGGACGACATCGAGGCAACAGCAAGCGACAACGATGTGCAGATTGGGGAACGGCGCGCGCAGGACGGCAGCCGCTACATTTTTGTTCGCACGGACAATCATACCGACGCGCGCTCCGGGCATGTACAAGTGAAGGAAAAAGATGGCAGCGCGCCTGATCTCGATTTCGACTACCAGCTTGAGCCGTTCGGTTCGACTGTCCTCTATCTTCCGCCCGGCGCGACGACCGTGGCGCAAGGCTCATGGCTGCCCAAGCCGGGACCTGCCATTGCACGTCCGGCCGTATTGCCTTCTGCGGTGACGATTGCAAAAGGAAAAACCATGCCCGATCCAGTCCCACAAACCTGGAGGCCCATCACCCTCGGAGAGCCGTTTGGTGCGCTCGGCAACATGGGCAGTCACTTCGTCTACTATCACGTGCCGGTGCAACCCGGAACCACGCTCAATTTCAAACTTCAATCCGGGGACCACATCGTGGCCAGTGCCAACGGAACGCTCGTCCCGGTTCTGACCGATGAGAAGAAGAATATCACCGTCACTGTGCCGGACAAGACGCAGGAACTCGTCGTTCTTCTGGAAAACCAAGGCTATTTTAATTTCAAGGAGCGCATCGAACGCCAAGTCGACGGCATCCACGCCATAGCTGGAATATCGGGGCCGATCGAATTTTCCATGGGTGAACTGGACGGCTCGGAGCTCGGACGCGGCGTGGCGTTTTCCAATTCGGATTCGAATGTTGACGAATCAAAATGGCAACCGGTTGAATTTTCGGCTACAGCAGCGCCGACATCCAACGCTCTGCTGACCTGGTACCGAACCAAGTTTGAGCTTCCCACGCCGAATTCCGACGCCTGGGTGCCATGGCACCTGCATCTTGAAGCCAATGGCGACGGTTTTATCTACCTGAACGGCCAGGGACTGGGTCGCTACTGGCAAGTCGGTCCACAGCACGACTTTTTCCTACCGGCGTGCTGGCTCAATTTCGGTCCTGGCAAGACCAACGGGCTGGCAATCAGTCTTTGCCCCCAGGACAAGGGCGTCAGTATAAACGCGCTCAATATCGCGCCAGATTCCGATACCGCGGAAAAGCGGTAATTCTTCGAATACACAATATGAACCAGTTCCACGACATTCGCACAGGATCCACATTCCCTCTCAGACTCTCAAGGCGAGGCCCAATTTCTCTGCACCGATTGAATCACCGTGCAATTTTAAGTCTTTTCGTAATAACTTCCACGCTGGCTGGCGTTCTCGGTGCGGAGCCGGTCGATCCTGCGGTCGACCTTGCGAATAAGCTGCTTGGACAACTGACGCTGGAAGAGAAGGTCTCGCTCTGCGCGGGCGATGGGACCATGTCGCTCAACGCCATCCCCAAAATAGGTTTGACGGAACGCTTTTGGATGAGCGATGGCCCGAACAATGTTCGACCGGATCTCGGCGATTTGGATTATAGCCATGCCAAACCGGATACTGATCCATCCGAACAATCGACCTCGTTCCCGCGACTAAGCGCCCTGACCATGTCATGGGACCGGGATCTGGCACGGCAATATGGTCGAGCTCTCGGCGAGGAGGCGCGTGCACGAGGCAAGGACATGATGCTGGGGCCCGGCGTCAATATCGTCCGCACGCCACTTTGCGGACGAAACTTCGAGTATATGAGCGAGGATCCTTTTCTAACGGCTCAAATCGCCGTTCCCGATATCGAAGGCATTCAGAGTTGTGACGTGGCGGCTTGCGTGAAACATTTTGCGCTCAACAATCAGGAACTGGATCGCGGCAAGGTGGATGTGGAAGTCGACGACCGTGCACTCCATGAAATTTATCTCCCGGCCTTCGAGGCCGCCGTAAAGGACGCTCATGTCCTCGCCGTGATGGGAGCGTACAACCAGTTCCGCAGGGAATACTGCTGCCAGAATGATCTCCTGATCAATCAGATATTGAAAAAATCCTGGGGCTTTCCAGGACCGGTCGTCAGCGATTGGGGCGCCACTCACGACACACTGAAGGCGGCGCTCGGGGGACTTGATATAGAAATGAATAGCGGAAACGCGATCCAATTCTTCAGGGCACCATTGCTAGAAGCTGTCAATGACGGCCAGGTACCCATGTCCGTACTGGATGACAAGGTCCGTCGCATCCTTTATCTCCTGATCAAGATACACAAGATCGATGGGCAGCCTCGCGCACCCGGTTCCCTCAATACCCCCGAACACCAGGCCATCGCGCGGAAGGTCGCGGAGGAGGGAATTGTCCTGCTGAAAAACGAGCATCAACTCCTGCCGCTCGATCAAGCCAAGATCAAGACTCTCCTCGTGATTGGAAAGACTGCCGTTGAGGACACGACCCGCGGGGGCAACAGCTCGGCCGGTAATCCACCTTATGAAATAACGCCCATGGCCGGTTTGCAGAATTTGTTGGGCGCGGGGGTAGACATTGAGGTGGAACCCTTGGGATCCACTTTTTCTCCCGTGGATATCGACTATGCCGCACCAAAATCAAAACAACCTCCGGCAACTTCAACCAAATGGTCGCTGGATTACTACAACTCCCTGGACCTTTCGGGACCGGTGGTCAAAACGGATTCCCTGCGAGGCAGCCGATTCGCATGGCGACAGGATCAACCCGAGGGAGTTTCCAACGATTTTTCGGCTCGAATTTCCACTACGATTCCCGTGGCCAAGGGTGGGGTATTCAAGTTTCGGCTGGGCCATGATGGTGGCGTCCGGATCCGCATCAACGGCTCGTTGATTGCCGACGACTGGACCGATGGAGACTATCGAAAAACAGAGGGAACCTTTAACGCGAAGGAGGGGGATTCCCTGCAAATCGAGATCGATTATCAACACAAAGACAAGGAAATGAGCAATCTCAATTTGAGCTGGCACACGCCCTCATCCGCGCCCGAGCCCGATCTGGCCGCCTTGGCGCAACGAGCCAAAGCTTTCGATTGCGTTCTCTTCTTTACCGGCGATCACACCGGTCGCGATGAAACGGGTGAAAGTGAAGGGCACGACCGGCCCGGCATCGATCTTCCTGACGGCACGACGGAAGCCGTGACGGCTGTTCTGGCCGCAAACCCCAACACCATTGTCATCAATCAATCTGGTGCGCCTGTCGCCATGCCTTGGATCGACCAAGCCCATACACTGATCCAACACAGCTTTTTAGGGATGGAGAGCGGCAATGCTTTGGCGCGTGTGCTCTTCGGCCAGGTCAATCCGTCCGGAAAACTGGTGGTCACTTTTCCGAAAAAGCTGAGCGATTCCCCTGCGCACGCTCTCGGGAACTACCATGACCAAAAAGTTACGTATGCCGAGGGTGTGCTGGTCGGCTACCGTTGGTTTGACGCCAAGCAAATCGAGCCGCTCTTTCCCTTTGGTTACGGGTTGTCGTACACGACGTTCAAGATTTCCGATCTGAAGCTGTCCGCGTCCTCCATCCATGCCGTGGATGAATTGACCGCCACCGCCACCGCCACCGTCACCAATACGGGGAACCGAGAAGGCGCGGAGGTCGTTCAGCTCTATGTTGGAGATCCCTCTGCTTCTGTGCCTCGTCCACCGCACGAGCTAAAAGGCTTCGAGAAAGTCCTGCTGAAGCCGGGTGAAAAGAAGACGGCCTCGTTCACGCTTCATTTCCGAGACTTTGCCTATTGGGATGAAAAAACCGCCAACTGGAAGGTTGATCCTGGCGCATTTTCCATCCTGGTGGGAAATAGTTCACGCAATCTCCCGCTCCAAGATACGGTTACGGTTACACCGTAAATCCATGCTTTTTCATGGCGAACGAATATCTTTTAATAAATAACTGCATAATTATTTAATTATTCTTGCAATAATCGCCGCTGAAAGCCCAATTTACGCTATGTCTCCTTCCCCAAGAAAAGTTCAACCCATTGTTTATTTTATTGGTTTCACGGCAGCTTTGGCCGGATTGCTCTTCGGGCTTGATATCGGTGTGATTTCGGGTGCTCAACAATTTATTCAAAAGGAGTTTCAGCTTCAGGACTGGACGGTGGAATCGATCGTGAGTGCGTTGCTCTGGGGCGCCGTCTTCGGCACGTTGGTCAGCGGTTTTCTCTCAAGTCATTTTGGACGGCGTAAGACGATTTTGATCAGTGCCCTCGTCTTTATCGTCGGCTCACTGCTCTGTGCTTTTGCCAATAGTGCAGACATCCTGATCGTGGCGCGTTTCCTTCTCGGCATCGCCGTGGGTGTCGCCTCGTTCACGGCCCCGCTCTATTTGTCCGAGATTTCTCCGCAAACCGTGAGAGGCTCGATGATCTCGATGTACCAGTTGATGATCACCATCGGAATCGTCATTGCCTTCGCCAGCGATGCATGGCTCGCCTCCTATGCAACAATTGACGGCGTGACGGGCGGACATTGGCGTATCATGTTGGGAATCGTGGCCCTACCCGCAGCCGTCATGTTCGTGGGCGTTCTTTTCCTGCCGGAGAGCCCTCGATGGTTATTCATGAAGGGGCGGAAAATGGATGCCCTTGGCGTCTTCTCTCACATGCGCCTGGAAGCTGCAGAAATTGCAGTGGAAGTCCGCGAGATTGAGGAAAGCCTTCGGGTCAAGCAAAGCGGCTTCTCCATGTTTTTCCAAAATTCCAACTTTCGTCGAGCCATTATGCTGGGCATGGGGCTGCAGACGATCCAGCAACTGACCGGCATCAACGTCGTCATGTATTATGCCCCGCATATCTTTAAAATCGCCGGGTTTGCCAACACGACGGAACAGATGTGGGGCACAGTGATTGTCGGCGTGACGAATGTCCTGGCGACCTTCATCGCAATTGCCCTGGTGGATCGCCTCGGGCGCAAACCGATCATGTACGCTGGATTTGTTGTGATGGGACTGGCGATGTTGTCGGTCGGCTACATCTTTAAAAGCAATATCGAGGCCCATCCCGATCTCGGCTATCCTGCGATTTTTGCCTTATTGATGTTCATCGTTGGATTCGCGATGAGCGCCGGACCGATCATCTGGATATTGTGCTCGGAAATCTATCCCAACTCCGGACGTGATCTTGGCGTTACCTTTAGCACTTCTACGAACTGGTTTGTGAATGCGATTGTCGGGCAGACTTTCCTAACTCTGCTCAATACGCTGGGTAACGGAAATACGTTCCTGATGTACGGCGGCCTCAATGCGCTCTTTATCATCTTCTTCCTGATGTACGTGCCGGAAACCAAGGGGGTCTCGCTTGAAAAAATCGAAGCCAATTTGCTATCCGGCCTTCCACTACGGAAAATCGGAACGTGACTCTTTGCCAAAGATTTTTTGTGAAAATTTTTCGTTCTCTTTGTCTTATCGCAATTACTGCCTTACCGCTTGGCATAATAGCACTCCAGGCCAAACCTCAGCGCCTTCCTACCCTTTGTAATCCGCTCGATTTAGCTTATCGATTCGAACTTCAACCACCCAGCAATCGGTCGGCTGCAGATCCGACCGCTATCTACTTCCACGGTCAGTATTGGATTTTTGCGTCGAAAATCGGAGGATACTTGCGCAGTCCCGATTTCCTTCATTGGACCTTGGTTGAACCAACCGGACTCGATCTGGAAAGCTGGGCTCCCACCGTCGAAGTGATCAACGGCCGTCTTTGTTTTGCCACCCAGAACTCCGGCATCTACACCACCGAGAATCCGGAGCAGGGCAATTGGACCCTGATTTCCAAAAATCTCGATGTCGGTCACGATGAAGATCTCTTCCTCGACGATGATGGCCGCCTCTATCTCTATACCGGAAGTGCCAGAAGTCCCATTCTCGGCGAAGAACTCGATGTTAAGCATGACTTCCAGCCCATTGGAACTTTGGCCAAACTACTTCCCTCTGATGCAGCCCACCGGGGCTGGGAGGTTCGCCCCCCTCCAAAGGCTTCTCCTTCCGGTGATTTGGCTGAAGCGGTCAAAAAGAACGCACCCTATATCGAAGGTGCCTGGATGAATAAGGTGGAAGGCCGGTATTATCTCCAATATGCCGCTCCTGATACAAAATTGAATACCTATGGAGATGGTGTGTTTGTGTCGGATCATCCACTCGGCCCGTTTACCTATCAGACGTACAGCCCTTTTTCCTTTAAACCGACCGGCTTTGCACGCGGTGCAGGGCACGGCAGCACCTTCAAGGATGCGAAGGGAAATTATTGGCATATAGCGAGCGTCGTCATTTGCAAACGCCACAAGTGGGAGCGCCGACTCGGCGTCTATCCCGCACGATTCTTTCCCGATGGTCAGCTAGCCTGTAATACCTATTTAGGCGATTATCCTCAATATCCTCCCGGTGTGGCGGATGATCCCTTTACCTCCAACTCGCCCGGATGGATGCTTCTTTCCCTGAATAAACCGGTGACGGCATCTTCGGAATTGCCAAACCACCCTGCTCGCCTCGCCGTCGACGAAAATCTTCAAGAATGGTGGTCCGCCGCCACGGGTGACGCTCAGGAATGGATTAAAGTCGACCTTGGCAGCGCATGCCGAATCGAGGCTGTTCAGCTTAATTTTGCTGATGAAGGTTCCACTCAGCTTGGGCGACTCCAGAACGACGCCTATCGCTATTTGGTGGAAGTTTCTGATGATGGTAATCGGTGGACGACCCTTCTCGATCGAAAAGATAACACCCGCGATGCACCGCATGACTATACCCAACTCGATGTTCCCGTAATGGGACGCTACGTCCGAGTTACAAACCTTCATACCCCTGCAGGAGCACGCTTTTCCATGAGTGGCTTGCGTATCTTTGGCAACGCCCTCGGCTCCGCACCCCCAGAAGTAAAAGGAGCTGCGGCGGTGCTCAATTCTGCCGACAACCGTTCTGCTCACATCTCCTGGCAGGCGTCGCCAGGTGCCGAGTTTTATATTGTTCGCTATGGAATAAAGCCTGACCGACTCTTTTCCAACTATCAGGTCTATGATGCAACCAGCCTCGACATGAATGCTCTGAACACTGGTGTTCCCTATTTTTTCACAGTCGATGCCGTGAACGCAAGCGGGGCAACACCCGGACCAGCACCGATTCCGATCACAACTGCACGTTTAGTTTTAGGACCTAAGGAAACGCCTTGATCCAGATCCGGCGAGTCGTGCGATGATCGGCCAAGATAATCACTATGAGTAATCCGTTTCTTGGCCTCATCTTCCACTGGATCGGGGGTTTGGCTTCTGCCAGCTTTTATATTCCCTATCGGGGAGTCAAAAAATGGGCTTGGGAAACCTACTGGCTGGCAGGTGGTTTTTTCAGCTGGATCATCGCACCCTGGATTCTGGCTTCGATCATGACGCGTGATCTGCCCGCAGTTTTAAGTGAGACCTCAGGCTCGACCTTATTCTGGACATATTTTTTCGGCGTTCTCTGGGGACTGGGCGGACTTACCTTTGGCCTGACGATGCGATACCTTGGTATCTCGCTTGGCATGGCGGTCGCGCTTGGGTTTTGTGCAGCATTTGGCACGCTGATTCCACCGATTTTTCATGGAGAATTCGCTACGAAGATCTTGGGAACTACTTCCGGACTGGTGATCTTACTCGGAGTGGGCGTCTGTCTGGCGGGCATTGGCGTCTCGGGCATGGCGGGCATGACCAAGGAACGGGAAATGTCGGAGGAGCAGAAGCGCGCCGTCATCAAGGAATTCGATTTCAAAAAAGGCATCCTGGTTGCGACGTTTTCCGGGATCATGAGCGCCTGTTTCTCTTATGGATTGGACGCAGGAAAACCGATCAAGGCGCTCACGCTCGAGCACGGCACTGCCCAACTTTGGCAGGGGCTTCCAGTCCTGGTGGTCGTGCTGCTCGGCGGCTTCACCACCAATTTTATCTGGTGCGTCTTCCTGAATTTTCGCAACGGAACGGGTGGTCAATATTTCGGAGCCCAAGGCGGGCACGGTACTGAAGGGCCCATTCTTGAAACAGCAATCGACGCTCCGGCAGAGGAGATGGCACGCCAGGCGCCTTTAAGTTCACCGGAACCAACTCGCACACCGCTCCTCATGAACTATCTTTTTTGCGCACTGGCCGGCACGTTGTGGTACTTCCAATTCTTCTTTTACACCATGGGAGAAAGCCAGATGGTCAAGTATCCGTTCTCCAGTTGGACTCTCCATATGTCCAGCATCATTATTTTCAGTTCGCTCTGGGGACTAGCGCTCAAGGAGTGGCGTGGTGCGAGCCGGAAGGCGATGACATTTCTGATTCTAAGCCTTGCCGTGCTTATCGCTTCAACGGTGGTTATCGGTTATGGCAACTACCTGGCTGCGAACGCTCAGTGATTTGCACGATCCATCTTCCAAGCATTGAAAAAAGAAACAACAGATATGATTAAGAGAATCCTTGTCCTGCCTCTCCTCACTCTCGCCATGGCAGCTCTTTCCAGCCTTAGCCAGGCCGCCGACTCACCTGCACTCGCCGATTCCATGCGCTTTTTTGGCCGATGGGATTTGCGAGCTCCCGACCGGGCGATAACGGTGAACAGCGGCAGCTATATTTTGGCCCAGTTCTCAGGAAGCTCGGTTCAGGCACGGTTCGATGTCTCGCTCAACCAAGTTCCGTTTCCGACGATCACCTGGCGTATCGACAATGGGGATTGGCAGGAATCGGAAGTCGCCGCCACGGTAAAACTGGCCGACGGATTATCTGACGGACCGCATACGCTGTGGCTGATGGTTCGCGGTCTCGACGAACATCAAAGTCGATGGAATCCACCGCTGGTGGCCAGCGTGACATTCCTGGGGCTGGATCTCGCTAATAATGGCAAGATGCTGCCCGCCTTGGAAGCATGGGATCATCCCAAGTTAAAAATCGAATTTTTGGGCGACAGCATCACCGAGGGAGTATTGGTTCAGAGGCAACGGCCCGGGAAAACCTCGTGGCCATGGCAGACAGATGCCTTGGACTCTTATTCCTCGCAAACGGCCCAATTACTTGACGCGTCCTGGCGACAAGTGGGCTTTGGCGCCACTGGAATTAAACATGGCGGACATGGTCAAACCCCCGGTGCCTTGGACTCTTTCAATTTCTTCTACGCGAGCTGTCCTCGCGATGACTGGCAACCCGATCTCGTTGTCATCAATCAGGGATCAAACGATAAAAAGACACCTCCAGAACAATATTTGCCTTTCTACGTACAATACCTGTCTCTTATCCGCCAAGCTTATCCGAAAGCAAAAATCGCTGCTCTTCGCCCCTTCAGCGGAACCCAAGCCGACAGCATCAGGCAAGCCGTCGATGCCGCGCGGGCGGCTGGCGACACCTCCATCGTCTACATCGATACGACAGGTTGGTATAGTGGCCCCTTGCATCCCAATGCAAGCGCCAGTGTTCCCTTGGCCGCCCATTTAGTTGCTGCACTAAAATCAAACAATCTGGTTCCGTAACACCCAGCTAAGGGTGATTTGCATAGTATTGAGAAAACACCCCAAGCCCTAATGCTATCAGGGCCATGGCTAATAGCATTTGCCCCACGACCCTCCACTTCCTTTTCTTTTCATAAACGAAACAGCAAGATCGTGAATAGGGCGAAGCCTCCCTAATGAGAATGGTGGAAACACCGAATAGTGCCAATGATCCGAGATAAAACATAGTCGTGATGTTTACGATCCGAGCGTCATTGAATCGAACTTAAAACCGGGGAAATAATGAAGCATGACATAGAGCACGATGACGGCACCGATGATCGACATGAAAAATCCTGCCGGATGAAAATAAGCACCGCTTGCCGGCCTGGAAAACATCCGGGCGATTAGCCCACCCACCACAGATCCTCCAATGCCGACGAGAGTGGTTTCAATAAATCCCATGTGGTGCACTGCCAGCATCAAATGACGTGCAATAAGACCAACGACAAAGCCGACAAGGATCGACCAGATAATGTGAAACATACATTCGTCCTTACTGATTCGCCGGGCGTACTGAGGTCTGCTCGGTGGTCGTTGTAGTGGTCGGATTGGCGGGATGGACCGTGGTTTCTTCCGTCGTCGTTGTGCTGCTCGTTGTCCGGGGGGCATCGGAGGCACAACCGGCAAGGGAGACGAGGGTGAAGGTAACAATAAGAGAGAAAATCAGATTTTTAATCATATAGACTTATTTAAGAGGGTATTGCTGGCACGCACCGTGAATAGGTGCGCACCAGACAAGTGCCCGGAGGGTTACGGGGTCGGGGCTGTCGTCGTGGTCGTCGTCTTTCTGACGATGACTTTGGTGACGATCATCTTGTCGCCCTCTTGAGTGTAATACACGGTGACAGGTGCGCCCGATTTCACCGTTTCACTTGAAACAGCATTACCGTTTTCATCGACGTAGGTTGTCGTCTTTGAATACGAGTAGTTCAGGGGAGTGGATGATGTCGTCGATTTGACGACAATGGTGTCCGGACCGAACTGACTGACGGTTCCGTCAGATGTCGTGGTCGTGGTGGTTGAGTTTGAGGCAGGGACCACGGTGGTTGCAGTAGTCGTAGACTGAGCGAAGGCCACGTTGGCGGTGAACAGCATCACACCTAAAAAGGTGAGGCTGCTTAAATTACGGATGGATTTTTTCATTGGATACTTTCTTATTAACCGTCACAAGGACGGTGGTTATGGTTGCTTGAACGGACTCGAGTCGGACTGCGGTTACTTGACCGGGTCTCTTAGATGCTGATAAAAATGAGGACTCCGCTTTTATTGTGGTCCCAGTAGCCTTGATGGCCGTTATGCTGAATGTACGCATGGTGTTGATGCTGGTTGTCGTACCAACCGGTTTTGTCATGGTCATATGCCATGGCGCTACCCGCACTGACGGCAATGAAGAGAATAGCAAGGATGGAGGGTACTAGATTTTGTTGGATGGTTTTCATGTGTTGAAGTAAACAGCAGAAACCGCGCAGTCGCTATGGGGTGTTCACCCTACGTTCAGTTGTCTAGGTCTCAGCTCTGCCACAACATCTGATCCGACGGAGAGCGGCAAAGCCTGCATCCAAATCAAGGCACAACAAATAGAGTGCTCTTAGGGCGCGACATCTTGAGAAATGCCGATCCCATAGTCATAGACCATTTCGGCGCCGATGTGCCTCGTCTGAATCACGCTCAAGGTTATGATCAACATCATGGCGAAGAGAAGAAAGCTGGCTTCATTCATAACGAACACCAAGACGTTGAACTTAAAAAGTTGCCGCGATGCCAGGAGATGAAGAAGAAATTTGTTTGCACTGTCATTTGCACTTAGAATGTCTCGCCATGGAGACGCGAGCCGACTCATCTAAAATGCCGTCGCCGAGAAAGATTCCGCTTTATCCGATCTCCGAATATGTATCCGAAGCGACCCCGGAAGCACCTTTCGTTCTTGGGCGCTTTGAGGAATCGACCCGTCGCGCGCCAAAGCGGCTCCGTCTCCACCGGCATGACTTTCACGAAGTATTTTGGTTGAATGGGCGAGGGCGTTTTTTCTGCGATTTTCGCGAATATGCCATCGAATCTCCCACCCTGATTTTCGTCAGTCCGGGACAAGTCCACTCGTGGGCTCCGGGGCCGGCTTTGGCAGGTCCCATGGTCTGTTTCACCCAGGCCTTTTACGACGGGGCCGAGCCTCCGCCCAGCCCTCTGCTTCGCCTTCCATTTTGGTTTTCCACCGAGGCATCGCCCATTTTGGCCGTCCCTTCCAAGGAAGCGGTCAAACTGGATTCGCTTTGGAGTGACCTCGCCTCGGAAGCTGCGGCAAAGGAAGAAGACAGGGACGAAATGTTGCGAGCGCAATTCCGTCTGCTTTTAATGACGGCGGCGCGAATTTATCGGCGGACTCTACTCGACACTCCGGTTGCGGCGCGACGAACCCAAGCCATCGTTCACCAATTCCGCACGGCCCTTGAAACTCATTTCTTCCAGGTGCATTCGGTTGCCGCCTATGCCCGGATGCTCAAGATCACGTCCGGCCACCTCAGCGAAAGCGTTCTGCACCACACCGGTCGAACGGCGGGCGAGATCATCCGTGACCGACTCTTGCTTGAGGCCCAGCGGCTTCTGGTTCATTCCTCGCTAAACGTGACGGAAATTGCCACCTCGCTGCAATTCGACGATCCGTCTTATTTTAGCCGCTTCTTCCGGCGAAGCACGGGAATCAGTCCCGGCGAGTTTCGGGATCAGTTCCTCGAAAAGCACCCAAATTGATCGCCTAAATACCGGTTTCGTCCCTTTCGCGGTGTCACTAACCGTGGAATATTTGGGTATGGATCAGACGACAAAAACTCCGCGAGGCAAGGCGCAATCAGCCTCGCATCCCCGGAAGTCACGGGTTGTTTGGGTTATTGCCCGCGCCGTGGCCCAGCAAGGAAAAGAGAGACAACTTCGGTCTCTCTTGCGTCGGATGGTGGCGCCCACTCATGCGGAGCAAGGCTGCCTGATTTACGATCTCTATGAATCAGAGTGGCCGGGAAAGTTTTATTTCTACGAACTTTGGGCCAGCCGCCGCGATCTCCACCGGCACGCCGCCTCTTCCCACTTTCAACGCCTGCTTCAGGCGCTCCCGGAATTCGCCGTGGGCTCCCTTGAAGTCACGTTCCTCAACAAACTCAACCTATGAAAACAACAACAAATCACTTAAGAACAAAACAACTCGGCAATTCCGATCTCTTCATAACATCCATCGGCTTCGGCTCTTGGGCCGTTGGAGGGCCATGGCAACACGGCTGGAGCAAGCAAGACGACGGCGACTCGATTGCCGCTATTCATCGCGCCCTCGAACTCGGCATCAACTGGATCGATACGGCCGCAATTTATGGTCTCGGTCATTCCGAGGAAGTCGTAGCGAAGGCACTGGCGCAATGGGATGGAGATCGCCCTTATGTCTTCACCAAGTGCGGAATGATCTGGGACGAGAGCGGCAAGGTGGACTACTCACTGAAAGCCGCCTCTATCCGGCGCGAAGTAGAAAACAGCCTGCGCCGCCTCCAAGTTGAAACCATTGACCTCTACCAGATCCATTGGCCGGTGGACGAACTCAAGGACACCCTGGAAGGCTGGACGGAACTGGCCAAACTGCAGAAGGAAGGCAAAGTCCGCTGGATCGGCGTTAGCAATTTCAGCGCGGAGGAATTGCGTCATGCCCAGGCCATTGCGCCCATCACCTCGCTTCAACCGCCCTACTCGCTCATCAAGCGGGATATCGAGGAGGAAGCCCTTCCGCTGTGCAAGAGCGAAAACATCGGCGTGATTGCCTATTCACCGATGGCTTCGGGGCTGTTGACCGGAGCCATGACCCGAGAACGCGCAGCGAAACTTCCCGACGACGATTGGCGTAAGCGCAATGCCGAGTTCCAGGAACCCAAGCTTACGCAGAACCTGCAACTCGTCGAACGTCTGCGCAAAGTTGGCGCGCGGCGAGGACTTACGCCCGGTCAAGTCGCCATCGCCTGGACGCTTCGTCATTCAGTTGTAACTGGTGCCATCGTCGGTGCCCGCAACGCAAAACAGGTCGAGGAAATGATGGGGGCGCCCGATTTCCGCCTCTCCGAAGCGGAGATTTATGAAGTTGAGGACGCAACAACCGTCACGGCCTGAAGAAATTGAATTAAACCCCTAACATGAACCTTATTAATCAAACGTAGGTATGAAATTAGGAATAAAACTCGCCCGGAAAGTGAGCCTGCCAGCACTTTTTAACCTGATGAATCAGGAGAGCAATAAGCGCGATGACCGGCAGGCGTTTCAGCATCGAAGGCCGGCGGAGACGCAATTCTTTAAGCCCCCTAGCTCGAGTTAATTTTTGCGCTATATTTACCTCTGATCCAGAAACGCCGGAAAACAGCTGAGGAAACGCTATGTGGATCGTTAAACTAGCTCTGCACAGGCCCTACACCTTTTTGGTGGCGGCCTTATTGATTTTGATCCTGAGTCCGATCATCATCATGCGTACCTCGATTGATATTTTTCCCAATATCAACATTCCTGTGGTCAGCATTATATGGACTTACACGGGGCTTGCGCCGCAGGACATGGAACAACGGATTACGACCGTAACGGAACGTGCATTGACCACCACCGTCAACGGCATTGAACACATCGAATCGCAATCGCTCAACGGTGTGGCTGTTGTTAAGGTTTTCTTTCATCCCGGGGTGAACGTCGACATGGCCGTGGCTCAGTTGACGGCTGTCTCACAGGCCCAGCTGAAAAATTTGCCGCCAGGGAGCACGCCTCCGCTCATTATACAGTATAGCGCATCCAGCGTTCCCATTTTGCAACTTGCCGTAAGCAGCCATTCCCTTTCCGAACAAGCGCTCAACGACCTATCGCTCAATTTCATCCGCCCTGCCCTCACGACCGTGGAGGGGGCAGCAATTCCGTATCCATATGGAGGCAAACAACGGGTCGTTTCCGTCGATATCGACTGGGACAAACTGCAGGCGGAACACCTGATGCCGAGTGACGTGATTAATTCGATCAGCGCGCAAAATCTTATTCTGCCGTCTGGGACGGCAAAAATCGCCAAGCTCGAATACAATATTGGCCTCAACGGCACTCCGACCAAAATTGCCGAACTCAATGATCTTCCGATAAAAACGGTCAACGGGACCATTATCTATATACGGGATGTGGCACACGTTCGTGACGGCTACACTCCGCAAACGAATGTCGTGCGACAGGACGGCGTCCGGTCCACCCTGCTTTCGATCGTCAAGAATGGAAACAACTCCACCTTGGATATCGTGGCCAACATCAAGAAGAATGCCGCCGATGTTCTTCAGACATTGCCCAAAGATCTGACCATCCGTCCCCTCTTTGACCAGTCGATCTTCGTGCGCGCTTCCATTGAGGGAGTGATCCGCGAAGGAGTGATTGCGGCGTGCCTGACCGCGTTGATGATTCTCCTCTTTTTGGGTGATTGGCGGAGCACCCTGATCATTGCTGTCTCGATCCCGCTTTCGGCGCTCTGTTCCATCATGGCCCTGAGCGCCCTGGGTGAAACGATCAACATCATGACCTTGGGCGGCCTGGCCCTGGCGGTGGGCATCCTGGTCGATGACGCCACCGTGACGATTGAAAATATCGATAATCACCTTGAGCACGGGAAAGCCAAGATGCAGGCCATCCTGGACGGGGCCAGCCAGATAGCGGTTCCCGCCCTGGTCTCCACTCTCTGTATTTGCATCGTTTTCGTTCCGATGTTCATGTTGTCAGGAGTCGCCCGTTATCTGTTCATTCCCCTGGCGGAAGCGGTGATGTTTGCCGTGATGGCGTCCTACGTTTTATCGCGCACGCTCATTCCCACCCTGGGGATGTATCTGTTGCGTGAAACGCACACGAAAGATCATGCGCAGGACAAACCGCTTGGCTGGTTTGCGCGAATTCATCATGGATTTGAGGAAAGATTTGAACGGGCCCGGCAGGCCTACCATCGCAAATTGGACTGGGCGCTCCATCATCGGGGACTCTTTGCCATCGCGTTTCTAGGATTTTGCATGGGAAGCATGTGCCTTGTGCCGTTCCTGGGACAGGACTTTTTCCCCACGGTCGATGCAGGCGAATTCAAGCTTCATATACGAGCCAGGACGGGCACCCGTATCGAGGAGACGGCCAAACTTTGCGATCAAATTGAGACCGCCATCCGGAAAGAAATCCCCGCCAATGAACTGGACGGGATTCTCGACAACATTGGCCTGCCTTATAGCGGTATCAACTTGTCCTACTCCAATTCGGGAACAATTGGCACCGCGGACGCGGATATCATGGTTTCACTCAAGCCGAATCATCATCCCACGGCGGATTATGAGCGCCAGTTAAGAGTCGATTTGCCTCATGAATTTCTGGGAACTGAATTCTTTTTCCAGCCCTCGGACATGGTCAGTCAGATCCTGAATTTCGGGTTGCCTTCACCCATCGATATACAGATTGTTGGCCAGGATATCCCAAGCAACCTCGCCGAGGCAGGAAAGATTTCCAATCAACTCAGGCAGGTCCCCGGTGCGGTCGATGTTCATGTCCAAGAGCTTTACAACCAGCCCGAATTGGCCATCCAAATGGACCGCTCGAAAGCCGATATCCTGGGTATTACTGCACAACAGATCGCCAGCACCACGCTCGTCGCCTTAAGCGGTAGCTTTCAAACCACCCCCGCCTTCTGGGTCGATCCAACGAATGGGGTGAATTATCAGGTCGTCACTCAGGTACCCCAGTACGACATCAAATCGATCCAGGACCTCAACAATCTTCCCGTTAACGGAATGAGTTCATCCCAGCTTCTGGAGAACCTGGCCTCCATTTCGACGACGTCCCAACCGGCGGTCAGTTATCATTACAATATCAGCCCAGTGATTGACGTGTATGCCGCTGTTCAGGACACCGATTTCGGCTCGGTTTCGCGCGAGGTGGATCGGATAGTAAATTCGGATAAAAAAGACCTCGTCCGCGGTAGCAAACTGGTTATCCGCGGCCAGGTGGTGACGATGAACCAGTCTTTTGAAGGCCTGGGCTACGGGCTCGTCGGCTCGATCGTTCTGGTCTACCTGCTGATGGTGGTGAATTTTCAGTCCTGGACGGAACCGTTCATCATCATCACCGCTCTACCGGGCGCCTTGGCTGGTATTTCATGGATGCTATTTCTGACCGGGACCACTCTTAGCGTCCCAGCGCTCATGGGCGCCGTCATGTGCATTGGCGTGGCGACGGCCAACAGCATCCTTGTGGTGACTTTTGCCCGGGAACGACTCGCCGAGGTCAAGAACGCCCGCGAGGCGGCGCTGGAAGCGGGGACCATGCGTTTGCGGCCCGTCATTATGACCGCCACCGCCATGATCATCGGCATGGTGCCGATGGCCCTCGGCCTGGGTGAAGGTGGCGAGCAAAATGCGCCCCTGGGTCGCGCGGTGATTGGCGGTCTGCTGCTGGCGACGGTCGCCACCCTTTTCTTCGTTCCGGTTGTTTACAGCATCATCCGGAGCAAAACAGACAAAACCGAACCGACTCCTTCCCCAGTGGAAGCGACTGTTCTCGTATCCTCAAAGGAATAAATAATATGAGCACAACTAACGGGACTGTGGATTCATCTAGAGTTCAAACTGCGCCGACAAACGAACCGAGAAATTCTCCTGAAACTACCCCAAAATCCAAGGGGAATATTTCTTGGTATAAGGTCCTCCTTTTCATTCTTATTCTGACGGGGCTTGTGGCCTTTGTATTCATCCGCCGGAGCCACGCTCAAGCGAACCTGGTGAAGCTCACCCAGCAAATGGCAACTCCCAAGGTTTTGACAGTTCATCCCGAGGCAGAGGCGGCCGAGGTTCACCTGACCCTACCCGGCACCGTTCAGGCCTATACGCACGCGGCCATCTATTCGCGGGTGGATGGTTATGTCAAAGACTGGCTGGTGGACATCGGCGCTCACGTGAAGAAGGGGCAACTTCTGGCTGAGATTGAGACACCCGAAACCGATCAGCAGTTAAAACAGACCCTGGCCACAGTCGTTCTGGCGCGCGCCAATGTGGGTCTTGCCCAAGTCACAGCGAAACGATTCGACGACCTGGCCGGGACCAGTGCCGTATCCAAGCAGGAAGTCGATTCGGCCAATTCCGATTTGGAGGCCAAACAGGCCACCTTGGCTGCCGACCAGGCGACAGCAGACCGCCTGCAACAAATCGAGGGCTTCAAGGAGATATATGCCCCTTTCGACGGCGTCATAACGCAACGCCTGGTTGATATTGGATTTTTGGTCAATTCCGGAGCGGGTACCAAGGCCCAGGAGTTATTTGAAATGGAGCAGACCAATGTCCTTCGCGTTTATATTGATATCCCGGAAGCTTACTCGCATTTAGCCATGTCAGGAGAGAAGGCGACGATCCAGTTGGCGTCCTCTCCCAACCAAAAGGTTGAAGGCACGCTGGTGCGGACTGCCGAGGCGATCAATCCAACTTCCCAAACGATTCTGACAGAAGTGGATATCCCCAATGCGGACGGAAAGCTCTATCCAGGCGGGTATGCGCAGATCTCTTTCGATTTCAAGGACAGCAATCCAACACTCGTTGTCCCGGGTAATTCGCTGATTTTTCGCGCCCAAGGCCCCCAACTCGGACTGGTCGATCCCAAGACCAATCTCGTCCATTTGCAAGATATCAAAGTAGGTCGAGATCTAGGAAACCGGATTGAAGTCGTCGATGGTTTGAAAGCGACCGACCAGGTGATTGTGAATCCCTCGGATTCATTAAGCGAGGGAGCCAAAGTCCAAACTCAACTCCAACCCATTGTTTCCCATACCTCTTTCTAACCATGAAAAAATAACTGATTCCTTCATAGGCTCCGCATATAGAAGGCTGGGCCATCAAACGGAGACAAGACCATGACAGCAAACCAATATGACCTTATTGTAGAAACCTTTTCCAGAAGGAAGTTCTTGAGAACTGCTTCCGCGGCGGTGGCAGCCACGGCGTTCTCCAGCGTGACGTTGGCCCAAGGGCAGGAACGGGCAAGCACGGCGTCAGCGGAGCATGACAACTCTTCCAGCGATCCCGGCCCGGAAAACAAGACTCTACTGGGCTTGAATCCCAATTCCAACATGCCGCCACCGACCGATCACGGCGACATCGTTCCGCTCTGGTATTCGTTCGACCTGGTCAAGAAACGCGTGGAGGAAGGGGGCTGGACGCACGAGGTCACGCAACGTGAACTCCCGTCATCGAAGGACCTCGCCGGCGTCAACATGCGCCTGACCGCAGGCAGCTACCGCGAACTCCACTGGCACACCGCTGATGAATGGGCCTATGTGCTCTATGGAAATGCCCGCGTAACAGTGATGAGCCCAGATGGCAAAATGTTTATTGGAGATGTGAGCGAGGGAGATCTCTGGATGTTCCCGGCCGGCTTTCCCCATTCCATTCAGGGACTCGGCCCCGATGGGACTGAGTTCCTGCTGGTCTTCAACCAGGGTGATTTCTCCGAGGATGGCACCATGCTCCTCTCGGAGTGGGTGGCGCACACGCCGCCCGAAGTGTTGATGAAGAACTTTGGGCTGGACCGCAGCGCCTTGGCCAAGCTTCCAACCAAGTCCCTCTATATATTCCCCGGCACTGTGCCCACTAATACGGTGGCCCAGGACCAAGAGGAGATCGGTGGCAGCGCGGTGGCCTCGACCAATCAATACACCTTCAAGATGAAAGCAATGGAGCCGACCAAAAAGTCACCGGGCGGCGAGGATCGCGTCGTTGATTCCCACAACTTCCCCGTTTCAAAGCACGTCGCCGCGTCCTTGGTCACAATCAAGCCGGGCGCAATGCGAGAGTTGCACTGGCATTCGAACGGCTCGGAGTGGCAGTACTGGATTTCCGGCAAGGGACGCATGACTGTCTTCTTCCCGGTCGATAATGCCCGTACCGTCGACTTCAACGCCAACGACGTCGGCTTCGTGCCCTCCAATGCCGGCCATTATATCGAGAACACGGGCGATACCGATTTGGTCTTCCTGGCTTTGTTTGCGTCAGACACGTTCCAGGACGTGTCGCTCAACCAATGGCTCCGTCGCGTGCCATCGTTAATGCTCAAGGAGCACCTGGGCTTCGATAAGGCGACTGCGGAGAAGATTCCCGCCGAAAAGCTGGATCTCGTGATGTAGTGCTCCTTCGCACACTAACAAAAATCATCGGAGCCCCTTATGTCCAACTATCAAACATCACGGCGTTTTAATATTACCGAAATTGCCCAATCATTTCCCGAAACAGCGGAGACGCTTCTCTTGGATAAATATCTGACCAATGAGCAGGCTGCCAGCGCCCGGGTATTTCGAGTCTACCGCCCCACTCCACCGCACTACCATGCGACTTGCGATGAGTATCTCTATGTCGTCTCAGGGCGAGGGACGGTCTGGCTGGAAGATGCCTCGACAGTTGCTGAGTTCGAGGCAGGTCAACTCTTGTTCTTTAAGCGCGGAACTGTCCATGCGATGCCCGATATTATCGAGGAACCAGTCGTTTTTCTGTCGGTCGACACGCCACGGCGCGATCCCAAGGACATTATCTTCGTCGATCCCGCTTCGGGCACGCCGGAGACGTTTATCTCTCCCCTCACCAACAAATAACCATCGGAGATCCTTATGAATCCATCCTCTATGACGCGACGCCATTTGATTGGCACGGGGCTCGCCACCTGCGGCTATCTGGCCGCAACTCAAAGCCAAATCCTCGCTGCTGATACGTCATTGGTCGGCTACACCAAGCCTGCTCCGGAGACTCGCCGCGGCCTCGCTCCTCGATTGCAACATCGCGTGATCAGTACAGGTCCGCACGGAGAGAAGACTTACGCCGTTATTTTCGGCAAGGGAGATGAAGTCATGTCCGGCCTGACTGAACTGGCCGAACATGAAAATATCCAGGCCGCTCAGATCAGCGCCATCGGGGCTTTTCAACACGCTGTCTTTGCCTGGTTCGATGACGAAAAAAAGGCCTTCCGCAACATCCCCATTAATCGTCAGGTTGAAGCCTGCTCCGTGCTCGGCGATATCGGCTTGGTCGCCGGCAAGCCTGCGGTTCACATTCACAGCGTGGTAGCTCTCCCAACTGGGGAAACCCGGGGCGGACACATGCTCGAAGCCTATGTCTGGCCGACTCTGGAACTCTTTCTCACCGCCTTTCCGGATCCCTTGGTCAAGGTCCACGATGATGAAACCGACCTGGCTTTGTTCGATCTTCACGCTCACGCATAACCCGTAAGAAAAGGAATCATTATGAAAATAGCAGTTCTAGGACTAGGAATCATCGGCAGCGCTTGGGCAAAGAACCTCATCGCAGACGGTCACGAAGTGCGTTGTTGGAATCGGTCGCCCAAGGAGTTTCCAAACTTTACCCCTTCGATTCAGGAAGCCGTGGCAGGCGCAGAAGCCATATTCATTCTGGTATCCGACCCTGCCGCCGTGCAGTCAGTACTTGAGCAAATCCTACCGGAGGTTAAGCCTGACCAACTAGTCATCCAGTCCAGCACGATCTCCGCCGAGTGGACGCTCAAGTTTGCTCAAATGGTGCGCGGTACCGGCGCGACATTTTTGGAGGCACCCTTCACTGGCGGCAAGCTGGCGGCAGAGAAGCGACAGACTGTCTACTATCTCGGCGGTGATTCCGCCGTGGTGGAACGGGTACGGCCATTCTTGAAGTCGATTGCGGGCGCCATCCAACATATTGGCCCATTGGGTACGGCGTCCTCCCTGAAGCTGGCGATGAACTTGAATATCGCGGGCGTCGCACAGACCTTATGCGAAAGCCTAGCCCTCTGTCGTGCGGCGGGCATTTCAGATGAGACTTACTTTGAGGCGCTATCGCGCAATTCATCCCGCTCCGGCACATCCGATCAAAAGGAACCCAAATTGCGTCAGCGAGATTACAGTCCACAGTTTTCGCTAAAGCACATGCACAAGGATCTGCGCCTCGCCTTGGAAACAGCCGCCTCGTTCTCGCTCACACTCGAGCAAACCGCGCATCTCAAGGAAGTCTACGATCGCGGCATGGAAGCGGGGTGGAAGGAAGATGACTTTATCGGTCTCATCCGGGGCCTCAAATAATTCTTCGAAAAAATCAAAACAACTGGAACAAAATCACAGTAAAGGAAACGACATGAACATTGGATTTTTAGGTTTGGGCATCATGGGCCAGGGAATGGCCCGCAATCTGTCCCTGAAGGGACATGACGTTACGGCGTGGAATCGCACGAAGAAAACCGACCTGAACGAGAAGCTGCCGAAGGTACGGCTGGTCTCAACAATCCGGGAGGCTGTCACAGATCGGGAGGCCGTTATGATCAGCGTGACCGGTCCGGATGCCCAAAAGAATATTTATTACGGAGACGAGGGAGTTTTCGCCCATGCGACACCAGGGACTTTGATTCTCGATCTCACTACCACCGACCCGGCACTTGTCCACGAGTTGGCCGAGGAGGCGAAAAAACGGCATTTGGAGTACATCGACTGCCCCGTCTTTGGCAGCAAGGACGAAACGTGGAATGGTAAGCTGGATATCGTTTGGGGTGGAACTGACCAGGCGGGAAAACGGGCCGAGGCTGTCTTCCAGTCCATCGCGAAGAGCGTGCATCACATGGGAGACACTGGCACTGGCGCGGCGATGAAGCTGATCGGCAATAATATCGTAGCGGCGGAATTCATCGCGCTGGCGGAGGGGCTCGCACTAGCTCGGCGATCCGGCGTGAAGCTTGAGGCAGTTCCGGGCGTGTTGAAGGAAGTCGATTATGGATCGGGGCTGCTCGTCGGCAACGCGACATCTTCGATCAAGAACGACTACACGCCGTTTTTTTACCTCAAGCACATGCTCAAGGATGCGCGACTCATCAACGATTTTGCACGCGAGACGAATGTTCCAATCTTCTCCGGCGGAACGGCGAACCAAGTGTTCCAGTCTGCGCTAAACCATGGATTCGGCGAAGAAAACGTCTCGGCTGTAATAAAGTACGTTGAGAGTCAGTCCAAGTAGAACCTCTCCAATATCCACTCCATTCTCTTTCCTCGCCTTGAAAGCACTTCAATTCAATAGAATCGGCTCGCTCGACGATTTGAAAATAGTTGATATACCCAAGCCCCGTCCGGCAGACGACGAAGCTCTCGTCCAAATTAAGGCCGCCGCCATCAATCCCAGCGACGTGAAAAACGTGCTCGGGAAAATGCACGAAACGTCGATCCCGCGCATTCCCGGCCGCGACTTCGCGGGCGTGGTTCTTGAAGGTCCCCCTGAATGGATCGACCGCAAGGTGTTCGGCTCAGGTGGAAATCTTGGCTTCGGTCGCGATGGAACTCATGCGGAGTTTGTCACCATACCAGTATCAGCTCTCAATTCGTTGCCCAAGAATCTGACCTTCGAGCAAGCAGCAGCCATGGGCGTTGCTTACCTGACCGCATGGGCCGCCGTCGTTTCAACCGTCAGGATTCAAGCCGGCGAGACGATTTTGATCACCGGCACGACGGGGGCAGTTGGCAATGCGGCGGCAAAAATCGCTCGTAAATTTGGCGCTCGAGTCATCGGAACGATCCGCAAGTCCGTGGACATTCCGGTTTTGAGCACATCGGTCGTTAGTCACTGGCTTGGTTTGGATGCAGGCGATTTGCCTGCCGCTGTTTTTGACGCGACTGCAGGCAAAGGCGTCGACGTTGTCTTTGACGTAGTGGGCGGCCCAATATTCGAGCCCTGCTTGAAGTCGCTTGCGTTACGAGGCCGTCACGTCGCCATTGCCTCCAATCCCGACCCGCGCGTTTCGTTTAACCTCGTCGATTTCTATCACCGTGAATTGCGCCTGTTTGGCGTTGATTCTCTGAAAATCACATTCGAGCAAGCAGCCCATATCTTCCAGGGGCTGACCCCAGGCATTGAGGACGGCACTTTTCAGCCACCGCCAGTTCGAAGTGTCTCATTTTCCGGTATCGTCGAGGCTTACCGCCTCTTGGGTGAGGGAAAAGTGAAAGAGAAACTCATCCTTGTACCGTGACGCCTCAGCCTCAACCAGCACTTTCCATGTGGAAATAAGTGGGGTGCCTCTTCGACAATTGCCGTGACGTGCCGAGCGGTAGATATGACGGGATGTCGAAAGTAGGCGGCTAGAGGAAAGAACGTACTCTCGGTACGTGGAACCGGAAGCTGCCGAGGGGAGGCGTTTCCGTCATTCTCCACGTTAGACAACCGAAGCTTCTCGCTTGCGTCTCAGGCTGCCAGGACACGAAAGAATGTAGCCTTTGTATCGCGCTGATTGAACATGTCGACAGACTCGATTTCCAGCGTGTGTGTCCCTTCAGGTAAGTTGCCGGGGAGTTTTCCTTCCCAAATATGGTAGGCTGTCGTCGGCGCCGGGGCGTCACCCGGATATTTACTGCCCAGCCAGGACGTCGGCGTTATTTGCTCCTTCATGACCCAGGTAATTGATGGGTCAGCCTGTGGGTTAAAAGACATCTGTTCCCATGCGCCGCCGTTAATGCGCATTTTCACGGTCGACCGTTCGGAACCGGCGAAAACGTTGGCCAACACGGTGGTGCCATCGACCTTCTGTGGATGCATGACGGCCGGCACGAAAACGTTCATTTGATAATCGGCCGGGTGCCGCGAAGGCTTGTAGCGGATGCGATAGCTATCCTTGGTAAACGTGACATACGAATACCCGGCCGGCACCCCATCCGTGGCCTGACAACTGGGAATCTGCAACTCATCGAACATGCCGCGGTAGCCCGCCCCGCGGACGCAGATGGTATTAAAATGATGATGTTGACCGGGACCGGTGAAACCGATCTCGCTGCCGAAAAACAGGTGCCGGTTAATGTGCGTGTGACCGCTGATTGAAAGCGTATGCGGTCGACCGCTGATCAACCCCATCAACCGGCGGGTAAACGCCTCGGTGGTGTTGATGCTCTCGGGCGAGTCGAGGGTATCGGCGACGCTGCCGGTCTTGGGGTCGGGCCCTTTCATGTCCATGTGCATGGAGATGACCAGTTGCCGGTCGGTTGAAACCGTTTTCAGGTACTGCTCGACAAAGCTCCACTGCTCATCCCGCAGGCCGCAGTGGTAAGGAGCTGGCGCGGGCACACCGGTGCCGGGCGGCGCGTCGGGTTTATCGAGTTTCGCGAACGGTGTTCGGCGTACATTACCCATCATCAGAAAGCTGACCGGTCCGTATTCGAAAGCATAAACAGTCGGTCCATAAGTGGTGCGGTATTGCTCTTCGGCCAGGAAGTCATCCGGAGTGACGAGGTTTTGGTCGTGGTTACCGGGTAAGGTGTACCAGGGAAATCCGGTCTTCGCCTGCAGTTCGTTGAGGGGGCCGAACAGGTGCAAAAGGCCGACGTTGACCAAGTCGCCGACGCTGATACCGAAGGCAATGCCGGGTGCGTTGAGCAATTCAGAAACGGTGCCGCGAGCCAAGTAGTCGATCTGCCTGTCATGACTGATTTGGGTATCGCCAAAGACGATCGTCGTGAACTCATCCGGCTCGGGCGATTTCTGCAAGGCGAAGTCGATCGATGCTGGCAGCGAACCAGTGGGCGCGGCGCCTTTGTAAAACCAGGTAGGGTCGAGTAGGTTGGCACCGGGCACATCATTGGCAAGATACTGTGGCGAGCCATTCGGCCGATGCACATAGTAGAACCGAGGCAGGTTATGCTCCGTCATCGGCGTCGACCAACCGGACGGTTTGATGATGAACAGCACGTCGCCGTCACTGATGCTCAGGCGATATCGGCCGTTGGCATCGGTTCTTACGACATCGCGGCCATTCGAGACCAGCACACCGGGGATGCCCCTGGCGCCCGGTGTGCGGACGCCGCTGCCGCCGGTCGAGCTTTCGAACACCATTCCTGTGACTATTTCCGACGTTTCGGCAGGAGTGGCGAACGATTCGAGTGGTGACAGCAGCACTAGGCCGATGCCGGCTGCAACCGTAGATTTCAGCATTTCGCGGCGGGTGATCATGGAATCCATAGAAAAATTGTGGCGGGGGTTTATCGATAGTCGTGGATAAAGATATGAATAAGTATGCCAAATTTCCCAGAATTGGTCTAGAAGGAGCGTGAGGTTTAAGGTTAAGTTTGTGTGACAGCGGCGGGTTGAGAGCGATCAATCTCTGGGACGTAAGGAGTCCGCGGGACGACTGGCCCAGAGCTTCGCGCCGGGCTTGGGAGGGAGTGCGATAACTGATCGCCGCTACAGGGCACCGTTCTCATTGTAATGATGGCGGGTAGCTTCCAGCTCGCGATGCTGCGTAGGGCCTTCTTATTATACACACGTATCTGAATTTACTGATTTTTCTTTAGCTTAAATTTCTTACGTTTCTGAGGGGGTGAAAACGAGGTGGGAGACAAGGACGGTCATAGACCACCAATCCGCGCAAAGGCCTGCACGGGCTACCTATTTCTGCAACGATTTCCAGTGAAAATCGATGATGTCGGCGGAGGTCGGTTTCCAGTAGGTCCATTCATGCCCGCCCGGGCTTTCCGCATAGTCGCAGGGAATGCCTTCCGCCTTGAGGAAATCGCGCATCTTTTGGTTTTGCGCAAGCAAACGGTCCTCCGTTCCACAGCGCAGGCAAATCGCAGGCAGCTTCATGCCCTGCGCAACGTCGGCCTTGATCCGGTTGTAAAAATCGAGTGCGCCGTACTGCTTCTCATTCTGTGCATAAGGGCCGATGAGTGAATCACACCACCACCGCTCATCGGCAGGAGGCGTCAGTACGGGAAAGTAGCCGCTCATCGTGCTCACCGAAATAAACATCCCGGGTTTCGTCAGCATGTAATGGAACGCGCCGAATCCGCCCATCGAAAGGCCAGTCAACATTCGCTGCTGCGGATTGACCCGGTAATTCTTTTCGACGTAAGGCGTGAACTCGTCGAAAAAGAAAGTCGTGAAAAGCGACTTGGCCTTCGACGTGTCTTTGTGATCGCGACTCCATCGCTGGGGAAAAGGCGAGTCGAGATACATACTCCCAGCATCGCCATCCATGCAGACGACAATCATCGGCTTGTCCTTCAGCGCCGCGCGCAGCGGAATCATCTTGCTATAGTTGTCGTAGGGCGCGTCCGAGCCGTGGAGCGTGTAAAGCACCGGATACTTTTTGTCGGGATGGTCCTTGTATTCCGGAGGCAACACGACCGCTCCCTTGATCTCGCGCCCCATGCTCGGCGAATGGACTGTGAACGCCTCGACCGTGCAGCCATCGGTGGCGAGAATATGGGCAAAAGCAGCCGCTTGCTCGTCTTTCGCTTTTGCCTCCGCGCTCGCGGGCGCGTTGGTCGGCATGTCCGCGCGGACTGCCAGGCCGAGCAAAAGAACCGCGGAGATTAGTACCCATGCAATTCGGATCATCCTCCAGATTTGCGAGAGCTGGAAGGATAGTCAATGGCGCAACTTCGGTAGGGGAATCTGTCAGTCTGTTAGCCGCTTGCATCTCCGTTTCTAACCTTGCACAACGGAATCATGCACTCGACCAATCTTAACCGCCGGAAGCACGAACACCGATTTGGTGCAGATAATCAGTTCGGCGAAGCGACGAAGCAAAAACGAAGACTCGGCGCATGATCGGATTTGGCCCCTCCTCTGGAATGGGTTAAGAACCGGTTTATCGGAACGAGCTTAAGCTAAAGCTGATAAACTTGGATCAATGCCTTTTGATCCTCGCGACGAGGGACTGCCACATAGATAAAATCTCCGGTGAAAAAGGCGGTGCGAGCGCCGGAAGCGGTGCCAACGCTTTGTTTTAAGGAATAATGATCCGAATCGGTTTGCAGGAAAACATCCACAAATGCCTCGCCACACGACGCGTAAATCTGTCTTCTCCCCGCGTCATAAAACAGGTCATCGCAATCTCCGTGTAAGGTCAGAGTCGCAATCTTGTTCCCCGTTTCGGTATCAAAAACAAGAAGGCGTGAGGGAATGCGGCACCCGATAAAAAGCCGATGGTCGGTTTCATCCAGCGCCATGGGAAAATTCGCGGCGGCTAAACCCAGCGAAAAATCCCCGGTCTCTTTATTTTGGATCCTATCGAAGACGCTAATGGTATGAGAACCAGGGACGTTCACAAAAGTCTTCGCACCGGAGGATTCAATCTGGAATGATTCCGGGTGAGCACTGAGCGTGATAGTTGAAGTGACTTTCTTTGTCTGAGGATCAATCACGGCAATGGCTCCGCTCCCGTAACCAACAAGAATCTGCTTACGCGAGGCATCATATCGGACGTTGTCGGCATCGTCACCGAGTTGGATTGTTCCTGTCGGTTCGAAAGTCTTGCCGTCGAAGAAAAGGCAACGGCCATCGCCTCCATTGGCCACGACCAATAGGTTAAACTCGGGAACGAAGCAAACGCCCTGTGGTTCTGAAAAGCCGGAAAGGGAATGCGTCACCTTGCCCTGCTTCAAGTCCACCACCTCGACTGTATTGTTTCCAAGCGCGGCCACAAAAAGCCTCTGACCCGCCACGTCCATGCTCATGTGGTCGATCCTGCCTTCGACTCCATTTAGCGGGATGGTTTGAACCAGGCGCGGCTCTGCCGGGAGGACGGAAACAAAAGCTTCGAAGAGGGCAAAGCAAAATAGAATCTTTTTCATTTGGGGATTTCAGGTGTGTTGTTCAGCTCTGGCTTTGATGGCCGTCTCCTCGGGCGGCGTGAGATGGCGAAAACTGCGATAGAGAGCCAAATCGTAAATGATCTTCAGTCCACCCGCCAAATAGATCGGCGCGTTGACGAGGCTGGGAATGGCGAGCAGAGCGCCAGCCAGGGAGGGGGCAAATCCTGCGCCGAGAGAACGCACCGTCGCGGTGATGCCGTTGGCGGCGGAGCGTTCTCCTGGTGGCACGACGGCCATGACATAAGATTGCCGAGCGGGAACGTCCATCTGTGAGATGAGATGCCGCAACAACAAAAGGCCCGCTGCCAGTCGGAAATTCGGCATCAAAGGCACGGCCAGCAAAATAAAGTTGGAAGGCAAATGCGTGAAAACCATCGTGTCGATAAGTCCATACCGCTTGGCCAGCGGAACGGCCACCAGGGCTGAGATGCCGGACAGGATATTCGTGGCGAAAAAGAGACCACCTAGTTCAAGGTTGGTCGCACCGAATTTCAGGTAAAACCAATAGGCGAGAATGCTCTGCACAATGAATCCTCCGGAGAAGGCATCGAGAGCAAACAGGCCGCTCAAACGGAGAACAACGGATTGCGATTCATGCAAGCCGGTCCATTGCGCCATGAGGTTACGGCCCGTCCTTGGAACGTGTTCGACCTCGACGGCTTCACTCAGTCGCGTCGATAAAGCGATAAGGGCAAGCCCGACGCCTGCGTAGCACCAAAAAAGCCATTCGTAGCTTAGGAGAGGCGGGACGCCCTTTCTTTGCCATAGGCTGGACAAAACTCCTCCAAACAAAGCTCCGAGTGCCGTGGCGCTGAAGCCAACCACGTTATACCACGCAACATAGTGAGTCCGCCGGTGGTTCTCCACGACATGGGCCAGAGCGGCTTGCTCGACCGCGAGGAAAGGCCCAACTTCGTTTCCGGTCGGGCTGATTACTCCAATCGTCATCGCCACGGCCAACAGCCAGAAGTTTCCGGTCAGCACGACCGTCAGTCCCGCCGCGACCATTAAAAATCCGCTGATGACCAGCGTCTTTCTGCGGCCCCAGCGATCCGCGCGGGTAGTCAGAAACAGGGAAATCACCGCGTCGCCCAGCAGGGTCAGCGTCAACAGCCACCCAACCTGCGTGGTATTGAAACCGCGCTCCGTGAGGAAAAAAACCAGGATAACGGAAACGAGCCCGAACGCAAAGAGACGAAGACTGCGCGTGCAAAAGAGTAAAACAATATCGCGCATATCGCTCGTTCGTCGGCATCGGATGCGGTCGCGTCCTATCGGCCCTTTGCCGTCTGTACCTGGCAATAGGCGTGGAGCGCATCGTAAACGATCCATTCCGCCGCGTTGATTTCATGATCATCCTTGTACCCAAGATGGCGGAAGCCCTCTGCGATAGCCTGGAGTCCCGGGCCTTCCGGCCGATTCCAGAGCGTGTTGTCCGTATCCGCGGCATTGACGATCTTGCCCAGCAGCACCAGTGAGGGGTCACTGGTGAGATTGTATTTTTTGAGAATCGCTTCGAAGGAGCACTCCTTGCTGTGATGACCCAGTTCGATTCTTGGTTCGGTGAAGATGTCGAACGGAATGGCCCCAAGTCTCTCCGCTTCCTCCATGACGATTTCGGCGGGTACGAAGTAAAACTCGGCATCCGGATCGATGAATTTTTTGATCAACCACGGGCAGGCAACCCGGTCCACCTTCACTTTTTCGCGTGTAATCCATTTCATAATTAGCTCCTATTCCACGCTCAGTGCCGCTTTGACTTTATAGGCGAGGTCTTTTGCCGGGCCGCGCCCCCAATAGTGAAGGAAGAGGATTCGCGGCTCTTCCTGCGTCATGTGGGAGTGGATCGCCACAATATTGATTCCCGCCCCTCGCAGGCTCTTGAGGACATGCTGCAAGTCGGATTCCTTTACGGCAAAATCCCCGTCCACGACGGCATTGTCGTCGGTGCCCGCAAACGCCGCCCAGGTATTGACCCCCATCGCCTTTCCGGCAATACAGCCGCAGGGCATTTTCGTGGTGAGACCGATCACCATCTTAAACATGCCGTCCTTGGCTTGGCCGGGGCCGTGGAATATATCCTCGATGGGCTTGCCCGTAATCGAGCTCGTTGCTGGTAGCGACGGATCTCCAAATCCTGTGGCCAACTGCGGACTCGCCGCTCGGATTTCCTTGATCTTATCGAAGATGGCGCGAATGCCTTGGGCAAGGGGCTTAAATTGGCCCGTTCCACCGATGTGCATGAAATAGACATGAGGATCGTCGTAGAAGAAATGATTGTGGAGAGCGGTGACTTCCAATCCGCTGTCGAGAGCCGCGCTCATTACCGGGTTCACTTCATCCTGAAAGAGGACGATGTCGCCCATGACCATACCGCCCTTCTTTGAATCTGGATCGGCCGCGAAAGCCGCCCAGGAGGTGAGCCCCATAAAAGGAAACATCATCCATTGATCGACCGATACCTTGATGTCGGCACGAGGAGAAGAGACTTTGAACACGCCTTCGCCTTCGTCATACGCGCCCTTTAACCCGGTGATGGTTTCGATTTCAGCCGTGTCGAACTTTGGGGCCGCTTGCAGCATGGTGTTGCCGGCCAGAAGAAGAACCAGTAGGGGAATCCATTTGTAGAAGCTCATATCGGCAAACCTAGTCCGATATTTATCTATTTCAAATTGAAACATCTGTTACACTCTGGTAGATTCCGATTGTGAACGCTCCTCCCTCCTGGCTTCTCCTGCTCTATTCTCTTTCCGCCAAGAAGAGTTCGGTGCGGGTCAGCTTGTGGCGCAAACTAAAGAAGAGCGGTGCGCTTGCTCTCAAGACCTCGGCCTACGTCCTCCCGGACGAACCCGGCCATTACGAGAAATTTCAATGGCTCGCCAAGCAGGTTCGCGATAGCGGGGGCGAGGCCACCCTGATCAAGGTGACGGAGATCGAAGGACTCAAGGGCAAAGAAATTGTCGGACAGTTCCAAGCGCAGGTCGCCCACGAGTACGACGAACTTATCCACGAGCTGACTCGATTCGTTCAAGCCAATCGTAAAAAGCGCGCCGAAACCTTCGACGCCGACTTGGAAAAACTCACTCTCCGGTTTGAGGAAATCCGCAAGATCGACTTCTTTGAATGCCCTCGCGTTCAGGATGTCCAAATGCTGTTCCGTCGCGCCGAGTCGCTGCGTAAACCCAAAGGGAAGAACCCTCCCGAACTCCAGCCCCGTAAATATCAAGGCCGGACCTGGCTGACCCGGCCCCGCCCGGAAATCGACCGAGTCGGCAGTGCCTGGCTTATCCGTCATTTCATCGATCCGAAGGCCAGATTCATTTTCGCGGCTTCGCCCGAGGATCATCCCAACGCCATTCCCTACGATATGTTCGAGGTCGAGTTCACTCACCATGGGGATCACTGCACGTTTGAAACCCTCCTCCAGCGCTTTGCACTCGATGACAAGCATCTTATCGCCATCGGCGAAATGATCCATGATGCGGATTTGGAAGATGGCAAGTTTCATCGCCCCGAGTGTGTTGGGATCGACAAAGTTCTCAAGGGCTGGGCCAAGCGCGGGCTGACCGACGCTGAGCTATTGGATAAGGGGTTCGATTTATTCGACGCCCTCCACGCCTCTCTCAAAAAATGAAAACATCGGCACCGCCTTCCGCCGGACAGACGACCGAATCGAAGCCGCCGATTCAGCATCCGAGTTTCGGAGAGGCTTTTCGTTTCTGGCTCAAGCTGGGCTTCATCAGCTTTGGCGGTCCTGCGGGCCAGATTGCCATCATGCAGACGGAGTTGGTCGACAAGAAGCGGTGGATCAGCCAGTCCCGATTTCTCCATGCGTTGAATTACTGCATGTTATTGCCCGGCCCGGAGGCGCAGCAATTGGCGATCTATATCGGTTGGCTTCTTCATCGGACAGCCGGAGGCATCGTCGGTGGAGTGCTCTTCGTCCTTCCTTCCATGTTTATTCTGTGGGGACTGAGCTTCGTCTACGCCGAGTATGGAAATATCCCGTGGATAGCAGCGGTCTTTTATGGGTTGAAACCCGCCGTCATGGCCATTGTGGCTGCAGCCGTGCTTCGCATCGGCAAAAAAACTCTCAAGAATGAGGTGATGTGGGGGCTGGCTGCGGTGGCCTTCATCGCCATCTTCTTTTTTAAGCTGCCCTTCCCTCTGATCATTCTGACTGCGGGATTGATCGGTCTGATTGGAGGACAGTATTGGAAGGAGAAGTTTTACGTCCTGAAGGGACATGGAGGGGGCCATGAAAGTTCGGTTCTGGATGATGAGGATGAATCCCCCTGTCACACCAAACCTTCGTGGAGCCGCGCAATTCGAGTCACCGTCCTTTGGCTGGCCTTATGGTGGACGCCGGTACTTGCGGTAGGTCTTTGGAAAGGCTGGGATCATACGCTATTCAAGGAAGGTCTCTTTTTCAGCAAAGCGGCGGTTGTTACCTTTGGGGGGGCTTATGCCGTGCTCCCTTATGTCGCTCAACAAGCGGTGGACCAATACGGATGGTTAAAACCCGACCAAATGATGGACGGGTTAGGACTGGCCGAAACAACGCCGGGACCGCTCATCATGGTCCTGCAATTCGTTGGCTTCATGGGTGGATGGAACCAACCGGCGGGAATGTTTCCACTCGTTGCCGCAACGGTCGGAGCGCTGCTGACAACATGGGTGACGTTCACTCCCTGTTTTCTCTGGATATTCCTGGGGGGCCCGCACATTGAACAACTGCGCGGTAACGTGAAACTAACGACGGCCCTTTCCGCCATCACCGCCGCCATTGTCGGCGTCGTGCTCAATCTCGCGGTCTGGTTTGGCCTTCACGTCCTTTTTCCAAAGGGCAACGCCCTGGACTGGTTTGCCGTGGTCGTCAGCGTTATCGCCTTTACTGGAATGGTGAAATGGAAATGGGATGTGATCCCAGTCGTTCTCGGGTCCAGCCTGGCCGGACTTGCCTTCAAGCTGCTTCTCTGAGGGTTATTCCACGAAGCGTTCGAGCACAGAGAGCAATTCCCTCAACTTGCGCTGGCCCTCCTTGGCGCTATGCGCTCCTTCGATGCAATGGTGAAGGTGATCATGAATGACCAGTTCGGCAAACGACTTCAAGGCTTTCCGGACTGAAACGACCTGAGTTAAAACTTCGGGGCAATCCCGATCTTCACCGACCATCCGTTCGATCGCGTTGATTTGACCGGCAATTTTGCGCAACCGAAGCTGAAGCGCCTTTTTTTCGTGTTCAGGATGTTTGTGGGCTTCCGATGCCATCGAATAGTCATAGCTTCGTTACCTTCGTCTCGAAAGTTAATAATTGAATAGCATGGGGCATAGGGGCATAGTCCAGACATGACTTCCTTTACCGATTTAATCCAGCAAAGCCCTTCCCATGCCTGGCTTTTCTTTCCCAGCGCAGTCTTGCTGGGAGCCCTCCACGGCTTGGAGCCGGGCCATTCCAAGACGATGATGGCGGCCTTTATCGTGGCCATTCGCGGAACAATTTCGCAAGCCGTTCTTTTGGGACTTTCTGCGGCCATCTCCCATTCGTTTTTGGTGTGGCTGATCGCTGCCGCGGGAATGTACTACGGAAACCAAATCAATCCCGAGAAGGCCGAGCCCTACTTTCAATTGGTTTCAGCCGTCATTATCGCAGGAATGGCCATCTGGATGTTCTGGCGTACCCGTCGAGACGTTATCGCCGCCCAGCACCATCACCACCATCACGGACACGATGAGGAACGGATGATTGATACCGGGCATGGCGAGGTGAAACTGGCCATTTTTGAAGAAGGCATGCCTTCAGTCTTTCGCCTCACTTTTTTCCATCACGGGAAAATGGTTCAACAAGACCCGGACCAAGTCTCCATTGAGACGATTCGCCCGGACGGAACGACTCACACCTTTGCTTTCGCGAAACAGGGAGAATTCCTGCAATCCACTTCGGATATTCCCGAACCGCATGAGTTCAAACTCAAGCTGGCTCTCAAGCACGGTAACCACGCCCATTACTACGATGAGGACTTTTCCGAGCACGGCCACCACCACGATCATGAGGAACTCGAAACTGCCGGCGTCGGCTTCCAGGACGCCCACGAAAGGGCTCATGCGTCGGACATTGAAAAGCGATTCGCGGGTCGTCCCGTAACGACCGGCCAAATTATTCTTTTCGGAATTACCGGAGGTCTGATGCCGTGTCCCGCCGCCGTGACGGTGCTGCTCATTTGCCTTCAATTAAAACAATTCACTCTCGGCTTCGCTCTCGTACTGGCGTTCAGCTTTGGCTTGGCCATCACGATGGTCACAGTGGGAGCCGTGGCGGCATGGAGCGTGCATCATGCGGAGAAGCGTTTTTCCGGCTTTGGCGACATCATGCGAAAAGCGCCTTATTTTTCCGTCGTTATCCTCCTACTTCTCTCCTGCTATATCGGCCGGCAGGGCCTGCGCGGAATCCATGCTCTGTGAGCTTTTGCGGGCGAGTCGGTGTCTGGGCCTAACGCCCCTTTCCCTGGGGAAGCCGGGACTATCGCACGCCAGGGCCCGAGTTAACGGTTAGTGTCACATCCTTCGCCGTCATGTGAATATCGTCGAAGGCGCGGAGGGTGAAGGTGTAGGTTCCCGGTAACACGAGATTGCTTACGATGGTGGTGGCGAGGCCTTGATGCTCGAAGACGGGGTGGGCACCTGCGGGGGCTGACTTCACCGCCCACCAGTGCCGCAAGAGTTGGCCTGCGGGATCGTTTGTCACGGCGGAGAGCTGGATCGTGCTGGCGGGCAAAGTCAGGATGGCGGGGGAACAGGTCGCAGAGCTAATGACGGGACCGGAACTCGCAGGATTAACCGTGCAGATGACCTGGGCGGTCAGATCCGGGTGGCCCGGATTGGTCACGTTTACTTGGAAGACATAATCGCCCGGCACTGTCATGCCGCTGACCTGCGCCCGGATACTGACATAGATATAGATTGTGTTGCCCAGCGTCACATGGGCACCGGCGGGCTGGCTCACGACGCTCCATTGGCCACGACCATTGAAGTTGCTGTTGGCGATATCGGAAATGCCGACTTGCAAAATGGCGGACGAAGTGGGGAGCTCGATGTTGGCGTGGGTCGTGCCGCTGGGTGGCCCGAAGACCAGTCCATAGGGCGCGCCAATCCTAAATCCAGTCTGCCCGAGGATGGGTGGAGGCGTAGTTGCGTAGACGATCAGGTACACTTTTTTGGAAGACGTGTTCACGCCATCATGCACATCCACATTGAAGACGTAATTTCCCGCCACAGTGAGACCGCTCACAGCGCTATTTACGGCGGTCGGCGCGGCGATGGTGGCATTGGCTCCTGCGGGCTGACTGGTCACTGACCATTGGTAGGTCAAAGGATCGAGTTCGGGATCGCACGCGGTGACGGAGAGCGTCGTCGTGCTGGCGGGAGCGACGAGATAGCCGGGGTTCGATCCCCACACTTCGATGGTGGGCGGATGGTTGGGACCGGAATAGGGATATAAAGTTGCGACGTTGCTACCGCCCGGGACATTGTTGAGAATCAAGGAACCATTTGCTCCCACCGTGTGGAGGCCAAGTTCCTGGAACGGTTTTCCGGCCGACTGCGAGAGACCATAAACGCCGGGGGGCAATCCGTTCAGCGTGACCGTTTGCACGGAGGCGGCGGTGTTCTCGATGACGGTTGTCGTCGCGCCGTTGGCCGTGAACGCGAGCACGTGGATCGCTGGATCGTTTGAAAGGGCGCTGATGCGAACCGCGCCCGGCCTGACATAGTGGAGCAACTGGCGAAGGCGAAAGTAATGCGCTGCTGGCGTGAATGAAGTCAGGCCCGGATTGGGAGTGAGGGTCGCATTTCCGCTATAAGCCACCTCCCAATACGAGACGCCGCCCAAGGTCAGGTCGCTGTACAAATCGTCAAAGGTGGGGTTACCCATTTCCGTCTGCGCCGTGGTGAGTCCCTTGGACTTCGCAAAATCGCGGAGGTAAGTGCGGTAGGGGTCGGCGGTGCCGTAGGTGTGATAAGAGATACGGCCCACCCAAGGCCACAGGTCCGCGTCGTTAAGGACTGGGGTGATATAATTCCAATCCGTTTGCGGGGCGACGGCTTCGGCATACTGGACGCGCGTGCTCAATCCTTGGGCGGCGAATCGCGGCCCCAAGGCCTTGGCATCGTCCGCGAGGATCGTGAAGGGAATGGAGGGCTCGTTATAAATGACAGCATAGTTGATATTGATGCCATACGTTTTCTTCAAGTAGAGCGCACTCGCCCATATCTGCTGGGCACGTTCGCCGGGATGGTTCATCACCCACGGCCTTACTCCCGTGGCGTGGCTCGGGTAGCTGGGACTTGAGTAGAAAGAAGGCTGATAACCCTCAGCGATGATGCGGTTTTGGAAGTAGAGCAGGTACTTGGCATCAGCCGCGCTGAAGGTATCGGACTGGAATAAATTCCAATCGATGGCATCGCAGTCGCCGTGGTCCATGCCCGTGCCGTCCACGCGCGGTCCGACCTCCCAAGTCCGCGAGCCGGTCAGGCCTGTGTCGTCGATCAGATAGTCCAGATATTGATAACTGACCGGATCGGCAACGGACGGATCCAACATGGCAGTTGGCCACGCTGTAAAACCGAGAATTCCGCCGCCGTGTCCCCAACCTACGATCGTCTGAAAAGTTTGGGAGGAATCGAGCACGACATCCGCCGCATGGAGAGAGAGACTTAGCATCCAGACACCGCAGAGCAGCGAAAATATCCGAAGGGAACCCGGTTTCAATTGCGACACGGGTTTGGTGGGCGTTGTCATAAGGCTTGGCCAGGGACTTACTTCGACAATCGCAAGGATAAAGGACACCGCTGGGATGTCATTGATTTTCACCTACTTCATTGAATCACTGCGTAAGTTCCCCTGCCCCGAAAACGTCCTTCAGACTTCAGCCGATCCACGCCCCTCTATAGGAAAGGCTCAATCGCTGGCATCGAGACATCGCGAATAAGCGACCCGGAGAGTTGAGACTGAAAAAGATCATGGCAGTGACGCCTTGGTTCGGTTCGTTGAAAAAGGCAAGCGGCACGTTCGTATCCCACTGGTGGTTCCAGGTAGGTTGCGATGCCAATGACGTCAAAGTTCCACGCTAAAACATGTGGAGACCGCGAAAAGCCTGCCACGTCATATAGCAGGAAAGAAGAAGAAGAAGAATGATAACCGAGAGATAAGGCGCCTTGCCATGACGAGAGAAGGTAAGTCGAAACACTGGAGGAATGCCCTCCTCAAAAATCGCGATCTTCATTTCACTGTACCCCGTATTGATAACCACCTCTTCGCCGTGCCCATGATGATGCTGAGCTGCTATAACATCGCACCGGGTACGCCAAAACATCCAAATCGCCATCCCAGCGACGATCACCGCCGAGACCAATTGAAAGTAAGGTTCCGAGCTTTCCGGATTGATTCGATTTCCGTAATACATTCCAGCCGCAGCAATCGCCCAAACAAGAAAGGAATGGGAAATTGCCGCCGATAGCCCGAGCATCACCGCTTGGGCGATGGTTCCCCGAATGGCAATAATGAAGGCAGCCATCATGGTCTTGGAATGGCCGGGTTCCAGACCATGGAGCGCCCCGAGAAGGACAGCGCTTGGGAAGAAGAGCCAGGCATGCGAGGAGCCCTGCTCTTTCAAATTGGTGAAAAAGGTCATGGTTTGGATAATGCCCCCATACCCCATGCTGACGATTATTTTCTTTTGAGCACGAAAAAGTCGCTTACCGTATCCCTAATGGCATCCACGTCACATAAGCATCCCGCTCACGAAAAGAAGGCGCTTCAACTCCGTCTCCGCAAAATTGCGGGCCAAATCACGGCAATCGAACGAATGGTCGGAGAAGACCGGGACTGCCCGGAGGTGCTAACGCAAGTGGTGTCCGCTCGTAAGGCGCTCAAGGCTTTTGCGGAACTTGTAATCCATGATCACCTCCACCATTGCATCGAAGGCGCGAGCACTCCTAAAGACAGTCAGCGAAAACTAAGGGAATTGCTCTCGGTTTTGGAGCGATTCGTTGAGTAATCACCGACTGGGATTTTCTTTATCGGAGCCTCGGAATTTTCGGATGGCTAAAACGAGGGCAAAGGAAGTTCCGGACATTGCAGCAAATAGCACCAGTAGCGCTAAGTCTCCTCCAGGCCAGGGCATCTTGAGCCCTTCGGCGATCCAAAATAAACCAAAGCTCGTCAGAAGAACTCCGACGAAGAATTTGAACCAATTCTCCGGGACTTTGGTCAATGGTCGATGGAGAATCCAGCACAAACCCACGACGGACAAACAGGCTGCAAGCGCCCCGGAACTGGCGGCCAAGAGTGCATTTCCATGACGGTACGCAGAAGGAAAGTCGATGCATCAAGGTTCACCATTAGTGACCGCCTGTCGTTCGGTGCGTGACATCGAACAAGCAGACCATCCAAGGCGACGCGAGATCTAAATCGTGGTCTTACTTACCCCAGAGGCTCGCGAGCGCTTGAAGGTCGAAAAGCCGCTGCCTCTGATGACGGTCGAAGGCGATTTTGAGTAGGCAAGACAAGACGTCTATTTTGAGTCGTCTGACGGATTTCCTGACTATTCACTATTCATGAATTATGAATATGGCCGTGATGGCCAAGTCCCAAGACGTGGTGGTGCTCCTGAAGTGGCTCTGCTGCCTAACGGCGAAGAGTTACGCCGACCTGGCGTCTGAACTCGGAATGAGTGTGGGGGAAGTGTATAGCGCCACCCAGCGGGTCGCCTTGGCGGGGCTATTTGATCTGGAAAGCAAACGCCCGCGAATGAACGCGCTACGGGAATACCTGGTGCATGGCGTAAAATACGCTTCCCAGCACAAAGGGGTGCCCCCACTCGCGGGATGCCCACTTCTTACGCCGCGCCACTCTTGCGGGAACTGATCCAGCATGAGGCCGCCAAAGACTTGCCTCCGGTTTGGCCTGATCCCGAGGGAAAGGTTCGCGGTTACGCGTTGGAACCTCTATTTCGCAATGTCCCCTACGCTGCTCTCCGGGATCAGCAGCTTTATGAGTTGCTCGCCCTGGTCGACGCCTTGCGGGAGGGAAGAGCCCGGGAGCGTAACCTAGCAGCGACCGAATTGAGACGTCGGCTGGAAACTCTGGGAAATCGTGAGGCCGTGCCCGCATGAGTCCGGTCGAATCCATCGCGATGGTGACTCGCCGGCTCAAGCGACGGCAGGTTCCACATGCTTTTCTGGGAGGGGCCATTGTATCCCTGCTGATCGATGATTCAGAATTACATCAAGTCCGTCCCACCTAGGACGTCGATGCCATTGTTCAGGTTATCACCCAAGCCGAATACACTCAGTTGGAAGAACGGCTACGTAAAGATGGTTTTGTGAACGATACCTCGGAAGGCGCGCCGATTTGCCGCTATATCGTGGAAGGCTGCAAGGTGGACGTGATGCCGGTTTCTGCTGCCGCGATTGGTTTGCGGTCCCGTTGGTTCCAAGAAGCTTTGACCAGCGCGGCACTGCGTCCCGTCGGGCCGGATGAAACAGCCCCAATCATTCGGCCAGCCTATTTCCTGGCAACGAAGCTGGAAGCTTTTAACGATCGGGGTAAGGAAGACTATCAAGCCAGCCACGATCTCGAGGATCTTTTGGCCGTCGTGGACGGTTGCGTAACCACTGTCGATCAGGTTGCCCAAAGCCCGGTCGATTTGAGGCAATACTTGGCGGAAGAGTTCGCCACTTTATTGGATAAAAATCCCTTTCGCGAAGCGTTACCAGGACATCTGCCTGGCGGGTTGGGCGATCAGGCGCGCTTGCCTGTCGTCATCGGGCGATTAAAGTCGTTGTCGAAACCAATCCTGTGATCCATGTCTGATCCCATGAACCCCATCGATGATTTACCGGATGACAACGTGGCCCTTTACTACCGGGTGAAGGCTGACCAAAGCTTTCTCGAATGCGCTTGGGAATTGTTTCATCTGGTGCGCGACGCACAGGAACGGTTTCCCAATCGCCGAAGATATTTGCATCTGGATATCGACGGACACCGAAACGAGGAAGGCGGATACGATTTCGACATGCTCGAACTGCAGAGCAAGTTTCTGACGGAGTTTCTCATGTCCTATCTCGCCGAGGCTCGCGGGCCTCTTGCTGTGTTGAAAAATCCCCGTCCGCAGGACAACGCGATTCCCGAGGCATTAACCATCTTCGATCAGCCACCTGAAAAAGGGAATCCGCGTTCTCGAAATTGAGATGACTCAGTGACCCTAAAAAGGATGAAATAGGTGCCAACAAAACTGCCAACTATTGCCAAATTGTTGGCAGCAAGTAGGCAGCAAAAAGGCCATTCGTCGAGACATTTTGCCTCAGTTGACTGCCTAGGCTCATCTTCAAAGCTAACCCTGTTTATCCGCTAAAATCGGTGGATGCATCAAGAAAACGAACCAATGGTCGGCCAAGCTGAGCTGCGTCGAATCTACCCCATCAGTGAACGAACCCTGGGCCGATTCTTGCGTGGTAGCCTCTTCGGGATCGTTGGCGACAAGCCACCCTGCGCCGGATCGCCTTTTAAAATGGCTCCATCGGCTTATGCAAAATGAAATGACTGGGCGCAAAATGAATTTGCAATCCGCTACGGCCAATCGACCATCTTTAAAACGCGACCTTTGGTAATCGAAGCTCGAAAGTGAAAAGGAGCGTGGAACTTGGCAGCCCGGCGAAAGATTCCTGACTTCCATGGTCGGGGTCGTGATTGTGATTCTTCAAGATTAGTTTGCATGGCGTTCGCGCGTTCAGCACCACGAAGTTCAGAAAAGGTTCGTAAGCTACGCTCGGTTACTTCGCTCATTTGTCTCTGCCCAACGATTAGAGCGCAAGCCCTCCCATAACAGCTTTTGGTTCCAAAAATGCTTCAAGTCCAAACACGCCATACTCACGACCAAGCCCCGATTGTTTACGGCCACCGAATGGTGCCAGCGGTTCATGCGGCGCGTTATTAATAACGACGCGCCCGGCTTCCAGCTGGGCTGCGACTTTATTAGCGTGTTCCCGATCAGGTGAAATGACATAAGCCTGCAGGCCGTAGGAAGTGTCGTTGGCGATGGCGATAGCCTCTTTTTCAGTTCGGTACCCCATCAGGCAAAGTACCGGTCCAAATATCTCCTCACGAGCAATAGTCATATCGTTGGTGACGTGAGAAAACACGGTTGGTTTCACGAAATATCCCGCGACCCCATCCGGGTGGCCTTCGCCGCCAACGACAAGCGTGGCTCCTTCCTCAAGGCCGCGTCGAATATACCCTTGCACTCGCTCATACTGTTTTTGGCTGACCATAGGCCCGATAGCGGTTGCCGGGTCGCGTAAATTGCCGACCTTGATTTGGTTCACCGTTGTCCTGATTAATTCGATAGTGGCTGACATCTTGTGTTCAGGCACTAAAATGCGCGTTCCAGCAATACACGCCTGACCGCTATTCGCAAACCCAGCCGTGATGGCCATAGGTACGGCTGTCTCAAGGTCAGCATCATCAAGAATAATCGTGGGCGACTTGCCGCCGAGTTCAAGCGTCACCCGCTTCATCGTTTCAGCACTTGAGCGCAAAATGGCTTTCCCAACGGCTGTTGAGCCTGTGAAGGATATTTTGGCAATGTCGGTGCTGGCTGTTAGCTCAGCTCCCACTACATCACCGCGCCCGGTCACGATATTAAACACACCATGAGGCAACCCAGCTGCATGCAATGCCTCTGTAACAACCTGTGTTTGCAACGCGCTCATCTCACTTGGCTTAATGACGGTAGTGCATCCCGCTGCGATAGCCGTTGCCAGCTTGTTGCAAATGAATCCAGCATTGGCATTCCAAGGCGTAATCAGACCAGCAACGCCGACCGGCTCCATTACGACTTCGGCTGTTCCCATGCGGCGGGTGAATGAATATTCCTCAAGGATCTTCGCGGCATTTAAGAAACTTTCCGCCGCGTATCTGGCTCCCCATAATGCCCTGGAAATCGGTGCGCCGTATTCTTCAGTGGTCGCATCCGCTAAATCGTCGATTCTCGTTATGAGCGCCTCATGCAATCGGCGGAGCATGGAAATGCGCTCGGCTTTCGTCGTATGGGAAAAACTCTGAAACGCCTTTTTCGCCGCAGTGATAGCGTGGCGCGTATCAACCGCATCGGCTAATTGCACGCGCCCAATAATAGTTGCGGTGGCGGGATTATAGAGATCGAATTGCTCGTTGCCATGCGGAGTAATGAAAGAACCGTCGATATAGATTTTATTAATTGTACGCATAACTCTCTCCCTTTACTTCTTTGCCGCGCCTGCTAGCGCGTAAGGCTATCTTCGAACTTTCCTCCTGAGTTGAGACTCTATCGTAACGACCTATGCTACTTTTCACGTGCAGACGAAATTCGGCGGGTCCAGTCCACCAAGTTCTTTAGCAGTTCCTGGATCAATTGTTTAGTCGGCTCATGGATCAGATTGCCGTTCTCATCGAATCGGTGTGCAGCATCCGCGATAACAACCTCAGGCTGATTCAGGGTAAACAAGTTGAGCGGTACAAGGATCTGCCGCAGATGATATTGGGCCCGAGCGGTTCCGATTGCGCCGACAGACGCACCCATGATCGCCGCTGGTTTCCCAGACCAGGCGCTGTCCCCATAAGGCCGAGAGGCCCAATCGATCGCATTCTTCAAGACTCCAGGGATTGAGTAGTTGTACTCGGGCGTTACGATCAGAACAGCATCGGCGCGGAGAATGCGCTTCTTCAGTTCCAGCACTGATGATGGTGGGCGCTTCTCGTCATCCTCATTGAACATCGGAATACCATCAAGCTGAAAGAGGTCGATCTCACTATTCTCCGGGACAAGTAATTTGGCCGCGCAGAGCGCAGCCTGATTGTAAGAGCCGCGACGGAGACTTCCAGCGATACCAAGAATACGGACGTGGTTGCTCATTTGTTGTCTCTCCTATGTTGTTCAGGCACCCTGCCAGATCAGTTTTGGGTTGGTAAGTTCCAGTGCGCCGGGAACGCCAAGTTCGCGCCCATACCCTGAAGACTTGCAGCCCCCGAAAGGTGCGCGTGGATCGGAGCGGGTGAAATCATTGATAAATACCATTCCAGACTGGATCTCGCCGGCAACGCGACGGGCCCTGACGAGGTCACGGCTCCAGACCGCAGCGCTGAGACCGAAGTCAGTGATATTGGCGAGGCGAATCGCCTCTTCCTCAGTCTTGAAGGGGAAAATCATCGCCACGGGGCCAAAGAATTCTTCCTTGGCTATCGCCGCCTCGGGAGGCAGCCCCACAAGCACAGTCGGCGGGTAGAAATTGCCGGGGCCGGCGGGAATCTCACCGCCAGTGAGAATGTGTGCTCCAGCCTTTACCGCGTCGAGTACCTGGCGATGGAGGTTCTCGCGGCCACGGGAGAGGGCCAGTGGGCCGAGCTTGATGCCTTCCTTCATGGGATCGCCAATTGGAAGCGCCTTGGATTGTTCGACAAATGCCTTGGTGAAGTCGTCAAACAGAGACTCCGCCACCAGGAAGCGCTTGGCGCAAATGCAACCCTCGCTGTTGTTGAAGAAGCGCGACGTCACGGCGAGCTGCACGGCCTTCGCAAGATCGGCGTCCTCCAGAACGATGTAGGGATCGGAACCGCCGAGTTCCAGCACCGCTCTCTTGCCGACTTGGGCGGCTTCCGCTGCAACGGCGCGGCCGGCGCGGACGCTCCCGGTGACGGTGACGGCCCGCACACGCGAATCGGCGATGACGGCCGCACACGCCTCAACCGAGATCGCAAGGTTGACATAAAGTCCTTCGGGGCCACCGGCATCGCGCACCAGAGTCTCCAGCGCCTCGGCGCAGCCTTGGACCGATTCGGCGTGCTTGATGAGCGCGGTATTGCCGACAAGTGCTGTCGTGCAGAAGAAGCGCAGCACTTGCCAGAAGGGTACGTTCCAGGGCTGAACGGAGAAAATTGGCCCTAACGATTCATAGATGATCTGCGCCGGTATGCCTAAGATGGGTTGTGGCTTGATATAAGCCTCTCCCGTTTCGGCGAGGTGGCGGGCGGCCCAGGCGCATTTCTTGATCTCGCCAATGGAGTCCGCCAGCGGCTTGCCCATCTCGGCGGTGATGAGGCGGCCATAGGTCTCGGCCCGCTCTTCCAGCAACTCGGCGAGCCGAGTGAGGAAGGCGATTCGCTCCTTCAGTGGGGTGCGGGACCAATGCCGCCAACCGTCCCAAGCGCGCTGCAAGCGTAACTCGATCTCTGCTTTGTTATGCTCCGGATAAGTGCCCAGCAGTTCACCTGTCGCGGGATTGCGTGATTCGAAGTTCATAGAAGTTTTCATGTTATTTTCTGTAGCGTATTCAGTTTTTTTGGTTGTACTTCACACCGGTACAATCCGCCGGCCTGTCGATCTTGGGAAAGACCATGTTTCTTGTCTCAGCATAACTAAAAGGCATACTGCCCCTCACGGTGGAACTAAGGCATTTGCGTTACTTCGTGGCGGTAGCGGAAACGGAAAACGTTTCGCGCGCGGCGTTGAAGCTTCACGTGTCGCAACCAGGGCTGAGTCGACAAATTCGCGACCTTGAGGATGAAATTGGATTCTGTTTACTCGAACGCACGGCAAAGTCCGTCCGCCTAACGGATGCAGGCCGGGCGTTTCTCGATGATGCGCGCGGGCTACTGCAACACGCAGACGAAGCCGTCAAAAAAGCACGCGCGGTTGCAAGCGCAGAGCCGAGCGAACTCCACGTCGGCAACTCAACGCCGTTTGCCGAAATTCTGCCGAAAATCTTACGTGCGTTTCAGCGGGCGATGCCGAACGTGCGCGTTAGATTGCACCAGTGGAGTTACCAAGCCATTTTCGATGGCGTACGCGATGGCCGGCTTCAGCTCGCATTAATAGCTCGTCCCTTGAAGGCTAGTTCGCTGCGCGGCATGCGATATGAAGAATTATTTCACGACCGTGTCTGTCTTGTCGTTGCGCCAAATCATCCGTTTGCGCGTCGTCGCAGCGTTCCACTTACCGACGCGGTGTGTGAACCGTTCATCGCTCTGACGCGTGAGGGCAATCCAATCTATTACGATCGTCTTTTAGCCATCTTCGCGCCGGTGAAACAAAAGCCGCGCGTCGTCGAGGAACATGACAGCTACACGGGCGTACTTTCTGCTGTCGAAGCGGGAACCGGCGTCGCCTATGGTGTGGACGTTTTTGGTTACAGCTTCGGAAACCGGATGAAACTTTTGCACCTGACACCCGAGCCGAAACCAGTCTCGTTCGGCATCGTCGGGACAGAAGGCCGACTCAGCCGAACCGCGGAAACCTTCTGGCAGTGCGCGAAAAAAGCAGCGTCAAAGAAATAGCGGCTTTAGAATGCCCTAACGAGGTTGCCAGTTGCTTCAGCAACGTCCGGTTGGCGCTGTTGGCGCCGACGATTTCATTCGAGTGCAGCGAAGAACGTTCGTTCGTCCTAGAGGCTGCCTGGCTTGGCGTCGCTTCGGGCTTGAATGTCGCGAGGCGACATGGCCTCGGAGCCCACTTCCCAGAGTAGCTCCTTCGGTGCCTGCACAAGCTGGTCGCGCTTCGACGGCTTAGGCATCCGGGGGCGCCTCTAGCTTGATTGACGCAGCAGGAAAGCGCGGGAGGTTCGGTTCCACTTCGTGGAAGACGAACAGGACGTCCTGAGGCGCGAGGTGTAAGCGCTCGCCGAACAATCTGACCGCTTCGTCCGCAATGGTGGCGGCGGTTCCTGTCGGCCTCCCTCTGGAGATAATGACCTCAACGACCATGAACCGATCAGTTCTGTCCGTTGTATAGTCGGGGAAGCGGGGATCGGCCAGAAGGTCATCCTGGCCGACCTCGAGAAAACGGTGAAAAAGGTCGGCTCGGTGATAGCCGGCGGCCACCTGGGCTTCTAACATTGCCTCCGATAGGCGGGACTTCTCGGCGGCGCCGAGGCCGCGCCGGACGGTGAAGGTTACAAAAGGCATCTCAAGTCTCGACGGTTTAGGATGTACCAATTGCGTTGATGCGCTGAGTGCGCGCACGCCACGGCCATCATACTGCAATTTGAGCTACTCGTATGTAAAATAGAAAGTAGCTGGCCGAAGTGGCGAAGGTGGATCGGAGCTTTCAAGTACTTGTCCGGTCGATGGACTTATTAACCCATGCAACAATACCTTCCACCGTCCGAAATTCGCTAACCGAGCGGACCGAGCAAGTGGGGTTATTCGTGAGAGCGATGCGGGAGAGTTGTGTGCCCGGTCCGATCTCGAGGAGAACCCGGCAGTTTGATTCCGACAGTCGAGACAAGATCAAGTCCCATCGAATCGTATGATGTATCTGCTCCGGAAGCCAGCGCACCATCTGCTGCTTGGAGGAAATCTTGGCAGCATTGACTCCGGCAAGGACAGCACTCCGGAAGGCAGAGCCTTCGGTTGTCTCGAGAGCATACCGAAACGGTTCGACGGCTGTGTCGAGCAAAGGCGTGTGAGCGGCAATGGAGACCTTCAGGAGTGTCGTGGTGCGCGCGGCCGTTCTGGCCTCGGACAAAAGATCATCGGAAGCGTCGGCACGGCAGGCAAGGATGCAGTGATCTCTGGCGACGACGATTGCGACATACCCTCCATGGCGTTGGGCCAGCGATGTGGCTTGCTCCACATCCATGCCGGTGACGGCAACCAGACGGCCGACTGGCGCAGCTTCATCCATGAGTCTTGCCCGGGTCGAGGCAAGGCTCACCCAATCCTCCGGAGACAAGACGCCGGCGCAACCATAGGCGGACAATTCGCCGAGGCTGTACCCGGCGATTAGTTGCGGCTTGGGCAGCCGGTGGCTCAACTCGGCCCAGACCATGGCCTGAAATAGGCAAATCAGCGGTTGGGCATAACGGTCTTCGTAAATGCGATGCGGCTCCGCTTTGGGATCTTCCAGCCAACCGGCAACCTCAGGTGAGAGACATCCGCTCTTCAGAATCTGATCTTTGAGATCAAGTGCGATGGCTGTGAACGGGAATCGTTCAAACAGGTCGGGAGATTGGCCGCCCTGACCGGGACAGAGCACGGCAAAGGGAATCACGATTCTCCCTGCAACGCATGGACAAAAAGTGTGGCCGCCAGCAAATCTGCCGTGCCCCCTGCTGTAAGGTTATGCTCTACGAATATCCGATGGATTTTCCGCGCCTCATCCCACCAGTGCGTAGAAAAGACGCTTCCGTCTCGCAGGAACTTGTCTGCCAGCTTTTGGGCCAAGAGGTACCCATCTTCTCCACCTCGATGCCAAAGAGTCGTGTCCTCGGATGCACGCATTAGCTTGAAAAAGGTATGGACGCGGGCGGCAGCCCGGCCAACGCGCGGAAGCGCTGATTGAAATGCAGGCAGGCCGATCTCAAAGACGGCAGGGAAACCACGCTTGGCCTCCCCGCGAATGCCACTTAGGCGATGCCGGTGACAAGCCTTCAAGCCTTGGCTCATCGGCAGGAGATCACGAGGCAGAAGAATCTCTGGTCCCCACTCCTCCATCACAATAGCACCCAGCGAGTTTTTCCGGAACTGGCCGTCTGTCATCCGCCTTCCGGCCGCTGCCGCCAGGAGACCGAGACAGTAGATCGCACCACGGTGGGTATTTCTTCCCCGCGTCGCCGCCAGCATCGCCTCCTCGGCGGCGATACCTATTCTTTGCAGTTCCACCAGTTCACAGCCTTCGGAGCCGGCATCCGCCATGTGCCCCAAGTAGGGCGCAATCGCGGCGATAGAGGCCTGAAAGCATTCCGGCTCCATGTCGGGATGGCTTCCGTGATCGATAAAACTGACCAAGCCCGGCTTGGGATAGGTTGCCAGCTCCTCGGTCAGTGCGTCTGTGGAGCACCTGGTGACGAATTCCGCCAACGAGTTCTGAGAGAACTTTGCCAGACTAGTCATGTAAGAAATCCTCCACTTGGGATTTGTCGCCTAGCCAAACGGCATCATTGCTCTTGAAGAGCATGCGCAAGCCAGTCGCTTCATATTCGCGCCAATTGAACGAGGCGTTCCGGTTCATCATGATTTCGAGATCGATTCGCCGGTCGGCCCTCCCGATTTCTCTCATCGACGCGTTAAAATGTCTCCAACCTTGCTGATCCTCGATACAGATTAGGAGGTCCACATCAGAGGACGAAGTTGTGTAGGGCAAACCGGTTAGGTGTTCCCAGGCGTAACTTCCGAAGGCTCGTAACGGTAATCTCAAATTATCTGTGGTTTGCTGGATGGCGACAATCGAGTTGTTTGTCCCGAAATCGGCTTTTGCGTTGCAAAGGTTCCAATAGGGGGGCTCGTCAATTCTTGAGATTGTGGAGACGGGGATTCTGTAGGCCAATCGGCGTTTGACAGGGGAGGGTGGGAGGGCGAGGCCGACGCATAGAAAACGTTCGTCTTGGCTCAGGCATGGCCTGCGAATGATGAGAGGCCTTCCTTGGGCCACCCAATTCCCAAAAATCTCAAGGCTATCCGAGGATGATTCTCCGACCACTTTGTCCAATTGATCGCAGTCTTTGTCCACCCAGACAAAAGAGTGACGATGGAACCACTCAAGCCGCGATGATTTCATCGATGATCGCCTTTGACGCCGTGCGTCCGCCCCGCTCCTGACCAAGACCTGCCCTGAGGTCTTTCGATAGGTCGGACTGGATGAGCCTGTGCAGATGATCGGCGAAATGATCGGTCCATATTTCATAGAGGCCTCCCATCTTGAAAAAGTTGTCAGAACCGGGCGCGAACACAGGCACAGTTGTGGCCAAAGAAGTGAGTTTTTCCAGAGGCATCTTGGTCACGCGCAAAATGGCTTCCAGCTTCATGACCGAGGGTTCCGCGCCTGAGATCGAAACCAGTCGGTCCGCCAGCATCCCGAAGGCGATAAAACCGCCTGCGACTGCGTTACCGTAAAGGATCGCCACAAGCTTCGATCCGGAGAGGTACGCAAGCCGCTGGACCCTGAGCAGGTGAGCGAAATATTCTGGGAGGGCGAGCAACTCTTCGACCAAGGCCAGCCTCTGGCCGTCGTTGTCCACCAATAGGACGATTGGCCGCCCGGGGTGCTGCTCCACGATTTCGAGCAACTTGTCCGCGAGGACCATGGTTTCGCGCACACCGATGAGGACATGGTCCGTTGTTCCAAGCACGGAAACAGGCTTGCCTCCTGAGGTGGCTTCGCCCGTCACCAGCCATCCATTGGTGGCGACATCGCATCCATTGGGAAAAAGTTGAGTGAGTAGTTCCTGTAGTTTCATGGCTTTGATAAGAGTTTGGCCTCGGTCAATTCCTTCGCCGTCATTTCGGATACACCTGGGCCTGGAAGGCCCATCGTCTCCCAAATCTGACTTGCATCCGATTTGTCTCCGTACGAGTTGATCCTTTCCCGAAGTCGGCGTGCCTCAGTTTTGAGCGCTTCAATGGCAAAAGACCGTTTCTGGCCGATCGCGGCAACAGCAGCTTCCCGGAACGCCGGAATGTGGTCATCCACAAGAACCGCGACTGTCCCGAAAAGGAACCGGTTTTTCCCGCCTGTCGTTCTCCAGACAAGCGCACGATCCCGGGAATCGAATGCTTCGACGCCCATCACGGTCTCAATCACCTCCGGTCCGGAGACGCTTAATCGGCCTTCCTCCGAGGCGATCAACACATCGCAGCAGCAACTCATGATGCTCGCACCTCCGAAGCACCCGGTGCCTCCACCGAGCAGACCGATGACAGGGACTCCGGCCTTTTGCGCCTCAAAAATGGCCCGGATGATTTCTGTCGCCCCGATCTCTCCGGCATTCGCTTCTTCGAGTCGGACGCCACCGGAGTCAAAAAGACCGATCACAGCCTTGGGCTTGCGTTGTGCAGCCCGGTAAAGCAGCCCGGTGATTTTTGCCGCATGAATTTCGCCGATGGAGCCTCCGCGAAATTTCCCCTCTTGCGCGAATACGTAAACTTCGTGCCCCTCGAGTTGGCCTTCTCCGATGATCGCCCCGTCGTCCCATGAGACAGGAGCACCGAACAGGCCCAAATGCGGGCTAATCTGTTTCTTCGTGGGTGGAATGATTTCCTGGAAAGACGAGCGGTCCAACAGGCCGGCGATTCGCTGACGGGCAGTGGCCTCCAGGTAACTGATGCGAAAGAGTGGCTTCATAACGGGGCCTCGGTTGTCAGCTCCTCCAGGGCCTGATCGAGCCGAAGGCTGACGATCGGCGGGGTGGCTGAGAAATCATTGATGGAAAAAAGTACATCGCGCGGCTTGTTTCGCTCCATAAAATCGGTCAGCACTGCCCTCCAAACCTCGGAAAAATTGGGGGCCGTGGTCGCGATCTCGAATTGGCATTTTCCCGCGAGATCCTTTCGTTCCGCCATCACTTCAAGATTACTGGACGCAACCACGCCCACTACGGCAAAGGGCTTGCCTCCCTTTAGCGGATGCGGGCCGCCGTTGAATTCAAATTTCAGATTTTCCATAGAGACTCCTTTACCAATTGCGAAACCGACTTGGCGGTTGATACAGACCTCCCGACCAGCGCACGAGATCGTGAACGCTGCGAGCGGCCAGCCGATCGCGCGACACATCGCTCTTGCGAATACCAAGGTCCTCCGCACGTTGGATGATCTTGCGATCGCGAAGATTCTCCACTATCCGGCGATCCCGTTTCAGCCCGACTGCGGTGAATCCCGCCACACCACGGACGGCTTGTTCACGTTCCTCCGGGGTCTTACAGAGAAGGAGATTGGCGACGCCCTCTTCCGTCACGATATGGCTGATGTCGTCCCCAAAAATCATCACGGGCGGTGTGGAGAAGCCAGCGTTCATCATCGCGTCCCAAGCTTCCAAACGCTCCACAAACGTCGGCTCGTTGGGCGCCTGGAACGTCTCGACGATTTGCACCACGAGCTTGCGCCCTTGAGGCATCGCCTCGCCGGCATGGGCCTCGGCACCGGCGCGGAGGAACGCCTCTGAGCGATGTCTCCGCGAGCGGTTCTCTGAACCCAGATTCGGCGCTCCGCCGTATCCCACCAGTCGTTCGGTGGTGAAGGTGGAACTGTTGCCTTGCGGATCAAGCTGGAGGCTCGCGCCGATAAACATGTCGGCGTAGTGCCCGACCAATTGGCTAAAGCAGCGGTTGGAGCGCAGGCTGCTGTCGTGGCCAAGGGCAAAGATGTTCGGACGGGACGAGACGTACTGCTCCATGCCCACTTCCCCGCCGAAGCAGGCGATTGCCTCAACAAAGCCAGCCTCTATCGCCGGGATCATCGTGGGGTGCGGGTTCAGCGCCCAGTGCGTGCAAGCTTTGCCTTTGAGGCCCAGTTCCTCGCCATACGTCGGCAGCAGCAGCTCAATGGCGGCGGTGTTAAAGCCGATTCCGTGGTTCAGGACCTTAGGCTGATATTTGGCATAGATGGCCTTCATTGCCATCATGGCCATCAGGATGCGCAACTCGTGAATGAGCGCAGGATCTCGCGTGAAGAGCGGCTCCATGTGGAACGGTGTTGGACTCTCCACAATGAAATCGACCCATTCGCCAGGAATATCGACCCGGCGGACCCGATCAACGATCTTATTGACTTGGACAATGACGACCGCTGCGTTGAAGACCGCCGCTTCAAGAATAGTCGGGGTCTCTTCCGTGTTTGGTCCAGTATAGAGATTGCCCTCCTTGTCGGCTTCGTTGGCCACGAGGCAGACGACATCGGGCCTTAGCTCGGCAAAATAGCGAGAGTAAAGTTCCACATAGGTGTGGACGTCGCCGATTTTGACCGAGCCCGCCATAACCATGCGAGCCAGGCGGGCCGCCTGCGGCGCGGCATAGGCGAAGTCCAGCTCGGTTGCCAGTCCGTTCTCAAAAAGGTCCAGATGTTCGGGAAGACCCACGCTGGAGACGCATAGCTTGAGGTCGTGCACCTTTTTCGGGTTCATCCGCGCCAATTGAGCGGCCAGGAAATCGCCCTGCTTCTGGTTGTCACCTTCATGAATGATCCGGTCGCCCGACTGGATGACGGCTTCGAGCAGCTCCACCGTCCGCTCCGAGGGAATGACTTTCCCTTCGCCGAGAGCCTGCCGCACCTGGGCAAGCTTGCCCTTACGAGTCGCATGTCTATCAGGCATATGCGTAGTTGTTTTGAGTTTCTAACTTTTCTTTTCACCGGCCACGACGGTGAAGCCAACATCGACGTTGCCGTGAATGGCATTGGAGTAGGGGCAGACTTTATGCGCCGCCGCGACCAATTCCTCGGCCTTGTTCTGGTCGACTCCAGCGATGGTGACCGCAAGTGCAGCGGAGAGCACGAAGCCGCCCGACTCGTTGCGGCTGAGACCGATTTCGGCGACGACCTCGATGTCTTCGTCCGCAAATCTCAGTCCCGCGTCGCGGCTAACATGCAGGATCGCGTTCTCGAAACAGGCGGCGTAACCGCCGGCGAAAAGCGTCTCCGGGTTAGTGGCATCTCCTCTGCCGCCTAATTGACGGGGAAGGGCCAGCTTCACATCAAGCAATCCGTCCTCGCTGTGAATGTGGCCGTGACGGCCACCGGTGGCAGCAACTTTGGTGGTATATAATGCGTTCATAAAATTAAGGTTCTCCAATTGTAGGTTATTTCGGTTATTTTTGGGACTGCTGCGCGGCTTCCTCGATCACCGCCGCGACTTCCTTGGGATGCGATTCGTAGACGGAGTGACTCGCGCCCGCGATTTCGGTGGTATGGCTGTGGGCGCGGGCGTAGTACCACTTCTCAAGGTCGGGATTGATGATCTTGTCCCCCAAGGCAACGACACCCCAGCTCGGTTTCGTTTTCCAAGCGGCCGCGGTCAGCGGCGTGGTGAAGACTTCGGCGGCGGCGAGTACCTGGGATCGTGACTCGAATTCGGCCTGTTCACGCGGGAGGTCGAATGCGAAGAGACCGTAGAAGTCGGCCGGATTTAGAAAGGTGAAGCCATCGTCGGTTTTCTCAACAGCCCCTTCCGTCTTGGCGAGAACGCTGGGCGTTTTCTTCCCCAAAGCGCCTTCGTCCTCGCCGACATCGGGAGCGTGTGCGGCGATGTAGACAAGGCCGACGACATGCGGATCGGTGCCGGCCTCAGTGATGATGGATCCGCCGTAGCTGTGGCCGACCAGAATGCACGGGCCCCGCTGGCGCTCCAGAACTCTCTTGGTGGCCGTGACGTCGTCCTGGAACGAAGTTTCCGGCACCTGCACCATGGTCACGTGGTAGCCGTCCCGAACGAGGATTTCGTAGACCGGTTTCCATCCGGAACCGTCAACCCATGCGCCATGTACGAGCACAATGTTCTGCACTCCGTTGGTCTCGGCGCTTAGGTTTCCTGCGGTCCATAGGATGGAAATACAGAGTAGTGCCAGTGATGTGACTGTTTGATGTAACATTTGTTTTTCCTTTCTTTTTTTGGTCAACCTATTCCCTAAGACTCAGGTGGCACTGCGATTTATTTCTGCGGCCACCTTCGTCGGTTTTGCTTTTCATAAGGACAATTGACTCCAGATTAGTTAATTGGTCTAATCGTAGTTGCTAGATCTTGTAATAAGTGCGGCAAATCAATCGCTTGACTTATGGAGATGCGACAAATCGAGTCCTTCCTTTCGATAGCGGAAACGCTTCACTTCGGGCGCAGTTCTCAACAGCTCCATCTGAGCCAGCCGGCCCTGAGTCTACAGATCAAGGCTCTTGAAGATGAGCTGGGCGTCAAACTCTTCGATCGCAATCGACAGCGGACCCTGCTGACCGAGGCTGGCGCTGCATTCCGCACAGACGCCTCCGCCGCAATGGAGAGCCTAGCCCTCGCCAAGCGTCGCGTAGCTTTGGCCGCTGCAGGAAAGATTGGCATCGTGCGTGTTGGTTTCGTCTCTACAGCTGTGCACGACATCATTCCGCTACTCATGCGGCGGTATCACAAAGAGAACCCAGGCGTTGAGTTTTCGTTGCGGAACATTCTGACGAGCGAGCAGACGGTTATGTTGAGGAACGGAGCCTTTGATGTCGGCTTCCTTCGCATTCCTGTAGCCGATGCACCGGACCTTGAGGTGACGCCCGTTCACAGTGAGCCATGGGTCGTCGCAGTGCCAGCAGCGCATCCGCTTGCAGACGCAAAAGACGTTAGATTGCGAGAGTTGGCGGAAGAGCGGTTTGTTATGTATGAAAGGAAGTTTGCTCCCGGCTTCCATGACCAGATAGACGGAATGCTCAACAAGGCTGGAGTTGTTCCGGAGGTCGTACAGACGGCTGGTGAAATGCCGACACTTGTATCCCTTGTGGATGCGGGCCTTGGAATCGCAATCTTGCCCAAGTCGGCGCTGAGCCGAAAGCCAGTCGGGGTGAAGGTTTGCAGAATTACTGACCGAGTTGCACCGTCGCAGATTGCTCTCGTCTCGTCGAAACAGCTCGAAAGCAAAGTAATCCGCCATTTTATTGTCTTCGCAAAGGCCTTTCTCAAGGCAAACGGCTCAGACGACCGGCAGTAGAGATAACAAATCTCAATGAAGATTCAAACTGCGTTTAGCCCGCCTTTCGAAGCAGGTCCTGGAAAACTTCCTCTTGGGTACGGGTACCAAAAAAATGTTCCGTTGCGGATCCTCCCTCGAAGTCGATCCAGCCTGAATTGAAGCCGTCGAGCATTTCAATGCGAGGTGCTGTCCGGTCGGGTGACGTGCCCTGATCCTCAAACAAACCCTGCCATTTTTCGCGGGGGAGTGTCTTGGCAACGACAGGCCGATTAAGCAGGCGGGCGAAAGTCTCGGCCGCATCGAGTTGGAAATCAAAACCAGCCCCGCCAAGTTGATCTCGTTTCCAGAAAAGGAATGGACAAATTCGGAAGAAATTGTTAGTTGTATTTTACTGCTAGTTATTAGAATAATTCGCATTTAGATAAATACTTTTAGCCATTGTATTTAAGTTGCGATGACTTTGTTTTTCTTGGTTCAAGACAGGAACAGTGAAGATAGGGAGTGAGAGGTAATCTTCGCCGGACATCATGGAATGAAACTGATCTGGAACCATCTACTTCGCTTGGCCGCAACCCGGCCAAAGGAGCCATTACCCTGGATGCTGCTTTTGTTGCTTGGCGTACTGATCACCCTCGGCGTGGTTTCGTGCGCCGACATGAGCGAGACGCAGACGGTGGCCCCTCCGCAAATCCCAGGAGCCACCTTTGTCGGTTCCGAAGCTTGCGAGGCTTGCCATCAGGACATCTCCAAAGGCTTCGCCACCGCGACCCATTTTCGCTTGAAGGCGCCCGGTGACAACGCCAAGAATGTCGGGTGTGAATCGTGCCACGGGCCCGGCAGCCTGCATGTGGCCTCGGGCGGTACGCCGAAGACGATTATCAATCCGGGCAAGTCGCCGGAGACATGTTTCCAATGCCATCTCGACAAGCGGGCACAGTTTGATCTGCCGTCGCACCACCCCGTTGTCGAGGGCAAAGTCACTTGCGGTGACTGTCACGATCCACATAAAGGCCCTGCGATCGCCAATGGCGGCGAGGGCGGCGGGACTGGGCTTATGTCGTCCAACGAAGTCTGCACCCGGTGCCACATCGCGCAAGCGGGTCCCTTCGTGTTTGAACATGAGGCCATTCGTGAAGGCTGCACCACTTGCCACAACCCGCACGGCAGCGTCAATGCGGTGTTGTTGATCGCACGCAACCAGACGCTCTGCCTGCGTTGCCATTTCCAGCAACAGACGGCGAACGGAAAAATCTTTATCGGCAGTAATGACCATACCACGAAACTGGCCCAGGGAACTTGTTGGAGTGCGGGCTGCCACGAGGCCATTCATGGTTCACAAGTCAGCCCACATCTGCGTTTTTAACTTAGCCATGCCAACCCAAAGGAACTCGTGAAAGCAACTTTGAAGCTTCGCACCAGGTGTCCGTATCTGACGGTTATTGCTGGGTTGGTTCTCGCGGGTTCCCCTCTCGGTCTCCGATCCGCTGTGGCGCAGGCAACCACGACCCCGGCGTCAGCGCCAGCTCCATCAGGAAAAGCAGAGGAAACCCCGGCAGAGGCACCCGCGTCCGCTCCGTCGAACACGGAGCCAAAACCGGTGATGAGCCCAGCCCCCCCTCCGCCGACGAATGCTGACTATCTGCTGATGACCGACCCCGTTACCACTCCTCCCGAGACCCTCAATTGGGTGACCTTCGGCGGCGGCCAGGCCTTCGTGGGCGGCAACGACGGTCAATTCAAACACGAGCAAGGAACTAATAGTAGCGCAGCAGGAGGGATACAGGATTTCCACTGGCAGACTTTTGTGGGCAAGGACGGAGTGTTCAAGATGGACGGCCACGGAGTTTTTGGAAATCATGACTACGATCTGAAGCTCGATTTGACCGACGAGAAACTTGGCTACATTCGCGCTGGTTTTACGGAGTTCCGCACCTGGTATGACCCAACCGGCGGGTTTTACCCTGTGAACGGTCTCGACTTTCAGCCAACGAACAACGATCTCTATATAGACCGCCGCGATGCCTACATCGAACTGGGGCTGACCCTCCCGGATTGGCCTGTTCTTTCCGTCCGCTACGACTACGACTCGCGCGAAGGCACGATGGATTCGACCTCGTGGGGACAGACGACCCTGACCCCAAATGGTAGCACGACCAAGATCGTGCCGACGTTCCTGGGTATCGACGAAACTCGCAACATCTTCAGCGCCAATATTAAAGATACGTTCGGAAGCACCGACGCCGCGTTAGGCATGCGCTACGAGCGCGATGACACCAATGACAGCACCTTCATCAATCAAAATCCCACCGAGACAAGCAACGCCTTCATCACGCAGCAGGACATCGAGAAGAACGATTTATTCAATGCCCATGGTTCGACGATGACGGTCTTCGACCAGAAGGTCACCTTAACCACGGGTTTTTCGGCATCGACCGTCGAGAGCGATTTGGGTGGAAGCCGGATTTACGGCCCCGCATACAATGCGTCCTTTTCACCAACCTTCGCCAATAACGGCTCGGGCTACCTCAATCTTGGAGGGGGAGGAAACTCGAAGGATTATGAAGGCAACCTAAACCTGATGCTGACACCCATCGACCATCTGGTGATCGTTCCTGCGGTGCGCTTCGACTATGAGACCAGCAACCTCAACGATGGTTTCAGCAATACCTCGAGCAGCGGCGCGATCACCCCGGAAACTGCCAATACCGACAATTGGAATATGGATGTGGCACAAAGCGTGGAAGCGCGCTACACGGGCTTTCGAGATTGGTCGCTCTATAACTCCGTCGAAGTGTCGGAAAACTGGGGCAACGAAGCCTGGGACTCTGCCCCGGTCCTGACCGGGGGCACCCTGAATCAGGACTGGTCGATGTTCGGACTTAAATACACCGCTGGCGCCAATTGGTATCCACTCCCGCAACTAAACTTCGGGCTTCAATACTACTATCAGATTCACAATTACGATTTCACCAACAACTTGAATGCGTCGCCGAGCTCATACCCGGGTTATCTGAGCAAGCAGAACTTCACCACGAATGACGCCAACATCCGTGCGACCTGGCAGGCCTTGAGCAACGTGTCGCTCATCACTCGCTATGATTTCCAGTTATCGACCGTGGATACGTGGTCCATACCCAGCGGCGGAACCGATATCGGAAGCGTCCAGAGCTCAAAACTCATCAACCATATCCTGGGCGAGGATATTACCTGGACGCCCCTGCCTTGCCTCTACCTCCAGGCTGGCGGCAGTTATGTGCTCAACACAATGGGAACACCGGCGGACAACTCGGGCGGTACCTCCAACCTGATCCTGAGTGGCCAGAACAACTATTGGACGGTCGATGCCTCGCTCGGCTACGAGATCACCGCGAAAACCCATCTCCAGATGCAATACTCCTATTATAACGCCGCCGACTACTTCAATAGCGCGCCCACGAGCCTGCCCTACGGCGCCAACACCCAAGAGAACAGCTTTACGGCCACGGTTACACACGACATCAGCAAAGAGGTCAAGGTCAGCGTCAAATACGGTTTTTACCGCAACCGGGATGAGACCTCGGGCGGACAGAATAACTACAACGCACAAGTCCTCTATGTAAGCACGCAATTCGGATTTTAAACAATTTCCTCAACAGTATAGTTTGACAACACAGATAAACCGAACCTTGTTACCCATATGAAAATGAACCTGAAATACTCCCGTAAATTCACCATCTACGCTGTGCTCCTGGCAAGCTTGACCGGCTGGTCTGCCCAAGCCGATGCCACTGCAACGTGGGCCGCAAATTGCGCCTCTTGTCACGGAAAAGACGGTAAAGGCGCCACGATGATGGGTAAGAAGCTCGGCATCAAAGACATGACTGATCCAAAAAATCAGGCCTCATTTACCGATGCGGATGCCACCAAGGACATCAAGGAAGGCGTCACCGCAGGCGGCAAGGAAGTGATGAAGCCCTACGGGAGTAAACTCAGCGATGCTCAAGTCAAGGAGTTGGTGGCCTACATTCGTTCGCTAAAGTAGACCGGTAGACGCCTTTTCATTCCGGCTCACGGGCGAAAAAACTGTCGTACAAAAAGAATTCGCCCCATGCCGCCCGACGAAAATCTCCTGATACCCCGCCCGCCCAAGCTGCTCTATAATTGGATCAGCCTGGTTGGGGCGGTATTCGCCGCCGGAAGCATTTTTGCCTTCCTGCTGCTATTCGCTGTCGGGTTGTTCGTGCCCGAAATCAACCCCTACATGGGGATTCTGCTATATGTGGTCTCGCCCGTCTTCTTTTTCGCCGGAGTATTTTTGGTCATGGCCGGCGTGTGGGCGCAGCGGCACAAGAAAGTCTCTGAACAACTGCAGATTGATTTGTCGCGCACGCGCGACCGAAAGCTCCTGGTCGGTTTTGCCTTGTTCACCCTGATATTTTTTCTGGTGACAACGTTTGGCAGTTATCAAACCTTCCATTATACCGAGTCGATCGAATTTTGCGGAGCCGCGTGCCACGTGCCCATGCACCCGGAATATACCGCTTACCTTCGCTCGCCCCATGCCCGTGTCGCCTGCGTCGAGTGCCACGTCGGCGCCGGCGCCGAATGGTATGTGCGGAGCAAGATCAACGGTCTCCACCAACTTTTCGGGGTGGCGACCGACTCGTTTCAACGGCCCATCGCAACACCAATCAATAATATGCGCCCGGCCCGGGACATCTGCGAACGATGCCACTGGCCGGAAAAGTCCATTGGCGATCTGGATCGCACCTATTATCACTATTTGCCGGACGACACAAACACGCCATTTGCCGTGCGGCTCCTGCTGAAAGTCGGAGGTGGCGGCGCCGATGGCCCGGCCAGCGGCATCCACTGGCATGCCAGCCGGAACGAAAAAGTCGAATATATCGCCACGGACGCTCAGCGGCAGGTGATTCCGTGGGTGCGCGTTACCGATATAGCGTCAGGAAAAACCAGAGTGTATCAGGACAAAAGTTTTCACGATGATCCCGCCAAATACACCATCCGTACCATGGATTGCATCGACTGCCACTCGCAGCCGTCCCACCGCTTCATCGCTCCCAACGAGGCCGTGGACGAAGCTATCACCGCAGGCCGGTTGGATCACTCGGTGCCAAAGCTGAAGTTTAATGTCGTGACGGCCTTGACGGCGTCTTACCAGACCAACGACGAGGCCCTGCAAAAAATTGCCGCCAGCCTGCATGCCGATTATCCCAACCTCCCGGGCGTGGACGGATTGATTGCCGGAGCTCAGCAAATTTATCAGGATAATTTTTTCCCGGAAATGAAGACCGACTGGCGCACCCATCCGGATAACATCGGCCACAAAACCTTCCCCGGCTGCTTCCGCTGCCATGACGGCAATCATGTGGCCGAGGATGGAAAAAAAACGATCCCGGCCGACAATTGCAACTCTTGTCACATCATTCTCGCCCAAGGCAGCGGCGACCAACTGACGCAACTCAAGGCTGACGGCTACGATTTTCACCACATAGACTCGACCTATCTGGACTTCTCGTGCACCGGTTGTCACACTGGAGGCCTTTCGAAATGAGATTTTTCTCCCTTGCCGCGGTTTTGCAGCGTTCGTACCGCGGTAAATCGTGGTGCCGTAAGACCCGGCGAACGAAGCAGCAACGCTAGCCCGCAGTCGAAACAAAGAACGGAACGATGAGTCTAATAAATTGGAACCAGCGGGTCGCCTCGAAGCGCGGATTGATATGTGTCATTTTGATTTCAGCCCTTGCGGGGTGCAATCGCGATGAGACCAAGGTTTATAATGTCCCTAAGGATGCTCCTCCACCGACTCAACCTGAGCAGGCAGCAGCCCCCGAAACCGTTCAGCCTGCAATGCCCCCGCCGATGACCGCCGCGGCATCCATCCCTCCGGTCAAATATCAATTACCGGAAGGCTGGCAGGAAAAACCGCCGACTGACATGCGCGTTGCCAGCTTCACCGCCATGGGGCCCAATGGCCAAACTGCCGATGTCTCCGTCATCCCCCTGCCCGTCGTTGGACGCGACCTGGAGCTGATCAACATGTGGCGCTCCCGGGTGCAATTGCCCGCCACCTCCGACCCGGACGCCGTCAAACAGTTCGAGCCCGTTGACATCGGCTCAGGACAGGGACGGCTTTTCACATTCGTCAGCGCGCAGCCGATCGAGGGAAAGGGAAAGCAGCGGCTTCTGGAAGCGATGCTGACCCGCGACACCATGAGTTGGTTTTTTAAAATCACGGGCGAAGATGCGTTCGTAACCTCACAAAAAAAACATTTCCTCCAATTTTTGAAATCCGTTTCGTTCGTGGAAAATATGCCGCCGCAAATTGCCGATGCACCGGCACCTCCCGTTGACAGCGGAAATGCCGGATCCATCTGGACCGTTCCACCCAACTGGCGATCCGTTCCGCCCGCGCAATTTCTTCTCGCCGAGTATTCCACTCCCGGCGCAAACGGCACGAAGGCCGAGATCAACGTCGCGGCCATGGGCGGCGAAGGAGGCGGCCTGTTGCCGAACGTAAATCGCTGGCGCGGGCAGATCGGCCTCGGCCCAATAAGTGAAAACGATCTGCCCAACATCGCACAGTCCCTCGCTGTACCGGACGGGAAGGCTACCCTCGTCGATTTCGCCGGTACCGACGCCAAGACCGGCGCTGCCATGCGTACCGTTGGCGCGATCGTCTCGGAAAACGGTCAGACCTGGTTCTACAAATTGATGGGCGACAAGCAAGTCGTCGCGCAGGAGAAGGAAAATTTCACCAAATTCATCCAATCGGCAAACTATGCGAACGTTCGTTGATTGGATGATTAAAATCTTCATCTCGCTGCAGCTCACGGTCACTTTACTGGCGTTCGCGATCCTGCTCGTGTTCATCGGCACGCTCGCGCAAGTGGACGAAGGCCTTTACAACGCGCAGGCGCGCTACTTCCGCCAGTGGCTCATTTTCGGCCTCGACTTTTTCGGCTATCACGTCCCGCTCCTCCTTCCCGGTGGCTATCTCATCGGCACGCTCCTGCTCCTCAATCTCGTCGCCGCCCATCTCTACCGTTTCAATCTGTCGGCCAGTAAAATCGGCATTCAACTCGTCCATTCCGGTGTGATCCTGCTCCTCGTCGGCCAGCTCGCCACCGACATGTTGGCGCGCGAATCACAAATCCATTTCGTCGAGGGCCAGACCAGGCCCTATGCCGAAAGCTCGCGCAGCAACGAGTTGGCCTTCACAACCGACAATGGCGCGAACGGCGAACAAGTCATCGCCATCCCCGGCCGGCTCCTCGCAAATGGCGGGGAGATCCAAAATGCGAATTTGCCGTTTAAGATTCGTGTCAAAAGTTATTGGGAAAATTCCGAGCCGACTTTTCGCGCGCCCATGATGAAGAACGGTCCGCCCCTAACCCCCAACGGCGTCGCCAACAGCTTCGATTTTCGCCTCTCAGTGGAAACGAAAAGCATGGACGAGAAAAACGTTCCAACCGCACTGATTGAGTTTATCGGCTCCAACGGCTCGCTCGGCGACTGGGTTGTTTCCAGCTGGACCACCGACGAAGAAATGATCCAGGGCATACGACAAAACTACGAACAACAGGTGGGCCCTCAGATGGCCGGCAAAATCGCCGGTCAATTGACCCAACCGCAATCGATCGAGGCCGATGGAAAGAAATTCACCTTCGCGCTTCGGCCGGAACGCATCTACTTCCCCTTTTCCCTCCAACTCCTCAAGGCAACGCACACCGTCTACGAAGGCACCGACATCCCGAAGGACTTCCGCAGCCGCGTCCAGTTGCGCAACCCGCAGACCGGCGAGGACCGCGAAGTGGAAATCTCCATGAACCACCCGATGCGCTACGCCGGTCTCACGTTCTATCAATATCAGATGGACGCAGGCCAGGCCGCGCGTGAAGCAGGCCGCATCCCGTCGTCCGTGCTGCAGGTCGTGCACAATCCGAGCTGGTTGACGCCCTACATCGGCTGCGGATTGGTCGCCGTCGGCCTCACCACCCAGTTCATGTTTCACCTCGTCGGCTTTCTATCCAAAAGGAGAGCGAGATGAAAAACTGGAAATCGTGGGTGCCGTTGATCCTGACCGTCATTTTCGGCGGCTGGTTCCTCAGCACACTGACTGCGCCACCCGACACGACCTACGCTTTTAGCGAGTTCGGCAAACTGCCTCTCGTTTTCAACGGCCGTTTGAAGCCGATGGATTCGCTGGCCCGTAATTCGCTCCTCGAAATTCGCGAAAAGCAGACCCTCAACCTCGAACCATGGAAAGGCTGGAACGAAGATCCGAAAATCATCTCCGCCAACGAGTGGCTCATCAACGTCATGATGAATTCCACCGCGGCCGATGCCTGGCCCGTTTTCCGCGTGGACAATTCAGACCTCATCACGCTGCTCAAGCTGCCGGAAGCCAGCGCCGCGCAGCACCTGGACGGCAAGCATTATTCGTGGGACCAGATCGCGCCGTCATTCGATTTGATCAACAAGGAAAACGAGCGTGTCCAGAAAATCGAATCGGCTCAGCGCAGCGCCTACGAACAGGCCGTGGCCAAAGTCTTCGAGAAATTGATGCTCTACGAGCAACTCAAAAACACGCTTCAACCGCAGGACGTCACAAACTGGAAGCAGGAACTCGCCGATTACCAGACCCTGATTCCCACGGGTGTCGCCGCCGTCCATGCCCAGCAAGCCGGGCAAAAATACGACCAGACCGTCTTCAACGCTTTCGCAAACGACCTCCAGCAGTTGGAAGACATGTCCCAGCTCGACGCCCCACTCGTCGTGCCGCCGGAAGATCCCTCCGGCAACTGGCAGCGCGTTGGCACCGATTTGCTCAACGCCACGAAAGGCGAAAAAATCAGCCCGGCCGTCCAGTCCTACGCCGATATGGGTGATGCGTTTCGAAAAGGAGATGCCGCGGCCTTCAACGACGCGCTCGCCGATTATCGGGCGTCACTCGTCCCGCAGTTTTCCCCCGCACTGCACAAGGCGAGCTCCGAAGTCTTCTTCAATCAAATGGAACCCTTCTACGCCGCCATGGTGATTTATGTCATCGCCGGACTGCTCGGCATCTGCTCGTGGTTCAATCTGTCCGAAGTGCTGCGCCGTTCCTCAGTCTGGCTCATCGGACTTGCTTTCGTCATCCACACCACCGGCCTCATTTACCGCATGGTGCTCGAGGGCCGGCCTCCCGTGACCAACCTCTATTCGTCGGCTGTCTTTATCGGCTGGGGCGCCGTCGTCCTTGGCCTCACCCTGGAAAAAATCCACCGCAACGGCATCGGCGCCGTGGCCGCGTCGGGAATGGGCTTCATCACCCTCGTCATCGCGCACAATCTCGCGATCGGCGGCGACACCATGGAAATGATGCGCGCTGTCCTCGACACCAATTTCTGGTTGGCGACCCATGTCGTGGCGGTCACCACCGGCTACGCCAGTACCTTTGTCGCCGGATTCCTCGCGCTCATCTACATCCTGCGCGGCGTTTTCACCAGCACACTGGACGAAGCCACCGGAAAATCGCTCGCGCGCATGGTCTATGGCATCGTCTGTTTCGCCACGCTCTTCAGCTTTGTCGGCACCGTGCTCGGCGGCATATGGGCCGACCAATCGTGGGGCCGCTTCTGGGGCTGGGACCCAAAGGAGAACGGCGCGCTCATCATCGTTTTGTGGAACGCGATGATCCTCCACATGCGTTGGGGCGGAATGATTCGCGAACGCGGCCTCATCATCTGTGCCATCGGCGGA
>Ga0207060_10007_pt1 | contig 83118 bp, 89 predicted proteins | sample Alteio_BWMinCont_30_FD_153270 | JGI IMG/M metagenome (GOLD analysis project Ga0207060, IMG submission 153270) | Enriched cells from forest soil in Barre Woods Harvard Forest LTER site, Petersham, Massachusetts, United States -... | ecosystem: Environmental > Terrestrial > Soil > Temperate forest >...
TGAGGATTAACAAAATAAATCCGGTTGCTAAGCCCGCAAAAGTCACTCCAAGTAGCCAAGATACTTCCTTCCTGCTCATATTTTCGGAGCGTGGATCAGCTTCAGATTCCGACAAGGGAAAATGCAAAATTCTCCTTTCTGAGAGATAATATACCATAGCTATCTTGAGAATGATAGCGCGAGAATCAACACAACCACAGCAACTATCGTGCCTAAACCGATCACAATTGGTGGAAGCTCATCGATTCCGTAGGAATTGTAAACGACAAGAAAAGTAAGAGCGAGCATGACTCCGCCGAGAAGGAACGAGAGATAACCGACGAAGGTCGATCTCATTTGAAAGGCATCTTGATTATGACCATAATTTATATTTTATCCGGTCGAGTTCCCAACATTTATTTGCAATATTACTCCCCACACCTCTGAAGAATTTCTCGAATCAACTGCTGAGATAACCAGAGTGTAAAAGCCAATCCTCGCACTAGAAGAAACCATCAAAGAAACGGTAGTATTCTGGTGACTGCCTGCACTTATGATAAGGTTAAACGGATTAAAGCGGCACGTTATAGTCGAGTTCTCGCCTGCGGCCAGTGTCCCAGAGATACTCGATAGAGAGAACGACCTGAACTGCATAAACAGGTTCACATCGACTGTCGGGTAAATCTGAACTACAAAGTTTCGAGTCTCTCCGGAGGACAAATTCAAGGGAGTATTCACTCCACCCTGAGCAGTTTGCCGATACAGGCTGGGAACGATTATGTCCACAATCGGCTCTTGCGAAAATGAGCTCGAAGAGTTTACGTTCTGGTCATGATTGATCGAAAAATCATAGATCGCGACGGAAGCGATGATTACTACAAGCAACACGATTATGATGGTTGCGATTCTCTCGAACTTGTTCAAATCAACTGTTAAACGTGATCGTGCAAAGTCAAAGTATTCATCGCAGAATATCTATAAGGTTTAGCCGCAACTTATGCGGCAACTTGGATCTGACCCTAGGGGAATCTTGAAGCATTAGTCTGTAAAATGAGGTCAGAATACAGAAAAGAAGCAATATTATTGAACTTGAGAGAGCAAAACCGTTTGCCTGTAAAATCGATCCATACTGGTTGCTGTAATTGACATATCCAGGAGTACCCTGAAAGTTCAACCTCCACCAGAATGATACACTTCCATAGTAAAGAAGATAGGTTTCGCTCGCACGACCCTGATTAATCTGAAACGCGATATAATAGTTGGCCGGATTTCCAGAGTCCAGCTGAACCTGAAATGCGTTTTCTCCGAATTGGGGCGAAGTGGTCAAGTCCCTTACGTACTCCACTGTCCAGCTATTCGCACCAGAATTGTAAAGGCCCTTTGCTTGGACTTCAAACGGATTCCAGAGATTTGTGACTGAACCAATGCTCGAAAGATTGTTTGTCTCCAAGGAGGGATTGTTGAGGTATAGAAAATCAGAAGAGTTCGGCAGGCCGCCCAGCTGATAATATCCTGATGCGTTCAGGTACCCGTCCATCGCGTAAGACGCTCTCGGCGAAAGCCCAAAAGAAGCAGTGCTCAATGATGAACTATTTGGAAACTTTAGACCAGGGTAGCCTGCGTCCTGAGTTGCATTGTCTGTGGGATTGCTCGACCAAGTCCAGAGTTCTGCCTGTCCGCCCGAACCCGTATCAAGAGCGCCAGGAGTTCCCATCACCAGTTTTGGTTTGTACGAGACAGCATACCAAGCATCCGTATTAGCACCAGGCGAAATGCCAAGAAGGACATTTGCTTGCTCAGGGTAGGTGTAAGTAGCTCCAGTCGCAAGCGGCAGGGTTCCCATATCCTGTGGATAAATGTTCCCAAAACAAGAAGAAAACTGGTTAGTGCACGATGAATTCTGGTATGCTTGCATTACTTCTCCGTTTGGATAAGCTGTATTGTTCACAAAAACAGGTGTGGGAGAGGAATAACTGGGTCCTGAGCCGTAATTTGAAAATTTCATTTTGACCAGGAGCTCCGGATTTGCGGTCGCTGAAGTCCAAGCAATCTGAACATTAACAGACTGGGTCGCCCCCGAAGGCGCATAGTTAGACGAAGGAATTAACGGAACAGTTGTAGAGGGTACGTTGGACCAAAAGCCCTCTCCCCCGGGATTCGAAAAATCCGGAACACCGCTTACTTTGGAAACGTAAAAAGTGTTGATCTGATTTGATGCTGAGTTTATCAGAAATGACAAACTGAAAAAAATTAGGGCAAGTGAGATCACAATTGCCATTCCAATGAAAAAGTACTTTGTGGTAAGTCGCAAGGATGGCTTTTTTTGAAAAATGAAAGACTACATATAAATCTTGATTTTTTTGCTATAGAAGAAAAGATCCTGCTTAGATTACGATTCTCTTGTTCAGGATAACGAAACCGGCTATCCCGATAATTACGACAACTCCCAGACTAGCCGGCAGGTAATACTGAGCCGGCAATTCACTATTTATCAGATATATTAGTCCGGCAGCTAGTACTGTCAAACTCATTAACACGCTAAAGTATCCTTGAAAGACGATGGACCTTTTTTTCTTGGGCTTATTATGCGGCGCATTACTTACCAGGGGAAATGGCCCAATAATGAAATCAAAACTTCTCTAAGTTTAAATATTTCCCGAACGGATGCTTCTATTCAACCGATGTTCCTGCCTTTCCTAGCCATCCCAGCGCCAACCTTCAGCGAATTTGGAATCTGGTATTTTGTCTTCGGATTGTTTGTTGCACTTGGCTTCATAATGCTCGGGTTCATTCTGTTGGCGGATCCCGACTCGCAATATGATATAGAATCGATCGCTGACGTGCCAGATGATGCTGTAATCAGCCAAAAATCTGGCTGATACCATTCCTTCGTGCGCTCTAGACTTTTCCCTGCGCTTTATTTTTCGCAATCGAAGAGTTCGTTCGATTTGCGAGTGGATTTTCGTCAGTTTTGTTCTTTTTTAAATAGTACCTTCTCACAGCGTAAAATAATGCTCCTGCGAATGCCCATCCTACCACAAAAACCGCGATTATTGGCAAAGTTGCATTGGCTGGAGATTGAAGGGCGAGTGGTTGAGCAATGTTTGACTTAGTCAGTTGTAGTTCAGCAGCTGATCCTGACATTTGGAGAGCGAGTCCGGTAGCATTGTCAAACCAGAAATCCAGGACTGAACCGTTAACTCCTGTGCCTTGGTATTCTACAGAGTTGAATATTCCCGCCGGCACAGTAATCTCGGAGCTGCCTACATAGTTGCAACTAATATTTTGAAAGTTAATTTGGCGGAAAAAGTCAGCTGGAGAAACTGCTGGGAAGTATTTTGGAGAGGATGACTGATCGGTAAGAATCAAAGAGACGTTTGATGTCGGTATACCAACTTCGGTACCGAGAGAGAGATTACCGGTAACTTCGAGAGTCATTGAACCGTTGGGAAAAACCCCGGACACGAAATATGAGATGTTCCCCGAGACTCCGCTCATGAACGCAATAAATCCGCCATCGCCGGCGTAATTCGCAAATGCTCCTGTAGTGGCAAAGGGAGGCAATGCTACGGAGTAAGCTGGCCGAAGTGTCACACAACTCAAAATGGCCACCCCCAGTACGATCAGGGCGAGTGAGATACCGAATGAATTATTGGTTGTTCTAACCTTCATTGCATCATCTTTCTATATGGTCCAAGCCACCAACTGATGATGGATCATATCGTAAAACGAAAGCGCGAATGAGCCTAATAACAAAATTAGTTGGTTAGAATTTAGGTAAGGCTTCAAATCTATATTTTGTAAGAACATCTTAAGACGGGTTGCCCTTTACGGGCTCACGCGACGACCATGCTCCTATGAAAAACTGCAGAAACAAGAGCATTGCGCCGGCAATGGAAAGATATGAGACATTTGAAATCAGACCGTATCTACTTGCCGGGTCTGTCTGGTAGAGGTAGTATAGCGGAAGCATGCCTCCAACGTAGATTATTGAAGCAATAATCCAGACGTGATCTTTCCAACCGCTGTACTCCATTTAGATCAACCTCTAATCTCCGTACCAGAGGAAAGTTCCGCCAACCATCGAAATCGCCCCTCCAATCATCATAAGCTGAACTCCACTTTGATCCTCGAAGAATCCCTGACTTAGCGCTCCTCCGATCGCTGTAACCCAGAACGCAGCTGCAACTAGAAGCAGGACCCACCCAATAATTCTGTAAGTTTTCAAAATAAAATCATCAAGGTTTATTCTCTAATGAACTTCCAGATCCTTTTCTGAACTGTTCCATTCGCTTGCTAATTTTTTCGAAGAAACTTTGGCCTGCTTTCACCGGAGGCGGTTCGATAATTTCGATGTATTCTGGAGGAGGTTCCGGGGTGATAGTTTGCAAACCGACCGGGTATGGTAGCCTCGAATAGATTATTGCCGGGTTGTGAGTACCTTCGTTAATTCTGGCTTGTTCCTCCAAAGCGAGACCCGAAATGACCCACCTCGGAGTTATTTTTGGCGTGATGGGTTCTCCGAACCTCCAAGTCATCAACATGTTTGTCCCAAAAGCGACAACAGACAACGCAGCGAGCCATGCTCCGATCATCGCCATCTGGAACCATGGTTCGTAAATTGAAAACCACGCGATTTCTCTTCTCACGAGGCCCATCGCTCCTTGGACTTTGAACGCGGCTTCAAGAGCGCCCATTCCTACTGTCCATCCTACAAAGTGAAACTTCGCAAGTCCAGGAGAGTACAGTTTTCGACCAAGCAGTTCAGGCGCAGTGAAGTACAAGACTGCAAAAAAGGTGCCGAGCGTGAATGTAGCCATCATGAAGTGGATATGTCCCGGTATCCACATCGTATTGTGAACTGTGAAGTCCGCTGCTGGAATCGGCTGAAGAGGCTCTGCAGTTGCTCCGCCCACTATGTTTCCTGCAATTGCGGTGACGAGGAAGAGAAGACTCGCGTCCCAACGAGGTTTTGAATACTTCAAAGTAATCAAAATAAGAGTCCACAGCAATACAAATGGAACAGCTATGATCTCTGTTGCAACCTGAGCGAAAACATCCCGCACCCAGATTGGAATCGGATCTTCTGCCATGTGATGAACGTAGACCGACATCGTTAGGACAAACAAGATGGCTATGATGTACCGCACCATTTTCTCACTGTATATTGGCCTTTTTGCGTAGATTGTGGCAAACCATACCGTGAGACCTCCAACCAAGAATGCACCAAAGTAAACCAAAGGATGACTTTCAAACCAGAAAGCTGCTCGAAAGACCTCGACATTGGGAATGGCAAAAATGTTCAGATTGAACCCGCCGAGCGGCGATAAGATAGTCCAGAAAATCGCGGACAGAACTGTTATGATTCCGATGCCCATAGCGACGCAATCCATAACTATGAAAGAGACGGGCAGAGCGAACTTTTCATTAGGTCGTTTGTCGATGTATGCAGTTGCTAGCAGCGCGATGATCAGAAATTCGTCGCCGACAAATTGGACTGCTTCAGCAACGTAAAACGAAGAGGGGTTCTTCAGAGGAATAAGAAAGGTAAACATGTACTGTGAATTTGATCCTATTACCATCAAAAGGCCCGCGACAACTAGCCAGTGTCCTAAATTTGCAAGCCACGGCACCGCCAGTTTCTTCGTACCACGGATGAGCGGTACAACGTAATACGCTATCGAGAAACCGGTAGTGAAAATTGTTCCGAAAAACATCACGACAGCGTGATAGGTCATCATTTGGAAGTAAGCGATTGTCGAATAGCCGAGCTCTTCAAGTGGAAGGAGGTTTCCTGTAAAGGAAAATCCGGCTTGTGTCCTCAGCTCCAGACCGAAAGACCCGGCGACGAACAGCCATATCATTCCGAAGCAGAATAGTTTCAGAGAAAAGTGGGTGTAGGTCTTGCTGTAAAAAATGTCCTTGACTATTCCAAATACCGTCGTCGGACCCTCGTGCTCCGGCTGGCTGTGTTGAACTGGTTCTTCGGTCAACTAGAATCGATCCAATTTCTTGTACGACTATGAAAGTGTCCCATTGAGAATAGGAGGAACATTGCTATTCATTTGCTGCTTTTGGAGAGCAAGTCCCGTAGAATTATTGGGGACGATAAAAATAATAGCATCCATCCAGGGATGCCCTAAACCCGATGCGGCTACTCCACAGTATTCAGAGCATTGAACGTGGTAGAGTGACTCTCCGGCCGTGAAGGCAGTTGCAGTCGGCTGAAAATTCCAAACAACATAATCTATGTAACCGGGGACAGCCATCACCCCAAACTGAAAGCCCTGACTTGTCCACTGGCCCGCGGTGTTAACGTAAAATCCGTGAGTTACGTCAGCAGACCTGACTATAAACAGCACAGGAATATTCGCAAGAACTATGGTAGCGCCGGGAGAGCCTGCAACATGAGGATAGAACAGAAACTGCCACTGCTCGCAAGTAACAAAAACCACTTGATAAGGTCCTTCAATTTGCGGGCGATCAGCCTGTGCTACTCCCTCGCCCACGTTGTTTGCTTGAATGTAGTTAGGCGCATCGTACGGAGTGTAGACGACTTCGAGGACCAGGACAGTCATGAAAAGAATTATTGTCCAAGCAAGCAATACTGTACGTCTTTTCAAAGTCCTGATGCCCCTGATTGATGAATATTAATAGATTTTTCGGGTTTTTCCCCGGGAACCCTGTTTCTTTGTTTTGAAGACTATATCACATCTAGAATCTTTAGAAACCATGAACCGGTTGCAACGATTCCAATCGCCCCAAAAAGCATCAGTGCAGATTCCATTTCCGTGTTTTGTAAAGCTGAATATGCGCTATAGAAATTCGGCCAAACAAGCATCATTGACCCCATCATACCCGCTGTCATGAATCCGAGAACCAATAGAGCCGCCTTAAATTTTCTCGGCACAGCCAAGAGTGAAGCGCCAAGAAGGCCTCCAGAGATTATATAGGATAAATGCTCGAAAACGTGAATGACCCCATTCGTTGCTGCAAGGTCAAAATTCGGAGGAAAGTGCCAGTAAGAGAAGACGATCGTAGGCAGCAATCCAGCAAAAATAAGTCCTTTAGTGCCAGTATTGAGTTCGATCAGTGAAACGTATACCTTCCAGATAGCGTAGGCCTTGAGTTTTATTTGCAACATTCTCGAAAGGAAAACTCTTTCAAGCCCAAACCCAAAAACTGCCGAAAAAACAAAGAGTCCTATATGCTGAAACATGTGGGCGGTCAAGTTATTATTTGCAATAGAATCAACAGGATTAGCCAAAAGGACCAACGTCCCGATCAAACCTAACAAGGAGAGTCGTAGATACCAGCTTCCGGCCTTAGATTCGATTCGCTTGTTGCCTTGATTAATATTAGTCAAATTGTAAAGGATCCGGATTCCCGCTGCAAATTAATACAAAACTTTCTCTGAATCTATGAACCGAATAAATTTGTCATATCTCTTTCGGAAATCGTCCGAAACGAATCGCCGTATAACTGAACTAACTGGAATCTCGTTTGAGACGGAATAAAGAACTGACCAGCACGCCCAATAATCTCCCAACAAATCAGAGCGAGCAGACTTTCTCTTCAACGACTTGAATGCCGCGTTGAGTTCGTTTATGATTGGTTGCAGCACGAATTTCCGCGAGATCCGAGGTTCAATGAGTAGCATCTCTTTTACTTCTCGGAGCAATTCGGCAAGATGGTTTCTCTTTTCATCTGCAGTGTCCTGTTTATTGTCTGACTTGGTCAGAGATTGAATTCTAGACGATCGTTGGAGGAAATCAACCCCGGAGATTTTTTTCCTAACATGGCGTGGATTGTGCTGCTCGGACTCTCGAACGATCCATCTACTCTGTCTCAGATCATTTTCTAAAATATCCCGACGCGAAGCCAAGATGTTCTTTTCAGTTGAACTTTTAGTTGCACCCGTTCTTTTTTCATTGTTCTTTGTCTCAGACCTTTTCCTTGCCAGTTCCGAATCCTCTGGCTTTTCTCGAGTTTTGAATTTGGAATATTTCTCCCAAGCGAGAATGCCTGGAACCACTGAGAGATTAGCGACGAGCATGATAGATTGAATCAACATTATTCCGAAAAAATATAGCGCGATAACAGCCGACAGGGCGCACAACCCGATCAGCATGATCCTTTGATTGAATTCATTTTTCGGTGATTCTGGCACGCCTTTACTGGCTTTTCCTAGGCTGCTGAGGAGGTACTTAAGCTTGCCCAAAATAGAGTGGATCCGAATAGCTTAGATTTGCCTAGAAGAAAGTAAAGGAAAAAGTAAAAACACTCGAGATTCAGCGCAGGTTTCTGCGAGGGTACTATATGCAAGGCGTTCCTGCGAACAGTTTGTCGCGAGCTTACGTCTTCTGGATCGGTTCGCTTATGTTCGGGCTTCCCTTGCTAAGTTCGTTTTATCCTGTACAGTATTCGTCTTCTTCGCTTTTCGAGTATCTTGTTCCCTATGCCCTCGTTTCATTGATAATCGGTTTCTTACTTCTACGGGCAGGAAATTTCAGAGCAGCTCATGATCGAGACAAAGCGCCAGAAGTCGGGGCGGAAAAAACACGCGAACCCTCTTTCCTCATTGGTTATATTGCGCTTTCATTCGCCACAGTCGCGGTGTTGAGCTACTGGACAATGAAGTATTTCGTAGCGAAGACGTATCCCTCGCCTAACAGCGAATTTGCAAGCCTTGCCGCAGTAATCTATCTTGTTTCACTTTTACTTGCCGGGACTTTGGGCGTTCCATTTTTACTTTGGCGCGTTTTCCCCTTCGTTGGAAATGCGATATCCACCAACAGAGGTTACTATCGAATTGCTGTCGTCATCGGAGTACTGTACTTTGTCACTTACTTGATTCTCGTGAACCAGATAATCATAACTGGCTTTAACACGCCTTCGGGGAATTTCGTCCCCTCCCCCAGCGGTACATATCCTTTCGGATTTGTTTTTACCGCTGGCCCCCCACCGAGCTCTGCTATTGAGAGCGCCTTCTATGTGCCCCAGATTGTTTTCCAGCTTGATCAATACTTTAACTTGCTAGTGTTACCATTCGAAGTTATTCTCGCGGCGATACTTTCCTCCCTGGTCGCCGCAACTGTAGTTTCCACTTTGTTTCTGATCAGACAGTCCGCAAATCACTCCTGCGCGACTGGGGCGACAATTTCGGGTCTCGGAGGTTTTTTCGGTTTCACGGCAACATGTCCCACCTGTCTTGTTCCCACCCTTGTCTCTGTATTCTTCGGCGGAGTCTCCGCAAGCGTCCCTTCTATCTATTCGCACCTTTCGGGAGTAGTTCTTCCCCCGCTGTTTAGTGTCGCTGCATTGTCTGCAGGCCTGATTATTCTCAACTACCAGGCGAAGAAAAGTAATGTCTATACGAAATTACATGATACGGTTATGGCAACGAGATTGCCCTAACGGCCGCGGTAGCAATGTATTTCTGATGCGCCAAGATTAGGGATCATTCACAAGAGGGTTTTCCGAGTTGAAGTCAAAGTACGTTTACCTCATTATCGCCGGGCTCATGATCGCTGCGGTCGCATATCCCGTAGTGTATGCCGAGGTAAACACAGGTCAGAGCAGTACCCCATTTTTTTGTGCGCCGCTGGTCCCATGCCAAAAGCAACCTCCTGGAGTGATAAACTGTACGAGCACCTGCACGGTTGATATGAAAAATTCTGCGTTTTCTCCCGGCACGATCAATGCTACTTATGGGTCAACGATAATTTGGGTAAATCAGGATGGTTTTCCGCATACTGTCACAGCATTCAACTCTAGCGCCTGGCATTCCTTTTTGATCCCTCCAGGTCAAAGTTTCAAGCTGATCATCACGCCGAGGCTGACTCCGGATAGCTACTACTATTATTGTAGTGTGCATCCGTTCATGATCGGACTGATCAACGTTCTTCCCGAGAATAATAGCAGCTAAAGCTCTGAAGAGAAATCTTTCCTTTATCCCTAACTGGATGAAATGGATTCCTTTTTGTTAAAACCAAATTTTCCGCGTGTTCTCCGGAAAAAAGCGACTACGCCCACGCCCAGAACGATAAGAGCCAAGACGATTTCCACCGGCTGGCTACCCTCTCCCGGAATGTCGGGTAGTACATTGAGCAGGACGATCCCGCACGCCCGCGCGATTTTCATCTGATCGGCGAGGCATATTGTTAGTGAATAGTTTCCAGTCCCTAATCCTGGGGTCTTTGAGAGTGAAATCTCGTAAGCAGAAGAATTCAGCGAAACAAATGATAGAGTAAGATTCCCTGTAATGTTCCCATCTCTTGCAAGCGTACCGCTGACCGAAAGTGCGGAAAGATTGATCATGCCGGGAGAATTGACTGTGATGTTTGTGGGTTGAGAAGCAAGTTTTGCATCCTTGGGTGAAATGTTCACGCGAAGGCCGCTGGATTGATTCTCGTCCATGATTCCTAACTTGTTTCCCTGAAACTCCGTGAACCAGACCAGTCCAGTTTGCTCATCCAGATCAAAACGCAGCGGAGACGACTGAGGCGTTGGCACAATGAATTCAGTTAATTCACCTGAAGATGGATTAAGCCGGGCGATCTTGTTTCCCACATGCTCATCGAACCATACCATCCCATGAGAGGAAAGCTGGATCCAGTAGGGTAAGGTGTCGACGTAAGTTGATCCTGAGGTCGAGTAGTTATAGGAGAAAAGCGAGGTTGCGTAGCTTTGAAGAACGCCGCTCTTTTCATCAACGGAGCCAATCTGGCTAGATGCGTGGTTCGTAAACCATATCAAATCACTTGAATCGTTTACAGCGATTCCGACAGGTTGAGACCCGGGTTTGAGATTCCAGAAGTGCTCAAACCTTTCAGAAGTTTGGTTGTATTCAACAATGCTTGAGGTTAGAGTCTCGGTGACAAACACGTTTCCATTGGAACCAATATCTACTCCGGAAGGACCGTATTTCGGTCCCAGAGTTTTCGCTTCCAAAACGGGCTGGGTTAGGTTAACCAGTTTGACAAGCGAGGCTAAGCCTCCGGAATTGATCTGAAATGCACCGATTTGATCGGTATAGATAGAAGTAAACCAGATCTGGCTTGTGGCGGAATCCAATGCGAGAGAGTACGGCAGAATGCTTGGATTTCCAGTTGAATAGTTAGAGAACTTCAGGGTCCTCGTAGAAAAGCTCCACAGCAGAGGTTCATTAGAACAAGAAAACCAGATTTCAGTCCCATCGATTATCAGAAACCAGATTAATCCTGATTCATTTGACGTAGGAACTGGAAATCGGCCGAATGACTTCGCTAACGGATCATAGTTCACGATTGCCGCAGGATTTGTTTCTGCAAACCATATCGAACCGTTAGCATCGGAGGAAATAGCGAGAGGCTGGGAGTTGTTCTGCGGTATCTGGATTTCGCGGATTGCCGGAACGTTCTCAGTTAATGAAGCGAAATTCGTGGACAAGCTCGCGTGGAGATGTGTAGAAACTCTCATGGTAGTTGAGAACGGGCCCGATTGAATGGGACCGAGAGCTAAGCACAACAAAATTAGGATAGTTGCAAATCTGATTAGCGGGAAATCGGAATATTGCAGGACTGTCCTCCTTCTCTCACAGGAAGTAAGCAGAGCGAAACAAGATATTTCAGCATTCTATTTGGAAGATTTCAAGAAAAAATATATATCGAATTATTCGCTTAGATCTGTTAGCGGACACAAGTGTCGAGCAAGCGTAAACCCGAAACTGTAAGTGTAACCTTTAAGACAAAATGGTTATGGCTGGCGCTAGGGATTTTTCTAAGCTTGCTTGCTGTAGCTCCCGTGGTTTCATCGGCGCTGCCATCATCTGGGCCACCGAGCTCAGGCGGCGGATCGGGGAGCGGATCCGGTTCCAGTACAGGACCAAGCGGTACCCCCAACTGCCCGAGTCCTTGCACTATTATCATACAGAATTCACTCTTTGGAAACGTTCAACCCATCATCGTAAAGCAGGGAACTGCAGTTACTTGGGTGAACAAAGACGACACTCAGCACACGACTACCTCTGATACGCCAGGAATTTGGGACAGCGGAATAATGTCACCCGGTAAGAGCTTTACCGTGACCTTCAACAATACCGGGACATTCACCTATCACTGCAACGTACACCCGATGACAGGCACAATCCAGGTCATCAGCTAGGGGCAGCCTGGGTTTACGATCGCCGACTGTTTTTGCAATGAAATAGAATTATTTCACGCGTTTTCCTCTGAGCAAATTAGAGGGTCGCCTCGTCCAACCCCATCTGGGAGAGTGCTATTACAACAAGGATCCTTCCAAATTTTGGATCAGAAAATCCAAAATCCGCTTAATTTCGTGTCCTGAATCGCTTTTGCCAGAACATCCACAATTTTTCCTTCTTCTCCCGAACTGAATTCCATGACCAGTAATCCAGTGCTTGTCGCCTGGAAAATTATTGGCGGCGATCCCAGGATTACTTGACTCTGTTTTCGAATGTTTTCGCGTAATTTATCTTTCTTCACAAGATCTCTCGGCGTGGTCGTCAAAGTAACTCGATAACCTGTTGAAGCATTTGCTGCGAAATCAACAGTTCCCGAGCTCATCATCGACTTGCCCAATTTCTCACCGCGCAAGCGCTCTAACTCGAACGAAACCGGCTTACCGTCCTTGGACAAATAGACTTGCTTTGTCATATCCCGAAGTCAGTCCAGTTCTCACATATTCGGATGCTCATACTTGTTCGTTTGCTTTTGCCTTTCTTTTGGAAAAAGTGGTTCGAGATACGGAACGATACTATTCGCAAGATTCAGATTAGTTCCCTTTTTCCGTGAATCTTGATAATGATCTCCCTTTTCGAATAGGCCTGCAAGTTTAGGCCATCTTTTATTCATTTGCGCAACCATTACGTAATCTTAAATCTTCGAGGATGATGCTTCGCAGCAACTCAAATTGTACTGCAAGAACTGTGGGACGGCGAATGCTGATGATGCTGTTTATTGTCAAAAGTGCGGGGCAGACCTGAGAGCTGCTTCAGCTCCGACCGGTTCGGGAATGCCTGGGAGCACTGTTCCCCCATCGTATTTAGGAGCAAACCCGATGCCAAGTTCAATGAATGTAATGGGAGTTATCCGACACGCTATCGACCTAACAAAGAATCCCGCAGGCGTCATGAGTGCCTACCGAGATACTGATCCTTCATTCAATTCTCTTTTGATCAACTACGTTGCAGTACTAGCAGCAATTCCTTTTGTCGCAACGCTCATTGGAGATCTGATAATTTACAGCTACACTTCCGCGGACGTGGGAATCGCCTTTGGACAGGCAATTTTTGGCTTCATCTCAAATCTAATAGCTGTTTTCGTTGTCGGTTTCGTTGTTTGGAAACTTGCCCCTAGATTTGGTACGTCGACGACTCAAATCAGAGCAACTAGGCTCGCGGCTTATTCATTCACTCCTTTTTTCCTTGTTTCAGTTATAAACATCATACCATATTCTCCCATCAGGGCTCTTGACACCCTAGCATTACTTTACGGCATTTACATCATTTACTTGGGCTTGCCAATCATGTTGGGAACCCCACAAAGTCAAGTGATCACATACTTGGTTGTAACTTTCGTCGTTGTCATCGTGGTGTATGTTGTATTGGCGGTAGTCATTGGGGCGATATTATTAGCTATCTTCGGACTCGCTCTGGGACTAGCCTTTCTATAGCTAGATCCGGCATAAGCGCGGAAACAGGAAATGACTAAGATCCAATTCCACCGTGCATAAATAACAGAATGGACACTGAGTACTCAGTGAACTAGCCTTGAAGCTTGCATACGGCGAGGGTATTATAGTTGCTGTACTGGCACCAATTGTGATCTTCCTGTTTGGAAAGATTTCCATACTTCAGACATTCTTCTCCGTTTTCGCTCTTATTGGTCTATGGACATTGGTTTCTGCTTACCTGTTCTCAACTACTAGGGAACGGATGTACTACGTCAGCTGGGGTCTGATCGTCCTTGCAATTTCCAGCGCTTTCGTTATCCACATCCAGTACGCGATCGCCCTAATTCTCATCGCAATTATCGCCTCGCTCTTGATCAATGTTGCAACTCGGAAAAGCGCGCCGAATACAAGGGATGTCAAGGTTGATCAGAGCAGAAGTAACTCAAAGTCTGTTTAGGGTCTATCAAGAATCCTGAAATTAGAAAATAGGTATCGGGCCAAGTCGATCTTGCCTCGCTTTATCTGAATCCCTTCTTTCTTGAGCAAACTGGCTTTTTTCAGAGCGCCTTCTCCACCGTATTTGCCAACCGATCCGTCTGCCTTTATCACGCGATGACACGGCACATCGGAGTTTGGATAAGGGCACTGTCTCATCGCCCACCCAACAGCTCTCGACCCTCGAGGGTTGTTCAGGTATCTTGCCACCGCAGAATACGTAGTGACTTTGCCTTCAGGCACCTGCCGGACAACTTTGTAGACTAGCTCGTAGAAATTGTCTGGCATCCGAGGACCAGAATTATCTCGGGAGCAAAAATTCTTTTCTCAGAATTTCAAAAAACAGGCTTCATCTTCTCTTCTGTCATCTTTTGCCACTTTTGCTGCCAGATCGGTTCCTGTTTCTTCCACCATGATGCGTAATCGGCTGGGGGCATCTCGAGATATGCCTTCAATGATTCGCCGATAAGCAGATCCCAGCCCGTTTCATGCGAGTAGAATTGTTCATCTTTGTCTGGAAATCCCTCATGGATAAGCGTAACCTTCGTACCCTTGGTTTCCGCTTTTTCGAATCTTACAGTCACCTTGGTCGGTTTTTCATGCGACCAGTTGGGAATCAGCTTTCCGTTATCGTCGTACTCATTGATCGTCCAGGTGTAAACTATTTTCTCCCCGGGAACAATTTCGAGAAATTCACCGCTGACAACATAACCGTCAGATTCCAATCCCATCTGGAACTTGCCGCTTTTTCTCGGATCAATCTCGTAGTGATCTTCTTTCCAACCCTCGAGATCTTTTTTGTTAGTGAATGCTTGGTAAACCCGGTCGGGAGAAGCGTTGATCTCAAACGTTCTGACAATTGTTCCACCCAGTGAGTTTGTTTCCTTACTCATTTCGTTTGGTTGAAGTCTTGTTTAACTATTTATAACTTGATTTGGTTAAGTTTAGAGCGCGCAGATTTTGAAACCAGTTTTCCTTTTCCCGCAGCTGTGGCAGAAGCACCTTGCGCTCGAAGTGAAAATGGAACAGCAGGATCCGAAACTTATGCGGGAGGTAAAGAGAGTACACTCCGTAATGACATCACGAGTCCTGAGCTCCGTCTTTTTTCTGATAGCTCGAGGTAATGGAAGCCCTAAAGAAATTTCGAGGCTCACCGGGAGATCAAAGTACGCGGTCAGCCTGCAGATATCGAAGCTCAAGAGTTCTGGCATGATATCATTGTCGAAGAGAATCCATTCCGATCTGAGGCAAAGAAACTACGAGGTTGCAAGCGAAAGACTAGTACAGATATTCAAACAGGACTTCAGTTTTGAGCTAGATCTTTACAGAAATCATCTGCTGTCGGAGACTTATGGTGAAATTCGAGGCAATATCGATAGAGTTGAGCTCGTGGTGGTCGGTAGTGGAAGACTGGGCCTAATCCGGGAAATCCTGCCGGATCTTCCGTTGAAGGCGTCGCCGGAAATAGGAAGAATCGGTCAAAGAATTTCGCGTCTTTATGAGGAATTTCAAATGCTATTTTCACAGTACCTGACAGAACCCGGGCGGTCGACCATCCTTGAATATTTTCTTTCCTTTTACCGTGAGCTATCATTGAATCACAGCAGATTGCCACCGGATTCTGAGCTCGGGCAATTTTTCGAGTTTGTTGACACGTCCGTCTTCAGAATAAGGCCGCTCGAAGAGCTATGGTTGCTTGCAGAAAAGAAGAGAATCGTTACGCCAGGAAAAATCGAAAGAGCGCTTGCACCGCCGGACTCGATCAAACTTTTCTCAGAGGCAGGAAAGATGGATTCGGCGGGCAGGTATATCCTAAACGCCGATGCCAGATCTTACATAAAGCCGGGGGTCAGGGTGAGGTTTTATCCTTCGTTTTCCTTCATAGCGTAAGCTATCTTATTGGACTTCAATATTCGATTCGGCGTAGCCCATTTTAACAAGAAGAGACTTTGCGTCCTCTCTCTTGTCGCCCTGCAGTATTACCTGGCCGTCTTTCGCGGTACCGCCGGTTGCAAGTTTTTTCTTTAGCTCATGCGCGACTCGATCTAACTCTCCCCGCTCGGTAGGTAGCCCCATTATCAGAGTGGTCGGTTTTCTAAAGCGTCTTGTTTCTTCCCTAATGATAATTCTTACTTGGTCTCGGTCTAGTTCCTTCAGTATGTCGCCGAACGCGATCTCCTCTACGTCTTTGTCTGAGTCAGATGACACTAAAATCTAGAGATGATTGGGACTGAAGACATGTTTAATGATTCCCTTAGGCTACGGCCACGAGTAGCTTTCTGACGAACTACAGCATAGCAACTGCAAATGTAATGAGCATGGCCAGTAACCCGAAAACTTGAGCTCCCCGTTTTGCAATGACGGTTGTTTCATCCAAAAGCCCCGAAAAGTTGTTCAAAACTCGACTACCTATCGTTCTTACAGAACTCGAGACAATTGACGTCTCATATGACGCTGGAGACAACCTTGACCTCGCCTTTTCCAGCAGTGATTGTAGTAGAGTTACAAATGCTTCCGGGCTGGACACATCTCCCAGTGCAAGGTACCCTTTTGCATTTTGCGCTTTTGCGGCCGTTACGTGCGTGTCAGAAGTACAAATTTCCAGCAATTCTTCAGACGTTTCTTGTTTGAAGCCATCCATGACCTTTTCTCGGAATCCTAGGCTGGAGTTGTTGGCATCCACTACGACGACTGAAAATCTCGAACCATTCCCTTCGAAGAGTAATAATCCGACGCCGGCGGGACCGATATCCGAGTTAACTTTGGTATTCTGAATTTCAGAGCTATGCGCGAATCCGAAACCAAAGGGGTTTTGAGTCTGGTTCGATAGAGATTTGATAACTCGGGATGACGCTCTTAGAAGGTTCTCTGTTTCGATCTCATCAGGCTTTTCGCCAAGCGAATTGTGAGAATCAATAACCAGACACGCGCGATAACCGTTTCTTGAAGACTCTTCTTCGATCGTGTTTCTTATTTTACCTGGAAGGTCTTCCATTCCATACGGGGAGAGTGTCAGAGTGATCAAAAGAGTCTTGCCTAATGCAAAACCTGAAGCTGTCGCTTTTCCCTCACGGGCGACAACTGGTATGGAAATCGTTTTTCCCGTTTCAATAATCTCGCTTTTTTCCAGGCTTTCGGCGTATTTTTTCACCTCCTCCTTTGAAGGTAGATTGAGATCATGATCCGATATCGAGTGAAAGATTACCGGTATCGAGCTCTCAGAGCGCAGTTTAGTGTAGATATCGCCGGGGAGATTGCTCGAGCCCACCGGCGAAAAAGGTCCCGGATGAATGCCTGGCACAACCAATATTGCGACTGGGTTGCCTTTTTGCGTCGAACCCCTTAATCGGACGATTTCTGTGGTAACGCCGCGCTCTTCGCTGGATGTTTGAAAGTAATGTTCCAGATCTGAGGGATTTCCCGCCGTCCAGGCGGTCAGAAATGCTTGCAAAAGGAGCAGCGCTTTGTAGCCTTGATTGGGCTTGTTGATTAGTCCGAGGTAGATCTCGATCCCTACAATTGCAACAATTCCTCCAGCAACCGCAATTAGTGAATTCGTCATGTATGAGGAAAACATTCGGGTGGATGCTGCCACGGGAAGTAGGAGGATAACCGGCTGGACAATAGCGAGAGGGAGACCTCGGGTTGGCTTGTCGTAAAATACAGAACCGAAAACAATTGCCCTAAAGCAAATTGCAAAAAAGGCGCCCAGAATTACGAGGGAAAAAAACCGGCCCTGACTTTTAGATACAAGGTATACTGCCAGCCCGATTAACGAAAAAAGCAGCCACAGTGAATTGCTTAGAATTGACACCGTCGCAAGTCTTCGAAAACTTGCGAGTCCTTTTCTTCTTCCCTTCAGGGCAAGCAGGTCAATCTCTATTCCAATTACAAGCACGCTTTCTACGGCGAATGAGTATAGAATGATTCGAACCGGGCTTTCTCCAAATATTGTCCTAGCAAGTAGCTCGACGGCGATCAGTGGTACACTCGCGAAAAAGAGCGCGCGGCCGGTCGAAGGAAGACGGAAGAGATATCCGTACCGCCGGGCGAAGTTTCTGGTAGAATCGTTCTTCAGCTCAACGGCGGACAAAAGTAAAAAGTTCTCCGGCAATTTCAATTTTCAAGAATGTGGGTTAAAAAGCGTCCGAGCAAGGAGAATTGAAGCAAAATAATTTATCAGAGTAATCGCCGGGTTTTAGCAATGGTTACTCTTCAGCGCCAGCAAGGAGTCGATCGATTTTGTCCCTATTGTCGGCTGGGATTGCACGATTTATGCATCGCAAAGCTCTACCTGGGGTGCTGCTGTCACGGTCAACCTCCAGCTCAAACTCGTTCTTTTTCAAACTCTAAGCGAATTCCAGATCCTGGAAGACAGAAATCGGAATTGAGATTGATGAAAATTTCCAAACAGAAAAAGAGAAAGAAAAATCAGGCGTTCGGAAAAGTTCGTTTTAACTTATTCGCGCGACGGCTAATGGTGCCGTTATCCAGATAAAAAAAGTCCAGACCATCCGTTATCATTTACGAGAAAGTTTACCGATAAGATCCGAGAACTCTAATCCCGAAATCAGGCGCGAGCTACTGGTAAGATTACGGCGATGATGATGAGAGCCGCTGCAAGGATGATGACAATTTCCGGTCTGATCTTAATTCCCTGGGTCTCGTCCTCAAAGAACCTCAAAAGCCCCGCACTGGAGGCTGGCATCGGTGCCTTGTTCTTGTCTTTCTTGGCGCTCATTGAAAGTTCCGGCTTGCGAATAGTCAGTTCTTTAGAGTTAAATGCTTTTACTGCACAGGTCTCGACTGCTTCGCTCGGGCTCTTCCCACAACCTTCTGGGAGACTGATTCTCCAGCGTACTCCATTGCTAGCGACTGCTGGCTTTGGAGACCCTTCGAGAGAAGATAAATCACAAAGTCGCCGTCCTCCCTGCGCAGGATGCCGTAGTGAATTCCGACACCCTTGACGAGACGGTCGACGAACATTCTAGTGAATATAACCCGGTGGACTATACTGTCGCCGTATCTCCTCAAAGTAACGATCGTAGTCTTGCATGATCTCGAGAGCTCAACGAGCGCGTTTGTAACTTCAATCGTGTTTGACAGGGACTCCAGTCCCTTTGAGCAAACACATCTAACGAACGCATTCTCACGAAAGGGAAGCGAGGTGATTGACGCAACTATTACTTCGCCCGAAAAGCCATCAGCCTTTTTCGTCGTAAGCGTAATGAGGGACTTGCTGATCGCGACCGATTCCAAGTTGTGAACGATGAGAGAAGATTCTAGTTTGTCAGCGCCAGCGTCTAGAATCAAACCTGATTCTTCGTAAAGGAAATATCTCAGGACATCCTCAAGACTGGCGAATGCTGGCATTGACGACACTGCAAGATTGGGGCCCGCAGCCTTTCTAGCCTGGTTCGCCTGTTCTTCAGCTTGCTCTCGCAACCAATCTTCGTAAGTATAGTTCTTCTTGTACCCCGGGTCGGATACCGGTCTCTCTGAAGTCGTCTCGCCCGAGTTACTTTGCTCATTGGGAGTATCCACTCCCTGTTCTTCCTGCTGACTTGTAGCCAATACGAAAACCTCAAAACTGATTTTTTTGTAATACGCGAAAACGAAAACGGAAATGATGAAAGTGTAATTAGTCTGCCGTTCCTATAAAGGCTTTTTCCATAACAGAAGAATTCCACTTGAGATGTTCACGAATTCTATCATTACGGCCGTTCTAGAACTGTTAAATGGAAAAAGGAAAAACAAATTGAACTGTTTGAGCTCCTTTTCTGCGTGATTAGCAAACGTCGCCACTCTTTTTTCTATTTTTCATGTTCCTGACCTCGATAGCGGCCGGAGCGATCGGCTCTATCGTCGGAATAGGAGGAGGTCTCTTGGTTACTCCGGTTCTTACTCTGATCTTCGGAGTCGACATTCATCTCGCAATTGGTGCAAGCATTGTTGCGATAATCGCCACCTCAAGCGGAGGTGCGGTTGCGTACATCAAGGATAGAATAACAAATATCCGCGTCGGCATGTTTCTTGAGATCGGGACAACGATCGGTGCGATAACTGGCGCAGCTATCGCGGCCTATGCGAATTCTTCGCTTTTGTTCGGAATTTTCGGGGTTATCTTGCTCCTGTCGGTTGTCCCTCTTTTGAGAAAGCGGACTCAGGAGCTGCCCCAAGGGGTCGTAAATGACGTAGTAGCTAGCCGGCTGCGATTAAACTCCAGTTATCCTGAACAGACCACAAATCAGGAGGTCCAGTACAACGTTGAGGGAAGCTGGATTGCTCTCGGGATAATGTATGTCGCTGGACTTCTTTCTGGACTGCTCGGAATTGGTAGCGGCGCATTCAAGGTACTAGGCATGGAAAACGCAATGCATCTCCCAATGAAAGTCTCGACAACTACTAGCAATTTCATGATCGGTGTCACCGCAGCGGCAAGCGCGGGGATTTATTTCGTGAGGGGAGACGTGAATCCATTCATAGTAGCCCCCGTCGTTCTCGGTATTCTTAGTGGCGCGATACTAGGAACTAAAATTCTAGTTAGAGCAAGAAACAGCACGGTCAGAACAATATTCATTGTTGTTCTCGCCGGAATCGCAATTGAAATGATAGGAAAGGCCGTGGGAATCCTTCCGTAGTTAGAGGAGTTGAACTTAACTGAAAAAACCGGTCTCCGATGCAAACGGAACGGGGTCGTACAACGAAAGAAGATATGCTCTCATGCAAAGCGTTCTTAGTAAGACTCTGCTCTACGGAGTTATTCTTTCAACTTCAATTATCGTAATCGGGCTCGTGTACATGGCGGCGACTTACTCCTCTGGCTATCAGTGCGATTTTACTGATGCGTCTTTGAACTGTCTGCTGAACTACAATCCCGCGGCAATCCCTCATGGCGATTATCCAAATACTCTGTTTTCAATCGCCGCAGGACTGGCTCAACTCAAACCCTTCGCGATAATTCAACTCGGGGTCATAGTCCTTCTCGCGACCCCAGTTATCCGCGTTTTTGCTTCTCTCGTCCTTTTTGCTATTGAAAAAGACCGGGCTTTTGTTGTAATCACGCTATTCGTCTTACTCGTTTTGCTGTTTAGCTTCTTTGTCGTGCCCGAGATTCCGATCTTCAAAGCCTGAATGCTTTTAATCGCTTTGAAGAAATCTGGAAAATAAAAAGCCGGGGTTGAGCAATCTGGTCGCTCACCGCGCTCGAGATCCTTGCCAGAACTTTCTGGTGAGAGAAGCAATTGGGCTAAGTTTGCATAACAAGATACGCGGCGCCCCTATGGGGTATGTGGGTTCAAATCCCACCTCCGGCGCCTATCTACTATCCCTCAAAGGCTACAAATCGTGTCTTTTCGGCTATCCAGGCGATAATTGAGGAGGTCTTATTTTGCAGACCAAATCGATTCTCACGGTCGTTTGAACTTACGTCATAACGAAGAGGGCATGAAACCTTGCGCGTCCGAGTCGCCCTAATACTAGGGCTCTCAACGTCAGTCTCCTCCTGGATGGCAACGAGCGTACTTCCCGCAGGTAGCTCAGGATTTGGGTTTTGGGCTAGGGAATGGCAATCAGGCGGAATTGATGCTAAGAGAATGAAAGGAGGACGATCGGAGCGAGATGTTTTTTTGATTCGAATTCTAGATCAAACAACGAACGCTACTCGTCGTCCAAATACATGAGCACTCACAGTCAACTCTCTATACTGACTCCATCATTCGTAACGGCAATTATATGGAATAGCTGATATTAGGGCAGATGTCGGGCCCGGTGTTCGGCTAGCTCCTTTCTAGAGGGCCGCGAATTCATGCGCGTCAGGCTATCGCTGCCCCCAGCTCAGCCTTGGCAGCGACTCACATCGCCGCCACGTTGCCGGGGCCTTAGAGGAGGTCAGTGACTCTTCAGTCCGGGCAGCACCTGTGTATGCTCGATTTGCACCGCTTGCAGATCCTGCGGATTCAGCCCGAGCAACTTCAGTATCGTCGGCGCGATTTGTGTCGTCTCGACTGACTGGTGGTACGAGCCGGGCTTTACCATTCCAGGCGCGTAGACGAGGATTGGAACGTCGCGGTCGCCGGGGTTGGCGCCGCCGTGCTCCGCAATCTTGGTTCCGGTGGTGTAGACAACGCCGACCTGGACGATCCCGAAAACGTCGGGGTGACGCGGGTCGGAGACAGGCACACCGAAGTAGTTAGCAGCCGCCTGGCCAGCGTAGATCTTCGCCAGACCCGAGTGGGGCACTGACACGGTCATATTGTCATAGGTGACGCCCGGCGCACTGTGGTCCCATAGATAGCTTTTGACAAAGTCCGCCGCCGCTTGCGTCTTGACCGACAAGTAGCTCTGCCACAGGTCATCGTCGGTTCCAGCGACAATCAGCGCCGTGCAGTTAACCGTACAACCGACCTTCTGATCCCACGCGTTGTTGATCGCGGTGATGATCGCGCCGTCGTCGATTCGGCGCAACAGATTTGGATCCTGGGGCGACTGGCCGTGCTTGGCGGTCACAATGATCGCAATCGAGCCGGTTAAGCCCTGATGCTGGATCTGGTCGACCATCCGCTCAAGCTGCGCGTTGACGTAGTCAAGTGCGCTCTGCAGCAGAGGACCCGGGGTGGTCGTGCCAGGGTAGTAGCCGCCGGCTAACACCGGTCCGAGCGTGTAGTTGCCTTTCGAGTCCGGACCATTCAGAATGGCCGGGGACAATAGCAGTTTCTCGGCGGTGGAGACGGTCTGGAAATTCATTCCGAAGATCGCCGGGACACCGACGCTGTACTGGCCGCTATGGTCGTAGCCGTCGATCTCGTTGATGACCGCCTGAACCTTGTAGCTATCATACTGCCTCGTTGCGGCGTTATTGTCCGTCCAAGAGATGCCGCCGTCGGGCGCTATCGGGTACGGTTGCCCATTCGGCTCGACTGCGTTCGAGTCGATCTCGGGAGTAAACAAATCGTTGATCCCGGTACCGGACGGGCCGTTGAACGACTCGTACACAGGATGCTTGTCCGACCAAGCGGTCCCCAGCCCGGCATCTTTGGCGACGTCGAAGATCGTGTTAACCTGCAGGTACGAATGTGGCCAGATCGGCGGGCAGGTAGTCGGGTTGACCGGGAATGTCGATGCATTCAGCAGCGTCTGCGGATTGCCCGTCATGTTCATGATCAACGCCGGGTTCTGATCAATCCCTAGGATGTTCTGGCCGGCGTCGAGTCGGGAAACGTTTAGGTCGTCGGGTGAGTCGTAGATGACGTTACCACCAGTCGCAGTGCCATTGCACAACGTGGTGCCCGGCGCGTCGACGGCGTGGTTGTACGAGTCGTCATAGTAGACACCCGTAACCTTCGGGTCGCCGCCGGTCATTAACGCGGTGCCGCCGGGATCGGAATCCGATGGGTTTGCTGTCTGGGCGCTGGTGAACTCTGCGCCGCCCTGGACCAGCTTGGCGAGCTCGGAGTTCGGATGATTAGCGATGTACCATACGAGATCGGATTGGTGCAGCCCGTCTACAGAGATTAGGAGAACATGCTGGATCGGGCTACCTTCTGTAGCCTGGCTACCTACAGCGATTCCGTGGATTGCAAATGTTGGTAAAATCAGGATTATTAGCATCATCAATGATGCGAGTCGTATCTTTTTTATGAGAACCTTAGCTCTTCTATTCATGGCAGACGTCGTGAGGAACTTTCTTTCGTATTTATTCGCTGTGAATAGTGAGTATATACTATAGCTTATAGCTAGTGCTCATACAATAAATAATTACTAAATCTTCTATGAAACTTTTTGATTCAGTTTGTTATAGTACGTCCTAAATACGTGCCCCACCAAATGCATCCCTTGGAATGGCATATCTTGTTCTAAGAGAAAAGAAATTCGCACAACGGCAGAAATTCTTCCTCGTGAATCCCAAGAATGTTTTCGGTATCTAGTGCTCAGGGAGCTTCGTAGATCTGAATGCCTACTCTGCGGAGCCTATTGGAATGTCCGTAAGAACTGCAATCCTGTGGAAGAGGGGTGCGTTCTTACCAACTGTGTTGGAGGCGTCTGCTCGCCATAAGGTAGTTGAAGTTCAATTATCTAACCTGCTAAAAGCGCTTTTCGCCGATTTTTGTGCAAATTACTAACTTATTCGCAACAAATCTAAAATAATTAGAGCATTGCTGGAGATGGGCGCATATCCGCTATGAATTCGCTGGTTTCTCTGAATGTAAGCTACAAACTAACCTCCGGCGCGTTTTTCATCGAGCTATTGGCTATTACGCGAAATTTGTCATCAAATTAACTCACGGTTAGGATTTCAGAGGCCGAATCTCGAGCATGAGTGAAATCGCCACCATAGTTTGCCTGTATTGCGACGGGTCCGCTGCTTCCACTTGACGGAGTATAATTCACAGAGCAGGCTCCCGTTGTATCAAGATTGCAACTTGCACTTTGAAAAATGCCGGAGCTATTGCTATTGAATACCACTGTTCCTGTCGGGATTCCAAAATCCTCTGAATTGCTTATCGTTGCGATGCAATCTGTTGGAGCGCCGACCTGAAGAGCTGTAGGGAAACAATTGACATACATCGGCGCCAATGGAGCGACAATTATTGTCAAATTGTTTGAACTTCCAGAATGAGCCGAGTCTCCCGAGTAGCTGGCAAAAATTGTGTAGAAACCTGTTTGGGGACCTATAGCATCGAAAGTTGCCGTGCATGAAGCTGAGCTGCCCGTTCCACTCGGTTTACAACTTTGCGGAACAAATGATCCCGCGGCACTGCTGGAGAAACTAACTTGTCCCGAAAGAGGATTGGTCGATGATTGTGGACTTAGGACCGCATTGCACGACGTCACAACACCGAGTTGATATTCCGCCGGTGAGCATGAAACTGTCAAAGAAGTAATAGCTGCGATTATCTGAGTAGTATCGCTGGTAGTTGTCGTTGATTGTGTTGAACTCGATGTAAGGTTCAGCGATATCGATGATGAAACTGATGCCGTACTGGTCATTGTCGAAGTGACTGAGCTGATGGATGTATCACGTCCGGCAATTGTGCTTGAGGTGGTGTTTGAAAGTGTGATTCTTTTGCTCGTTGAAGAGGTAGTTGCCATCGAATAGCTAGTAGGAGCAACGAACTGACTGGAGGGTGCAGACGCTACAAAAGTTGACGTAAAGGTTGACGTGGTTGAGCTTGTTTGACGAAAGGACGTGGTGAGCGTGACAGCGCGCGTGGTTGTAATTGGCTGGTTTGATGTGAAAGTTGATTGTTGCGAGCTAAGCGATGTTTGCTGTTCTGGACTGGCGATTGTAATAGCAAACGATAATGACATGGCAATTGAAACGAGAATCGCAATTGCAAATATCAAGATTCGTCCCTTCTGAAAAGCCAAGTCCATCTGTAGACGGCATTACCTTAGATTAGGTTTGTGTCACGCAAAATCTCCAGTCATTTGTTTCGCTCGGAATACCCTCGCGTCAGGCCTGCAAAATAACAGCTCCGAATACTTGAATGCCCTAATTGTGATCCTGCTTGCAATTTCAGGTAACTTTCCTATAGTTGCCTATGTAGAAAGCTCTATGATACCATAAACTAGTCTTTACAAGTCTCGGTCTATTCCTTGTATTTTTCTCTGGATTTCCTTCTTTCGGCGCGACTCCATACCTTGTTCCGATATTCAACCGAGTTACCAGAGAGTCTTGAATTCTTTCCAATCGATAGATCTCTCAAAACGTTGTATCTGACAAGGATATGCGGACCTACCTTTGACAGAATCAGGTATGTCAACCGCTCTAGCTCGATACTTTCATCGGTAGCCATTAGGCAATTCTCTTGGTGGGATGAGTTACTAATCCCCCTATCTCGGAAAGTCGTTGACATACCGGTGAAATTGTTCAAACCCCGAAGCCATGCTGTCATGAAGATGGAGGACTTCATCTGAATAGGTTTGTTTTAGCAAGGTCCACAATCTCGTCGCCCTTTCCGTTCAGCACTGCTCGTATCATGTAAAGAGTGAACCCCTTTACAACCTCGAAGTTCAAATTTGGAGGAATCAATAGTTCCTGCCGGTTAACGACGCAATCTACAAGAGCCGGACCAGGCAGCGAAAGAGCTTTCGTCAGTACAGGTCTAACGTCTTCGGGTCTCTCAACTCGGAATCCGGCTACACCGGCTGCTTCGGCGAGCTTGGAAAAATCAGGATTCTTCAACTCCGTCCCGTAATCGACGATCCCCGCGGACTTCATCTCAAGCTCAACAAAGTCGAGCGAGCCATTGTTGAATATGACTATCTTTACGGGTAGATGAAGTTGCGCCAGCGAAAGGAAATCACCCATAAGCATCGCAAACCCGCCATCTCCTGAAAGCGAGATTACCTGTCTGTTCGGAAATACTTCTTGTGCTCCGATCGCCTGCGGCAATGCATTTGCCATTGATCCATGAGAAAAGGATCCCAGAAGGCGCCGTTTTCCATTCATGCGAAGATATCGTGCTGCCCAAATGGTTGGAGTACCGACGTCAAAGGAGAATATTGCGTCGTCTGCCGCTATCTCGTTGAGCACCTTTGTAACATACTGTGGGTGAATTGGAATGCGACCAGGTTCGCCTTTAGCCAAGTCCTCGAGATCCTTTCTTGTTTTCTGGTAGTGATCGCGCGACGCTTTGAGGTGACGCGAATCAGCTTTTTGCGTTAGGAGCGGCTTCAAGGCATCCAGAGTTTCAACAACACCCCCGATAATTCCGATGTCAACTTTTGTCCGCCTCCCTAGCTGCTCTCCGCGAATATCTACTTGCACAATTGTAGCTTCTGACGGGTAAAACTGCTGGTAAGGGAAATCTGTTCCAAGCATGAGAAGAAGGTCTGAATCCATCATTGCGTAATATCCCGACGAGAATCCGAGCAGTCCAGTCATGCCGACATCATACGGATTATCGTACTCTACAAACTCCTTCCCTCTAAAAGCGTGGACGATCGGCGCCTGCAGAATGCTTGCGACATCCATAAGCTGAGAATGAGCTCCTGCACAGCCAGCTCCCGCGAGTATCGTTACCTTGGTTGAGGAGTTGAGTGCGTCGGCGGCTTTTGAAATATCGCCGAGGAAAGGCGAGACATTTGGTTTCTCACCTGAGAAATTTGGAATCGGTCGCTTCGAAGTAGCTTCGTCAAGTGCGAGGTCTCCTGGAAGGACAATAACACTTACCCCGGACTTGGAAATAGCCGTCCGTATCGCTATTTCAAGTACACGAGGAATTTGATCAACGTGTGAAATCAATTCGCAGTAGTTGCTGCATTCCCGGAACAGTATCTCGGGATGAGTTTCCTGAAAATAGTTACTGCCTAACTCCCGAATCGGAATTTGGGCAGCTATTGCAACTACGGGCACTCGCGTGCGATGACAATCATACAGTCCGTTGATCAAGTGGAGATTTCCGGGACCGCAGCTCCCAGCACATGCAGTTAATTTGCCGGTAAGTTGAGATTCGGCTCCCGCTGCGAAGGCGGCAGCTTCCTCGTGTCGGACATGAACCCAAGTAATATCTTTGGAATGAGAGCGAATCGAATCAGTTATCCCGTTAAGAGAATCTCCGCTGACGCCATACACCCTCGACACCCCTGCAGAGATCAGTGTCTCAACGACGACATCCGCAACCCTTCTTGCCATGATTGTTTCAAGACGAGGAACGAGCAAATAATGCTTTTACCGAGCATATCATGGGAGGAAATTCAGAATCGGCCTTGATATCTGTGTTAGCGTCAGCGTTCTAGAATTTTTGCTGAATTCATGCAAATACTGTAGAGTTCGATATTTAGGGCATAGTCTCTTTCCGGTGAAATCTAAATGGTTTAGTTCGGCTCCTATGATATCTTAACTAAACCTAACCATATATGGGCACGCCTAATCTTCAGATATCGACCAAAAAATGGTATTCATAATCGACGAGGGAAGCACATTCAAAGCACCGTTGGACAAAGTGTGGAAACTGAACATGTCAGAGGACAACCATTCGCATCCAAGTCTGAAAAATCCTGGATCTGAAATGGAGGGGGAGCATCCGATTTTGACGTATGAGACGCAACTTCCAGATGGATCATGGGCGAAGAATCGTGTCAAGCTTACTCTGCTACCTCCTGTGGGAGTGGGATTTGAGACTCTCGAGGGTCCGATGGCTGGTTCGAAATCTTTCCAGTTCTACACGCCAAAAGGAAATGAGACGGGAGTAACTGTTGTTGGAAACTGGACTGCGAATGGTGTCCCGGATGAAGCAATTCGTCAAGCAGTAATGGGCTTCCTTGACACCGTATTCAGGGAAGACCAGGCAAACTTGGCAAAAATGTAATTCTGAAAGACTGTCAGAACCTTTGAGCTTTGAGGTTCTGTGTCTCCTTTTTTTTCAACTAATGTCGGAAACTAATTATCCGTTTCCAGACTCTTGGAATCAATTATAAGCAAACGGTCAAACCGAGCTCCCCAGACGGGTGCGTTCATGACTTCAGTCACTCTCGTAGGAAAGCCCTTCAACTATGTGATAGAGGGAACCGGCGAACCGGTATTGAATATTTGTGGAATGGAACCGATTGTCGAAGGCTCTCACGATAACGTTCGCCATACTGGCATCCCTAATTTTTCCAAGACGCCCCTTCCTGGCCGATTTCAATTGATCAGCTACAACAATTTCCGTGTGGGGTCGGGTGCGGAATATGCGACAGTAATCGAAAGCGGCAATCAGGTGGATACCGCAGCTAGCGATTGTTTTGTCTTATTGCAACACTTGAATATTTCAAACATACACGTTTTTGCGCACCGTCAGGTAGGATACGCTGCCCTAAAGCTAGCAATTGAACATCCGGATCTCGTAAAATCTATCGCATTCTTGGACTTTGAGATTGTGAACAGTTTTGCCTTGAATCCAAAGGTCCAGCAGGCAATGGCAAGGGTTATGCAGAGAACCCAGATGAATCCCCAGTTCCAGCAGAGGATGGAAATGATGCGGCAGATGATGCAATCCGGGACTATGCCCAACGGCGAGCCGATTCCTCCGGAATTCGCCGCGAAGATGAACTCGATTCCTAAATCGCTGCTGGATCAATATAGCCCGGGTAATGATGCAGATCCTGCCCTCACGGAGGTCAAATTGTGGTCATCACGAATGCTATCGATTTCGTATGACGAAGTTGCTTCAAAGATAAGACAACCCATTCTTGACGCCATCTATGCGGAAGGAAAAGATTGGGAAAGTCAGTCTGCTGAACTTTTGAAAGGTTGGCTACCACAAACGGAGGTCTACACTATACCGAAGAAAGCTCACTGGTTTTCAGGTCAGAATGATGAGGGATTGGCTGCGGGCCTCGCAGACTTCTACTCCCGACACGAATGGGGTTCATTGTAGGCTAATAGAAAGTCAGTATAGCTTCCTCGTATCTAGGACGTTGAGGAGAGGCTCTCCTCGCGTAAATCGCTTCAAATTTTCGCAAAACAGGTCGACGAGCCTCCTGTTCTCATTTACGCCGTTGCTCGCGGAGTGAGGGCTGATTATGACCCGCGGCATCGTCCATAGCGGGCTATTCGTCGGTAGAGGCTCGTTGACGAAAACATCAAGCGATGCTCCGCGAAGCTTCCCCGACCGCAGCGCCTGAATCATTGCAGACTCGTCTACAATTGCGCCTCTTGAAATGTTGATCAATACTGCGCCATCTGGAAGTTGAGCAAGTTCCTTTTCGCCAATCATGTTGGTGGTTTCGTCAGTGTGAGGCGCAGTGAGGCAAAGAAAGTTCGATTGTCGAAGTACCGAAGCGATATCACTGGGAGGATAGAGCTCATCCACGTTGGGAATATGGCCTTTCGGATCCCTTCTTGTTCCAACAACGCGCATGTCGAAAGACTTTGCTAACCTAGCAATTTCTCTTCCAATTTTGCCAAACCCAACGATACCCAGAGTATAATCTCGAAGCTCATTCGCAGTAAAATACTGCCATACTTTGTCTGATTGTTGATCCTGTATCCTGAAATAATCCTTTGCGAAGATCAGCATAGACATGATTGCAAATTCAGCGAGCGGCCGGATGTGCACCCCGCTCGCTGTTGTGAATATCCAGTCGGTTTTTTCGGCGTAGCCTTTGGAGCGAACGAACTGTCCGATCCCTGCACTTGTTGCCTGGATCCACTTTAGTTTTGGTGCAAGATCCGGCAGGTCGTTTATATGCGAGTGATCAAAGTCGAACAATATATCTGAATCTGCCAAAAGTGTCTTCCATTCGAGGTCCTGTTCTGGAGTTCTTGATGGAACAGTCGTATGGTCTGTTGCGTGCTTCGGTCTATATAGAAGGTCTTCTCTGAAGATTAATTCGACTTCAGGAACTCTTTGTCTGATAGTATCCACTAACTCCGGCGCGAGGTACGATGTTATGAGTACCTTCATCTTCGTCGGGGCAACTCTGCTCATGGTTTGCTCAAGAGGGAAATCGATTGTAAATCTTTCACTCGTAAGGCTGGAGAAAACGATCATATGTCGGAAAAACGAACCCGGATTTTAACTCTCGCGATGAATAATTTCGAAGATCTAATCCAGCGGCGCAGAACAAAGATCGTTTGTACCGTAGGTCCTTCGAGCAGCTCCGATCAGATGCTGCGAAAATTAATACGCGCGGGCATGGATTGCGCCAGGCTAAATTTCTCTCACGGTTCTCATAACGAACACTTAGAAGTCATACGGGGAATCAGAAGAATTTCAGATAGCCTTGGAAAGCGCATCGCTATTATTCAGGACCTGCCCGGACCAAAATTTCGGATCGGGAAATTAAAAAACGATGTCGTCCGTCTTCGTAAAGGCTCAATCGTAACTCTTGCGACCGACAAAGAAGCTTCAGACAGCGAGACGAGTATTCCGCTGCGTCAGCAGGATCTGCCTAAATATGTCAAGAAAGGGACGACTATTTTTCTTTCGGATGGCACGATCAGGCTCCGGGCGATCAAGACAACGGAAAACGAGATCGTTTGCAAGGTACTTGTGGGTGGAGATCTTTTCTCCGGCAAAGGCGTCAATATTCCCAGTCTGGGCGAAGATTTCGAGACTTTCACGGAGGCAGATCGCGTTCACGTTTTGTTCGGGCTTGAACACCGTGTTGATTTTATCGCTATCTCTTTTGTTCGAAACGAGACGGATGTCCAGACGGCGAAGGAGTTCATCCGGAGGCATGCAACTAATCCTGATAGCACACCCTGGATAATTGCAAAGATTGAGAAAAAGCGCGCCCTTCAAAATTTGGCGGGGATAATAGGAGCTTCCGATGCAGTGATGGTCGCCCGTGGTGATTTAGGCGTGGAGAATCCGATAGAAGAGGTACCGATAATTCAAAAGAAGATCATCGCCACTTGCAATGCAAAATCTATTCCGGTCATCACCGCGACGCAAATGCTTGAATCAATGGTCCTAAACGCCACTCCCACTAGAGCTGAAGTGACCGACGTTGCAAACGCGATCCTGGACGGTACTGACGCAGTGATGCTATCCGAGGAAACCGCAGTCGGCAAGTACCCTCAGGAATGCGTTCGCGTACTTCACCGGGTCTCACTGAACGCAGAAGATTCGATGAGACGGAGAAAAGAGATCTTTCCCAGTTTTGAATTCAAGCCGACGGGTATTGACGACGTTTCTAGCTTTGGAGCGATCCGTCTCTCGCAGGACGTGGGCGCGAGTCTTTTCATAGCGCCTACTGAAAATGGCCTCGTTGCATCCAGACTCGCGCGATTCAAGCCCAAAGCCCCGATCCTCGCGATTACGTCCAAGGAAACTACTGAGCGGAAGCTAAAACTTGTTTGGGGAGTCAGCTCTCTTCTAGTAGAATCAAAAGAGGGAAAAGGGACTTACAGGCTGGACCGATTGTTGGAGACCTCGATTCGTGAATTGGTTAGAAACAAAGTAGTCGCGGCCGGAGAAAAACTCGTCGTGTTTTGTGACAGCATTGAATTTTTTGGACAAGAAGGAAAACTCTCGTTTGTAACAGAGGCGATGGATAATTAGCGCAAACGGTACTCAAAACACGAAAACTCGACACCTACTCGAAGGTCTCAAGGTACTCGATGCATCTCGTGTGATGTCTGGACCTTATGCGACTATGCTTCTGGGCGATTACGGAGCCGATGTTATTAAGGTAGAAGACACCGGTTCGGGCGACGAAACGAGGCAATGGTACCCACCGACCATCGAGGGCGAGAGTGCGTACTTTCTCTCGGCGAACCGGAACAAAAGAGACATTGCACTCAACTTGAAGACTGAAGCCGGTCTCGAGATCTTCAACAAATTAGCGAAAACTTCTGACGTTCTCGTAGAGAACTTTCGTCCTGGCGTTACAAAAAAGCTGAAAATTGATTACGAGACAATCAAGGCAACCGTTAACCCGAAAATAGTATACTGTTCAATCTCTGGCTTTGGGCAGACTGGTCCGTACCGAGATTATCCAGGTTACGATCTCGTTGTTTTTGCCATGGGAGGATTGATGAGTATTACAGGAGAAGAAAATCGCCCACCAGTGAGAGTTGGGGTGCCCATCGCGGACATGTCTGCAGGGCTTTACGCGGTCACAGCAATCCTTGCTGCTCTAAATTACCGGGATAAAACCGGTTTGGGGCAAATGATCGACGTTTCGATGCATGATGTTCAGGTCTCGCTTCTCACGCATCAGGCGATGTCTTATTTCGCAACCGGAAAAGACCCACGAAAGTATGGTTCATCGCACGCAAACCTTGCCCCTTACCAGGCCTTTGTTGGTAGTGACGGCGAATATTTTGTCCTTGCCATTGGAAATGACAAGCTTTGGAGCGACTTTTGCATTGCGCTAGGGGAGCCGGAATTCGCAACCAATCCCAAATACAAATCGAACCCAGACAGAATGAAGAACAAAGAAGAGTTACTCTCGGTTCTTAACAGTCATTTTTCAAAGAGACCTGCGAAATTCTGGATCGACCTTTCATCCAAAGCTGGCATACCTTCGGGGCCGATTTCAAAAATTTCTGAAGTACTTTCCGACAAACATGTTATTGACCGCGATATGCTTCAGGAAATAGATAATCCTCGAACTGGAAAGAAACTAAAACAAATCGGAACGGCCGTGAAATTTACCAACGCAAAAACCTCGATCAGACTTCCGCCTCCTGGCCAAGGCGAACATTCGATCGAAATATTGAGCGAAATAGGGTACTCTGAAAATGAGATTCAGCTATTCTTGAAGAATGGCGCCGTGAAAATCTTCGAGAAATAAAGCGCACGGAGATTTCTCGGAGCTAATATTAGATTCTTCCGGGGAATCGAGAATCATGATTTTGAGTACCATCGGGTTCAGGAAATATTATATCGATACCGTCATTCTTTGAGAAACAAAGGATATTCTAGGCTCTTTATTGGTTTTTTTCGTAAAGAGAATGGAAATAAGATCACATTTTAGAAAGTAAGAATCCTCAAGGAGTGAATGAAATATCTCCAGCGAAATCGCGAGTCTGAGCGGCCAGCCAAGGAAAAGGATCTCCGAACTTTCAACTTACATGCCAATACCTATTCCACGATCGAAAGAATTTTGGACAAGGTGGAAAATTAGTCATATTCGCGCGCTTGCTCAGACCGGAACTGCAACTGACGAACCATTTATTCCCGCCTCCGAAAGAACGAGCCGGGTTCTCGATCGACTGTACCTGAAGGTCAATGAAGCAAAAGGACGAAACTCGCGTTTAGATCGTCCGGTAAGTACAGTTGTTCCTTTCGTTCCGGGGTTTGAGACCGAGTTAAGCGCGCCGTTGTACCTCGGCGACATGTCCTTTGGTGCCCTGTCTGGGGTACCAAACATCGCGATAGCGAAAGCCGCTGACATTACCGGGATAATGGCCGGGACTGGAGAAGGTGGATTGCAAAAGGAAGTCGCAGGTTGTTCAAGAATTACAGTACAGTGGGCCTCGGCAAGATTTGGCGTGGATATGGAGACTCTATCGGCCGGGCAAGCAGTAGTGATCAAGATTGGCCAAGGAGCAAAGCCAGGTATTGGCGGTCATTTGCCCGGAGTAAAAGTTACGAGGCCGATTTCGGAGACAAGGAGAATTCCCGTTGGTAGAGACGCGATATCGCCGGCGCCACATCACGACATTTATTCGATCGAAGATCTCGGCCAGAGAATAATTGCCCTAAAAGAGGCAACAAAGAAACCTATCTTTGTCAAGGTAGGGGCCACAAACTACATTCCATACATTGCTTCGGGAGTGGCAAGAATGGGAGCGTCCGGGATCATCATCGATGGAGCTGGGGCAGGAACTGGTGCGGCTCCCACCGTGATAAAAAACAATATTGGAATCCCCATTGAGCTTGCAGTTTCCTCAGTTGACTCTATTCTAAGACGTGAAGGTTTGAGAGAAAAATTCACGGTAATTGCTGCAGGACGGGTGAGCACGCCGGAAGATTCGATAAAACTGATCGCATTGGGTGCGGATATTACAAGTCTTGGAACTGCTGCTTTACTTGCGCTCGGCTGCCTTATGGTACACAAGTGTCATCTTGGTTACTGTCCGGCAGTGCTGACTAACAAGATCAGCGAGCGACAGGCCAAGGTTCTTTCCCTAGATCAATCTGTTAGTTGGTTAACCAATTTGGTTAATGGCTGGGCAGAGGAACTGAAGATTCTTCTTGAACTCGCAGGAGTTTCAAACGTTCGGGATGCTGTTGGAGCGCGCGAACTGCTGTTCGCTGACGATTCAATTGATTTCGAGACGCTAAAGATTATCGGAATGGATTCCAAGGTGGAAAATTCCTCTCCAAGCAAATCAAATGTATCTTTGGAAAAAATCGTTTCCCGCCAAAATTCGTGGCCAATTGGCAGGATCGCGATGCTCCGCGAAATGGCCGGGACAATCGGCAAATCTCCCGGCGAAGCTGAAATTTCCAGCATGGGCTCGACATCGGCGACATTCATCGAGGAACCTTCTAGACTTTCGGATTGGATCGTTTCTGACGGAGCTCAGGTGACAAGACCTAGCATAGATCCTTATCGCGAGGAGATCGAGATTTTTTCATACCTTCCGGGCAAGTTAAAGCTTCGACTTGCCGCCCCATTTTTCTTTGCCCATCTGCCCGATTCGATTCCCGTGGCTGTGAAAAAGATCTTCGCGCATGCTTCGATCTCGCTGGGGTTGCTTTTCGATATCCGTAAATCCGCGACTGAGAGTTACTCGCCTTTCACGGATCGACTCATTTTTGATGACGTAGCAAATAATGCGATATCCAAAATTGGGAAATCGGAAGCGCCCTTTATTCGATTACCCTCATCTCGTAATACCATAGACACCGCCGCAATGAACTCAGTAGGTCAGAATATCGCCGGATTCATTCTGGATGAAGATGATTCAAGCTCTGATCTGCCGCTGGAAATAGCTGTTTCGCGTCTTGATAGATTGCTCAAGAATAACGGGACAAGATACAAACTCGCAATCCTGGCGGAATCAAATTGCATCAGGGGAGCCGACGATATTTTCAAATTGCTAGCTCTGGGCGCCGATAGCGTGGGTCTGGGAAGTGCTGCGCTGTTGGCGATTGGGTTTGAGGAGGGCGACAAGGAGATAATTTTCGAGCCGAAAAAGTCCCTCGTCCATCTTGAGAATTTCGTCCTCGCCCTCGAAAAGGAAATCAAGTTACTCGCCGGGGCGTCCGGAGTGAGCAGTCTTTCCTCTTCGCTGATTGGAAATAGAGAATTGTTGCGATCGGTAGATCTCGACAAATCGATCCGAAAAGAACTCGGGATAAAGCCCTCTGGAGCATCGTGATATTAACGAAGATGGACGGCCAGGAAAATCGATCCCGTTGGGTTTTCGACACCACTTTCGGTCAGCCCATCGTAAAGGACGGTTGCGGGATTTTCGGAATTATTCGAAAACCCGGGGCGCCAAAGATCGGAAATCAAGTTGCTCTCTCTGGACTTGCGTGCATAAAGTACCGCGGAAGCAACCTAGGAGCAGGCTACGCCTGCTTTGATTCTTCGAAGAATGAGACCCTCAAAATTAAGTCGTTCATAAACAGTGAAAACGCTTCACATCTCATCACTACTAAACTTTCAGAATATTTAGGCGATCCACTTTTTTCAAATGAAAGTCGTACTAAGGTTCAACCTGATGGCACGAAAATTCTGACTCTAGAGTTTCGTTACTCCAAGGATTTGGAATCGGGCATAGATCTTATAGTTGACGAGATCAATTCAGCTTTACTTTCGAATTCAAACGTAGATGGGCGAATCTTTTCGTATGGTAGATACGTGGAAGTATTCAAAGAGGTTGGGTTCCCGCTCGAAGTGGCTCAGATGTTCGGTCTGGATAGGAATGATCAGATTTCCGGTGACATGTGGATCGCGCATACGAGGCAACCCACCAACTCACCAGGCTCCTCTCCAATTTGGTCGCACCCGTTTTGTACTCTAGATTGCGCGATTGTCCACAACGGGGACATTAGCTCGTTTGGCGCAAATCTGGAGCTATTGGGTTCAATGGGCTTCAAAAGTCACGTAGGTACAGATAGCGAAGTGATTTCGGGGCTTCTCAATTTTCTTGTAAGAAAAGAAGGGCTATCAGTATCAGATGCAGCTACTGTACTTACCAATCCATTCGAAGAGAACGCCAATAAGCTCCAAGAAGGAATTTTGTCCAAATACAAAGCTGCAAGGCTTGATGGTCCCTTTGCAGTTGTTGCCGGATACGTTGATGAAAACGATTCCTATCTGGTGGCGCTCATCGATAGATCGAAGTTTCGACCTATCGTTATAGGGGAGGACAAGGATTACTTTTACGTGGCAAGTGAGGAGAATCAGATCAGAATACTATCGCCAGATGCGAAAGTCTGGACACCCCAACCGGGTTCGTTTTTCATAGCGTCGTTAAAGAACGGTTTAGTTTCGACTGGAACTACGCGGGAGTTAAGGGAACGAACAGAACAGAATTTGCGATCTGATTTTCAGCATTTTACTGACGCTACGGGAATGTCCTTTTCTGAACTCAAAGAGAGGATCAACTCCGCGTATCAAACTGGCTCGGAAGAAGCTAGTTTTCGAAACCTGAGCGGGCAGCGTTACATCGGGATCGGAATCAAGACCCGCAAAGAATTCAGAGTGAAACTTCAGGGCTATCCAGGCAACTGCCTTGCGAACCTGAATGATGGTGCAATCTTTGAGGTCTACGGAAGCGTCGGTGACGATCTTGGAGACACGATGCATTCTGGAAAGATAATCGTCCACGGCAGTGCTAGAGATGTTGTGGGTCAGGCGCTTCAGGGGGGCGATATTTTCGTTCGACGTTCCGTTGGGAACAGGGCGGCAATCCAGATGAGGGAGTACAAGACTCACAGACCGTTTCTCATCGTAGGGGAAACTGCAGACGATTATCTGGGCGAGTATATGGCAGGTGGAACCGCAATTGTTCTCAACCTTTCAAATGAGCAGTTCCCCGTGGGAAGCTACGTTGGAACAGGAATGGTCGGTGGCGCGATTTATGTCAGAGGAATCGTGGAGGAAAAAAGAATTGGGCTACTCCCAAAGAAAGAAGATCTAATGAACTATCTGAATGCCGAGAAACTGGAGGGCGCGATCTCCGGTGAAGTTTTTGAGAATATTTTGAAACTGGAGTTTCCCAGCGAGAGAGTTATTTCGCAGTTACTTCCTGAAAGCATAATGAAACGTGTCAGAAGTCTCTTTTTCCGGGGAAAATATACAAAACCGATCTCAATTGAGTACCGAGCGCTTTCCGAGGAAAAGGACGAGATGATTTCGGTCAAACGAAAGATGGAAGATTTTTTCAATGACTTCAGAATACCTAATGATGTGCGCGATATTGTGATGAACTCTGAATTTACTGTGATTAGGACAATTGCCGACGAGGAAAAAGAGTCGCCTGTTCCTCCTCAAGAAGTCCCTGTCGAGGAGTAGTGAACTATTTCTTGCCGGAAAAGACCGGTGACCTTTGGTGGCTGTTTTCCAGGCAAACGATTTGCGTTACTCAAAACGAGAGCGTACTTAATGCTGCCAATTTGATGCAAAAACGAAATTTTCGGCACCTTCCTGTGATCAGAGAACCAGGTCAGAGATTAGCTGGAGTTCTTTCAGCACAGGATGTTGTAGATTCGCTTTCTCTTGCGATAGGGCCGTACACCACTATTGATGAAATTGTCAAGTCACTCGAGATTCCTCTTCACAGAATAATGTCTCTTCACCCAATCGTCGTGGAAAAAGGTGACGGGCTCGCTGAAGTCGTGAAAAAACTCGTAGCTCACAACATCGGGGCGCTCCCGGTTGTCGATGAGATGGGGTTGATTCAAGGGATTATCACTTTAAGAGATCTGGTGGGCCTCCTAGGTACCGGATCTGAACCACTGGGCGTGAAGGTATCCGAGCTGACGACCCGTCAGTTGGCGACTATAGATTCCCGGTCCTCTATGGCAGATGCGGTCCATCTCATGTCCCAGAATAGAATTAGGCGGCTTCCCATAACGTCGAACCCACAAGTTCCTCCTGCTGGAATGATTACAAACAAGGACATTTTGAGACTGCTAGCGCGCGAATCTGCCAACAACAGAACGGGAGAAAAAGATACGACGCCAGGTTTCAAGACGAAGATCTCAGAAGTAATGACGCGTGATGTGATATCCGTAGATGCAGAGGACGACATACGAGTCGCCGCCTCAAGAATGATGATCTTCGGAATAGGAGGTCTAACAGTTCTAGATGCAGCAGGACGCATGGTAGGACTAATAACAGAGCGAGACCTTGTCAAGAAACTCGTTGAAGTTCGCTCAGTAAGCTTTCTCGTACAGTCAATGAAGTTTGAACTAGAACTGATAGAAAGCGCACCCTAGAAAATTAACCTGTGATCAATTCTTTATGTTCCGTTCAAAGGGCGAGTGTGACTTCACAAAAATGGAAAATGTGGAAGATGCGAAAAAGCTTCTAATGGAACTTGGCCTGTTATACCCTGATTCAACCGCTTTGGTACAGAATCGGGTCCGTGAGTTAAACATGAGGCAGCTTGACAGGCTGAAGATGATGCTGGGAAGAGTGGATAGAAACAAAGATGTTTTTTCCGAGAAAACGAGAGAAGGCGTCAAGCAGAACGACTTTTCGGCCTTCGCGGTGGCTGTAATTACTCTTAACACTCTTCTCGCAAATGAAAAGCATAATTAATCTTCGGACCCATTGCGTTAAGGACTTTCTTCGCTACAAGTTTGGGATATGTCCTTTAATTATGCCGAGAGCTATCGTTCTAGTCAACGCTGATGTGGGAAAGGAAGCTGAAGTTTATTCTTCCATCAGAGGAATTCCAGAGGTTTCTGAAGCTTACACGAGCTACGGTACCTATGATATTATCGCGATAGTCGACGCCGAAACTAATGAAAAGTTGAAAGGCATAATCACAAGCAGAATAAGATCCATTCCATCGATCCGCTCGACTCTAAGTATGCCGGTCGTGGATTGATGTCAGAACAGATTACGGAACTCACCGATGAAAATTTCTTTTCTTCAATCAAATCTCGCTCGTTAATGGTTACCGATTTTTGGGCATCCTGGTGTCCGCCCTGCAGAATGATGGCACCGGTAATCAAGGAGTTGTCTCAGCAGTATGCGGGAAAAATCTCATTCGCCAAAGTGGACGTTGACAAAAGTCCGGTCGTGTCTCAACAGTTTGGCATAATGAGCATTCCAACGTTTATCATAACAGATCATGGAAAGGTTCTGGATGTCCTGGTGGGTGCGATGCCGAAAGACGATTTCGAAAAAGAGATCACTAAATATCTTGATCAAAATTAAGCAACAAAACTCATAGCTTTGAGAGTATGCGCTCCCGGTTGAATAGTCGCACTCCAATCCTTAAGATCGTATAATCGAGAATGATCATTGCAGCGAGTACTATAAGCAGTGTGTTAACCCCGAGAAGTACAACGCCAGTTGTCTGACCGAAAAGTAAGGCAATAATTGGGATAACCAATAATCCGCTTACCTGCTGGGCCTCTCTGGTCCCGCTGACTCGAGTGGAAACAATTACGGTCATACCTGTCGCCGCGATCGCGAACGCAGGAGCTATCCCAAAAAGAATCAAAATCCAGAGAAAATTAGGCAGTATAGCATAACCGAACATCGGATAGTCGAGATAATCAGTCACCCCCGCGTAAATTGCAAAAGAGATTATCGTAACGAGCATCGCCGGCACGAAGGAAACGAGCGTCTTCCCAAGCAAAAGTTCCATATCACTCAAAGGAGAAGCCAGTAGTGCCTCGACAGTCTTGCGCTCTTTTTCTCCGGCGAAACTGTCAGAGGAAATTATCGATGACACTATCAGCGGGACTAGCATTGTAAAGGGGGCAAAAAATACCGCGGACATCGAATAAACAAAGGCTTGCTTAGCTGTCATCCCCAGTGTGAGACTCGATAGCTCGAATGGAAGCGTCAGCGTCGAAGAAAGAGGGGTGTTGCCGGATCCATTTCCGGAGAGCAAGAGAACAGGAATTTGAACCGCAATTACGGGCAGCGCGACAACCATCAAGATAGGCAGGACGAATATTGGAACAAGAAGTTGCTTGCTCTGTTTTATCTCCAACCAGTCTTTTTGGAATACAAGCATCGCATTTCTGAAATTCAACTTACTTTTTTCTCACCCGCGACAATGTGAAGATAGAGATCCTCGAGAGTGGGCTTTGATTGAACGACACCCGTAATTCTGGCGCCCGTTGAAACGAGAGTATTGACAGCCTTTGAAGTCAGGTTGTCAATCTCTTCATCAGAATACTTTTCTTCAAAGCAAAGTTCGATCGTCCGCCTATCTACATTCTTGCTAACTGACTTTGCGCCGACTATCAATTTCGCGAGGCGCTCTTCTGATACTTCGGTTGAGTCGATCAATGTTATCGTCACCCGACCTCCCTCCCAGCCTGTTCGTTCGCCTTTCATTTTCTCCGATACCTCGCTTTCGGAGCCGATTGCGAGAACCCTGCCATGGTTGATGAAGGCGATGCGGTCGCATAATCGTGAGGCGTCATCCAAATTGTGGGTCGACAGCAATACCGTGTGGTCTCCACTTTTTGCCGTATCCGAGATCTGAGCCCGGATAGTTTTCGCCGACTCGGCGTCGAGAGATGCCGTCGGTTCATCCAAGAGCAAGATCGAGGGACGGTGTACAAGAGCACGTGCGATCGCGAGTTTCTGTTTCATTCCTTTTGAGAAAGCGACGGCTCGCTCGGATCGCCTGTCCTCCAGATCAAATTCTTCGAGAAGGGATGTTACTCGGTCTTGAATCCCTTGTTCTGGAACACCATATGCCCGTGCGAAAAAAATGAGATTTTGCTCTGCTGTGAGACGCTCGTAAATGTTTGGGCTCTCAGTTAAAAGTCCGATTTCTTTGCTAATATCAACCCGGTTTTTGGAATCTCTTACACTTTTTCCATTTACGAGGACGTCCCCGTCAGATGGCGCAAGTAAGCAAGAAATTATTCTCATGGTGGTAGTTTTTCCAGCACCATTAGGACCGAGAAGCCCGAAGACTTCACCTCGGCCTACGTTTAGGGTTACACCCTCGATCGCTCTAAATGATGAGAAAGACTTGCCAAGATTCTTGAGCTCAATTGCAGGGACAAAGTCTGATCTCGATTGCAGAGGCAAGAAACAAATCTCACCCGATTTCCTCTATCAGCTTTGGAATCTGCCGAAGGCTATCGATCTCCCGAACAACTCGATTCTGCGGTATTTTGAAATCCGCCGGAATATGTTCTCCAGGATTCATGTACTGGGCATACTTTTGCCAGAGACCGGTGTAATGGGCAGCATGCATTCCATAGGACACCGCTCCGACCACATCTGCCTTGAATAGGTCACCAACGTGAATCGTTTCATGCGGCTGAACAGAGAGCTGCGTCATTGAGTGGTGAAAGATTTCTCTCGCCGGTTTTAGATACCCAACCTCACAGGAAATTGTGAGAGCATCAAAGTATTTTCCAATGCCGTACGAGTTCAGCATGCGACGATATGTACGGGAGGATCTTGCAGCATTTGAGATGAGGCCGATTTTCAAACCACGCTTTTTGATATCTCGAAGTACCGGTCCGGCTTCCGGGTTGAAGTGAGGATATTTCTTGAAATAACCTGCATCGGATAGAATTCTTCCAGCTTGGGCCTCGAGTTCTCGTGTCTCGCCCGGAGGAAATTTGATTCCGAGCAGTTCGAAGATCATTCTCCCTCGATCCTCGGGCGACACGTCGCGACCGCTGTCGTAGGTCTCGTTCACTTTCACTCCGAGCTGCTCCATGGCTAGCCTTATGGAATTGAAATCAAACCGCCGGTAGCTTCTTCCTTTGGAACCCACCCGGTTCACAAAACGATGTATGTTGAGAACTCGTCTGAGCCGCCTATACTCCTCAAGTTCTTTTGAATCCCAGATCAGAGTGAGCCAGAGATCAAAAGTTACAGCTCGGATCATCCGGTCCCCGGCCCGAAGTCCGGAGTAAGATGATATCAACTTCTCGATTAGCTAGCACTAGAAGTCAGAGTAAGAGAAGGTTCAGTCCTTCTCTCTACTGAAGTCTCAAATGCTAGAGTTCGAGTCGGTGCTTGTAACGGTTGAATCCGGAATATCGGGCAAGGTCGAGGCCATCTTTGTCTCAGCGACTACAGAGGCTTCTGCAAGTATCCTTTCAGCTTCCTCGCCGTTCGATTCGAAATTCATTGAAAGTCCTGGAACACCGCCAACATCGAGCATTATGCCCTGAAGGCCGGTCGAAATCTCAGACAAAGTATCATTTGCAGATGGCATAACATTCTGGAGACTCGTCCTTACGGTTCGAACAACTTGACCAACTGGAGCTATGACGTTCGCTAGATCGCCAAAATCAGTTATGGTCTTGAGACGCATCTGGACCTGTTCGAGACACAGGCGTGAGCTCTGAACGAGCTTCATCGCCTTTCTGTGCTCGGACAGTTCATTAGCGTAAGCTTGAGCCATAGTGGTATCGTGCTTTTGGAAAGCGATGGTTGTCTTGTTGAAGAGGACCTTTTCCTTCTCGGTCATCTTGGTAATGGTCTTGTCAATTTTCGATATCTGAGAGGTCAGCGATCGGTCAGTATCGACCAACTTTTTCCTAAGATCACCTTGAGGATTCATCGCGTCTTTGATCAATTTCGGAACGGTTTCCTTATCCCGGTTTACCTGCCATCTTTCTGTAAATTCTGTCAAAAATTTGTCCCTCTATTTTTCCCCAAACAACAAAGAATCAGTAATTCGCTGGGAATCCGTTTCGCGGAAATGGTTATACTTCGGCAGGTTAAGGCAGTTAGATCTTTACGTTAATTCTAGCTGACAACCTATCAAACCGATCTATTCCTGCACAATCAAGCCAGAACTTTTGATCGATTCACTGCATTGAGATCTATCATTGCAAAGTTAGAACTTGTCTCATCTCGAACAACAATGTGAGTAGATTATAAAAGACGGTTGTTAAACTGGTGAGGCGAAGGCGCCATGATAAATGATGATGCAGAGGAAACAAGGGTGCCAACCTCGAAGAAGAATTTGGGAATAGGCCGGACAAAGCGATCGGGTTTTGAAATAATGAGAGACATCATCCTGATTGCAAAAAACCCGATAGGTTACTCTACGGCTTGGCGTCTAAGCAATCAGGAGTACCCGCGATGGCTGGGATTCTTGAATCAATTGTTCGAGCTGGGCCTCTTGGAAAAAGTTGAATATGACGGAAAGAACAATGGTCTCCACGCTACTCTAAAAGGACTCGAATTCGTGGACGCGCTAAATCGCGCACTTAGCTATCTCGGACCGAGTGAAGTCTAGCAAAATCAGTCGTCATGGGGCTTCGTCGGCGGGGGTGGGTCAGGTAATTGACTCACTAATGTTGAATTATCCGCTTCTGGTCGTTTTGATTTTCTTGATCTAGACAACGGCCCAAAAAGGCTAGGAACAATTGCGGTCGCGTTGATTATGCCGAGCCAAAAATAAGTGGATTTCAAGCTCTGAACGAAGAGTTCCCTTCCTGAAGCTGAAATTGTTGCTGTATTTGACGCAATTAAGGAACTAACCGTTTGGTAGGGAAGTGTAAACGACATCAAGACTATAGCTAAATTCAAACTTACTACGTAACCTACGCTCCATAATGTAGTTCTGAAGGCAGAGGCAATCCCTCTTCTGTTTGCCGGCACGTTTCCCATGACTGAGCTCATGTTGGGAGATGCGAATATTCCTACACCTGCACCGAAGATTATCATGTAAATTACCGCCAGAATGTAGGAAGAGCTTGTGTTGAGAGTTGAAAAAAGAAAAAGGGCCGTACATTGAATTACGAGCCCCCCTACCGTAAATGGTGTTTGGCCTCGTCTGTCGGATAGTCTACCACTCAGAGGACCGGTGGCAAGGAACGCAAACTCAAATGGAAGAATCAGAATCCCTGCTTGGAGCGGAGTCATTCCGATCCCGATCTGAAAATACAGGGAGATTATGAGCAACAGTGCTCCCCAAGCGGTTGCGTTTATCATTACTGCAATAGAGCCGCCGGTAAACTCTGGGATTTTCAGCAACGAGAGATCTAAGAGAGGATGATCTGTTTTAGTTTCCTGATAGGCAAAGAGAACCAAGGCTGCAAAACTGATCAGAAAGAAAAGCGTAACAACGTAAATGCTCGACGTGCCATATGCTGCAAATGTTAGGGCAAGTAGCAAGCCGGTTATTGAAATCGTTATCAGTCCGAAACCCATCCAATCCATTGGTGCTGCAATGTCCAATGGAGCGATCTCCTTCAACTTTCCGCGAGACCAAAGTGTGCCGAAAATCCCAATGGGGACATTTATGAGAAATAGAAATCTCCAATCCAAAAAAGAAAGTATGACACCGCTAATTGTTAGCCCAGCCATCGAGCCGGCTCTGAAGGCTATCTGATTTAGCCCTACGGCAAATCCTAGCTCGTTTCTAGGAGTTGCGTCAACTATCAGTGTAGCGCTTACCGTTGTAAGAAACGCGGAACCAAATCCTTGGACCCCACGAAAAAAAATCACCTGGTCAGAGGATTGTGCTAAGCCTGTAAGAAGAGAGCCAACCGTAAAAATCGTAAACCCGATATTATAAATTCGGACACGACCTATGATGTCTGCAGTTCGTCCGATGAACAAAACTGCGATGGTGGCACCGAAAACGTACGCTTGAGTGAACCAGATTGCCTGTTCAGCGTCAGCGTTCAGCGCCCGAGCAACTTCTGGCAATCCTACGATGACTATTCTCGAATCAATCCCGGACATTACGATTCCGACGGTCGTTACGAGTAAGACTGTCCACTTGTACTGCAATTTTTCTTGCGTTGCAACCTCTTACATTCGATACGTTTGTTAGCCTTCAGAGGATCCAATGTACTTTATTTGACAGCTCAAATCATCTTGTTCGGATACTGGCGTGGCTTTTTCTTTATTGAATTGCCAAGCTCAAGATCTTCATAAGTGGAGAGGACTTTCCGTTGACTCTTTCGCTTTAAGAATGGAAAGTTAAAGGTTTAAACATTTTTTTGACCAGAAACGAAAGTACAAAGAAGAAAAAGACTCAGTACTCTAATTTCATCGCCGTCTGGTCGAGTCAGACAACAGCTGCTATCCTGATTTTTACTATTCCGGCTCTTGCACCTATTCTTGTGACGAAGATCGCTCTAACTGCCACACAAGTTGGAGAGCTCACCGGGATCATGTATGTTGGAATTTCAGGACTTTCGATTTTCATGAGTATCATCTCTGATTCTCTGGGTGTGAAAAGAGTTCTGATCGCAGGTCATCTGATCGAGGCAGTTTCAATCATCAGCGCTTCATATGCAAAGGATTTTTCCGGGCTGGCGATCTCCATTTTTGCCGTTGGGATAGGGTACAGTTCAATCACGCCTGTTACCAGTAAAGCAATCATGAACTGGTTTTCAAAAGAGCACAGGAGCTCAGTTATGGGACTCAAGCAAACAGGTACAACGGTCGGGGGCACCATCGCAGGCGCTGTTCTGCCAGTGATAGGCGTCGCTTACGGGTCCGAAGCTGCGTTTGTTTCTGCCGGTATTCTCACGTTGTCAGGGATTGCGTTTGTTCTTGTGTACCAAGAATCGCCTCAGGTACGGACCGCACCAAAGGTGACGACCGACTTTGTTATGCGAGGATTGACTCTTTCTTTGAAGAATAAAGATCTTCTTTGGCTAGGAGGAGTGGGTTTCTTTTATGCAGCTGTTCAATCCATTGTCGTGACATACATCGCTCTTTTCACTCACACCGTCCTCGGATTCAATCCAGTTACTGCGGGGATTTTTCTCTCCCTGCTTAATTTTTCGGGAACAATCGCAAGGCCTGTTTATGGAGAGATCAGCGATCGCATTTTCCGAGGAAGCAGAATAAAAGATCTATTTTTGATTGCTTTGACTTCCTTCACTATGCTCCTGCTACTTTCCGCGATTCCAGTCAATAGCAGCTTCTGGCAGGTTGTGCCGATAATTGCCTTTCTTGGTTTCGGAGCTCTGGGCTGGAATGGAGTATTCTTGACCCTTGCCGGTGAATATTCCAGAGACGGCTACGAAGGTGTCGGAACTTCCGTTGCTTTTTCCGTGGCCATGACCGGACAGATAGTCGGGGCTCCATTATTCGGTCTTATCGTCGAGAGCACTTCGAGCTACACTTTGGGCTGGCAAGTCTTTGCTTTTGCCCTTCTTATAGCCGGCTCAATATTCGCGATTTCGAGGAGAAACCACGACCCGGGCAAAGCATCTCGGTGATTAGGATTTCGTCTCGTAGTGACATTTATTGCCCCGTCGATATTTCTTCTGTGACCATGACATCGGCTTGCATGCTGATTAGAACTGAGAAAGGGAAATATCAAGAAGTCGTGGATAGACTGAAGCAGGTTTCATCTGTGAAAAGCGCGTTTCCCGTTTTGGGGCGTTACGACATCGCGGCAGACATCGAAGTGGAAAATGCAACAGAGCTTGGAAAGGCGATCATGAAAGTAAACAAGTTGGCAGGAATCGTTTTTACCGAAACGATGCCAGAAATAGAGGAATAGAGAAAATGAATGCCTGCATTCTTGTCAAGACCACACCCATTCAGACTAGCGATGTTTTACAAGCAGTTCAGAAGTTAGGCGGAGTTCGGAAAGCCTTCGTCGCTTACGGGAGATACGACCTCGTGGCCTTCGCTTCGATTCAGGACTACGCCGGAATAACCAAACTTACTGCTCAAGTCAATTCGCTTCCAGGAGTGCGAAGTACTGAAACTCTCGTGGAAGCATAACAAGCGGTTACGAAGCCGTTAGTGACTTCGAGGACAGCGACTCGCTGGTAAGACTTTCGCATATCTTCCAGAGGCGTTTAGCCGTCGCTTCGTCATAACTGATCGGATTGGCCATTTTCTCGCTTCTACCTCCGAAGTATTTTCCGGTTACGTTTTCAACGTCCGGTGAAGTGGCGAGGTAGATTGAAGTCTGCGCGCCCTTCTCCGGACCAGCCATAAACAGCTTCACAAATTTCGCCAAGAAGGCTAGAGCCGGATTGAGTCCGTGAGAACCCAGATCAGTCCTTATAACGCCAGGGTGAAGGAAATTAGCAGTAACACCTGTCCCTGCGAGTCGTCTCGAAAACTCGACTGTGGTCAGATTCAGTGCAAGCTTGCTCTGGCCATAGGTCTCGAACATGCTGGATCTCTTTTCGCGCTGCAAATTGTCGAAATCGATACTTGCGCCGTTTGTAGCTGCAGAGCTGACGTTGACAATTCTTGAAGGTTCAGTTGACTTTAGTTTCTCAAGAAGCAAGTTCGTCAATAAAAACGGAGCTAGGACATTTACAGCGAACATCGTTTCAATTCCATCAACAGTTAGCGTGCGTTTGTAATCACTAACTCCGGCGTTGTTCAACAATACGTCCAGTCGATCAAAACGTTCGTTGAACTGGAATACCAAGTCTCCTATCGATTTTTGCGAAGATAGGTCCGCTGGAAGATAGATTATTGTTGAATCAGTCTTCCCACTTTTTTCCTTTATTTCCGAAAATGCAGATCTGGCTTTGTCTGAATCGCGCATGACTGCGACAACCGTTGCATCCATCTTAGCCAGCCCTACAGCAGTTGCTTTTCCAATTCCGGCACTCGTTCCTGTCACGAGGCAAACCTTGTCTTTCATGCTGTAGGACATTACAATCTCTCCGATCATCGCAGGAAGATTTTAAGATTGTTTAGGAGGAAGCCCCAGAAACTTCTGTGGTTAGCTCAGCTTGTTTTTCTTCGTCGGAGCTTTTCTGTGCGACTTGTTTTGTCATCCAGAGTTCAAAAGTGTCTGGAACAGACGACATTGATCTTTGCGCGACGACTTCCTTAGGCTTTTGCTTTTCGATCCATATCTCAAACGTATCTTTGGGCAGAGCAGTTTCAGCCGGTTTTGAAACAGGATCTATAGATTCTCGCTTATTTTCAGCTTTCACTTGCTTTGCAATCCAAGCATCAAAGGTGTTTGTTGGCATTTTCAGAGGAGTCTTGGAAACGGTGCGCGCCGAGGAAGCAGCTTTTCTCGAAGATGCAGACTTTGACTTTTTCTTAGTAACTTTTGATTTCTTCAAAATGGGACAAGTACTTCTGTCCTAACAGCCTGAAGATATGCTTTGTTGTTTGGCTTTACCCTCAAGTCATATCGAGCAGAGATTGTTGAGTCGAAATGGTGCTCAGATTTCGCGAAGAAAATGTCTGAAGAAATCTTTTACAGGCAAGAGGAGAGACGGAGTTCGATCAAGATGAAAGCTGTTGCAAAGACTCGGAAGGAACCGGGGCTTCAAGTAATAGACACCGATCCAGACAAGATCAGCGAGAACGAAATCCTGCTCAGAATGAAAACAGCTTCGATTTGTGGAAGCGATCTGGGATTCTACAATTACACGCCAGCTTACCAGAAGTTCGCAAAGGTTCCAACGATCATGGGTCACGAGTTTGCTGGGGAAATAGCCGAAGTGGGAGACGCCGTCCGGGGCTATTCGGTTGGCGATCGTGTCTCCGTTGAATCTGTATTGTACTGTGGAAAATGCAAGTTTTGCCGTAGTGGGGCAACCAACATCTGTCAAAGCTTTACGGTGTTTGGAATGCACCGAAATGGTGCTTTTGCCGAATTTGTTTCGGTCGATCAGAAGTACCTCCACAAGCTTCCTGATGAAGTCTCATTTCTCGAGGCTGGCGTCGTAGAGCCACTTTCTGTCATCGTGAATGCTTTTGAAGACGTCTCAGCGCCGATACGGTCGGATAGTACAGCCTGCGTAATTGGACCGGGTCCGCTCGGCCTGTTTTCTGCAGAGGTGCTCCGAGCAAAAGGAGTACGGGACTTGCTATTGATGGGAATTGCAATTGATGAATATAGGCTGGAGCTTGCAAGGAAAAAACTCTCGTTTGATGCAATGAATACTGAATTCGAGGTATCGAATGACAAAATGAAAGGTATGACAGATGGCTATGGATTTGACACCGTGGTTGTCGCAGCGGGTGCACCCGCGGCGCTGAAATCTGCCATACCACTCGTGTCCAAGGGAGGACAGATCATTCTCATCGGAATCTTTCCAGAGGACGTTGCGTTGCCTGCGTCAGACCTTGTTCGCAGACAAATCTCTATGAGAGGTTCCTATGGATCCGCGTGGAAACATTACGAGGAAGCAATCCGGCTTTTGAAACAGAAGCTCGTTAGAGCGGATGCTATCGTCAGCCATCAATTCAATTTAGAGCAGGGCGAGGAAGCATTCCAGATGGCGAAGGCAAAGACGGGATCTAAAGTCCAGTTCAAGAACTGAATTAGACCACCTCAATCAAGCGTCCAACTTCTAGCCTTCATAGCGGTACTTCTCGACAACACTCTCGTCCAGAGTAATCCCCAATCCAGGCTTTTCAGGGATCTCGACAAGGCCCTTGGAATTGACTTCGAATTTTTCTTTCGTTAGAAACTTCTTCAAGGGAGAGTCTGACTGCGGCATCTCGCAGAGCGGCGAGTTCGGGCATGCAGCCGAAAGATGAATGCTAGCAGCGAGTCCAATATTGGTCTTGAAGCTGTGAGGAATGCAAAGTACCCCCCGGTCATTCGCAAGATCTGCCACGCGCTTTGTTTCGGTCAGTCCGCCGGCTCGGGAAACGTCCGGCTGGACGACGTCAACTTGCCCCCTGTCCATGAGGTCGATGAACATGAATCGTGAAGTCTGCTCTTCGCCGGCCGCGATCTTTATCGACGTGGAAGCTGAGAGCTTGGCGTAGCCTTCAAGATTGTCCGGGTGCAATGCCGCTTCGATGAAATAAACATCGAAAGGCTCCATCAAGCCCGCAAACTTGATCGCTCCCTTCGTGTCGAACGACATGCAGACATCAAGCGCAATTTCGATCTTATCCCCAAGTTCCTCTCGGGCAAGTTTGACGTATTCAACGGCTTTTTCGTTGTCGATGCCGATGGGTTCACACTGGAATTTTACGGCGGTGAATTTCTGCTTCAATACAAGCTTATTGCACTTTTCAATAACTTCATCGCGAGTCTTTGCAAATGGATAGATGCTCGAATATGGTCTGACAGTTCCCGAGCCGTTCCCACCGAGCAGCCTGTAAACCGGCACTTTGTAGTATTTACCGGCGAGATCCCAGAGAGCTATATCGATCCCGCTTAGAGTGTTCAATGCTAGCCCCCGTCTGCCATAAAGAATCGAACCTTGGTAGAGTTTTTCCCACAGGTATCCGATGTTCAGCGGATTTTCTCCGATGAGCAATTGTTCAAGGCCCTTCGCCCAAGAATGTGAGAGCGGTGCCTTGATCAAAGCCTTTACAACGGTCGGTGGAGCATCGACTTCTCCAATTCCGAAAATTCCGTTTTCGTCAGTTTCGATTCTTACAATGAGGTCGTCCTGGGTTCCATCAGTGACGTCACGGACTTCAGGTAATCTCAAAACTATTGGTTCGATTTTTGTAATTTTCAAATTGGACTGAGGTCAGTATGTTAGGCCGGATTCTTTTAACAATTGATTGAAGAAACATCTCGAGCTAGCAAGAACTTGGATTCATGCGATCTGGATCTAATCCAAATCTCGCGGGTAAGTCGAGATTCTTTCACAGCCTTTTTTCGTAACGACAAAGGCGTCCTCGATCCGTATGCCCCCGGTGTCTTCAGTGTAAACCCCCGGTTCGACTACGACGACGCTCCCGTCTTCAATCTGATCTTCTGAATTTGGGAGAAACCAAGGAGCTTCTTGATCGTCCAGGCCCAGAGCGTGCCCGGCGTGATGAATCAATCTCGGATAACCAGCATTGGTAATCTCCTCATTCACAGCGGCGTAGACTTCCTTTCCTTTCGTTCCCGGTTTCATTACCTCTACCGCTCGATCTAGGGCTCGCGAAAGTGTTTCCGCCACTTTCTCCTGTTTCCCGGATGGTTTCTTTCCAATCACAAACGATCTGCAAAGGTCCGACCAGTAATTGTTGTATGATGTTTGAAGGTCCAGAATGATGGTATCACCTCTCTTGAATTTGCGATCGCTTGCCACCCCGCCGACTTGGAGCGATCTTTCCCCGGAGGCATAATCGCCCATTATCAAGGCGAACGGCCCGAATTTCTCGAAGGATTTGAAATTAACCCTTCGGTAGACATCGAGTTCTGTTTTTCCGACTTTAGCATTCTTTTGGGCAATCTTGTAAGCAAAATCGACCATACTCGTAGCTGACTTTAGATTCTCAATCTCGTCTGCACCCTTTGATTTCCGCATTGAAAGGAGACTCTTCGAAATGTCAACGGTTTCCGGAGCTCCATCTCCATTTGTGATAACTGCTCTAAATATTTCGGGAAGGTTCCATTCTTCGATACCTAGGCGTCGGAGGCCTGAGCGTTGTTTTTTGATCCACTTTTGAAAGTCGGTCGCAATTACGTCCGCATAAGCGATCATCCTTTCGTTTAGATCATAGTCGACGTAGGTCGAGATTTCACCGTCAAAAACTAGTTCAAGCGAATTCTTTCCAGCGGGCCCTTCTACCCATGGGTTTGAGATCTCTCCCTGGCCTAAGAAGATAGAGGATTCGGCAGTCTCGTTGATTGAAAGAAAGGATGTCGTTCGAGGTCCCTTCATCAATGTCAGGTACATGTTAAGGTTCGAAGGGAACCCCGTAAAATAGAAGATGTGCTTCGGGTTTGATATGAGCGCGAGGTCGACGTTCTTTTCTTTCAGCTGACTAGCAAATAATTCACGCCTTTCTTTCGGAGTATCCTTTCCTCTTTTTGGCAATACATTCTTCCGACAATTGGCAGATGCATGATAAGTATTTTCGTAGACCGAAAGATCAAGGCGATTCTCGGTCGCTTGTCAAAAATGGATCTCTGTCTATATTTCGCGTTTACGAAGTTCAGCCCGGATCCTTGCCTCTAATCCGGCTGTCGTTAGACCATAGTGCTGGTAGAGGTGATATGGAGCACCGATAATGGCATACTCGTTGGGTGGGAAGCCTATTCGGACAAGCCGCACCCCGCTCAACTGAGAATCTACAATTTCATCCGCGACGGCTGTTGCGACGCCACTTCGCGTGTTATGGTCTTCAGCGACAAAGGCAAGAGGAGTTTTGTCAAGTATTGACAAAAGTGATTTCCTATCAATCGGAAGTACTGTGTGTAGATCGGCAACTGCAATATCGATCCCATCCTGAGCCAGTTTCTTCGCTGCTTCGAGCGCTGGATGGACCATCATTCCGTTAGCAAAAATCACCGCGTCCTTGCCTTCTCGGAGGAGCTGGATCTTGTCGAATTGCCAGGCATCTCCAGGATGATAGACATCAGGATCGTCGCCTCCACCGAGCCGGAAGTAAATCGGTCCTTCCAGATCCACAGTCTGGCGAATTGCATGTTCAAGACTATACGAATCGGCCGGGCAAATAATTTTCATGTTCGCCATTGATCTCATAATTCCAATGTCCTCGGTCGCGTGATGGCTCGTTCCGTAATAGCCAAGCGAAATACCTGCGTGGTGTGAAAGCAACCTAACAGGCATGTTCGGATACGCAAGATCGGTCCTGATTTGTTCACAGCAAAGTATTCCCAGGAAAGAAGCGAATGTCCCAATGTACGGAATGTATCCAACGGAAGCAAGCCCTGCTGACGCACTGACCATATTGTGCTCAGCAATTCCCATGTTGAAGTATCTCTCTGGGTGTTTCTCCGCAAACTCGATAGTCCTGTTGGCGTGTCCAAGGTCGGCATTCATGATCACGATCCTGTCATCTTTGTCGGCAATGTCTGCTAAAACCTGACCCGCTACAAAAGATCGCGTTTGACTAGAAAGAGTTCCCAGGTGCCAGGAATCCTTGTCCTGGAATTTAATGTCAGTAACTGAAGTCAATTCGAAGAATTCAGCTCCGCAATTGCAGCTGCCGCATCTGCACCAGTGAGATGCCCGAGATGCCAAACCCGAGAATTCTCCATGTAGGGCAATCCCTTTCCCTTGATAGTTTTTGCTATAACCAGTTGAGGCCGATCAGTGCCTGCTGGAATCGAATCAAAAGTCCGTATGAGCTCGGGAATAGAATTACCATCGCAATTGTGAACCTGCCAACCAAATGATTTCCATTTGTCTGCCAGCGGCTCGATACCCATGACCTCCTCGGTCAGTCCATCGAATTGCATCTCGTTTCGGTCAATAATACCAATGACGTTTCCAAGACGGTACTGCTTTGCAGACTGAGCCGCCTCCCAAATCTGACCTTCATTCAGTTCACCGTCGCCCATCAGAACGAAAACCCTTCCAGGGGAATTCTTTAGTCTCAAGCCCAAAGCCATACCGATTCCTACTGAAAGCCCGTGTCCCAGTGAGCCAGAGCTAAAATCAATTCCAGGAACTTTTCTCATATCTGGATGATCACCTAGCGGCGATCCGATTCGAGCATAATTGTCAAGCCATTCTTTCGGAAAATATCCTAGATCTGCAAGTATCGGGTAGACTCCTACGGCAACATGTCCTTTCGAAAGAATCAATCTGTCGCGATCCGGCCAATTTGGATCTTTGGAGATTCTCATCGTATGGTAGTATAGAGTCGCGAGAACTTCTGCTGCTGAGAAAACCGAAGTATAATGTCCGCTCTTTGCAATCTGAATTAATCGGATCGTTTCGGTTCTAACAAAACGAGCCCTATCGCTCAGCTGGTCTAAAGTTGTTGTTTGCAAGACAAACCCCGGCACTCCGGGAATCTCGCAAGTCCTAATTAAGATTATACGAAAAAAGAGCCCTAGCCTGCCGTCGGCTAGGAACTGTCCGGCGTCCTAGACACGAATGGTATCTTCGGCCTTGCGTAAGCTCCCCTTTTCTTCGTTGAAGATTTGGATTGCTTCCCTAGTTGTCACGTTTTCATGAACTATTGCCCTAATTGCCTTTATCATACCGACAGGATTGTCATTTTGCCAAATGTTTCTCCCCATATCGACACCAACGGCACCCTCTCTTACCGCATTGCAAGCTAGCTCGAAAACATCTGTCTCGCTATTGAGTTTCGGACCGCCTGCGACGACCACGGGAACAGGACATCCATTCACGACTTTCGAAAAATCCTCGCAGTAGTAAGTTTTGACGACCTGTACTCCGATCTCAGCTGCGATCCGGCAAGCGAGACTTAGATAGCGAGCGTCCCTTTTTTCAAGCTCTTTTCCTACCGCGGTTATCGCCATCACTGGCATCCCGTAATCCTCACCCTCATCAACCAGTTTTGATAGATTCAGAAGAGTCTGTTTCTCATGAGAAGTTCCGACAAAAATCGAAAGTGCAACCGCGCAGACGTTTAGGCGCACGGCCTCACGCATTGATGTAGTAATTCCTTCGTCGCTCAGGTCTTCACGCAAGATGCTTGTCCCTCCGGACACGCGGAGTAGGATGGGCGTGTCCCATTTCGGGTCAATTGAAGTTCGAAGTACACCCCGAGTAACTGCTACCGTATCTGCGTAGGGCAAAAGCGGTTCGATAGTCTTTCTAGGATTTTCAAGCCGGGACGTCGGTCCCATAAAGTAACCGTGATCACAAGCTAGCATTACGGAGCGACCGGTCGCTGGTTTTATCATTCTGGAAAGTCTATTCTTCATTCCCCAATCCAATTTTCAGATTCCGACCCGAAGGGAAAGTTCCTCTCCAGTATTAATCACACTTGCTAAGAATACCGTGGAAGAACACGGATATTCCGCGAAGGATCTAAATCTTAATACAGAAAGCCATGGATGTTGAAACTCTAACTGAGATGAGCAAAACTCCGGTCCCGGCAGGGATGAAAATAACCCAGGTTGCAGTTGTAGTGAAAGATCTTAAATCAACGATGGAAGCGTATCACAAGACTCTTGGTTGGGGACCTTGGAGCGTGTATGAGCACAAACCTCCATCTTTACATCATACGACCGTTCACGGAAAGGATGTTCATTACTCGATGCTTGGTGCAGAGGTTCACTGCGATCCGATTGATTTTGAGATCCTTGAACCTCTAGAGGGTCCGAGCATTTACAAGGAGTTTCTGGCAGCGCATGGAGAAGGACTTCATCATGTCTCTGTTGTTAGTCCGAGGGAAGATGTCCATGCAGCTCTCAATGATTTCGAAAAACAGGGAATCGAAGTTGCAATGAGCGGAAGGCTCGGAGAAAATATTGAATTCTATTACATGGATACTCAACCTATGCTAAAGATGGTCGCCGAGACGGTCAGCGGACATGCAATATCGATGAAACCGAGCTGGACGTATCCCTGAATCACTGGAATGCCCTAAATTCTTACTGTAACATTCCGACTTTTCGATGTACTAAACTCCAGCCGCTTCCCACATCGGTTTGAGCAGGCCGTCATCAACCAATTTCAGGTTATCATTGTAGACTTTGAGCCATTTTTCGTAAAGGTTTCCGTACTCCTCGTGGACTTTGGTTTTGGGTTCGAAGATTCTTTCATCCTTCATTAATGACGCTGACGCAGCTTCAATGCTTTTGTAAAATCCCGCGCCCACGCCTGCGCAGATTGCCGTGCCGAGAGAAGTCGATTCTTTGATAACAGGTACCTTCACCGGGACGCCAATTATGTCACAAATTATTTGCGGCCATAGAAATCCCTTGGAGCCTCCACCGGCAAATGTGATCTGCTTCGGTTTTGATTTTGTTATCGACTCGATTATCTTCAGGTGTCCCATTGAGACGTAGCCCGCCGCCTCTTCTATTGCCCTGATAGATTCTTTCTTCCCCGAGGTCTCAGGACTTCCAATATCGTATTGAAGAAACCCTGGCGATGCATGCCGCCATCTCTTTGAATTCATCAGATTCGAGAATATTCCGAAAACGCCGTTTGACCCGGGTGGAACAAGGCTTGCTTCGTTTTCCATCAGTTCATATACATCAACTCCTAGTTTTTTTGCTTCTTCTTTTTCGCTCTGGCAGAAAGCATCCCTAAACCACCGCATTGAGAGGCCGCAGTAAAATCCGATGCCTTCGAGCATCCACTGACCCTCAATGGTACCGCAGACCGTTCGGAGTCTTATTTCGGGATCAATTATCGGCTGGTCAAGAAGTATTGTATGTTGCCAAAAAGTTCCTCCCAGAATTGCGACCTCGCCAGGCTTTGAGATGCCAATACCGGTTAGACCGAGCTGGGTATCGGCGCCACCCACGACTACCGAAGTTCCTTCAAGAAGGTGCAAGTCTGCTGAAGCTTTCTTTGTAATACTTCCGACCACGGTTCCAGATGGCATGATGGGTGGAAATATCTCCTGTTTGAGACCTACCAGTTCGATTATTTCCGGAGACCAGGTTCGCCTTTTTAGATCGAACATTCCTGAGCTAGAACCAATCGACGGATCTGTAAAAAATTCACCCGAGAGCTTGTAAACGATCCAGTCGGCGAGCATCCCCATCTTCGCTATCTTCCGGAATACTTCGGGCTCGTGCTTTCTTATCCACAGAAACCTCGCTGGTGAAGTTATCGAAACCCAGTCACCTGAAACAAAGTAGATCTTTTCCGCATTGCCGCTCTTTACAAGCGAAGCTGATTCGTCGCGAGCTCTAGAATCCACGTTAGGGCACGCCCATATTTCGCGACCGCTTTCGTCGTAAAGTACCATCCCCTCCCGCATACTTGTGGCGCTTACCGCTTTGATCCGGGAGCTTTCAATTCCAGCTTTTTCAATTGAATTTCGTATGCAGAGGCAGATCAACTTCCAGTTTGTTTCAGTGTCGAAGACCTGCGACATCGGGTAGCCTTCGAGCGGTTTATGTGACCATTCATGCTGTGAAATCGAAATCTGATTACCTTCTCGATCAAAAATCACCGCGCGACAGCTGCCGGTTCCGGCGTCAATCGCCATAACAAACTGGTTGGTTGAATCTTCTGAAGACAAGGGACCGTGATTCTCTTTGAATTTCTGTCGGGGATCACTTCAAGACTTCGGGATTTATCACAGTCTCAAGCGGCAAACCAGAGAGGTACCTTCTTAGCTGGGCGGCCACAATCTCTGCTCCCTTTGTTGTTGTTTCGTACGTGGCGCCACCAATATGGGGAGTGACTATCACATTTTCAAATCTCAAAAGCGGGTTTGTCGGACGATCTGGATCGTACTTGAGTACGTCCATACCGGCGCCGGCGATCATACCTTTGTTTAATGCGTCATAAAGCGCCACTTCGTCAACCATGCTCGGTCTGGCCGTGTTGAGAAAGTATGTACTTTTTTTCATCTGCGAAAACTGTTTCTCGCCGAGGAGGTTTTCATTTTCTTTTGATTCTCTAGCGTGAAGCGAGACGTAATCTGATTCCGAAAGAAGAGTCTGAAAATCGGTGACACTGACGCCTGGCCTTTCAATTTTTGATTTATCCACGTACGGGTCGTAAACGAGAACCTTCATTCCGAATCCTAGAGCGCGTGTTGCAACCTTGGATCCGACTCGCCCGTACCCGATCAGTCCAATTACTTTACCTCCGAGCTCATGTCCGAAAAACTGGTTACCCTCGTAGTTGTCCGCGCCTACGACCTTTGTCGTCTTTACGTGGTCGAGAGCGCGAACCAGATTTCTCGAAAGCATGATCATTAGAGCAATCGCAAGGTCAGCGACAGCGCCAGCATTTTTTCCTGGCGCGGTAACCACGGGAATATTCCTCTTAGTGGCCGCCAGAACATCCACATTTACAGGCCCTCCGCGGGCGCAGCAGACAAGCTTCAAATTTTCAGATGCGTCCAACACAGCATCAGTTACAGGAGCTCCATGAACGACTAGGCACTCGAGATCGTCCAACTCGCTGATTAGTTGAGACGGCGATCCGAGGTACTCCCAGATTCTTTTTTCCGAGTCTGACTCCGGTTTGAACGAATCATTTTCATTCATATTGACATAGCGGACATTTTCGCTCTTTGCGATTTCGGAAAACGCCCTTCGGAAATCCTCAACCGTAACGAAAGAGTCTCCAGCAACAAGGATCTTCATCGCATCCCCCGACCGCCGCTGACCGTAAGAATTTCGCCGGTAATGAAATCAGCTTCATCCGACGCAAGAAAGACACACGCGTTGGCAATATCTTCAGGGGTCCCGCGGCGCTTCAGAAAAGCTTCCTCGGCGATCCGCTTTAGCTGGGATTCTTCCAATTGTAGCATGTCCGTGTCTATTGCGCCGGGTGCCACGGTATTAACCCTGATCTGGGGACCAAAGTTAACGGCAAGAGATCTCGTCATCCCGATCACAGCAGCTTTTGACGCAACATAATCCGGAAAAGTAAGGCTGGAAGGATGAGCTAGTCCCGAGATTGAAGATATGTTAATGATCGATCCTTTGCCCTGCTTCAACATCAGCGGAACCACCTCCTGACAGCAGAAAAACGGCCCTTTGACGTTGACCGTCATAAGGTAATCGTACTCTTCTTCTGTCAAACTGACAAAATTCTTGCGCGTAATCATGCCAGCATTGTTGACAAGAATGTCGATCCGGCCGAATTCATCCAGTGCGGCTTGAACCATCGACTTGATCTCTTGAACGCTGGAAACGTCTGCTTTGAATGCAAACGCCTTGCCGCTTCCTAAATCGTTCAACGACTTGACGAGCTCCTCTGCCTTGCTTCCCGAGCTGTTGTAGTTGACAAGTACGTCCGCTCCATTTTCAACAAACTTTCTCGCGATTCCAGCGCCGATCCCCTTGCCAGCTCCTGTAACTATTGCCTTCTTTCCCGCCAATCGTCCGTGCATCAATTCATTTTCCAAACTTTGGCTCTGACTCCTTCAAAATTTTCGAGATTGAGAATAGAATATTATGTCTTATCGCAGGCGAAAATTCCGAAACGTCTCACTGATGCATTCCTCTACCACCGGTAACAAGCATTAATTCACCGGTGATGAAGCCCGCCATGTCAGATGCGAGAAATACTGCTGCGTCAGCGACATCTTTCGGATCTCCGAGCCGCTTCAACGGAGTCTCATTTTTGAGAGCATCATTAGCTGCCGAGTTTCTAAAAGAGGTCATCTCCGTAACTATCGCTCCCGGACAGATCGCATTAACTGTAATTGCGGGACCCAATCGCAATGCCAGAGCTTTTGTGAGGCCGTTAATTCCGGCTTTGGATGCAACGTAGTCCGGAAACTTCATCGCCGAGGGGTGGTACATTGCAGAGTTTGAGGAGATGTTGATGATCCTCCCTTCGTTCAGCTTCAGCATCAGGGGCGCTACTTCCCTGCTGCAAAGAAAAGTCCCCTTTAGATTAATGTCAATGGTCTGATTCCACATTTCTTCGGTCGTTTCAAAAAAATCAACGGGGAAGTGCACACCAGCATTGTTCACGAGTATATCGATTCTTCCAAATTCTCGAACCACGGTCCGAACCATTTCTTCAACTTCGCTCTTCTTAGAAATGTCAGCCCTAACTGTGATACCATTAGCTCCGGCCGCCCGCACTTCTTGCAGTGTTGTTTCCGCTTCTTTCTCTGATCTGTTATAATTAATGGCGACGCTTGCTCCTTCCTCGGCAAATTGCCTTGCGATAGCCCGTCCAATACCTCGACTGGCTCCCGTGACGAGAGCCACCTTATTTTCTAGCATCAATCGACGCTGCAAACCAGGTAATTCACTTTGCAATTGTAATTAACGAGGCCCATATAGAAGCTTCACATCCGGGTACATTCAATGCAAATTTGTTGAGATTTCGGTTCGGAAGCAGAATTCGAGTTTCATCCTAAGCTTCAGAAAGACCCAATCGTTTTTGTATTAGCCTTAAAACCTACCCCCCTAGCGCAACCCCACGCGCGTGCGTGGAATTGTAATTTGATGGAACCATTAGATCCCTGTTAACTAGCTCTGCCGGAAGGGGTGGTGGATCCAATTTGTATATCATAGTGATTTTATAGTTGCCTTAAAACCGAGGCCCCTATAATCAATCCAACCGGGAGAGTGCGAAAGTAATCTCGCTTAATTGGATCAATTGGGGGGTTTCATTTGCTTTATTATTCCATTTTCGGCGCGATCGCAAGGGGACACACTTTTCTGTACAGCAGAGCTTGAAGCGAGCTCTGTTTATCGTGAATATTGCCTTGATCCGAGAGACATTTGATAGATCCATCGAGAGATTTTCAGTACAATGACCCGATCGGATAATCGCTAGATTCTCTTGAACCTGCCATATAGTCGCTTTTCAAAGACCATCTAACTTCTCAGGTGCAGCTCATCCATCATTTTCGCAGTCTCGGCATAGGCTTCGTTAACCCACTCCCTGATCTTTCGCGGGTCTTCGGGCCACTGCAGCTCTATGCTGACGGGGCAATTTACTCCGATTTCTTTCAGAGCCGCAAGATACTCTTTCAGCGGAACAATTCCTCTGCCAGGTGGTAAATCTCCGTGCACCTTTCCATTGCAGTCTGAAAAGTGAATGTTGATAACTTTCCCGCGAAGTTTCTTCAGCGATTCGGGTGGATCTCCCTTCAAGTAAAGGTGCGAAACATCGGCGTTCGCCTTCACCGAAGGATGATTTGTATCCTGGATGAATTTTGCCATGTTGTCGACCGAGTCAAGAAGATAGTACACGTATGGCACGTACTCAAGTGCGATTTCAATTCCTAGGCTCTTTGAATAATCTGCGATCTCGCGGACTCCCTCGACGGCCCAGTTCCACTGCAGTTCGGGCTTGAACTCTCTTTTTTCGTAAGAATAATTCCCGAGAACTAGGACCATCGTGGGCGAATCAAAATCGTATCCGTTTTCTAGCTGTTCCTTGACGTAATCCACCGTTGCCTTTCTCATTTCCGGAACAAAATCAGTCAGTCCGTTCGCAGCAACTATGAACGACGAGCAAGGCATTCCAATTTCTTTGAGCATTTCTCTCTGCTCTTTTCTCACCTGAATTGGTGTGTTCAAAGGAAAAATGTCGTAAGAATCAAACCCCATTTCCTTTGCGACTCTGATTCCTTCAACCGGATCTACTTGCGAGCTCCACCAGCAGTTCTCGATGAGGCCTAGCTTCATTGATGAATCTCGCCTGTGCAAGTAAGATGAGTTTTTCTCTACTCTCAAGAGTGGAATAATGGAGAAACTCATCAAATAGTTGTGGAATTTTTCAATAAATCAATCGGGTAACTCTGGCAAAATCGACAAGATTCCTGTAATGAAATTGGATAAGATTTCAGTGGTCTTTTAAGGAAGAAATAGGCCTATCTCGGTGGCGCGCTATTTTTTGGATCTTTTAGGAAATACTTCGCCAAATTCGGAGGTAGATTAGGCGGGGCAATTGAAAAAAAGAAACATTCTGCCAACTCTTAAATAATCGCGCCTAGTGCGGGCTCGATAAGATGGCTGCGCCAAGAACTGTTTTCCTACGAGAAGCCACCGGGCTGGTTAGATCTTTTCGCTGGTATGATGCTCTGATTCTTAGTCTTGCGGTTACTGGTCCCACTTACTTCGGAATTGCATCACAGATAGGATACGTTTCTCCTAACGTGCCGGGGGCGGACTTTACTACCTCAGCAGCCATTGGACTTCTTTTCATGATCCCGCTGGGCATTGTTTACTATCTTTTTGCATTGAGCATGCCAAGATCTGGAGGAGATTATGTTTGGATAGGCCGTTCTGTTCATCCCGTCTTGGGGTTTGTCAGCGGCTGGGGAATGTTTATTTCATTTATTTTTCTCCTAGCGGGCGTTGGGGCTTTAACTTGGGCTACAGTCTGCGTCCCAGTTTTTTCCATAACGATGGGATATGCTTGGCACCTCCCTGGGCTAGTTACTTACGGAACTTCCTTCACGCAGAATACTAATTTTGGATATGCAGGATTGTGCCTGATCTTAGGCGCTCTGATAACGGCCTTTGGTCCCAAAGTCTACAGTCGAATCATGGTAGTCCTGGCGGCGATAATCCTTCTCGGTACTTTCATTTTCATTGGCGTTGCAGCGACTACCTCTCAAACGGCTTTTGCGAGCGCTTTCAACAGCTACACATCTTCAAACGGGCTGAATGCAACTTATCAGAGCATTATCTCGTCTGCGGGTTCGGCGGGTTGGACGTTTCAGCCCGTGACTACAGCCCTAACTTTAGCCAGCATTCCATTTGGGGTTCTACTCTTCAACGGTTTCAACTATTCTGTGTATGTCTCCGGTGAAGTAAAGGACGTTAGAAGAAGCATGCTCTGGGGAGTACTGCTCGCACTTTTAATTTGCGGTATTTTGGACATCATAGGACTTTACTTTGGAGTGAACATGATCGGCTACAAGTTCAACCAGGCTGCGTTCTACCTGTTCGGTCACGGATCTTCTGCGTGGCCGTTTCCGGGAGTTTCTCCGTGGATCGCACTTTTCACGCCCATGGTGATCAGCAATCCCTACTTGGTCACATTTGTCCAGCTCGGCTGGGTGCTTTTCTTCATATGGTGGGCTGCGGCACTTATAACGGCAATTACCCGTTACGTCTTCGCCTTTTCTTTCGACAGGGTTCTTCCCACAGCTCTTGCTGATGTCAACCAGCGCTTCCAGATCCCTCTCAAGGCAACTGTCTTAACTCTGGTAATCGGACTGGCCTTCCTTCTGGATTTCAATTATTACAATACCTATCTGCTTGCCACCTTGAATACCACCGCCATATGGGCGCTGGTCTGGGTTATACTAGGAATTTCGGCTATCGTTTTCTCGGTCAGGAAAAAGGATCTTGTTAGGACGCTTCCCGGCGGACCTGTTCTCCTTTCGATATTCGGGGTATTGGCGGCGATCGCGATGGGCATCACCTTCTATTACGCGGCAACAAACGCTGCAATTGGACCCTTCACTTCGTCCGCGCAAGGACTACTTGGGGTAGTCTTCGGTTCAGGGCTTGTTATCTACATCATCAGTTACTACTACCACAAGAGCAAGGGTATCAATCTCGATTTGGTACTGAAAGAAATACCTCCAGAGTAAACCAAAAAGCTGTAGGGGTACTCTAGTCCCTCACGATCTCTTTTTTCATCTTCGATTTTTTCCCTAAAGATTGACATCAGGTTTAAAACTCAAATCTGAATTCGCATCTGAATGATTCCAATTTGAAAGTTGAAGAGCTTCCGACTCCTTGCGTGCTAGTCAATCTCGATGCGCTGGAACGAAACATCGAGAAGATGGCAGAATTTACAAAATCGAAGAACGTGGGATTGAGACCGCACGCGAAATCTCACAAGAGTCCGTTCATCGCAAAAAAACAGATGAACGCCGGCGCGGTCGGAATTTGCTGTCAGACCCTTATCGAGGCAGAGGCCATGATATTGAATGGCATCGATCACGTTTTGCTGACTCACAACCTTGCCTATCCGGGGGTGATTGAGCGGTTTCTCAGTCTCGCGAAAAATGGCGACGTGAAAATTCTGGTTGACGGCCCCGAAAATGCAGAGATGCTCTCGAAGGCAGCAGTTCATCGCGGTCTCAACATTGATGTCTTGGTAGAGGTAAACATCGGCAACAACAAAGCAGGGCAGGAACCCGGCGAACCGGCAGCGAAATTTGCATCCTGGGTTTCAAAGAAAGAGGGGCTAAAGTTCAAGGGGATCCAGTGCTACGAAGGAAACCTTCAGCTTTCGTTCCCGAGCTACGATACACGAAAAGAAAAAGCTGGACCTGAGCTGCAAAAAATAACAACCACATTGAACGCGTTGAAACATCAGGGACTGGATCCGGAAATCGTCACCGGAGGAGGAACGGGAACTTACAACATTACTGCGGGATATCCGGGAGTGACTGACATTCAACCAGGTTCTTACATTATGATGGACAGGCGGTACTCAGAGATCGATACTTCAGGATCAGATTTTGACCAGGCGATGACCGTTCTCTCGACCGTTGTTAGCACTCCGAGCGATACTCGAGCCGTTATCGATCTCGGATGGAAGGCGATCGGAATCGAGTACGAAGCGCTTGGCTGGGGCGGAATGCCAAAGCCCTTGATCCACGGCGTCACGTACAAAACTGGGGGAGACGAACATGGAATACTCAATTCCGAACGCCCATCAAGCAGGCCGAGCGTCGGGGATAAGGTGAGATTTGTTCCAGCGCATTGCGACACCACGCTTAACCTGCACGGCGTTTTCTACGGGATCAGGGGAGAAAACGTAGAAGTCGTCTGTCCCGTAGCCAGACGTTAAGAAATCGAGAAGGTTTTGTCGTTTTGAAATTCGGACTAGCGGTCAGCGGACGCGCCAACCCGAAGATTCTGGTGAAAATGGCAGTGAAAGCTGATGCGGCGGGTTATGATTCTTTTCTCGTAACTGATCATTTCATGCTACCAGACGCGAATAATCACATTGACGTGTGGTCTTTCCTACCATATTTGGCAGCTAAAACCGAGAACATTCGACTTGGTACCTGCGTCACTCCGCTTCCGTTCAGGCGACCGGGAATCCTTGCAAAAATGATCTCGACGACTGACAATCTTTCAAACGGCAGAGTAATTCTGGGCGCGGGCTTTGGATGGTTTCAGCCAGAGTTCGACGGTTTTTCGGAGTGGCTAGGTACAAAAGATCGAATAGCATACAGCGAAGAAGCGGTCCAGCTGATGAAGAGGCTCTGGACTGAAGAAACTGTTGATTTTGAAGGAAGATTTGTGAGGGCCAAAGGTGCGGTTATCGAGCCAAAACCGGTTCAAAAACCTCACCCGCCGATCTGGGTTGGTGGCCACAAATCACAGAGCCTCAGAATGGCCGGGCAGTATGGAGATGGGTGGATGCCGATAGGTCCGAGGTGGTTTGGCGACCTGTACCCAAAGCCGCAAGAGTACTCTGAGATGAAGCAGAGAATTTCCGCTGAACTCAGGAAAAGAAACTATTCCGAGAAAGAGTTTGTCTTCACATCGCTAATCAACAACACGGACCTGAAGAAGCTGCGGGCAGATATTGATGAATACATCAACGCGGGAATGAATTATTTTACGCTTGGAGAGAGGGCGCAATCCGAGGAAAGCATAGACTCGATCGAGACAGTCGCGAAAGAAATCGGCGGATCGCTCTAAGTTGAGTCAAGCGCATCCTTGGAAGATTTCATTCATCCCGTACTACATGGACGGAAAACTGCACTGGAACAGCCCCGGAACAGATGAAGCCATCCGTGTTCTTTCAGGTGAAAAGTATGATGGCGTTGAATGGATGCTCGGGTACCATTTCAAAACTGTCGAGGAGCTCAAAGCTCTTGTCGAAAAGACGCGAAAAAGCAAGCTGGAAATTCCAAACATCATGTGCTGGCAGGATCTCGTCACGACAGACGAGAATCTTCGATCTTCGCGAGTCAAAACACTCGAAAGTTTCGTTTCTGCCGCCGGCGAGCTTTCAATTCCAGTAGTGAACGTTTTCACCGGGCCGATGACCTGGGCTCAAAGTTTTGAGAGAGTTGGGCGCGATATTTCAGAAGAAAAAGCATGGAACATGATAGTAGATTCCTTTTCCAAGATCGTAGAGGCTGCAGAACGAAATGATATCGTAGTGACCGTTGAGGCCGTCTTTGGCATGCTGGTACACGATTACTATACCTTGCGAGAACTGCTTGATCACTTTGAATCAAAGAACCTTGGAGTCAATCTCGATCCATCGCACCTCATACTCTATGGAAACGATCCATCTTGGGCCGTATCCAGACTGGGCTCGAGAATCAGGCACGTCCACGTGAAGGACGCCGTCGGAAGAGCAGGATCGTTCGGTGAAGATTTCGTTTTCCCGTTCATCGGCGAGGGTGCCGTAGACTGGCCCACTTTTCTCGGCTCGCTGAAGAAAGTAGGGTACTCCGGCTACCTTTCGCTTGAATTTGAAAACGACTCATACCTCAATAACGTCTGCGATGGCGATTGGAGAATTGCCGCCAGGGAATCCAAGAGCAGGCTGATAAAGTTCCTCGGAAATTCCTGACCGAAAAGCGCAAAAGGACTCTTCTTCACTCGCTCGAAATTGCAAATGGAGTACGTTCGATTCGGAGGAACGGGTCTGAAGGTTTCCCGGTTATGCCTGGGTTGTATGAGCTTCGGCAACAAGGCCGATTACATGGTTGAGGAGGAGGACGCAAAGAAAGTAATTTCTAAAGCCTGGGATCTGGGCATCAATTTTTTCGACACTGCAAACTCGTACTCGGGCGGAAGATCCGAGGAAATTCTCGGCAGCGCGATGAAAGGATACGGTCGGGATAACCTCGTCATTGCAACCAAAGTCTACAACGAAATGGGAACCGGACCGAACGGGCGCGGCTTGTCAAGAAAGCACATTTTGTGGCAGGTCGGGGAATCTCTGAGGCGGCTCAAGACCGACTATATCGATCTGTACCAGATTCACCGCTGGGATTACGATACTCCGATTGAAGAAACGCTTTCTGCTCTTTCTGACCTTGTTCGCGATGGGAAGGTCCGCTACATCGGGGCATCCAGCATGTGGGCTTGGCAGCTCTCAAAGGCGCTTTACACGAGTAAGGTTGAAGGCTTTGAGAGATTTACCAGCATGCAAAATCTGTACAATTTGCTTTACCGTGAGGAGGAAAGGGAGATGCTTCCACTTTGTTCTTCAGAGAATACTGCGGTCATTCCTTGGAGCCCTACCGCCGGCGGGATATTATCAGGCAAGTATTTCGTCGATGGAAAGATCAAGACAACTGCAAATGACTACAGCCGGGTTGCTCCCGGGTCTTTATCATTCAAGAGGTACGCAGAAAAATCTTCGAGTGATGAAATCGTAAGGCGGCTGATCGAAGTTGCCCGGGATAAGGGCGCGGCGCCGGCTCAGGTGGCGGTCTCATGGCTTATCTCAAAGAAAGTCGTTACCTCGCCCATCGTCGGAACATCCAAAGTACCCCACCTTGAAGAGTTCGTGGGCTCCCTTGATGTGAGGCTTTCGGCCGAACAGATTCAATACCTGGAAGAACCATACCAGCCGATGTTTGTTTCAGGACACGTCTAGAATTTGTCCATCAATTCTGGGGCAGTATAGTCGAACTCTACCGATGTCATCCGCTTTGCGAGCAAGGAGACACTGCCCTGGAGTTCGCCGATCTTGAAGCTGTTTTCGGCCATTCCTTTCTCCAGCCCATCCAGCCGCTGGCTAATCACCTGCAGCTGTTCTGCAACAGAATCCGACGAGCCGTTGTTTTTTGTCATCGCCTGTATCTGGGGCGAGATTGCGGAAACAGATTCGGACAGCGCGTGAATCTTGTCGCCCCAGGATTGAAACTCGGTTTCGAAGGTTTCCAGTTTGTTTGTTATCCCCGGAAGCGACCCAGAAGCAACAGATTCGATCTTGGATTTCGTGTCGGCTAGATCGGTATCATGCTCGCCGAGTTTTTCAGAGAATTCCTTGCCGTCAGATCTAAGCAGAAAAATGGACTCGTTCACCCGCGAGAGTTCTGTCCTGAACGAATCTAGCTTTTGATTTACCATCGCGACACTCTCGGAAAGAGAACTTAATCCGTTGTTTTTGGGACCAGAATTTTGGATCTCCTTCCCAATATCGGATTTGAATAAGGTAATCTGGTCTGCCAGACTCTGGACTTTGGTATTGCTTGATTCTACCGCGCGGTTGATCGATTCCACGACTAGTTTGTTTTCCTCAAGATTCTTTTCAAGAGAATCTAGCTCGCGAGAGTTTCCCGTGATCTTTTTCGATAGATCGTCAATCTTAGAATTGCTCGCGCTGAATTCTTTGGCGAGCTTTTGCACCTGCTTATCGACTTCGCTAACTTTGGTCATGACTCGCTTCCATCGCTTTTTCTTCGTCGATTCTATCTCTTTCGTCGGTTCTCCCTTCGTACCCAATATGGATTCGCTCTGTTGGCGGTTCCATCATTCGTCGTAATACTCCCGCCCGCTCCTGTATGAGCATCACTCTAACAATCTTTCTGAACAGGGGAGAATGGGTATTCTATTTAGATTTGAAACCCGCCCGGCTTTCGAGAGATAATTTGAAATTTGGCAGTTTTAGGCAGGGTCTTTAAGCAGACTGGAAGAAGGCGCGCGATTAGACAATGTCTGTTTCACTGCTTCACGAACCGCATTACGACGTTCTTTCAGCTGCCGTCGCTGGAACTGCTTCTACAATGCTGACGCTTCTTGCCATGCTCGGCGGGGCGGGTGCGACGACGGTATTACTGAAAATGCTTTTTGATTCCCAGCTTGTGGTCCTGGAGTTTGCCCTTGTAGTGGGAATCACCGGACTAGTTCAAAGGAGAGAATCCCGCAAGCGGATGCTGTCGCACATATCGGCGCTTTTGCTGATTGTCGGCACAATACTGGTATCGCTGGGTGCGGCGATTCCCATCGGTTGATAGTTAGCTAGCTTATGGTTTGAAGCATGAGGTCGAACGATGTTGAAAAACGGCCCAGAAAGTAGTAACAATCTCTTTGGTACCTGCTGTTCCGTGAACAGAGAAAGTACTTTTTTCCCGATTTTACCAAGTAAGCTTTCCAAAGCATGAATCACGCAATAGCATTACAATTCTAAACAGAGCTCGTTTCAAGCTCTCCTGTACAGAAAAGAGCGCCACTCCGCGATCGCACCGAAAATGGAATAATAAAGCAAAGCAGAAAATATGGACAATACAAGCTAGCTTGTATAATACAAATAATTCAATTGAAGGCTCTCAACGGATCCGTCTAACTACATTTTCACGCACGCGCGTGGGGTTGCGCTAGGGGGGTCGGTTTTAAGGCTATTACAAAAACGATTGGGTCTTTGGAAATTGCACCCACGCGATTGCGATTTGTCTCAGGGGCCGACATTCTGACAGTGCAGATATCGTACTGTTGTTATGGATCATTTCGATAGTAATGCCCTAACAATGATTGCAATGGAAATAGCGAATAGAAACCGAAAGTGTGAAAGCAATTCCAGGCGGTAGTAGAGGTCAACGATGAATGACCCCCTTCCGCTCTTAGATCATCCTTTGGATTCGCCGAGCGCGTTTACTGCTGAAGCCGTTATGCAAGCGGTGAGAATTGAAAGGAAGCTATTGGAGGAACCAATTCCCCAAGTCTGCGTTCTCGAATTCGACGGGGATCTTACTGACTGGCTGGTATCCAGAAATATCGTCCGCAAATGGAATTCCTGGGCCTGCTTTCATACGACAATGTTCTCCTTTGAAGAAGATGGCGTGGAATGCGGAATCGTTCCGCGGACGATTGGAGGCGCGTATTCAGTCCTGATTGCGGAGCAGATGGCGGCCGCGGGAGCTCGAGTTGTTTTGGGGCTTACTTCTGCCGGTCGCGTGAGCCCGCAAATGCCTGTGCCCGGTCTGGTTGTTGCAACGAGCGCGATCCGAGATGAGGGAACCTCGTATCATTATCTCTCGCCCGCGACTACGGTTGAAGCGCCGCTAAGAGCTGCAGAATCTCTCAAGACGGAACTTATGAAATTATCTTTGCCCGTGAGATCAGGAACCGTGTGGACTACAGATGCTCCCTACCGGGAAACGGAAAAACAACTGGTTCGCTATGCTGAAGCTGGGGTTCTAGCAGTTGAAATGCAGGCGGCATCTCTTTTTGCTTTTTCAGTGGCTCGCAAATTTCCCTTAGGCATAGTGGCTCACGTAACAAACAGCGTTAAGGAAACCAGCAATTCATTTGAAAAAGGAAGCCACGAAGAAGAGTTTGAAATCCTTCAAGCGATCTGTCGGGCTGGAAAAAATATCCTTACCTAGCAGAGGATGAATCGTCTTTGCCTCAATGAAAAAATATTACGACTATTCGGTAACAGTTCTGGAGGGTAAGAGTGGGGTTGTCCAGATTTGAACTGGAGACCTCCAGTGAGCCAGCCGGATTTTCCGTCTCTTGCTGACCGCCCAAGGGTGGAATGCTAACCAAGCTACACCACAACCCCACGAGGAAGGACTTTTCCAACCTTGAAATTTACGAATATTAGTCTTATCGGGAAGCAAAATCGAAAGCGAAGCCCGGCCCTCAAAGTGTTGTTCTAAGAGCATCCGAAGCCACTATAACCTGCGGTAATTCCGGACGTGATTCCTTCAACATCAATTCAGGAGTCTCATTGTCGTCGCTGACATGGGTTAGGATCAACCGTCTTGCGCTCGAATTCCTTGCTGCAATCGCAGCCTGCTGGGCTGTCGAGTGTTTCGGGGGCCTTGCAAGCTCGACGTCTTTTTGTAGAAAGGTTGCTTCGTGGATGAAAACATCAGCGTTTTTACCGAGAAGAGTCAGGTCCTCGCACGGCTGCGTGTCGCCGGTGTACGCAAGTATCTTTCCGTCAGGGCAGGTCAATCTGTATCCTAGGCAAGGAATTGTATGATCCATCTTGAATGTAGAAGCCGAGTACCCCTCTAAACTAAATTTCTCGCCGGGTCCAATTTCCGTAAAATAAATTTGGAAACCCTTCTTCGAAGCTACATTCGTTATTTTTTGCACCGTCGCGAAATATTCTTTCAAACCTGGGGGGCCAAAGATATGAAGATAAGAACTTCTCTTCCTGATACCCATCGTCTCGATCACCTGAGTTATCCCCGTTACGTGATCGGAGTGAAAGTGTGAAAAAAGTACAGCCTTGATCGCATTTACGTCAGCCCCAAACTTTAGGAGATTCCGAATCGATCCGTCGCCGCAGTCCAGTAGGATAGTTTCATTTTGTTCATTAGATAACCCGATGCACGAGAAACCGCGGTTGACGCTTGGAATTGCTGCTGAAGTTCCGTAGAAAGTGATATACTCGACCATTCGGTAGTCTTCGAGGATACTTTCCGGTGAACGTAAAAAAGGAAAACTACCCGATTACTTCGATGGTCTTGGGGCCTTAGGTTTTTCTTCCAGACCTTCGTTTGAAAGTTTGTACCCGTTTTCCCTTGCCCACAGTCGGAGAAGGTCGACGGAGAGCAAGATATCTTCCTCCATGATCATTCGATCTTCCTTTTCCAGCTCTTCCTCCATCCTCGCCTCCATGAAGGTCGAGCCGTTAATCTCCTCCACGGTTATCGAACGGTTCAATGTTTTTGAAAAAATTGCAAAATCAAGCGTTTTCTTCTTCGGATGAATCACAATCTTCATCGAAATTGTATCTCCAGATTCAATGCTGAATTCCTCCGGACCGACCTTAACTACGCTTAGCGAGCTCCCCAGAAGTTTGTGCTGAATGTAAGAGAATAGATCTGGATCTGATGCGTCTAGTTGACCGTTTTCTGACATGAAGTATTCCACAAACTTTGCCTTGAAAAACTCAGGATTAGCGGGATAGCAAACACCTTCAGAGATATAACGGTGTCTGAAGTTGTCGTATTTTTGAATACGTGGCCCGGATTCTGAAGACTAGAGACTTTTTAGTTAGAATTTTTCCCGTTCAGTACAGCCGCCGCAGCGACCTTAGGCTGAGGCTGTTTTTGTTCCGCGTGATTGTGATTCTCCTGCTGCTTTGTGTCGAGTTTCGTTTGGACTTGGGGCGAGATCGAGGGGACAAAGTCCTTCTTCCACAGGGTGTCCGGGACTCCCTGTGCCTTGTTTGCGTATCTCGCAAGCGTGAAAAGAAAATCAGAAAGCCGATTCGTGTAAACGATAATGTTCGGATCGACAGGTTCTTGCGCTGAAAGTGAGACAATACTCCTTTCAGCCCTCCGCGCAACTGTCCGCGCAAGGTGTAGCCTCGCAGAAAGATCTGTGCCGTATGGCAGGATGAACGCCTTGATCGGCTGAACCTGCTCGTCCATATGGTCAATGCATCTTTCCAGATATTCCAGGTCTGACTCCTTGACGGCAAAGCTCTCATCCGAAGATCCCGCCAGAGTCGCACCCACCGCAAAGAGTTTGTTTTGAACTGTTTCCAGGACCGAATCTATGAAGTTCAGAATTTCTCTGGAGCCGGAAGAGCCCTCGCTGATGTACGATCTCGCAATGCCTATCGCCGAGTTGGTCTCGTCTATTTCCCCGTAAGCTTGAACTCTCACGTTATCCTTGCGAACTCTTTTTCCTCCGTAGAGGCCAGTTTCGCCCTTATCGCCCGTCTTTGTATAGATCTTCAAAATACAAAATCAGTTTTCTTTTGTTTCGTTAATGTCCTAGTTAATCAAGACTGGCATATTGCCTTTGTGTAGTCCAAATCGAGCTTCGGTTGCAGCTGCCATTTTTTGCAGAAATAGAAACCATTCTTAGGCGAAATCATCCACGATTAATTTTTGTGAGTTTGATCTTCTTTTTACCTGTATCTAAATTTTTGCAAGCAACAAATTTTTCAGATGGAACAAAATTCTCAAAGTATAGAGATAGAAAACCCGGGGCGGAGAATTGAGAAATATTTTGGTTGATGAAAAAAGCGATTTGAAGATTACAAGGGCACTGTTGTCCGTCTATGACAAGACGGGGCTAGCAGAATTCGGAGGCGCACTCCAAAATCACGGGGTAGAGATTGTGGCTACCGGTGGAACGCAGCTTGCACTCGAAAAGGCTGGAGTAAATACGATTCCTCTGGAGAAAATAGGGCACTTTCCTGAAATGCTGGATGGTCGAGTGAAGACGCTTCAGCCAGAGATTTTCGCCGGCATATTGGCAAGGAAGTCTAGTCCAGACCACATGAATCAGATTTCGGCTCACGGCATTCAGCCGTTCGACATGATTGTTTGCAATTTTTACGCCTTTGAAGCGGCTGCCGATAGAGCAACCTCTTCTGAAGCTGAGCTAATAGAATTGATCGACATTGGGGGTCCGTCTCTAGTTCGGGCATCCGCGAAGAATTTCGAATCAGTCTGCGTTGTGCCTGCGTCAAAATTTTATGGAGAGATTCAATCTGAGCTTGACTCCTCGGATGGAAAAATTAGCTTTGGCACAAGAAGGAAGATGGCGCTGAAAGCATTCGAAATCGTATCTGGCTATGATACAGCGATTTACAATACACTATCAAAGAGAATGTTTCCTGAAAAGCCGTTTCCGGATTCTTTCTATCTTTCCTCGGGAGAATTCGAAGTTCCGAAGTACGGAGAGAATCCCGACCAGAAGGCAATGATCTACTCAATCAATGGAGCGAAAGGAGGTATTTCCGAGTGGAAGCAAATCTTCGGAGATATTAGATCCTACAATAACTATCTGGATGCGGCTTCATCATTTGAGATACTCGAAGGATTTGAAGCAACCCCGGCTGCTGCAACAGTAAAGCACGGACAGATATCTGGTTTTGCCTTTTCTACATCTCTCGACGACGCGTACAAACTTGCGCACGCTTGTGACCCGGAGGCAGATTTTGGAAATACTACAGTCTTCAACCGGGCGATTGACGTTGAAACGGCCAAGCTCGTGGGAAAAAACGGTGATGTTGATGACGAATCGGTCTACACAGAGATTGTGCTTGCTCCGGATTTCGAAAAAGAGGCGCTCGAAATCCTGAAGGCGAAGCAAAAAAAGAAAATGCGGCTGATACGGACAACATCTGGTACTGACTACCCTTATGATGTGAAAGTCATCCAGGGACTTACTCTGGTGCAGGATAGCCCGAATTATGAAAAGAAACTGGATCCTGCAAAAGTAACTGTCGAAACCAAGGCGAAACCTTCTGGTGCGGATTTGCTGATTCTCTCAGGGCTATGGGAGATCGCAAGACGCGTAGAATCTAATGCCATAGTCATTGGCGGAGGTGAGACGAGCTATCGGGATTCGAAACTTTCCAAGCTCTGGACGCTGGGGGTGGGCAGCTTCAGAAAACGCAATGGCGCGACCAAGATCGCCCTGGACAACGCAGGAAGTCGAGCTCACGGAGCTTACTGCGCTTCTGATGGATTTTTCCCCTTCCCCGACAGCGTTGAAATGTTGGGAGAAGCAAAAATCAGGGCAGTAATACAACCCGGAGGATCAATTAGCGATAGGAAAGTAATCGAGACATCTGACAAATACAATATGCCGATGCTGTTTACTCACGAAAGAGCATTCAAGCATTGACCGGCAAACTCTCGCCTGAACAACTAGAGTATCTTTCGCATGCGAGAGTGGCACGACTTGCTACCACGAATAAGAAAAACTCGATTCAAATTGTTCCGGTTGTGTTTGCAAGCGCCGGCGACAGGATTTACTTTGTGATGGATCGAAAAACAAAACGCAAAGGAAAGGAACCTAGACGGATCAAAAACATTACCGAAACTGGAAAAGCCTCATTACTTGTGGATAAGTACTCGGAGAATTGGGAAGATCTTTTTTTTCTACTGCTCGACTGTAAGGCCAAGGTAATCGGTCGAGGTGTTGAAATCAAAGAAAAGAAACTTGCAGCCGCCAAACTGAAGCAGAAATATCCTCAATACCGGGATGGAGGTTATTTTCCGGAAAATCTCGATCAGACAATTTTCGTCCGATTACAGCCCCAAAAGGCGGTCTTTTGGCGGAATCTGCGCAAATCTCTAGTCTAATATAGCAATCTGTGCCTCTATTTGAATGATTTAGAATCATGAGCACGGTTCAAACCAAGAAATATGCGCATCCCGAGGTTCTTGTAGACACTAACTGGGTGAATGAACACAACCTCGATCGCAATGTTCGGATAGCAGAGGTAGATTACGATTCAACGGCCAATTATAACCAAGGACATATACCGAATTCTATCCTGTTTGATTGGAAGAAAGATATCAACGAACCCGTGAAAAGAGATATTCTGAGTCAATCTCAGCTTGAGGAATTGTTCGGCCGGAATGGAATTACAAACGAAACTACATTGATCCTGTACGGGGATTTTAACAACTGGTTCGCAGCATTTGCGTTCTGGGTCTTCAAATATTACGGCTTCAGGGATGTAAGGCTGATGAACGGCGGCAGGAAGAAATGGATCGAGGAGGACAAACCACTAACAAGAGACATCCCATCTATTGAGCGAACGGAGTTTAGGGCACATGGCGCTGACGAGTCACTAAGAGCTTACCTTACTGAGGTGAGAGAGGCCATCAGGGGCGCCAGTGCAATTGCTCTTGTCGATGTCCGGAGCCCAAAAGAATTCTTTGGTGAAGTGCTCGCTCCACCCGAATATCCAACGGAACACGCACAGCGGGGTGGTCATATCCCTGGTGCAAAGAATATTCCATGGGCTCAGGCAGTAAATGACGACGGAACTTTCAAATCAGTCGAAGATTTGGAGAAGCTATACCAGCCTAAGGGAGTTACTCCGGACAAAGAAGTGATTGCCTACTGCAGAATTGGCGAGAGGTCGTCTCACTCTTGGTTCGTTCTTAAGTACCTGCTGGGTTATCCGAACGTCAAGAATTACGACGGTTCCTGGACTGAATGGGGAAACCTGGTCCGGTCGCCCATCGAGAAGTAAAGGTCCTAGATGAGGGCGAAATTCCGCCCTCTTCAATTACTTGAATTGATTTAGCAATTGATTTGTCTTTCACGAATGGCTCAACTCATTCAGCTTTTTGATTCAAGACTTTTTTGGGGAGACCTTCCTTAAGATAAAATGATACAGATTTTCCTCTTTTCGAGTCTCGATGAGCCCGTTGCCGGTCTGCATTGACCAGCGTACCAATTCAATATCCGCCGTTGGATCGTCTGTAACCAAATGAACGACGTAGTCTTCCGGTTTGTCCTCAAGCAGATCATCTAAGTTCGCCAGCGTCGTTGCACATTCGGTCCCTATCGAAAACATCTCTTCGTCAGGCAATAACTTGAAGCAACGGATATGCAACTCTTTGATTCTCGAAAGTAAAGCGTTGCGGGCTGACAGTCCCTTTAACAGATCTTTCATGGAACTGCCGTCGAAAGAATCATACTCTGCAATCCAACTTTCGTAGGGCGATTTCCAGACAGATGATGGGTCCAGTGACAGCGACTCGTTGAGTTTTGAAATCGTTCCATTTACCGGAGACCTTATAGCTCCGACATATTTTATGGATTCAAGTGCGGCGAGACTCTGACCTTTTGATACACTTCCTTTTGCGATCGGACGAAATTTGATTTCTGAAATCTTTCCGGATAGAAAGATGAAAACGCTCGAGACTCCCATCCTTGCACTTCCTGAGCGATCGATTGGATGAAACCAAACGTCGTTCAAAACGTCATAGTAGATATCGTCTGGAAATTCGCAATTATCAATATTCATAGCTCGTCGTTGTCCACTGCAGGATTTAGAATGAGTACTACGATCTTTCGCACCTAATTAAGAAAGGGATTGGTGCTAATATCCCTGTAGGGTTGTGCGAATTGTCTTGACCATGATTTTCTCAGAGCAGTGCTTGGAATCCTTAATATCTGATTCGAGAAATTTCGGAGGCCATGAAGGACGAGACTAGAGAATATCTGACGGAGGAAATGGGCCGAGTTCATGAAGTTTTCCAGACTCTTGACAGATACAATCCGGACCTCGTAGATTCGCTGGCCTCTCTTCGGCGAAACGCGATCCCAGGATTGAAAGATACTGGAGCGGTCCTTCCCGCAAAGTACCGCGAGCTGATCATGGTTGCGGTTGAAGCCGCAACTGGTCGCGGGGAAAAAGGGAAAAGTCACGCGAGAAAGGCGGTCCGAGCTGGAGCTACTCCAAAGGAAGTTCAGGAGGCCCTAGCACTTTGCATCTACTTGGTAGGGATGAGCAGTTGGGTCGATGGTGGAATGGAGTGTGTCCTTGCAGCAGAAGAAGAGGATGCAAAGGTGAAAAGGGGAGAAAAATTCAACTGGACAGCGGATATTTCGTCCCCAGAACATGCAAAGAAAAAAGAGTAAACTCTGAAAACCCGAGTAAATTAGGGCGTTTCTTCTAATTTTGAAATTCGGGATTCGACTTCCCAACTCCGGACCGCTTGCAAACCGGAAGAACATCGTACAAGTTGCAGAGGCTGCAGAGGTGCTTGGGTTTCATTCGGCATGGGTGCATGATCATGTATTATGGGGGACGGAGCAGCACAGAACTCATCTTTCCGCCGGGTCTGCAGAAGCTCTGGATGAATCCCAGAGACCAAATTTTTACGAATCCATTACCACGCTGTCTTACATTGCTGGTAGAACATCCAGAGTGAAGCTGGGAGTTGCTGTACTGGTTCTGCCTCTCAGAAATCCACTAATTGTGGCAAAGCAGCTCGCAAATCTCGACGTTTTGTCAGAAGGCCGCCTAATGATTGGCGTTGCCCCGGGGGCTCCCAACATCACAAAGCAGGAGTTTGAAGCTGTCGGGGTCGATTACGAGCGAAGAGGCAAGATAACAGACGAGTACATTTCCGTTTTAAAGGAGCTCTGGACGGAAAATCTCCCGTCCTTTTCCGGATCTTATTCGAAATTTGTCGAGGCTCAAATGTTCCCGAAACCGGCACAGAAAAACATGAAAATTCTGATCGGAGGAGGTGAGCGAGGAATTAGTCCGAGAGCCCTAAGAAGAGTCGTGGAGCTGGGCGACGGATGGATTCCGGCGTACCTGACCCCTGAAGAAGCTCGAGAGGGCATTACCAGAATCGATAATGAGTTTCAGGTTCGGGGTAGAGATATCCGAGAAATGATGGTTGTCCACGAGATGTTTACCGCAATAGGGCAAGATAGCGCGCAGGTCCGATCATCTGCTTCGAAGAGTCTCTCGACTAACTTTGTCACAGCCGAGGAGGGTCTGAAGAGGAGTCTGGTTGGGACTCCCAGAGAACTTGTGGAGAGGCTCGAGCTTTACTCCTCTGCTGGCGTTTCAGCAACAGAATTGAAGTTCGTGTATTCAGACATCCCATCACTGCTAGAGATGATGCAGTTGTTTGCAGATGAAGTGCTTCCTTCATTCAACTCTAAGTGAATCTTGAGACTGCGCGCAGAACCGTGAAAAGAGTACTGTGCTTATCTTGAGTTATTTCTGCCGCGTGTCTGAACTTTACGGAGTCAAAAATTGATCCCTTGATATCGACGAGTCCGTCACTGAACGCCTCATCCTGATCGATCTTCCCTGTAAGCATTCCGAAGAGCAGTTCAGAGTTCGAATAAAATATTACGTCCGGATTTTCGATTTTGTGATCCACGAAGCTTATTTGCGAACTGGATTCTTTCGGAAAGATAATACCAAATGGAGTTTCACCGGTCAGATCGAAAAGGATTCGACTTTCCCAGCCTGCTAAGAACTCCTTCACTTCCCTTGTCTTATTCATGTAATCAACGAGAAGAGAGACCGCTCTTGCGCACTTTCCTGCCACTTGGAGACCTCCAAATACAGTTCTGTTAGGGCGTTTCCTTCATGCTCTTGGCCGCAGCAAAGATCGACTCAATAATACGTCCATAACCAGTGCATCGGCAAATATTTCCGGCGAGCGCCTCTTGAATATCGGTCATTGATGGTTCAGGTTTGTTATCCAGAAGACACTTTGTTGAGATCATGATTCCAGCAGTGCAGTACCCACATTGAAGCCCACCATTTTCGAGGAAGCTCCTTTGGATCTTGGAAAGAGACTCCAATCGAACATCGTTTACAATCGCGAGCCCCTCCACTGTGAGAATCTTTTTTCCTTCAGCATATTGTGCCGGAAACATACAAGAATAGACCGCTTTTCCTTCGACGGAAACGGTACACGCACCGCAGCCGCCATAGTCACAGCCTCTTTTTGTTCCGGTCATTCCGAGCTCTTCACGAAGGACTCGTGAAAGAGTATCGTACGGCTTGACCCTGACGCTTTCCTGTTTACCGTTAATTATCAGAACTATTGAATCCATGACTTCATTCGTCTACTTTTTGAATTTCTGCAGTTGCTCTCTTGCTAGCCTCCATCACGCAGTCTCTCAGGACAATTGGTAATACCGCCATTTTGTATTCACTCGAACCGTGCACGGAAGGAAGCAGTTTTTCTTTTGAAAACGCATCTTCAGCTGCATCGACTATGATCTTCTCGTCGGGGCGTTTTCCTGTGAGCTTTTTCTCGAACTCTAAGGCACGCATCGGAGTACGCTTGATTCCACCGAGAAAAGTTCTGATCGAACCGACCTTGCCATCTTCTCTTAGAGAAAGAGAAACTGCGGCGTTGATGAGATTAAAGTCGTAGGCAGTCCGGCCGAGTTTTACAAAAGCAGAACGCTCTCGCGATTTTTTAGACACGGTTACTTCTTTCACGATGTCACCGTACTTCAGACTAGTGAGAAACGCATCTATGTAGAAATCTTCAAGGTCGAGATTCGCCTCGCGATTCTCAGCACTTACTATTTTCACCGACGCTCCACATGCCAATAACGAAGTTGGCAGATCGACTATAGGCACGGATATGCAGATCTCGCCGCCAACTGTCGCGACATTTCTCACTTGAACCGGACGGATTTCCCGCAGTGCATCGCCGATTGCCTCCAACCCGTTACCGTCACAGAGTCCAGAATCTAGGAGGCTTTGCAATCGAACGGTAGCTCCGATCGTTAGAGCGGACTGATCGTTCTTCACATAATCCAATCCGAGCTTCATCAGAGAGATTAGGTGCTTTACTTCTGGAATATACCCTCTCTTGGCGAGTTCATAGAATCCAGTACCGCCCGCAATGGCGTGCGCTCTTTTTCCTTCAGATTTCAGCTTCTGCAGAGCTAGATCTCTATCCTCTGTGTAAAGAAATTCCTTTGGCCGAAATATGGGCAAGGATTAGAGTCAGATCCGCTTAATTGATGTGGTAATGAGAAGGAAGTTCTTCAAATCGCGAGAACACTTACTTCTCGAAGATCCATTCTCCGTCTTTGATTATTGTCTTTCCATCGATCTCGACGGTTGGATAACGCACTGTCGCATCCAGATGCCATTTGGAAACGTTCTTTCCTCCCGGATAGGCGTGATGATTGTCCCCAAGTGCAAAATGAACGGTACCAAGCTTGCCTTTTTCAGATAAGGTTCCAAATTTTACTAGATGACCTGAACCTAGTGAAAACTCTGCGACTACATTCGAACCCTCATCCGCTGCTGCAAGCACGCTCTTCAGTTTCTGCGCTTCTTCTCCGCCTGAAATTTCATATGCTCTTCCATTTCTTGCCTTGACCGTTATGTAGTTCTTTACTCCATTAGGCGCGACGACGTTCATCACTCCGTCCATTACTATCTGTCCATTTGAGCTGTCTTCGATTGCCGCATAAGCAACTTCGCCCCATAGAGGCATTGGTCCCATCATCACTCCTTTCTGCCTGACCGGAGTTACTTTGAGAGGCGGTCTGCCCTTTATTGTAAGTACAATGTCAGTCCCCTGTTTTGAAGTAACATGGATTTTGTCAGCACCATTGAAAATGTCGATCAAGGTATCAGTTCTTTTTTCCACTTTGTCGATGTCCCCTTCAGTGAGTCCCCATGAACCGAGACCTTCCTCGACAGATGCAATTCTGACCTGGTTGTCCACGGCTTCGCGAACCGTCGTGGTGTGCGCAAAACGGTGCGCATAATCTATCTCGGTCTTGATTATTATAACGTCAGAATTTTTCACTGCAGCACTGACGTGCTTTGGAGGCTCGGGTATTCCGGGCATGAGCAACCCCTGAGCCACTATCGAAGAAATATCCATTAGAGCAACGTCAGCCCCCACGGAATTTGCTGCGGCGGCTAGCGCTTGGGCTTCCAGCTCATGGTTTCCGTCTGCCAACACAAGTACACTCTCCCCCGGTTGCACCCGGTAACCTTTCTTAACGCAAATGAGAGCTTCCTTTTCGGCTGTGATGAAAGAATGCATAATTAGTTTACTCCTTTCGTGATTTACATCGCGGACATTGAATTTTAAAAAGATCTTCTCAGGATGCAGAACGTAAGATGACTCTAACAACCGCTAACCTGTACCCGGGAAAGAAAATCGACCTCCACGTTCATATTGGCGTTTTCGGTGGCTGGGCAAACGTTTCGCTGACCGATGAGCAACTTGTGAAGCTCATGGACGACTATAACGTGGAAAAATCGGCCGTCTATTTTATCGACAACGAGCTCGTGAGAAGAGCAGTCCAAAAGTATCCAGATAGATTGGTGGGTTGCTACTGGCCAAATCCGCATGAAGAAACAGCGGCTGAGAAAGTTCGTGTAGCCCTTACGGACTGGGGATTCAAGGGAATCAAACTTCATCCACTGTTTCAGGCATTTTTACCCAATGATGATATCGTCCACCCAATCATGGAAGAGGCAAGAAAGGCAAGAGTTCCGGTTTTAATCCACACGGGTCACTCTCCTTTTTCTCTCCCGTGGAGTGTTGGAGAACTAGCTGAAAATTTTCCCGATGTCAAAATAGTGATGCTCCACATGGGTGACGGTCATGGATTGTACATTCAGGCGGCAATAAACACGGCTAAAAAAATGGACAACATCTTCCTTGAAACCAGCGCAATGCCGATGGGAACAAAGATAAGGGAAGCAATAGACATCGTTGGCAAGGACCGGGTAATGTACGGATCTGACGTTCCGTTTGGAAATCCTCCGGTTGAGATTGCTCGCGCGACCGCCATTGACTTGAGCGAAAAAGAGTTTGAGCTCTACTTCTACGAAAACGCCAAGAATCTATTGCGACTATAGCCGAAACTATGCTGACTAAAGTTTCTTACTCTGGCGGGATCTCAGCAAAGGAAAGTGATAGATCTATTCTCTGGCTTCTTCTAACCCCATAAGCGATCCAATAGATTAGGAAGCACGCAAGGAAAATACCGAAGACAAATTCGAGAGAGGATGATGTGTACACTGAGAGGAATCCAAGTGGAGGCCCACCAATGAATATCCAAGCAATGTAGAGATTGACAATTAGGGCGAGAAATCCTGCAATAGAGAGGACTGGAACACCACCGATCTTGTATTTCGCTGCGGGAGAAGCCTCGAAAATTTGTTTCTTCCTAAAAGGAAAAACTATTGCAGTGACGCTGATAAGTATGTAAGCAATTTGCGTGGCAAGCCCGGCTGTCGAAAAGTAACTAGTGAGGGGCTGGTAATACACGATAAGGTAAAGGAAAGCTTCGCATCCTATCGCCGAAACTATCAGTGCAACTATAGGAGAGTGGCCCCTAGAAGTAACATACGAGAGTCTTTCAGGCAAAACACGATCCAAAGACGCTGCCAACATAATTCTGGTGGACGCAAAATACACGATCAGAATGACTTGAAAGAACCCAAATGTAGCGAGGCCCAATATCAAAGCCCAGACAACTGGACTAGATGATAGTGACGCCACTAGCGCAGGGTAATACGGCGTGTAAAGAAAGGCTAGAGGATTTGTCGACGGGTCGAAATTTGCATAGAGCTGATAGAAAGAATGCAGAAACTGCAATCCGATAACATTTTCGATCAGATACCACAGCGACAGCAAGAAAACCGCGAAAATTAGACTGCACCCGATTTGCATTATCACTTGATTTCGAAGATTGCTAGCTTTTTTGATTTCACCCAGGTTGTAGATACTCCAAAAGGCGTACCCAAATGAGATCCAGATTATGCCGAAAAGAAGCAAAGTGTGTCCAAGATTGAATGGCGCGGTAGTTGCAATGCCCTGGTGGGACGCTGTGCTCAGGATGTATTGATAATATCCACCAGCGGAAGTCACATTAGCGGTACTTATCTGACTCTGATTTCCAGCCTGAACCAACGGCAGTGCGAATGAATTTAGTCTAGAAATAAATTGCGAATTAGAAGTTGTTGCTAAAACTCCGAGTAGAACTATTGCAGA
>Ga0207060_10009_pt1 | contig 80963 bp, 81 predicted proteins | sample Alteio_BWMinCont_30_FD_153270 | JGI IMG/M metagenome (GOLD analysis project Ga0207060, IMG submission 153270) | Enriched cells from forest soil in Barre Woods Harvard Forest LTER site, Petersham, Massachusetts, United States -... | ecosystem: Environmental > Terrestrial > Soil > Temperate forest >...
GTGCCTTCACCCTATCGGAGGCAATTTTAGGATCGGTTTTTCTTATGGATGATACGAATTCGAAGAAATCCCGGGAGGTCAGAGAGTCGTAAAGTGTAGAGCTTTCAGAGACGTATCCGATCTTCAATTTCACGCCGGTCGGGTCAATAGCTGGATCGAGACCCATTACTCGAAGCGATCCAGAGGACGGCGCGAGCAGTCCGGCGATTATTTTGATGAGAGTGCTCTTTCCTGCTCCGTTAGGACCCAAAAGCCCGTAAATTTCGCCCGGCTGAAGTTTGAGACTCAGGTTCGAAAGAGCTTTGACGCTCCCGTACTCCTTTGAAATTGAATCTGCCTTCACAATCGGGGCATACTTCAGAGTAGTCGACAAAAAATGACTTCAGAGAACGATTTCCAATCTACGCTGAATTAACGTTGAGTATCGTGAATCTGGATTCGATGTACCAGCCGTGGGGCAGAGCGGTTTCGAGACCCGCTCAAATTACCATTTCGTCGGAACTACGCCTTTGTGAGATTCAACACTTTGAACATGAAAGACTCGGTTCCGGTGTTTTTCGTTGAATAGCCTTGTCCGTCTATTTCGACAGTCAAGTGAAGGTTTGTTCCCGGTATCTGACCTATCCTGATGGTCGCACTCTGAACAGTCGCGTTCCCTTCTACGACGTTGCTCGCCTGATAGGTTGTTACGGGCATGGAAACGCTCCCGATAGTTTCGGTGGCGGTGCCAGCATTGTGGAAATACTGGAAAACGGTTGCATTTCCAAGAAAAGAGTTCTGATAACTGAAGAAAATCACAAACGGATAGATCAGAAAGCCCGCAAAGCTAGCCTGGGCTCCCGAAATAGTCTGTCCACTAATCACTGCCTGAGTAACGTTCCCTAGTGAGTCGAACCAAACAAGCGCAGATGTGTTTGTGGTTCCTGAGCTACTCGATCCCGTAATTGTGATATTGACTTCGGTAAGAACAGTACCGTTCATCGTGGGATGACCTACTACGAAGTACGAGGCAGACCCATTGGCATTTTGGGAGGCGTTGGTGCTGGTCGTGGAGTATTGAAGGCTCATCGCGGTAAAGTTGCCAGTAAGATCTTTGATGTTCGCGAAAACGCCGGTAAAGTTGAACGGCGAAGCGGTCTCGGTCATTGAGGACAATGATGAACTTAAGGTAAACACTATGCTTTGATTGCTGTTCGTCATTGACTCACTTGAATTTGTCATCATGCTTTCACTGGTGGTCGTCATCGAACTCTCGGTACTAGAAGTCGAGGACGAAGAGCTACTTGCTGAAGTCTGAGGCGAAGAGCTACTTTGGACGGCAGAGCTCGAAGTAGACACTACAGAACTCTGTGACGAACTGGTGGAACTAGCATTGGACTTTGATGGATTCAGGGCTACATAGGCTCCGACTCCGACCACTGCAACTATAACAATAATCACAACAACAATGGCAAGCGCTGCAATACCACTTTTTTTTCGGTCGAAATCTTGGCTCAATTCTCTAAAACAAAGTAACTACTGAGGCCAGTTATTTATGCAAATATCTTTCGAAGTCTCGGCATAACTCATTCACTGAAGTGGAATCCTGCCCAAACGATCTCGGCATATTTCGGAGTGGAATGGGAGATCAGATTTTAGTGGAGCGATAAAGTCTGCATAGTTCTCACTATAGTTTCGGAACGAAAAAAGTGACCCCGCTTTGGAGAAAAAAGGGAAAGGTTGTGGCAGCCCTTGCTAGGGTTGCCCCGCGTTCCTATTTTGTAAATGTGGTCTCGTTGAAACCACAATGAGTGACTATGGTGCAGAAGTTGTGTAGGTCGAAGTGATAGTCTCGGTTGTTGTGTAACCGGTCTGTGATGCTGTGTACGTGAAGTTCTCAACGAAAGTGGTGCCGGTAATTGTGTAAGTTGTGCCAGCATATGAGAAAGTGGTCGGACCATAGACCTTGCAATTGTATGTGCCACCCGAAAATGTGAAAGTAGTTCCCGTTACAGTTCCAACCGTGCCAGTTACGACAATGGAAGTAGCAGAGTAAGTCGAAGTGTATCCCGTAAACGTCTCGGTAGTTTCATACGTAGTAGTAACGTTGTAACATCCCGCGACCGTTTGTTGTGTGGTCGTTGGAGGAACTGATGAGGTCGAGGCTGAACTGGAATTTGTCATCATTGTTGCGTTGCTTGTCATCATTGTTGCGCTAGTATTCGTCATCATACTTTCACTCGTGTTCATCATTGAGCTAGCGGAAGTAGATGAAGGAGCGGAGGATGAAGAAGAGCTACTTGCGGAAGTTTGAGGAGATGAGCTGCTCTGGACCGAAGAGCTGGAAGTGACAACAGAACTTTGAGAAGAACTGGATGAAGTAGCGCTGGACTTTGAGGGATTCAATGCTACGTAAGCACCGACTCCGATTACCGCGATGATTACTATGATCACAACAGCTATTGCAACGGCGGCAATACCGCTTTTTTCCTGGTTGAAATTTTTACTCATTCTTAAAGCAAACTCGATATCCAGTCCCGTTATATATGCAAATATCTCCGCCTGTGCGACAGTATTCAAATTGACCTAATCAGTAGCTTATCTGATTATTTTAGGGAAAAAGTACTTGGAATTATAGGAAAAATGAAAAGTTGAATCGGGGTTTCCTGAAAAAAAAGAAAAGAAGAGGAAATCCTCCTTGAGAGGAGGGTATTTTCCTTTCCTAGTTTGCGGTTACTTGGACAGTCTGCGGAGACGAAATCGTAGACAGGTGCTCGTCGGTGCTCTGGATTACTGGAGCTGCTTTCGTCAGGGAATCGATCTGTTGCGAGAGGTCTTCGAACTCGGTCTTTGGCATCGAGTTTGAAAGAACGTTCTCAAGCTCAGATATCCTTGATTCAGCTCGGAGGTATTGCTCCCTGGAGACGGTCTGCTCGTTGATGGATCTGATCTCCTGCTCCTTTCTCGAGATAACCTGCTCAAGCTCTGAGATCTTCGCCATTGCTTGCTGGAAGACCTGGTTTGGAACCGTGACTTCCGACAATTTCACTGTAGATTCCTTGATCTGGTCGCTTGATGCTGCAACCTGTTTGCTTAACAGCGAAAGACCTTGACCGATAGTCTGGGTCTCTTCCAACTGAGTCTTTGTCCGCCTCAGTTCTGCCGCCATTCCGTCAATGGTCGCTTGCATTCTCGCTAGGACTTCTTCATGGGTTTTCTTTGGGATGGATTGATCTAGCTGTGCCTGTAGGCTCCTCGCCGTCATTACCAACCGTCGTACTTCACTGGTGATTTGCTCGGTTCTGCTGCTCACTTTTTGAACACACACGCTCTTTTTTAACGCGAGATCGACGAGTGGAAAATGTATCTAATGAACCTAGTCAACATATTTTGATTCTTTGCGCATCTGGGGCTTAAGCTTCCCAAAACGGTTTTGAAAAATTTAGGGCTCCATTACTTTTTGCTCGTTTCATTTTTGGTTAATGGTAAACGCCAGCGATCATCTAAACTATGATGCCGGTTTCAAGGTCCCGCCCGACTTCCCTTCTAAACCATCAACCTAAGATTTCAGGTTCCTTTGGAAGCGCCCGAAATGACCTCCTTGGACAAAAGAGGCTTTCAGGAGGCATTGCTTCCTGGAGATTTTGCAAAAGCTGATTACCTCGGTTTCCGGCGAATTCGATTCGAGCGCATGAAGATCCGATTTGGCCTGATCTACCTGGCAGTCGTGGTTATCGGCGCGGGCTACGAACTTTACATCAATCATTTTACGGTAAACGGCATCGTGAACTATCTTCTGACGGGTTTTCTTTATTCGTCTGTAATCTTCATCGGTTTTTACATCGTCGTGAGAATCATCCAGGCGGTGGTCGGCAGAGTTAGGCACAAAGAAGTACATAGTGCCAACTGAGATTTTGAAACAGGATTCAGAGCTCTCAACTGATTTATAACGAAATTCGCTTTTTTCCTTCGGAATACATTTTGCAGCTGTTTTCGCACAGGTCCGGATCGACTGGACTAATCATTACCGTCATTGGCGCCGTGATGCTCGGCGCCACTTTTGTCATAGCCTACGGCGTGTACGGTGTTTACATGGGGCTGGCTCAGAGTAATTTCAACTCTGCCGGAGCGAGTTTCGTTGGAAGTCTGAATTCTCTACTTCAGGCGGCGATCGTCGTGATGTTTTTGGGCATCATGGGATGGGTAGGATCGACGTTTCTACTCAGGGGAGTCGAGTTCATGAAGGTTGACCGTGGTGTTGGCGTCGTAACATTCAAGGTAGACAAGGCAACTGGAATGGTGTCGGCAGTAGACATGACCGGCAGGTCCAAACAGGCACAGGTCCTCGAAGTGCCCGCAGACAATTAGAGCAAAAAATATCCTGGCGAATCGGTGCATCTCCGGTGCCGAATGAAGCGCCGTTTATCTCGAAGGCGCTTAGGCTGGTGTCGCTTGCAATTATCGTTGCGACAATCTCGATTGCAGCAACCGCCGCCTACTCCGGGTACGAAGAATACGGAGCTCTAACGACCTCCGTTCAAGGCACCAGTTCCAGCCAGCTAAGTCTTGCGATCAACGGATCAACTCTGACTCTTTCTGGACTCCAGGTGCCGAACAAGATGACATTTCCACTGACGCTTGAACTACTTGGCAGTGTTTCACTGGACAATGCAACGATCGGGAACTTCGACACCGGAACCTACGTAATCCAGCCCAACACCTCTAGGAGTATCAGTATCTCAATCCCTCTGAGCTTTCAATCATTATTGAAGGACTCAAGAGCTCTTCAGATGGCGGCATTTAATTCGACGGACCTTTCAATCAACACGACGATTTCCGCACACATGGTCCCACTGCTCGGAATCAACATCACCAAAGCAGCAAATACCACCGCGGGGCCGATTCTCGGGGGATTGAGTGAAAGTATCAATACTAACGCCATCAAGGTTTCACCTGATGGAAAAAGTGTTCTAGTGCCGCTTGTTCTCACGTGGCAAAATACCTCTCCACTCTCGGGAGGAGAGTTTTGGCTTAATGCGAATGTAACCCAGATGCCTGGCAAGCCGCTCGGTAATTACGGATCGGCTAACGGGCCACTCAACTTTACTTCGGGTCAGAACCAGCAATCATTTGAGCTGAATCTTCCAATCAGCGATTTCAGCGGAAAGAATCTTCCGAGAGGAATGTACTCAATTGAAACTGCCTTGAGCCAATCGTCTTCGTCTCAACCATTCCTGAAAATCAACAAATCAGTAAGCGTGTAGAGAAAAATGACAAGGAAAATATTCGGCATAGACCTTGATGTCTTCCTTACCAGGACATCCTACGCCGTATTCTACGGCTTCCTTACTATCATTATCTTCTATGAGCTTCCCAACATATTTCTGAAGCAGTACAGCGCCAGTCTTCCAAATCTCCCGATGGACAATGAGTCCCTGTTTGTATCGTACGCGATTCTAATTACGATTCTGAGCGGTCTACAGATGATTTTCAAAGACCACCTTGTTGGAGATGCTGCGGCAATTTCAAACGGAATTGCCCAGATATCGTATATTTTCATTCTTACTAACGGTGGCTTGATAACGGAAACGCTGTCCGGGGTGAGAGTCTCATTGGACTTTCGAACAGTAATTTATCTGATGATGCTGCCCTCGGCGCTCTCGATAATTTCATCTGTAATTTCGGCAAGTTCGCGATCTTCTGTAACTTCGTCAACCATTGTCGAAGTTCGGTTAGACTAGGATACGGTTACCTTCTCAAAGTTACATCTTAATCAGAAGATCAGCGACGTAGCCGAATTCTTTAGTGATACTTAGGAAATTGGCGTGTTCTTCCCAGTTGCGGTGTCTGAGAAGAGATAGAAGGTGAAAAACATACAGCAGATTATAGCTGCGAAACCGATAGCAGGTCTTGAGACGAAAAATATGACCGAGAGGAGCACCGCCCAGAGAAAGACTGTGATAAATTCGTTTGATTGGTGAATCTTCATTGTTTGCTCAAACACGCACTTCTTACACAGAAGATGCGTGTCCTAGTTAATCATCCCCGCATTGTTTGCACAAAAGACAGGCAATCATTTCTGCAAAATGCCAATAAAATGGGAGACGGGGAACTGAAGAGCCTATTCCCCGCATTTTATTGTAGCTTTACGCACGGTTACGAACTAGGCGTCTTCTACGAGAACGTCTGTCACGCTGGCAGCGTGTATTCCGTAAAGTCGTAGAAACTCCTTGGCAGCTTCTCGTCCATTTTTCGCATGGATGTCAGCGTCCAGAATGCACCAGAATCTTCTTTGTTGCTTACCGTGAACCTTCTTTTGGGATTTCTTCATGTCTTCTAAAGGACCGTTGAAGATATATTCAGATTTGTGAACGTGAAATACAGATTCAAGTTACGGGAAAAAAGCTAAGGCTCGCCGGGTTGCAGCCAGATTTCGTTTCCATCCGGGTCCTCGATCATTGCAAACGAGCCCCAGGGAGTTTTAGTGAGCTCCTTGCTAAATTTTACTCCCTTAGTTTTTAGACGATTGTACTCACCTTCGATATCATCGGAGTATAGTGCGATCCCAGAGTTGCCTGGCTCAACCTCGTACCGGTCGGATTGGCAAAGGTGAATTTTCCAGTCCGCTCCTTCCGAACCGACCGTTATCCAGTGCTCGTCTTCCATTGATGCAGTCAACCCCAGTTTGTCTTTGTACCATTCTGCTGATTTTTTCGCATCCTTAACGACCAGTGCCACACTGAAATTCTTGTTTACCATCTAGGATTCGCGATTACGAAAAGATCGTGGATGTCTAATAAGCCATTATCTCAGACAGTTCGGCATGATCTACGAATTCAATCCGTCAACTATAGTCTTCGCAAGCTTTTCGCTGATCTGCGCGACCTGTGCAATCTCTTCTGGCGCCGCTCTTTTCACAGCTTCGACCGATCCAAAGTGCGCGAGAATATTTCTCTTTCTTTTCTCGCCGATTCCGGCTATATCATCCAGCTTTGATTTGGTGATGTGTCTGCTCCTGAGCTTTCTGTGATAGGTGATTCCGAACCTGTGAGCTTGATCTCGTATGTGCTGGAGTATGTGGAGTGCCTCGGAATCCCGCGGTAGTTTTATCGGGCGCATCCGGGACGGAGTGAAGACGAGCTCCTCCTTCTTTGCAAGCGCTACAGTTGGTATGCCAAAAACTCCATCCGAGTGCATTCGGTCCAAAGCGGCATTCAAGTGACCGCGACCTCCATCTATTATGACGAGGTCGGGCGGTTCTCTTGCAAATGGATGTTTATTTTCCGGATCCTTCGGTTCGGTCAATCTCTTGAATCTGCGGCTGATCATCTCAGCCATCATGGAATAGTCGTCGATTCCCTGAACGGTCTTGATCTTGAACTTCCTGTATTGACCCTTGTCAGGAAACCCGTCCAGAAAAACGGTCATCGCGCCGACTGCCTCGTCTCCTCGAATATTCGAAATGTCAAAGCACTCGATTCTCCTTGGTAGGTGATCAAGATCTAGTTTCTCCTTGATGTCTTTCAGTGCGCGCAGCCTCTCCCTCTTTTTTACGTCCCCCTTCGATTCCTGTTCTTTGAGGACGAGCTGTGCATTGTCCTGTGCGAGTTTCATTAAACGTCCGTTTTCTTCACTGGAGTCTGCCGTCACGATTTTCGCTGAGACTCGATCTGAAGACTCTCCTTCTGTCGTCACCGAAGCTGCCCGGATCATTTCTTCGATTTCGGCTGAATCACTTAACTCGGTGGGGACAATAATTTCGTGCGGAAATTCGTGGCCGACCAGAGCTTCGGTCGAGGAGTAGTGCTGCTTTATGAAAGCACTGACTATTTCTGAATCTGGCACCTGCTCGCTGACAACGTCGAGAATGTACTTCTCGCGCCCGACTACGTTGCCCTGCCGGACTTGAAACACTATTGCAGCAGCCGTCCTTTTGATCTCTGAATTCTCCTCTGCCTCGTCGCCGATGTCTCGAGCAATTGTGACAATGTCCTTGTCCCTGTCTTTCTGACTGGGGAAGGCAATCCGTTGTTTTAGGGCAGTTGCTTCGAGCGATCTAATTTCGTTTCTGATCTTGGATGCCCTCTCATATTCCTGCAGTTCAGAAGCTTTCCACATATCGTCGTACATGACCTTTGAGAGCTTCACCAGCTTTCCGCCGAGAAAGAGCTCGAATTTTTTCACGTCATCGGAGTACTCCCTCTCGGTAACGGCGAAAATGCACGGCGCCTTGCAGAGCCCTATGTGATAATCTATGCAAGAGCGGAATTTTTTCTCCCAGTTAAGAGGGAGAGTGCATCCGCGAATCGGGAAAATTTTTCGGAGGTACTTTACAGTCCTCCTTGCAGCCCTCACGTTCGCATAGGGTCCAAAGTACCTCGAGCCATCATCCTCCACGCGTCGAGTTACCAAAACCCTGGGGACGGGTTCGCTGGTGATTTTTATGAATGGATAGCTCTTGTCATCTTTCAGCCGGATGTTGTACTTCGGCTTGTATCGCTTGATCAGGACGTTCTCGAGAATGAGAGCTTCCAGTGGTGAAAGCGTAAAGATATAATCGGCACTCTTTATCTGATCTTTCAGATTCTGACCAATGGGATCTTCGAATCTCGGCCTGAGATGCGCGAGAACCCGCCCTCTGATTGAAGTTGCCTTGCCGACATAAACCGGATCTCCTTCCGAGTTCTTCAGGATGTATACTCCCGCTCTCTCGGGGAGTTTGTCGAAACTATCCAGTGGTGTGGAGATCGCTTGCAGTGGTTGTGATAGTTTCAACAAGGTTGTTTCGTTCCTGTCCTTCCACTTCATCTTTGGTTTTAATTAGGGCACTGCTCGGCTGGGGAAGCATCTTCCGGAGGAACTGCGCGGTATAAGAATTATCAACCATCGCGACTTCTTCCGGTGTTCCTTCAGCCACAACTATTCCGCCACGCTCGCCACCCTCCGGGCCGAGATCTATTATCCAGTCCGCAGTCTTGATCACGTCCAGATTGTGCTCAATCACAATCGCGCTGTTTCCCGCATCCGTGAGCCGCTGGAGCACGCTCAGCAGCTTTTTGATATCCTCAAAATGCAGCCCGGTCGTCGGTTCATCAAGCAGGTAAAGCGTTTTCCCGGTGGGCCTCTTTGAGAGCTCCGAGGCGAGCTTTATCCTCTGCGCCTCTCCACCGGAAAGTGTAGTCGCAGACTGTCCGAGTTCTACGTAGCCGAGACCTACATCATTCAAGGTTTCGAGCTTTCTCCTGACTCGCGGGATGTTCTCAAAAAACTGGAGTGCTTCCTCGACTGTCATTTCAAGAACTTCGGAAATGTTCTTGCCCTTGTATCTGATTTCTAGTGTCTCACGGTTGTACCGTTTGCCCTTGCAAACTTCGCAGGGAACATAAACATCGGGCAGAAAGTGCATCTCGAGCTGGATAATGCCGTCGCCTTCACATGCCTCGCACCTACCGCCCTTGACGTTAAAGCTGAAACGACCTGGTTTGTATCCACGTGAAATTGCGTCCGGCAGCTTCGTAAAAAGATCCCTGACATCAGTAAATAGACCCACGTAAGTTGCGGGATTCGATCTTGGAGTCCTTCCTATTGGCGACTGATCGATGATGATCGCCTTATCGATATTTTCAGTTCCCAGAATCTTGTCGTGTAGTCCGGGCTTGTCGCGGGAGGAGTAAAGCAGCTGGGCTAGCGACCTGTAAAGAATGTCGTTTACAAGCGAACTCTTTCCGGAGCCGGATACTCCTGTAATGCAGACGAATATTCCAAGTGGGAAGGACACATCGATGTTGCGTAGATTGTTTTCCCTCGCGCCTTTTACTACAAGTGCGCGGGACGACTTGGTTCTTCTTCTTTCCGGGACTGGTATCGTGCGCACGCCGGAAAGATACTGCCCGGTTATAGATTCGGGATTGCGCGCGATTTCATCCGGAGTCCCTGTCGCGACGACATAACCTCCGTGCATCCCCGCACCGGGACCGAGATCAACTACAAAATCAGATTCGCGAATAGTCTCCTCGTCGTGCTCAACCACGAGCACAGTGTTTCCAATTTCCCGAAGAGCTTTGAGAGTTGCGATTAGTTTCCTATTGTCTCGCTGGTGAAGTCCTATCGAGGGCTCGTCCAAAATGTAGAGTACGCCCACCAAGCTTGAACCGATCTGTGTTGCGAGCTGGATGCGCTGCGCTTCCCCACCCGAAAGTGATGCTGCTGCGCGATCCAGCGTAATGTAATCAAGACCAACATTCATGAGGAATGTAAGGCGAGCTCTTATCTCCTTCAATATCTGGGCTGCGATGACAGTTTCCTTTTCCGAGAGTTCCAAGTTAGAGAAAAACTGGATCGCCTGCCTGACCGAGAGTCGTGATGCGTCGGAGATCGATTTTTCATTAACGGTTACGGCCAGTATCTCGGGTTTGAAGCGCTCGCCGTTGCACGACGGGCATTTTTGATTGCTCATGTAGCGAGAGTACCATTCTTTCATGTACTCGGAGTCAGTCTCCATGTACCTCCTCTCTAGCTGCGGTAGGATCCCCTCCCACCGGTCGTAGTTGTTCCAGTGGTGAAATCGCGTTTGTTTAGGGCGCTCAGCACCAGGATCGGAGCCGTAAAACAGAGTCGCCGTCTCTTCCTTCCGCAACTTGTTGACCGGCACGTTAACACGGAAACCGTACCGCCTTCCCATCGATTCTAGGTGCTGCATAGACCAGCTGTCGGTGCTGCCCATGGTTACGATTGCTCCGTCGATAATTGATAGTGAGCGGTCGGGAATGACGAGATCTGGATCCATGTTCAGAAGATAACCCAGCCCGAGGCATTGCTTACACGCTCCGAAGGGACTGTTGAACGAAAACATTCTGGGAGATAGCTCTTCCAGAGAGAAACCGCACGTCGGACAAGCCATCGCTTCGCTGAGAACGACCTCCTTCGACTTGTCCTCGTTAACGTCGAAGACAATCGTGCCCTTGGAAAGACTAAGCGAAGTCTGGATCGAGTCCGCGAGCCTCTTTTCAATCCCGGGCTTGACTACGATTCTATCGACGACTACCTCTATAGTGTGCTTTTTGTTTTTCTCCAGATCCAGCTTATCATCCGGATCGTCGAGCTCCCTAATCTTTCCATCGACTCTGACGCGCGAATACCCTTGCTTGTTAAGGTTCTTGAAAATGTCTTTGTGCTCGCCCTTCTGCGCCTTGATCACCGGAGCAAGCACTTGGATCTTCGTCCCTTCTTTGAGCTTCATGATCTGATCGACCATCTGCTCGACCGTCTGCTTTGCGATCACCTTGTGACAGTTCGGACAGTGTGGTATACCGATTCTCGCGTACATTAGGCGAAGATAGTCGTGGATCTCCGTCACTGTCGCAACCGTAGACCGTGGATTCTTTGCAGCGGTTCTCTGCTCTATCGAAATCGCGGGCGAAAGTCCCTCGATGTAATCGACGTCTGGCTTCTCCATCTGCCCAAGAAACTGCCGTGCGTAGGCTGATAGGGACTCGATGTAACGGCGCTGACCCTCGGCGTATATAGTGTCAAAAGCAAGCGAGGATTTTCCTGATCCGGATAGACCCGTCAGAACTACAAATTTGTCACGGGGAATGTCCAAGTTGATGTTCTTGAGGTTGTGCTGCCGAGCGCCTCGAATCACGATTTTATCCTTGGATCTCACGGGTGCAAAGCCGGAAGCGCCATGGATTTCATCGTGATTCTCAATTTCCACTGGAAAAAATTCACCACTTCAACGATAATTAATTGCAGAAAAGCTTTCTAAAGCCAGAGACGGAGCTCCCGCATTGCAATTAACTCTTTTGCTTTAGAGAAATGAGCGCAGAGATGAGTATAGAATGGTCTGCCAAGAGATACCTGTTTTTCTGAGTAAAATCGTAGAATACGATCCTTTTTCTCGGCAGGTTACGGATGATTGCGAAAAATACAAATCGCTCTCTGACTTTGCGGAGTCCACGGGTCCGTTCGATGTCTGGCTGAAAGATTCCGCAAAGTCAATAACCGGAATAGATCTTGGGTTGCCTAGAAATGATCGGTTCCCGAAACGCTAATGTCTTTTGGATTTTAGAGAAACTCTTTCAAAACCACATATGGGAAAGGACTTGGGTGTCTAGTCAATATGATGATCCTGCCACAATTCGGAATCTTCGCACAGGGAACGCATGCGCACTATTTTCTGGAATTCGACATTCGCGCGGGAGTGTCTCCGGATACTATGGTAAAGTCTATCCGGCGTTTACGAGGTCCAGATGTTTCGGCCGGCGGTGTAAATTTTGTAATAGCCTTTGGACCAAGGGTATGGCGCGAAATATCAAACGGCCCAATGCCGGAATCGCTGGGGGATTTCGAGGAAATCAATGGCAAGGATGGATGCAAAGCACCTGCCACGCAGCACGATGCTTGGGTGTGGATAAGCGGCAGCTCTCCTGATGTCGTGTGGGATCACGCTCGGGCGTCCGTTCTAGCGGCCTCAGACGTTTCAGAAGTGAAAGCGGAGCTTCCCGGATTTACGTATCGCGACAGCAGGGACGAAACAGGCTTTATTGATGGAACCGCCAATCCCGATCTACTTCATGCGCCCGATGTCGCCCTGATTCCTCAGGGTCAGCCGGGAGAAGGAGGTAGTCATGTCCTCGCGATGCGCTGGGTACACGATCTTGATTCATTCAACAAACTTACCATCAAGGACCAACAGGACGTAATAGGCAGAACGAAACCCGACAGCATCGAACTTTCAGACGAAGTAAAGCCGAAAACGGCGCACATCGCTCGGGTCTCGGTTGAAGTTTTCGGTTCTGAGATTGAAATCTTCCGCCGCAGTGTACCTTATGGTATAACGAAAGAATATGGGTTGAACTTTATCGCATTTAGTGCAGATCCTTCGCGGTATCGCCGGATGCTTGAACGAATGTTCGGGCTCAGCGGTGATGGATTGAGCGACCGACTGCTCGACTATTCAAGGCCGGTAAGCGGAGCGTACTACTTTGCGCCATCCCTCAACGTACTGAATGAACTTTCGCAATCCTGATTTTTTTAGGCGTTAAGCTATCCCACTATCCGAGCTTGTTTGCACTAGCCTATTGTGATTCCAAAAACCGATCTTATGAGCAATCCGAAAAGGAACAGCGCGGCGCTTGCTCCGAGCATGATCCCGGCGAGCTCGCCAAAGTCCCGGAGAAAATGGCTCTGCGAAACGACAGAGTTGTAATAGCTAACAAACGCGATTATGAATATCGCAAGGATGATCGAAACGCCGATTGCAATTTCCTGGCTTGACGTGAAGAAATATGGGGCAGCTAGGACGATCGCGTTGATAAAGTACGAGACGCCGGTGAAGACTGCCGAAATTGCGGCCGACCCCTGAAATCCCTGTTTTGCTTGCGCATACGCAGCTGAAGCCATCGCGATTGAAGCAGCTGCACCCGCGACGATTCCCGCAAGGCCCGTTATCTCGGTCGAGTGGTAGATTCCGAGCGAACCCGCATGGATGCCAGAAATCTCGACAATAGCATCCGCAAGCCCGAGGATGATGAACGAGATATACTTTAGATAACGTCCCTGCATCTGCTCCATGAACGTGTTTTCATGCTCTTCCTCGTCCCTCACCATTTCGTCAAACTGGCGCTGGTCAGCTTCTGGAATAGAATCCTTTACACTGCGGTACTTCTTGATGACCGAGGTCTCATGCTTTTCCAGGTACTTGATCGCAAAAGAGTAGCCGAAGATCAGTCGGAGAAAGAGAGTGAGGTAAATTGTGGTTGAACTCGGAGCGACCTTCGAGTTAGGCGGCATGTATTTCTTCCAGAACTGATAATGCCTGTATTCCGTCGCAGAAAGAGTAGTCAGAATCTCTTTCATCTTTGGATCTTTCGTTCTGGAGCTCTCCGAAAGTCGCTTGTAGACGAGATAATCCGTGTACTCGTCACCTGTACTTTCCCGCGCGACCTGGGAGAGGGTTGTTGTGGCTGCCATTTTCGAGCGAGAAGTTTTCTTAGCTCAGAGGCATGCTTATCTGTTTTTTCTTTCCATTCTCAATAGTCATTCATATCAGCGAGATTTATCTTTGGCCTTCAGAAGCGATCTGATCCTGTCACGGATCTTCGCGGCGACTTCGAACTCCAAGTTATTGGCCGCGATCTTCATCTGCTCTTCCAGTTCCGAAATAAGTTTCGGAAATTCGGGCGAATCCATTTTCATTTGTGATTTAGAGATCTCCTCTTCAATCTGTTCAGTCTCGGCGAAGAGTGCGCGTATTTCCTTTCGGACAGTCTCAGGCGTGATGTTATTCTCCTTGTTGTACTGCGCTTGAATTGCCCGGCGCCTATTTGTCTCGTCGATTGCGCGCTTCATTGAATCCGTTACCTGATCTCCGTACATTATCACCTGACCCGCAGCGTTCCTCGCGGCCCGTCCGATAGTCTGAATCAGCGCAACGTCGGAGCGCAGGTATCCTTCTTTATCTGCGTCCAGTATTGCGACGAGGCTGACCTCGGGTAAGTCCAATCCCTCTCTAAGCAGATTGATGCCTACGAGAACGTCGTATTCACCCAGCCTGAGATCCCTAAGAAGCTCGATCCGTTTTAGAGTTTCAACCTCTGAATGGATGTAACGCACTTTGATTTTCAAGTCTTCAAGGTACTCTGAAAGATCTTCGGCCATCCTTTTTGTAAGAGTTGTAACGAGCACGCGTTCGTTTCTTTCAACGCGCTTTCTGATTTCTCCGATTAGATCGTCGATCTGAGTTTTAGCCGGTCGTACGAGGATTTCCGGATCGACCAGGCCGGTCGGCCTAATGATCTGTTGAATGACTTGATCCGCTTTCGACATCTCGTACTGTGCCGGGGTAGCGGACGTATAGATCACCTGATTCATTTTTAGGGCAAACTCGGAGAAAAACAGCGGACGGTTGTCGAAGGCAGAAGGTAGCCTGAATCCATAACTGACCAAGTTTTCTTTTCTCGAGCGATCGCCTTCGTACATCGCTTTTATCTGCGGGACTGCCATGTGGCTCTCGTCAATAAACGTGACATAGTCTTTCGGAAAATAGTCGAGCAGGCAGTAAGGAGTGTCGCCGGGCTGTCTTCCAGTAAAGTAAAGCGAGTAGTTCTCGACGCCAGTGCAATAGCCGGTTTCGCGAAGCATCTCCATATCGAATTTCGTCCTCTGCTCAAGTCTCTGCGCCTCGACAAGTTTGCCCTGGCTTCTTAGCTCTGCAAGCCGGGTGTCGAGCTCAAACTCTATTTCTTTTATCGTTCCATCGAGGCGGTCTCCCACAACCGTGTACTCTGTTGCCGGGTAAATGATCGCTTCATTTCTCTTCCTGATCGCCTTACCTGTCAGCCCATCTACCTCAGTTATTTTTTCCACTTCGTCGCCGAAGAAATCGATCTTCATTACGTTCTCGCTGGCGGTTGCGATCTCTAGGGTGTCGCCCTTCACTCGGAATTTACCGCGAGAAAGCTGAAAATCGTTTCGCTGATACCTGATTGCGACGAGCTTTCTCAGGAGCACGTCCCGGTCAATTGCCTGTCCAGGAAAGATGCCAACCACGTTGTCACGAAAATCATCCGGGGCACCGAGACCGTAAATGCAGCTTACACTTGCAACGACTATCACATCCCGTCGCGAGACCAGTGCTTGCATTGCTCGCTGTCTTAATGTTTGAAGGTCTTCATTGACGGAGGTGTCTTTCTCGATGTAGAGGTCCTGCTGTGGCACGTATGCTTCGGGCTGATAATAGTCGTAGTAGCTCACAAAATACTCCACTGCGTTCGTGGGAAAAAATGCCCTAAACTCGCTTGTCAGCTGGGCGGCCAGGGTTTTGTTTGGAGATATTACCAGAGCCGGCCGCTGCAGGTTTTGAATGACGTGAGCCATAGTAAGGGTCTTTCCGGTACCTGTAGCACCGAGCAAGACTTGATGCTTCATTCCGCGGCGAATGCCTTCAGTGAGCTTTGCAATCGCATTGGGCTGATCGCCCTTTGGTGTGTATTCGTGGGTGATTTCGAAACCGCGAGATCGTCCAGGTTCTGAATCAGACTTGAGAGTTGTCGTCAAGAACTTAACCGCCTAATTCTTTTTGGTGATCTGTTCTCGGCGTTGGATGGGTCCGCCTTCTGAGGCGTCCTTGATTCTCGAAAGAGCTTCTCGCGTTCCCTTACGAACGTGTCCTATTATGAACGGAGTCAACAGCCAATAGATTCCTGTAAATCGAATATTCCAATCGACTGTGAGTTTTTGTTGGTTGCCATTCAGAGGATCAACTTTCAGGTACTTGATTCCTTCTGTGATCCCCTTGATGTACTGGGTTTCAATTTCACTCTGAGGTTTTAAGATCACTTTTTGTAAAATTGGATGATTTCCAAAATTCTGGTAAATCTCTCTGTTGATTACATTGCCATCTTTTGAAATGTTTCTAACTTTTCTCGTGCCCCACCAGTATTCCGCTTCGTCGTCAACGTCGGATATGACCTCCCATAAACGGTCAAGTGATGAATTAATCTCAATAGTTTCAACAATTTTCGGCAATATTCTATCCCCCTCTTTTCCCTTTCAGTTTCGTTCTTCCATCAAAAAAAAATCTTTGCTTTGTGAAAGTGATTGCTACGAGTAATGATTAACAACTTAAGTTAGTCTCAAATCGAATCTGATTTCGCTTTGAGCAAAGGGAAACAGTACGAGAATCCAATACCCACTGTAGATATCGTGGTCAGGAAGGGTAATCTGATACTGTTAGAGCAGAGAGGGCGTGAACCTTTCGAGGGGATGCGGTGCTTACCCGGCGGTCATGTCGATAACGGTGAAACTGTCGAGAGTGCTGCGCTGAGGGAGCTCAAGGAGGAAACTGGAGTCGATGCAAAGCTCGTGGGATTACTGGGGGTCTTTAGCGATCCAAATCGAGATCCGCGCGGGCACAGGATTAGTACCGTCTTTATAGCAGACTGGATACACGGAGATCCTGTCGGTGCTGATGATGCAAAAAGCGCGGAATGGATTAGCGAGTCTGAACTTAGAAATCCAAACTTTGGAATTGCCTTCGATCACGGTCTAGTCCTTCAGGATTATTTCAGGTGGAAAGATTCTCCGACGGAAACATACTGGTCTTCCAAAGAATCTAGACGCTAGACCTTCTCGGCGCTTTCCCACATCTCCTCGATCGAGTTGCGCGTGGATCGGGCAAAGGATGCGTTCCTCACCCAGATAGCGATCGCGTGATTGATTTCCTCGGACAGCGGATCCGGCACTCCAATTAGGACGTCGTCGCGGTCGGTGACCATCATGTCGAAAATTACATTGTCTGACTTGCGAATCTGGGCATTTGCGGACCTTGCCTGGTCAAGATCGTCTTTGGAGATTCTCACGTTCGTCGGAGCAACGATTCTGATTCGCCTCTTTGGAGGTTGGCTCTTGGAAAACTCGAGCAATATTGGGATAAAAAATTCCTTGGCTTCAACCGCTCTCTTTGCGATGAGGATCACATCTTTGGAATCTTCTAGAAGTTCTGCGAACTTGTTAGCTATGGTGTTGAACCCCTTTAACACAGAAATCTCGGAATTTGAAGAGTCCGTTCCCTCTGACGAATTAGTTCGCAACTGCGGCAGGAGATCGGTAAGACGGCTTTCTGCATCCGCGCGCCTTTTTTGATCCTCCGAGAACTGGATCTCAAACTGCCTTGTCCGTCCCTTGAGTGCTTGTTTCGGTGGAATTGCGAGAAAGCTTTCATCTTTCTTCAAGGCAAACCCCTTGGACATCAAGCTCTCAAGCGTGTCATAGACTCGTGGCAGGGGGATCGTTGCGCTGGAGGAAAGCTGCTTTGTGCTCTGGCCGCCGAGCCTGAGAAGGGAGATGTAAGCACGAGCTTCATAACTTGAGAGCTTGAAGTACTCCTTCAGCGAGCTCTCTATCTCTTGAAGCGACGGTGACGTTTCTTTGGTCAAGTATTGTCATCAAACGGCAGCTTTGGCCGGAAGAAGAGATTCAAGCGCCCTGTCATCGATAGGTCCTGCAGCGACTATTGATAGCTGATCGAGTTTCACGTACTTCTGGAACAAGCTCAGGATCTCCTCGCTCGAAACGCGATCGAGTATTGCAGGGTATCTCTCGAGGTAGTCCAATCCAAGATTATTGTACTCAATGTCGTGGAGAATTGCAACTCTTTCAACCGATGTGTCAAGAGAAATGGAGAGCGATCCGAGGGAGTTTCTCTTCGCGGTTTCTAGCTCCTTTTGCGGGATCGGCTCGGTTGTAATCCTCGCCACTTCCTGAAAGATTCCTTCGGCGGCCCTTCCGAGGTTGGTTGGATTTACTCCCGCGAAAACACCGAACAATCCGGAAAAGAGCTTGGATTGTAGTGCACTGAAACTATAGTAGGCGAGACCACGCTCCTCGCGGACATTTTTTCCCAAACGGCCGTACAGTCCCAGCCTGCCCAGAACCAAGTTTCCCAAATTCAGAGGATAGTAACCTCGAGATGATCGCGGAACCGCCTTTAGTCCCATCGCCAGGTCGACCTGCGTCTTGTGCTTCATCTGAACAGCCGATGCTTTATCCGGAGCATTTTCCTTGCTCTCCCTGTACGAAAATTTAGCCCCAGTTCCTTTCTTCCAGCTTGAGAATATCTTGTCAATCTTTGCCCTAACTAGATCAAACTCGTATCCGCCGGTCATCGCTATTACCAGCCTATCTGGATGGTAATTTTCATCGTGGAATCGGGAAAGATCGTTCTTTTCTAACTTGGCAAGCTCATCCTGTCGACCCAGAGGATCTCTTCCGTACACTTCGTCTCTCCCAAATACAAGCTCTACAAGGCGCCGGTACGCAGCAGATCTTGTGTCATCCTCTTCGGCCTTGATTTCAGCGATAATCTCGTTTCTAGCCTGAATTATCTCGCTTTCCGGGAAAGAGGGGTGCATCAGGCAGTCACCAATGATCTCGAGCACGTCCTCGAGCACTCCATAGTAGCATCTAGACGAAAAATAGACCGACTCGTCGCGATTCTCAAAACTCAGCGTTGCCCCGGATTCCTCAATTTTTTGCGATATCTGGGATGCAGAGAGGGACTTTGTTCCTCTCATGAGGAGCCTTGAAGCTAGTTCGGCTGCCCCAAATGATCCCGGACGGTCGCACATGGCGCCGGCTTTGATGCTGCCGGATATCGCAACGGTCTCGTTTTCTCGTACTTCGTTGCTCAACAGAGCTATACCATTTTCAAACAGTTCCCGCTTCAGTTCCACGCGGCCAAGAGTATTTCGCGTTTCTTCAGACAATACTCGTTTCTCCTCCGTTCACCGCGTTAAATTCGCCGACGATTCGATTTTTCTCGGTGAGATAGTGTTTTGCAACTCTCTGAATTTCCGCCGGAGTAATCTGAAGAGATTTTTCTACTAAAGAGTCTCCGAGATTTCTACTCTGAATTCTCTCCATGTAACCTATCGACAGGGCTTGCAGACCTATCCCGTCGTTTTCGTATGCGTGCCACGCCCTGATCTGATTTGACGCTACTTTCATTTCATCGTCGTTAGGAGGTACGTCCCGCAAGCGATCTATCTCGGAAAAGAATGCTTCCTTTGCAACCTTTGTCTTGATATCCTGATTCAAAGTTAGATCAAAGTAGAGCAAATTCGGGTCAATGTTCACAGGGAAGTATGTGTTGACCTCGCTTGCAATGTTTCCCTCCACGAGCCGTTTGTACAATCTGTTTGTCCTTGGCACAAATCTGTCCCCAAAAAAGCCTATCAAGCCGTGCCAGCCTCCAAGAACTGCCGAGAGCGTGATTAACGCTGGTGCGTCCTCGTGTGTAATCTCCGGGACGTGATACGCGATGCTCAGATAGTTGAGAGTCCCGGGTTCGATCAATTTTGTGGATCGTTCGCCTTTCTGCGGAAGCTCCTTGAAGGGGATTTTGTTTGGAATTTTCACGCCAGCGGGGATTTTAGAAAACAGCCTTTTGATCTCAGCTGACGTCGAGCTAGCTTCGAAATTGCCGCAGACGACCAGAATCGCGTTGTTGGGATGGTAGAACTTTCTGTAGTGACTATAGAGATCGTCTCTCGTCATATTCTTGAGGTCATTTTTCCAACCGATGACAGGCCACATGTACGGGTGCTGGTGAAATGCTTCAGAAAAAATCTCTTCCCTGACCTGGTATTGTGGATAGTTCTCGCTTCCTTCGCGTTCCGAGATGATTACTTGTCTCTCGCTCTCGACTTCGGCCGGATCGAAGGCGGAGTTCGCCATCCTCTCGGACTCGATGAACAAGCCGAGGTCCAGTCTCTCTTTTGGAAGAGTTTCGTAGTAAGCTGTAACGTCATGGTCGGTAAAGGCGTTGTTTCGGCCCCCTTCATTGCTGACGAGAGTGTGAACCTCGCCCTTGCCTAATTTTCCTCCTCCCTTGAAGAGCATGTGCTCGCACCAGTGCGAGGAGCCCGTGGTTCCCATCTTCTCATTCCTCGATCCCACTTTGTAAAAGATCCAGGTCGAGACAACGCTCGAAGTCGCTACGGGTTTGAGGATAACCTGAAGTCCATTTTCAAGAGTAAATTCCTGAATTCCGTCCAGTAAGTGGAAAGAAGCTTGCAAAATTTCGTTGTCACTACTTCAAGAAGAGAAATGCAAGAACTGTCCGTATAATAGTTTCAGGATTTGTTATTGAAAATCGTGATTGCGATTAGATCGATGGGGCACAATGCTAAAAAACAGGAATTGAACCGAGTGAGCTCTGTCACACTAATAGTATGCCGACCCTTATTCCGAAAAAGATCTTCCTCACCAAAGGGGTGGGCAGGCACAAGGAGAGGCTTGCCAGTTTTGAGCTTGCGCTGCGTGATGCCGGAATTGAAGCATTCAACCTCGTAACTGTTTCAAGTATTTTCCCGCCAAGATGCAAGGTTGTCACAAAAAAGGAGGGGTTGACTGAACTTTCTCCGGGCCAGATTTTGTTTCTGGTGCTCAGCAGAATTGCTACAAACGAGCCAAACCGATTGATCGCCGCGTCTGTCGGACTAGCTATTCCGCAGGATCGAAATACGTACGGGTATCTCTCTGAGCACGAAGATTACGGCGAAACCGAAGAGAAAGCCGGTGATTACGCTGAGGATCTGGCGGCGTCTATGCTCGCCTCGACTCTGGGGATCCCATTCAACCCGGACCAAAGCTACGACGACAAGAAGGAGAGCTGGAAGATTTCCGGAAAAATCGTAAAGACAACCCACATTACGCAATCGGCCGAGGGTGACAAGAATGGACTATGGACGACCGTGATTGCTGCTGCCGTCTTGTTGACATAAACTTCCTCTTACGTGGTTCGTAAGTTCCTGTCCGTCTCGTCAGGCTCTTTTTGCGACGCCCTCTTGGTTCACTCGCTTCTCCACTTTTACTTCGCCACTGGAAAACATCGCGATTATTGTTGTGAAGCTTAGTACCTTGGAAATAGCGTTCAGAGTAAATGAGATCGGGTTAGATGGATAGGAGAAGCCTTCAAGGGCCCAGACGGCGAAAACCAGAAACATTGCTGCCAGCGAGTAAAGCGAGTACTTTGTTATCGCTGTCCTCTTTGAAAACAGGAGCAACGCAAGCGTCGTAAATATCACCGTGAAAAGTGGGCCGAAGAAAATTATGATGCCCAGCGCCCCAATTTTCAACAGAGGAATAACGATCAAATCGAAGGGGAATTCAAAGACCATCGGCCCTGCCACGGCGCCGATGAACCCATTGCCGAGAGCAGAAAGAGTTCCTCCCTTGCGTGTAGCATATGCGAGATAAGCGAAGGTACACACTGCAGATGCGAGAGTTATCGGTAGTATTGGCCCCGTCGATGGAGCGTTGTGAGTTTTCTCAGAAATAACGCGAATGACTGCGAGAAAGAAAAGGATGGGAATTATCCAAATAATTACAATGATTACTTTTGCGATTCTGCCTGGATGGGGAAGTTGAATCGACTTTTTCATTCTTCGTGCTGCTAGCATGAGTCCGATTGCAACGAGGCTCAATAGGAGCGCGAGGAGAACTGTTCGTGGTTCAGTATACGGTGTCCAAGCGCCCCCAATTGTTGCGAGGCGAGCCGTCGATGGAATTGCCAGTGTCATACCGCGACGAAGTGATTACACGAAGGAAAAATAAGTATGGTGGTCATACTTCCATACTAGTTTGAAATATGGATGTTGGAAATCTTTACCTTTCCATGCCGTGAGAGATTGAAAGGTGATGCTCGAAGCTTCTGATCTCGTGAACGTTGAACGCCTCAATTCGGTTTTTTGCAACAAGACACATTGGGCACGGCATAGCTATGTTCTCGACGTGGGTGTTGGAGAATACCAAATCTGATCTTCCGGTACAGATCTCGGCTCCTGTCCTAAATAAATCATGTATGAAAGATGTCGCTATATTTCGAAACGAGAATACTTTACCGTTGATTACATTTCGTTTTCCACATAGATTTTCTTGACTTCTGCAGCTACTCTTTCGATCGCTTCGCGGCCATTCGGGAAAAAACTTGGGAGCTGCATAAAGCCATGAACCATTCCAGGATAGTCCAAAAGAAGCGTCTTTACGCCTGACTGCTCTAATTTCTTGGCGAACTCTAGATCCTGCTCGCGAAGGGGATCGCATTCTGCCGTGACAACTATTGCTCTCGGCAGACCTCGAAGATCACCGTAAGCGGGCGAGACGAGTGGATTTTTCATCTCCGAATCGCTTTTCACGTAATACCTACCGAACCACTCCATCGCCTCTTTCGAAGGGCCGAACTTGTCTTTCGAGTACTTTGTCATGTCGCTCGTAAGATCTGTAACTGGATAGATCAGCAGCTGTGCCGCAATCAGGGGGCCGTTCTTTTCTTTAGCCATTAGTGCAACGGCAGCAGCAAGGTTTCCGCCGGCACTGTCACCTGCGACGACAATTGTATCTTGATCTCCTTCCAGATATTTCGCATTCTCAAACGCCCACTTTGTTGCGGCGTAGCAATCGTTGAGCGGGGTGGGGAATTTGTGTTCCGGAGCGAGCCGATAATCCACTGAAATTATGATAGATTCCGAGCGGTTTGCAAGCATCGCACATATCTCGTTGTACAGCTCCAGGTTTCCGCAGACCCAGCCACCGCCATGAAAGAAAACAATCATCGGGTAGAGCTCCTTGTCGGCCTGTTCTCCCGTAATTTTTGGCCAGTAAACACGAACGGGAATATCCGACAGTCCTTCACGAATTCTGTGATTTTCTATCTTCTCGACCGGCTCGGGTTTCCCAAGAAAAAGTTCTGTCATTCGAGCGTCTTCTTTCCTGCCTTCTGCCGGTTCAAGCTCGGAAATGTCGCGGACACCCGCAGAAGTTTGCCTGTCCAGCCATTCTAGCGCTTTGGGATCTGGAGCCAATTCAGAGCTGATGCCGAAGGCCAATCTATTATTTTTATTGGGAGCGGTTGCTTCGAAAAAGATCCATTTCAATCTCGCCGTGCAGTTTTTCGCCGGCACCGAGAGTCACTGCCGTTCCATCCTTGATCTGATTTTGGAGCCCGTTGGTGTTTGTCGTTGTGGTCGGTTCTAGAGCCAGCGTTCTTGCTCGTCCAAACCAGGGGTAATCGAGGATGCCCCAGTTCAACCAGTACCAAAGATATGGAAATGCCGAGCTCCACTTGAGCTCAACCCCTAGATCCATGGTGGGATTGTACAGTCTGTATGAAGGGGATCTTAATTCAACGATCGGAAAATCTTCTTGCGCCCTCAAGTTGTGATCCGGGATTTTTGTCATATCGACCGGATTACCGTCCGCGCCGGGCGCCATCGGCCACGAGAATTCTGTATTGCGCTTTATTCTTTCATGACTCACGTCGTAGTCGTGTGAGACCGCCCTAACTGCCGGAATGTCTATCTGGAGTTCCTGCGAGACAAATGGCTCTCCATATGCTATGTGCTGGGCCCACGAGAATTCCAGCTGTTGTTCTCCGAGATTTTGAATATCTTCGGAAACAGTGAATTTCGAACCGCCTAGAATTAGAGTCTTTTCGGCTCGAAGCGGGTACCTGAGGCAGTCAAGCGAAAGCGTTGCAGTTACTCGTCCGTTTTCACTTTCAATCTTCTTGCACGACCAAGGAAGGAGCGAGCTTTCTCCGTGAAGGCCGAATTTCGTCCCACGGTTAGCGGAGGCAAATCCATAGTTGGGGAAGACGTCATTCCATCCGCCCCCGTAGTTATCCGTAAATTCATCTTCTAGGCGCGATATTCTTTCGATGTGCACGGCGGGATCCTTGTACCCGTTCGGAGAATGCCACATGACATCAACATCTAGAGATTTGTAAATTATCTCGAAGATATCTGATCCTTTATCGAGCAAGATGGAAATTCTCAAGAGATCAGACTCGAGGATCAGGACCTTCATCCCCTTGTATGTCCAGTCAAGGGATCCGGTTGCTGCTAGAACCATTTCCGATTTCCATAGTTAGAATGGAGTTAAACGCTTTCTGAAGGAGTGAGGCGACCTACATTTTCAGATCAATAAAGCTCGAATTGAAAAGATTTTGAACCAACAAATCAAACGGATCTCAGGATCAGCCATTTGGCACGCTGCGATTTCTGACCATTTTCGAAGTGATATCATTTCTTGCGCGCAATCCATGCCTCCTCAGATGGCCATCGCCTTGCCCAGTCGAGTGTCACAAAGGGATAGCGGGTTGTCGAGCCTTCGGCAGGTCTCAGTTCGATCAGGTCCTCGATTTCAAAATCGTATTTTCTTAAGAGGCGGATCCAGTCACCGTAGCCGAGGTGAAATTCAACCGAGTTATCGTCTTCAGACCACTCGAAACGGTGCATTCCAAAATAGTCTCTAACAATTCGCGTGGTAGCGACTTCTCCATCCGTTTCAGGAACGCACAGTGTTAGTATCGTTGCATTGCCGAGGAAGACGAGTCTTCCGCCAGGACGGAGTAGCCGGGATGCTTCGGGAATCCAGTGGAAAGGATCGCACCAGATAGCAGCGCCGTACTCGCTGATGACGAGGTCAAATGAGGCGTCTCTGAATGGAACTTGTTCTGCATTGCCGTAAATTAGTGGAAAATTGAGTCCGTGATTTTTCTGCAGTGATCTCGCGGTCTTTAGTTGCTCCTCAGAAATGTCAATTCCCACGACTTTGGCTCCGCGCCTTGATAGCCAGGCCGATACGTAGGCGGTTCCGCATCCAAGCTCGATTACATCTTTACCGCTAACGTCCGGGAGCAGATGGACGTCCGCTTCCGGAATGTTCCATATTCCCCAATGAGGCTCGTCCTCATCCCATGCTCGTCGCCCGGCTTCGACGTAATCCTTTGAGAACTGATTCCAAGCCGTTCGATTACGAGTAACATGATCGTATGAATGCATTCCCTCCGAACTTTTTCTCAGTGCTAGAAATTGCTTCCTAACCTAAGAGAACCAATTATGGCTGTTATCCAACCAGAGAAAGTTCTCCTTAAATAAACCGGACATATCTGAAATCATTAGGAATTCAAAATGCCAAAACAGATTATCAGATCGGATAATGCCCCTCGACCAGCTGGTCCTTATTCACAGGGAATCCTTGCAGAAAAATTTCTTTTCGTCGCCGGACAGACCGGAAGCGATCCAAAAACTGGCAAGTTGCCCGATGGCGTCCCAGCCCAGACTAAGCAGACACTGGAAAACGTAAAGGCAATTGTCGAAGCTGCCGGTGCAACGTTTGATGACGTTGTGCGTGTGGGCGTTTATCTCACGGACATTTCGCAATTCGGGGCGATGAACGAGGTTTACAAGACCTACTTCACACAGAATCAGCCTGCTCGAACTACTATCCAAGCTGCACTGGTCGGCCAGAACCTGGTCGAAATCGATTGCATCGTTCTAAAGCCGTAATCTCGCTTTCAGCCATCGGGGATAATCCATCGCCGGGCGCTTACTGACTCGTAAGCTGCATCGACGAGACAATTTACAACGTAACCGTCCTGAAAAGTTTCGGATGGCATTTTGTCGTGGAGAATGCAATGTGAAAAATGTCTGAGCTCCTCGACGAAGCCGTATGCTTCGTGTTCACCCAGACTTGGGAAAAGCCAACCGCTTGTCGAATCAGCTTTTTCTACAACAGCGCCGCCTCGAAGACCCGTGGTAAATACTCTCAGACCAGTTTCGCGGGTCATATCGACAAATATCGTTCCTTCCGTTCCAAAGATCTCAAATCGAACATCCAGCCCTCCTTTGGCTGACCAGCTTGCCTCGCTTTGTCCAAGCTCGTTGCCATCGTATCGTACAAGAACAAGACAGTTATCTTCAACGTCGATCTTGTGCGAGAGGGTTGCAGTCCACGCGCAAACATCCCGCGGCCGCTTTTGAATTATTTGGCGGGCCAGTTCTATCGTATGGCACCCCATATCCAGGAGAACGCCGCCGCCAGCAAGGTCTTTTGTTTTGAACCACATACTGTGAGGTCCGGAATGAGCCTCTCTTGATCTAACTGACGTTACCTTGCCTATCGCACCTGCCTTTATCAGATCTTTCACGTATCGGGCTTTGGGCATGAATACCTGATTTTCAGCATAGCAGTGAATCACTCCCGCTCGCTTTGCAGCATCAAGCATCTTCCCTGCTTCTTGAGCAGTACGCCCTAGTGGCTTCTCGCAGATAATTGCCTTGTGATTTTCAGCCGCCCTCGTAACCGCTTCCAGGTGAAGAAAGTTTGGTAGCCCAACGTCAATGGCATCCAGCGAAGAGTCCTTACAGATTGAATCCAGTCCGCCCTCGCCAAAGTAATATTTTGGAATTCCCCAATTCCTTGCAAAATCTGACGTTTTGGACTCGGTCTTGCCGAACACTGCGGCGACTTCGACTTCAGGTAATTCCCTTAACGCAGGTAGGTGATACGTCTCGTTGATAAAACCAGTCCCAAGTACTCCAAGCCTCAATCGCGTCACGTAGATTCACTCGCCAGTGCAAGAAAAAAGGAGAGGAAAAAAGGTGATCTGTAGATTCCGAGCCAGATTACAGTCATTCCGCATCGATAAACATTTTTTCCCGTGAGTTGATTTTCCGAATTTAGAGAAGTGCGGTTAGTTTGAGCCAGCTTGAATCTTCAGTCGAGCAAAGTCTCGCAGAGTTAGGAGTCAGCCGAGTAATCAACGGGTACGGACCCGCAACGGTTCTGGGAGGTTCGGTGCTCGATCCGAAAGTGACTCAGGCAATGGATCAGATCTCACATTATTTCGTGGACATGGACGAACTCCTGGATAAGGTAAACGCAAAGATTGCCAAAATGCTCGGCGTCGAGGCAGCTCATGTAAGTTCAGGAGCCGCCGCGGGACTCGCTCTTTGTGCTGCTGGATGCATGACCGGAATTGATCAATTCAAGATCGAGAAACTTCCAGACACAAGCGAGCTACAAAAGAACGAGATCATAATTCAAACCGGACATCGAAACACCTACGACAGGTGCCTTCGAGTTTCCGGAGCCAAACTTGTCTCGGTTGGAATTCCATATCTTACGTACCCGTGGCAGCTTCGAGGTGCAATAACTGAAAAGACCGCGGCAATTTCCTACTTTACTCTCGGCACTGCAAGACCGGGCATGATAGAGCTCGAAGAGGTCAGAACAATTGCCGAGGACTCTTCTATCCCAGTAATAGTTGACGCATGCAATGAAGTATTGCCCGATTTGAGCAATGTTTCAAAGTTCTTCAATCGCGGAGCGGATCTACTTGTGCTCAGCGGCGGAAAGACAATACAGGGTCCCAACGATACCGGAATTATCTGCGGAAGAAAAGATCTCGTTGAAGCATGCAGGGCCAACAGCTACCCGCACATGAACGGAATCGGTCGAACGATGAAGGTGAGCAAGGAGCAGGTCGTCGGGATCCTTGCGGCTCTTGAAGTCTTTTCTAAAATTGATACGCAGGAAAGACAAAGCAAGTGGATGAAGAAACTGGACGTAATTCAACGCGAATTAAGTGACGTTTCGAACGTTCAGGTAAAGCGCGTACCCGAACGACCTTCAATTGGTGGAGTGCCCATTTTAGAAATTCAGCTAGACGAAAAATCAATCGGAGCCACTTCATCCGATGTAGTGAGGGCCTTGAAGGCATATGATCCTCCGATAGTACTCGACATCGATTACTGGAAGAATTTCAGGAAAGAGACTGTTTTTGTAAATCCGAGCTGCTTGCAAGAATCGGATGAGTTCATCATCGCGAGAGCCCTAAAATCGGTACTGACGGATGGGAGTTTGCTTCGAAAACTTCTGGCGAAAAAAGAAAGGGTCAGCGCCATCGCGTATCCATAGACAATTTTTTGCAAGAGTTATCTAAGAAAAATGTTCGACGTAACTGCAATCGGAGAACCCCTGGTCCAGTTTAATCCCCTGGAAGCAGGCCCTCTGAAACACACTCCTTTGTTTGAAAAACATGCCGCGGGATCTGAGGCAAATGCGATTATCGGGATCTCGCGGCTGGGTTTCAAGACTGCTTTCATCACCAAACTGGGTCTGGATGAATTCAGCAAGTTCATTCTATCAACCATGAGGGGAGAAGGAGTTGATGTTTCAGGGATCAAACAGATTGAGGGGAAAAACTGCGGGGTTTTCTTTGTTCAGAGAGGATATCCAATCCACGGGAGAAGTGATGTGGTCTACTATAGGTCTGATTCTGCCACAAGGTATCTCACACCAAGTGATATCGATCCAAAGTTGATCAAGAATTCTCGTATGTTGCATATCAGCGGTATCACGCCGGCGCTGTCTGACTCGTGCCGAGAGGCTTCGCTTGAGGCGGTCAGGATCGCGCGTGGAAGCAACGTGAAGATCTCGTTTGACACAAATTACAGGAGAAAACTGTGGACCGAAGCCGAGGCAAGACCCGTCCTGATCGAAATGGCCCGTGACAGCGATGTACTATTGACTGATCCTGATGACGCGAGGATCCTGATGGGACGCAAGGTAGACGACGATCCAATAACGGCGCTCGACGAACTAGAGGCTCTTGGTCCCTCAACGATAGTATACAAACTCGGGGCAACACGCGGGCTAGCTGGATTATCGAACGGAGAGAAAGCGACGAGCCTTCCAATCAAAGTGCCGCTCGTCGATTCGATTGGCGCGGGTGATGCAGTCGTCGCCGGATTTCTAGCCGGATACCTAGCGGGAGATTCGCTCCAGAGGAGTCTCGACATCGCCTCGTGCTGCTCTGCCCTAACTGTTATGAGGCGCGGAGATTTTGAGAACCTGCCAGACCGTAGCGACCTTGAAAAATGGCTCACTGCTAGAGAGAAGGGGTTCGATGTAGATTTCAGGTAAATTTACTATAGACTACTTGCGATCGAGAACCCTGCTTCGATAGCGCCGCCAATTCGACCGCCGGCGATGTTAGAGTCCCCGACCAAAAATACTTCTGATACGGATTTCTTGAAAATGTCTACAAGATCGTTCACCTGCAGGCGACCCGTGTTCAAAACAACGTAATCAGCCGCCATTTCTTTTTCCTCGCCGGTTGGAATATTGTAGACAAGCGCTGAATTTTCTTTTATTCTCTTTAGCCAGCTGAAAGGAGTGACTACTATTCCGGCGGCAGCAACTCTTCTCACAACATGCACGAGTTGATTATAGAGAGAAAGCTCGGGCGAGATATGCGCGTGCGGAGTGATGAGAGTAACCTTGTCTGCCCCCTTTCTCACAAGATACTCGGAAATTCCGGGTCCTTCGATGTAAGTTGTGCTGTCTGCTACGACAATCTGCCCACTAAGGCTCTCTTTGGATTTGAATAGCTCATCGATCGTCCGAACGTTTGGAAGATCCCAGCCGGGCACCGGTGCGAAAGTGATCATTTGGATCCCATTTTCAATCGGGTTCGACCCGGTCGCGATGACTACACTGTCAGGTTTCTCTTCTTCGATTACGAACTGAACGACTCCAGGATCAGCCGGGATTTCTTTGTGCAACTCAATCCGGACTCCGCTTTTCTTCAATTGAGTCGCGTACCAGTTTACGATGGAACCGATGTCAGTACGTCCAGGCAGCAGTTTCGCCCAGTTTGTCTGACCACCAATTTCGCCGGATTTTTCATAGATTACAACAGAATGGCCCCGCTCTGAAGCTATTCTAGCTGCTTCGAGACCAGCAGGCCCAGCGCCGACAATCAAAACCTTCTTCGCTTTCGCAGCTTTTCCAATTTTCCCGATCCCTCGCGTTAGTTCTCTTCCCGCTGCAGGATTCACCGTGCAATGCATCGGCCATTCTCTGGAAACAGACCGTCCCCAGCAGTCCTGCAAGGTTCCAATGCACGGCCGAATTTCATCGAGACGTCCCTCGCGCGCCTTGTTGGGCAAATGAGGGTCGGCAATTAGGGCGCGAGTCATCCCGACAAAGTCAGCCTGATTTTTTTCCAAAATAGAATCCCCGAGCAAGGGATCGGTGATCCGTCCAGCGATTCCAATCTTAGTCTTTGAAACTGCTTTCTTTATCGGTTCGGACATGTACGTCCCGTAGCCTGTTTCAACATAGAGCGGCTGGGTTTGAAGCGCGTGTTGATTGACTGCCTCATACTGGGATGACGCTCCACTGTCGACGTTGAGAAAGTCGAGCTTGCCGTCGAGCAATTTCGCCATTCCCACTGCGTATTCCGGAGTTACACCGCCCTCATATTTTTCGTCAGCGCATAGCCTCATTCCGAGAGCTATTGAACCTCCGAGAGAGTCACGCAAAATCTGGATAAGCTCGGTGAGGAACCGCAACCGGTTCTCGAGAGATCCACCGTACTTGTCAGTTCGTCTATTGACGAGAGGTGAGTAAAAGTGCTCTAACATTGCGCCATGCGTTCCGTGCAGATCTATCCCGTCGAACCGACTCTCCTTGATGAGTTTGGCACCTCGAACGAAGTCCTCGTGAATCTCGGAAATCATGGATGGCGTGAGTTCATTCAACATTAGGCCTGACTCAAACGGCACAGCCGAGACAGGTCCGTAAAGGTGTGTCCATGCGGAGAGTTCCATGAATATTTTCGCGTCATATTCGTGCACGCTTGAAGCAAGCTTTGTGAGCCCCGGTACAATGTCAGGGTTAGTGACTAGAGGAAATCTTCGGGCAGAGTCAGTCTCCCAATTTGGAAAGACCGCGCCGTCGGACGCTCTAATGAAAAGTTGAGATACTTCGAGAAGTCCTGCTCCCCCCTTTGCCCTCTCGATGTAATAGTTGATCATGGTCTCCGTTGGAAGGCCGTCTTTGAGATACTGTTGTTCGTGCGGAGTAATCTGAATCCGGTTCTTGATTTGAACCGGACCGATTTCAAGCGAAGAGAACAATCTGTCGAACAGTGACTATCTTACCTCGTCCAGATTTACTAATTTAGATGCATTTTAGTTAGGGCAATTTACATTTCTTAGGACTGTCTAGCGATGACTCAAACCTTTCATCAAGCTATGCAGATAATCCGGCGCTAGAGGCATCGACCTGATCTTGATCTCGCCGAGGGCATCCTCGACCGCGTTGACAATGGCAGGAGTTGAAGCGCACGTTCCGTTTTCGCCGACTCCTTTTATGCCGAGCGGGTTTGAGTGAGTAGGGGTGAAAGTTGTCGACCACCGAATAGGGAACATGTCTCCTGCCTGTGGGATCTGATAGTCCAAGAAATTACCGGTCAAAAGCGTCCCCGATTGATCGTAGATTATTCCTTCGAGCAGCGCCTGTCCGGCTCCTTGAGCTACTCCGCCGTGAATCTGTCCCTCCGCTATCATAGGGTTTACAACGACCCCAATGTCATCGACCGCAACGTAGTCGAGCACCTTCACCATCCCCGTGTCTCGATCGACCTCCGCAACAGCAACGTGAGTGCCATAAGGCCAGGTCCAGTTCTTCGGGGTGAAAGCGCTGTACTCAAAGAGCGTGGCTTCCATTCCCTCCGGAAGTTTGGCTGCATCATATCCCATAGCAGCCACCTGGTCAAAAGTCAGTGACTTTTTCTGGTTCTGCTTTTGGAAGATCTTAGCGTCCTGAAAAACGAGCGATTCAGCATCAACTCCTAATTCCATTGCGGCAATTGCAGCCATCTTTGCTTTGATCTTGCGCGCAGACATCATGACCGCAGTTCCACCCAGCGCAGCTGACCTGCTTCCGCCGGTAACGGAGCCCCAGGCAAGGCGATCTGTATCTCCGTAGGTCACGGTGATTCTTTCAATGTCAATGCCAAGTTCATCAGCCGCGATCTGTGCCAGAGGAGTCTCGTGACCCTGACCGTGCGGAGAAGTTCCAGATGTAACCTTGATTCTTCCGGTCTGGGTCACATTTAGCGAAGCTGTCTGGTGGCTTCCGGGTCCCCAAGCGCTGATTTCCATGTACGCCCCCACACCGATTCCGATTAATCTCCCGTTCTGCTTTGCTCTCTCGTCGCGTTGGATCCTGCGCCACTTGTAATAGTTGAGCGTCTCAAGAGCTTTCTTCAAGTTCGCTTCGTAATCTCCGATTTCATACGTGTATCCTGTGAGTGACTTGTACTCCGAATTCGGATTGCGAAGGAAGTTCTTTAGCCGCAGCTCAGTCGGATCCAGACCCAGTTCTGACGCAACTCTGTCCACGACTCTTTCGATAAGGTAAGTTGCTTCCGGTCTTCCAGCACCGCGGTAAGCGTCGAAGGGCACCTTATTAGTGTAAACACAGTAGAGCTCAGCGAAATAGTTCTTGAAATCGTACTGGGCCGGAAGCATGTTTACTGTTACTTCTGGGTCTCCGAAGGTTTCAGGAGAGGCATACGCCCCAGAGTCGGATATGATCTTGACCTTTAACCCTATTATCGTTCCATCGTTTTTCACAGCGGCCTCAATGTACTGCTCCTGACCTCTGCCGTGAAACATCGTCGCAATATTTTCACTCCTTGTCTCGATCCACTTGACCGGCTGACCCAGATCGATGGACGCCATGCAGACTAACGCGTCCTCAGGATAGAGGTAACACTTTGCTCCAAAAGCTCCACCGACGTCCGGCGCTATGACTCGAATCTTGTTTTCGGGCATGTGCAATACTTCAGCTAAAGCGAGTCTCGTGTCGAACGGTTGCTGGTTGCTCATCCAAACCGTCAGATAATCGGTACCGGGGTCGTAACTTGCGAGAATTGCGCGGGGCTCCATTGGACTGGGAGCAACACGCTGGTTAACAATGTCTATCTTCACGATTTTGTCGGCGGACTTGAAAGCCTGGTCGATGTCGCCGGATTTTCTCACGTAATAGTTGCCCATGTTTTGATCTATCTTCTCGTGGATCTGAGGACTTTCTGGCAACATCGCTTTGGATGGTTCCACCACGCCTTCGAGCGGGGCATAATCTACCTCCACAATTTCTCCAGCATCCTGCGCGAGAGAGCGGCTCTCAGCGATTACAAAGCAGACCGCCTCACCGGCATACTTGGCCACCCCTTCCGCCAGTGGCAATCGCGGCACCGGCTTTCTGTTGTCCGAAGCATCCGGTATCGGCAAGGTTACGATCCTGCCGTGAATTTCTTCGGCAGTGTAAATGTGATGAACGCCAGCAGTTGACATTGCCTGCCTCAAGTTTATCGAATTAATTTTTGCATGGGCGTAAGGGCTTCTGACAGCAAACGCATACAAAGTGTCCGGCAGCTTGATATCGTCCACAAATTTGCTCGCTCCGATGAGAAATCTGAGATCCTCCTTTCTCTTCAGCGGCTTGCCTACGAGCTTTGTAACTTCTTGTTGCTGGGTCTGTGTAATCGTTGTTTGCATCGACATAGTTTCAGGGAGTCGCCGAGGTTCGACAGAGTAGTCCTGAGCTAATATATTTTCCAGCGGACTAGCAGAATCTCATTAAGAGAATCCTCGCGTCACGAATGTTTGTCATTTTGAACTAAGCTTTGGCGAGCCACTTTATCGCCTGCCGCCAGAATTTTACGTAATTCTGACTATTGACGAAACTTCCTCCCCAGTGAAGGTCGCAGTCGGAGGCGAAAGCCAGCGTTCTTCCCTTGCCATAGCTGCCCAAGACTAGAATCGGGTCGTCCAAGTACGTCGCCAAAACTGTCGCATCCTCTTTTGCTTTGAAACGATTGTAGCCGAGAAAGAAATGATCTTCATTTCGATCGAGATTCGAAAGCATTTGGTGTTCGCTTTCTGCAAAGGAGATCCTGAAACCTTCTGGGACTTCAACCCTGTCGTCACCGTCTTTGATTCTAACCGGCAATACCTCCTCTATTGGGGTACCGTGATACCGCGCCGTTCCTCGAAAACCTCCAAAGGACCAATACCCACCAATCATCGCAAGGCCCCCGCCATTTTGGACAAATTCCTGAATTAGTTTGTGCCTGTTCGGCACTCTCTGACCTTTCATCAATTCATCCGAAAACAGAAGCGTATCTCCGCCTACGTCACTTAGAACCACGACGTCGTATTTTGAGAGTTCATCCAAAGAATTTGGAAATTCACGGGCAATTGCAGTTCCCCAAATCCTTCTAACAGCAAAGCCATGAACTGCACTCAATGCAACAGCTAAGCGTCCCTCCGTGACAGCCCTATTGTAAAAAGTAAAATCAAAACCAACATGCATTATGGTAATTTCGTCAATATTATCACCCACGTACAATATGTTGATTTTCCGTTCATCTTTCTGTGCCATTATTCTCATTGCCAGTTTCGCCGACGTCGATTATTTAATGGATGTTTCATCTGGATGTTTCTTGCTAACGTCGATGTTACGTCCTCATCGTTAAGGTCTTGGTAAGCAGTGTCGCTGGATACAACTCCGAGTGCTAATGGAATTTTCTAGGAAATTCAAGTGGATCTTATTAAGACGGTCTTTCTTTTACAGTATGTTCATCATGTTTTGTCCAAAGTGCGGAGCAGACAACTCGCCGGAAGCGGCATTCTGTAGAAATTGTGGTAATCAACTCCAGACCCAAGGTTATAACTCACCCGGAGCCGCTACCAATCCATATCCGTCGAGAACTTTCACGACAGTAAAAAGCCCGATAGTTGCAGCTGTACTAAATCTCTTCTGGGGATTGGGTTACTGGTATCTGGGCTATAGACGTGTTTTAGGAATTCCCACGCTGTATTTCATAATCGGCGCGGTTATCGTCTATTTCCTGTTCGGATACTTTACTGTAGGAATTCTCTCCTTAATCATTGCAATCATACTTGCCATAGATGGCTATCAAAAAGGACAGGGACAAAGAGGCTTCATCAGTGCGGAAATGTAAGATCGTTTTTCCGAAGCCTTGATCTTTCGCTCGACGAAAATGGAGCAAATTCCGGGATGAAGTATATCCCGGATTCTCTCAGATTGCCGCGATCATTTCAATTTCCACATAGACATCGGCACCGAGTCCTGCTTCCACCGTAGTCCTTGAGGGAGCAGTTTCCATTTTTCCAAAGTATTCATTCCAGATCTGATTCAAGTACTGTTCGCGGTAGTTCAGGTCCGAAAGGTAAATATTCATCTTTGCTACTTTCTCAAAGGAGCTTCCGGCATCCTGCAAGACAACTTTTAGCTTTTCAAATACGTTCCTTATCTGGGTGGGTACATCTCCTGGTTTTGCCGTGACACCGCTTGTGTATACTGTATTTCCTATTACTCTGAACCTGGACATTTTTGGTGGCTGCTGGCTCATTTGAGATCATCAGACCCGGGAGTTTGGTTAAAGAAATTTCGACCCCGGCCGGCAAAGTTCTTACTGCGCTTCAGGATCTTCCCACTTGCCCGTTTGGACCGATTTCAAAATCGCGTCAGCGACCCTGTCCGCCATCAATCCGTCGTAAAAAGTGGCCCCGAATGGCTCTACTGGCTTGTCCTCGGCTACCGCGGTGAAAAAGTGGTACATTTCATGGACCATTGGGTGTTCCCAGCCTATTACATGCCCGGGCGGCCACCAGTTTTTGTAGTAAGGGTGGATCGGCTCCGTCACAGATATCGTTCTGAATCCTCTCTCTCCCGGCCCGTCGTTTCTGGAGTAATATTCCAGCTCATTAAGACGTTCGAGATTGAACGAGAGCGAACCTTCCAGGCCGTGGATCTCAATACGCTGATAGTTCTTCCTTCCGGCGGCAAATCTGGTAGCTTCGACTGAACCGATAACACCGGACTTGAATTTCAAAAGCGCGATGAAGCAGTCGTCGACATCTACCTTTCCCATCCTTCTCTCTGAAGTCCCAGGGATCGGTCTTTCATCGATGAACGTTTTTGTCATTCCAACCGTTTGATCTATGTCTCCAATAAGGAAACGCCCTAAATCAATGACATGTGAACCGATATCCCCCAGTGCACCGCTCCCCGCCAAAGATTTCTGAACTCTCCAAACAAAAGGAAATTCGGGATCCATTATCCAGTCCTGAAGGTACGCCGCCCTAAATTCTATGACCTTGCCAATCCTGCCTTCCTGGATGAACTGTCTAGCAAGCCTGATTGCGGGTATGAATCTGTAATTGTAGCCGACAATGTTTTTGACGCCTGCTCTTTCCACCGCTCGATACATTCTGTCAGCCTCTTTGGAATTCCTGCCCAACGGCTTTTCACAGATGATATCCTTGCCAAGTTCAGCGGCCTGGACACAGGGCGCTTCGTGCAGATCGTTTGGCAAACCATTATCGACTATCTCAACCTTATCGTCTTTCACCAGTTCCGCCCAGTTCGTATACCACTTCTCGTAGCCGAAATTCCTTGCGGCTTGTTTGACCGCTGATTCAGACCTACCTGCAATCGCGCGGAGCTTGGGGACGGGCGCATCGGGAAATATGAAAGGAAACTGGATGAAGGCGTTGGTGTGGGCCTTTCCCATAAACGAGTAACCGAGCATTCCCACGCCGAACTCTTTTCGTGGAGCCTTCGGATCTTCTTTCAAATTACGATTCCCTGAGACAATATCTTCTGATTTGATCAAGGTTTGCTTTGTAATTTGTAGAGATTGACGTTGAGCTTTTCAGCTTTGATTACAGCCAATCCTCCCTCTTGGAATGTTTTTTATCACAAATCGAATCCCAAAATAGTCGGCAATTGAAACTCGGAGTCTTCAATCCAATTTTTTACGACAGATCTTTCGATGATTGTCTCAAATCCTGCAACAATCTCGGGCTGGATGCAATCGAAATAGCTTGCGCAAACTATACAGGAACCACCCACTGTGATGCGGGAAAACTTCTCGCAAATCCAGACGACCTAGAATCGTTTAAGAAAAAAATCCAGGACAGTGGCCTTTTGATCAGCGCATTAAGCTGTCATGGGAATCCTCTACACCCTTCCGAAGAAATTTCGAAGGCTCACAGTCAAGGACAAAGAAATGCGATAATGCTCGCGGAAAAACTCGGAGTAGACCGCGTTGTTTGTTTCTCCGGATGTCCCGGAGATTCTGATTCCTCAAAATATCCGAACTGGGTTACTGGCGCGTGGCCGGATGATTATCCGAAAATATTGGAGTGGCAGTGGAAAGAAAAGGTGATCCCATTCTGGCAGAAAGAGGCAGAGTTCGCAGAAAAGAATGGAGTGGATAAGATCTGCATTGAGATGCATCCCGGTTTTGTGGTATACAATCCCGAGACAATGATAAAGCTCAGGGAAAATGCGGGCAAAATAATCGGAACAAACTTTGATCCCAGCCACATGTTCTGGCAGGGCATCGATCCCTGCGTCGCCATTCGAGAACTCTCGGACTGCATGTTTCATTTTCATGCGAAGGACACTCATCTCGATTCCCAGAATATTTTGAAGAATGGGGTCGTCGATGCAAAAAGATATTCTCTGCTGAATCAAAGATCATGGTATTTCCGAAGCGTCGGTTACGGTCATGACGCCATAGTTTGGAAGGACATGATGAGCGCTCTCCGTCTTATCGATTATGACTATGTCGTCAGCATCGAGCACGAAGATGCGCTGTTGTCTCGCGAGGAAGGCTTGAGAAAGGCGGTTGATTTCATGAAAGGGGTTTTGATAACTGAAAAGCCCTCCGAAACCTGGTGGACCTGATTTCATACTCATTGTTAAAATACTGAGCAGGAAGACGGCAGATACAAGCCTTGTCACACTACAGAAAGAACAAACTGAGAACTCTACTTGATGAATCAAAACCGACGGTTGCTACGCACGTTCATAGCACGTGGCCGGGCTTGATGGAAGTACTCGGATCAACCGGGCTCGTCGATTACGTTGAACTCTCGGCGCAGTATGCTCCCTATGATCTCTTCTCCTTAGATAATTTCGCTATGGCGGGAGACCTCTACGACATGCCTGCGATGATAAAGATCGACCCGGAACCAAGATACTTCATGGCTCAGAGAGCAATCGGATCGGGATTCCAATCAGTGCTATTTGCAGATCTTAGAACAGTCAAAGAAGTAGAAGATGCGGTCTCATCGGTTAGAGCGGAGCCGAAAGGAAAGAACGGCTCTGCGATGAATCGTGCGGCGAAATACTTCTACGGCGGGAGTGAAGAGTTCGTAAAATACTGCGACGATGTTGTCGTTGCAATTATGATTGAGAAGAAGTCACTTTACGAGCATCTTGAAGATGTATTGAACCTGGATATCGACATGATCCAGTTCGGGCCGTCTGACTTTTCTATGAGCCTGGGAGTTCCGGGACAGACTACGCATCCGAAAGTCGTTGAGGCATCCGAGGCGACGACCAAACTGTCGCTAAAGTATGACAAGCATCCGAGAATAGAACTTCCGGGATTTGCAAATGCCGAAAGATATGTGAAGATGGGCGTGAAGGACTTTTGCATTGGATGGGACGTGATGGTTATGCGCGATTACGTCATGCAAAATGTTGCTCCGCTTCGAAAAGAGCTAGGCGTCTAAGATTTCTTTTCTCAGAGGATTACGTCGATTGTCTCCAGAAAAATGAGAATGCCGAAAACCTAGTTGCGAGAGTGCCCGGTTGGGAGATTCAAAGAAAGCAGATATCGTAATCCTCATTTTTTATTCTGGTTTTTTGAAAAACTCCGTTTTCGGAAACTTTGATCGTCTGAATCATGCGATTACAAACCGGTCAGCTTTCTTACCGTGTTGACTAATGTTCCAATCTTTTCCAGTTCGATCTCAACTTCATCTCCGGTCTGCAAAGTAAAATCGTCCGGTGGAACTATTGAAGTTCCGGTCATCAGAAGAGTGAAAGTATTTAGGAGGTTGTCCTGCTTCAGGAAACCAAGTAATTCAGGAACCGATCTTTTCATTTGCGAAGTATTTGTTGAACCTTCGAAGACCTTCTTCTCATCCCGGCTTATCCGCATCTTGATTTCAAGATTGTGAGGATCTCCAATTTCATCCGATGTAACAATCACGGGTCCGATCGATGAAGACCAACGGTATACCTTTGCCTGTGGTAGGTAGAGCGGATTTTCTCCCTCGATGTCCCGCGAGGAAACGTCATTTCCCGCTGTGTATCCCACGATGTTCAGTTCGCCATCGCAAACGACTGTTAGCTCCGGTTCTGGCACTGACCATTTGCTGTCGCTCCTCACCGCCACTTCCTCGCTGGGACCCCTGCAGCGCGCTCCCGAGTCCTTTAGAAAAAGTTCCGGTCTAATCGCGTCGTAGACGTAATCATAAAGTCCCTTGGTCTTTGTCTCGCTTTCTCTTGCCTGTCGGCTCCGGAGGTATGTGACTCCAGCTGCCCAGATCTCAGTGGGCTTTACCGGAATTTTCAGAAGGTCATAACTGAACGGTATTTTCTTTGCCTTCTTTATCGCATCCGAAGAAATGTCAACCATTTTGGAAACGTTGCCGTCAGCCTTGTCGTACAGACTGTTTAGATCTTTGAAGGTAGTACTGTCTACTACTGTCAAATCGTAAAGCGATCCGTTTTCCAGAATTCCGAGTGAGATTCCGCTAGGAGTTTGAAATCTGCAGAACTTCATAATCTAGATAACTGGCGTCGTCCTCATCAATTAAAAAAGGAATGTTCTGAAGTAGAGAAGAATGGCAACGAGCAAATCAGTATCAAGGCATTTGAGTTCTGATCGCCTTCAGTTTTTCTTTAGATTTCCGCCAAACTGCAGAAATTTCCTTGTCGAAAATAGTCTCTTTTTCTTTATCGCTCACTTGCCATGTTCCGAAACTATCAACAAGCTTACCTCGGCCTTCTAGTTAATCGCATAATGACTTCGCTAAAGCTCTCTTCCTTTCTCTTTTTCTTTCGAGAGAGCATCATAAGCTTCGTTACTTATTGAGATATTTCTACTTCCCATCTCACCCACATAGTTGCAAATACACAGAAAAGCATTCATTACTTCTTGACCCTACGAGCTCACGCCAACAGACCGGAAAGATGTATACAATCGTTTTTGTAATAGCCTTAAAACCGACCCCCCTAGTACAACCCCACGCGCGTGCGTGATATCGTGATTTAATGGATCCATTGAACTTTCATTGATTTGTTATTCCATTTTCGGCGCGATCGCAAGGGGACGCACTTTTCTGTACAGCAGAGCTTGAAACGAGCTCTGTTTCCAAAGGATTATCTGCTTTAAATTGAAAATGTACTCTCAGTTCTCCGGAGGTTGAAGGAACGAAGAAGATCGTACGCCATTCCGGGCCTCTTTTTGATACAGCTCTCAAGTCGATTTCTTTTCCAATATTCTTCAGATACGCAGATATTTCGTCCAAAGCTATTCGAGAATTCATTGTCTGACAGTAGAATCGCAATCATTGGAGCCGGTTCAACCGGAGCAAGCACAGCATACCACCTCTCGAAAGCCGGGGTTCAAGTAGTTCTGATTGAAAGAGATGAAATCGGCCGTGGCATGACAAGCCGCTCCACTGCTGTCGTGCGGACCCACTATAGCAATGAAATCGTGGCCCGAATGGCACTCTATTCTTTGAAAATTCTCCGGGATTTTTCATCGATAGGAAATTCGGGCTTTACCGATTGTGGTATGCTCATTCTTGGTTCTCCGCCGTTCAAGAGTGCAATTGAAGCGAATGTCCGAATGTTGAAGAGCGTCGGCGTGAACGAAGTTGAATTAACGAAGTCCGATGCGCAGAAAATGTTCCAGGACGCTGATCTGGATGACTGCAGCAATGATGGCTACATAGCATTCGAACCAGAGAGCGGCTACGCGGATCCAGTTGCGACGGCTGGCTCATACGCGGAAAAAGCCCGCGAGCTCGGGGCTGAAATCATTCTGAGAAACAGCGTGCAGAAGCTGGAAAGGAAAAACGGCAAGTTAAGCTCGCTCGTCTTGCATGATGGTTCCAGAATCAACTGCGACAGAGCGATTCTCTGTACCAACGTGTGGACTAACAATCTCTTGGGAAGAAGCGAAGTTGACGAAGAAGATTTTCTCCCGGTCAGAGCTGTCCCGCATCCTGTTGTCGTTTACAGACGTCCTTCAAACTATCAGGGCAAGCGTGTGATTGTAAGCGATTATTACAACAAGGCATACTACAAGCCGGAGGGACAATCGCTGCTATTCGGGGGAAGCATCGACGCCTCAATCGACAATCAAACAGCTGACCCGGACAATCCACCTTCGGACGTGCCGTTTGAGTACATCTCAAGCTACTCAGAGCGGATTTCGGAGCGAATACCGGCGATGAAAAATGCAGAGTTCCACTCGGCATACATTGGCATGTATGACATCACGCCGGATGAGCACCCTATAATCGATGAACTTTCGTCGAGTCTAGGCATTGAAGGTCTCTACTGCTGCGTCGGACTCTCCGGCCACGGCTTCAAACTGTGTCCTGCCTTTGGAGTCATTAACACGGAAATGATCCTCGGTAAAGAACAGCAGACTTTTGATAGGTCGCACTTTGCCCTCGATCGATTCAAGACTGGAAGACTGCTCAGTACAAAGTATGAGGGACTGGGTAGCGTTGCCTAGTAGGATGTCAATCATAACTAAGAATCAGTAAACTTCTGGAAAGTCAATCGCCAATTCCGAAAAATTGGAAATCGTTTGGCCTGCTATTCGTAGAATAACAAGCCGGTAATAAAATTATTAACTGCACATGCGCTGAAATAGGATTATGCTCTCCGGGAGAAAGTCGAAGTTGAAACTTGCGCTAAGTCGTGGCGCGATGGTGGGAATTGTCGTGGTTGTTATAATAGTGATCGCAGTTGGAGCTTATGCAGCTCTGGCTGGTAGCACGTCTACAGTAACCTCGTCTACGACGAGTAGTTCGTCCCAGACGACGCCCACAACGAGTGCTTCGTCACCAACGACTACGGCGAGCTCTCAGTCTTCATCGTCTTCTTCCTCTTCCGCAGTAGGTTCGACTTCCAGCAGCAGCCAGTCTTCGTCATCCTCAAGCCAGAGTACGTCCTCTTCCTCGATTTCATCTTCGTCGTCCGCTTCTAATTCTACCGGCTCGCCATTCCACCAGCAGCTCGTTATTGATGATTGGACCTGGTTTGTGTCGGGAACTGACGCAAACGAGCTCTACATCAACTCAGAGCTCCCGTGGCCGAATTCTCTCGCTTACACAGTTTACCAGTCTCTGGTTACCGTTAACGAGACCGCACAATTCAGCAACGGAAACATCCAGTATCTTCCGGGTCTAGCAACTGGCTGGAACGTTTCGTCCGATGGCACGACTTACACCTTCAATCTGAGACAGAACGTAAAGTTCTCCACCGGAAACCCGTTCAACGCATACCAAGCATGGATGGAGCTCTATGGTCTCTACTATCTCACTGCAAACAGCTCGACATGGATGGAATCTTACCCGCTGTTTAACATGAACTCTTCAAACTTTGGTCCAGCAACGATGGCAATGATCAACCAATCAGGTTTGATCAATCCATCGCAGCAAGCGCTCAATGTGATGATGAATAGCTCATGGCCAATCTACGTGACTGGACCTTATACTCTGGTATTCCATCTGGCAAACCCGTTCATTTTCTTCCCGGGTGTTCTCGTTGTCTATGACGGACTAATGTTCGACACCCAGTGGTTAATGGATCACGGAGGTTTTGGAACGCCGACCTCGTACAACTCGTACTTCAACCAGCACCCGATTCCGGGAACTGGTCCGTATGTAGTAACCCAGATTTCTGAGAACAATTTCGTCAGCTTTACTCAAAGCCCCACATACTGGGGGGACAGCCTGACACCTACTCAGCTCGCTCTCCAGCCGCTGTGGGATCCGGGACACGCAAAGAACGTCATCGTGTATAACAAGCCCGACGATATTGCGAGATACACCGATCTGTCAACAGGTGCTGCTCAAATATCGACGATAGAAACTCAGGACTTTAACCTGATTACGACGAATCCGCAGTATAGCTACTTTGTAAACCCCGCATGGAATGGCGAGGTCGCATTGATGGGTCTTAACGTCAATCTATATCCAACGAACATTACTGACGTAAGACTAGCCATAGTTCATGCAATCAACTATACGAATCTGTACAGCGCGGGCTATGGTCAGAACATGACGCCGTACGTGGGACCGGAGTACCCCGCTTGGAGCCAATACTACGATCTCGGAAAGTTCAAGCCATATGATTACAACCTCACTTTGGCTATGCAGTACCTCAAGGAGGCAAATATCACAAGCATGCCTACTTTCACGTTCAGGACAGTCTCTGGCTGCGCGGTTTGTGCCTCTGCCGCTCAGATCATACAGGCAGATCTCGCCCAGATTGGAATTACCGTGAACATCGTGGTTCTTTCGTCGGGTCAGTACTATTCTGGAACATATGGAACTTTCAAGACAAACGTCGCGAACGCCCAAGCTATTGGACAGATCTCCTTCGTAAACGGTGGATTCGGCTGGGGTCCAGCAACTCTTACGCCTGCAGACTATTGGGTCACTTTCGTCAGCAACACTTCAGTCTGGGGTAACTGGGCAGGCTACTCAAACCCGATAGTGCAAAAGTGTGTCAACGCTTTCACTTCAACCGCCAATGCTAGTTTGATACAGGGCCTATGCACTGCAGCTCAAGCGCAGCTTCAAAAAGATGCGCCGTATGCCTGGATTGGAACTTTTGGTCTCTGGGGCGTCGCGGGCGGTTCACTCGCCTGGAAGTCTAGCGTGGTCAAGAGCTTCTTTGTCGACCCGGTATGGACTGGTCAGACAACAGATCCGTTCTTCAACACGGTAATCTTCGCATCGTAAAACGAGAATTCGCGGGCGCCTAGTTGTGCTCGCTTTCCCCTCCCTTTTAGAAAAGAGGGCTCTGTTCTTTTTTCTAACTTCTTTGTAAAAGAGATCTGATGTAGGAGCTGAGTCCGGAAATTCCGGCTCGTACATTTAGGCAGCAGGTACTTTCGTCAAGTATTGCCCAAATAATTCGACGTCAAGGTTAGTTAGATTCGTCGCAGGAGCCGAATTGTCGATCGTCGCATCTGGCTGATTCAGACCGAATCCGGTGATGACAAGCGCGACCTTCTCGTCCTTTCCCACCACCCTATCAGAAAGAAGTTTTTTCAGCGCAGCAAGAGTCGTAACAGATGACGGCTCTGCATAAATTGCCTCAACTCCGGAGAGCTCTTTGGTTGCAGAAATAATTTCTTCATCTGTAACTGTTACTGCAAGCCCATTTGTCTCTTTGAGTGAAACAAGCGCAATATCGCCGTCCGGTGCCCAATCGTCGAGAATGCTGTGAGCAATCGTCTTCGGGTTTTTGACTTTGGGAATATTTCTAGGATCCAGCTTTCTGTTGAAGGCGTCAGCAACCGGCGCGCAACCAGAAGCCTGAACTCCGACAAGACGCGGATACTTTTCGATCAGACCGAGCGTTTTGAGCTCCTTGAGCCCCTTGAAATAAGACGAAATATTGCCGCCCCCGCCGACAGGCAGTATAATCCAATCCGGTAGGCTGTTCTCGCCCTGCTCGTACATTTCAAAAACAGAGGTTTTTGCTCCCTCTTTGACGTACGGGTTATACCTGGATGCAGCCGAGCAATTCTGCAGATTATATCGGTCGCAAACTTTGCTCGTGAATTCAAGCACGTCTCCTGTACTTGCACTAGTCAAAAACACGTTTGCCCGGTAGGCGAGCAGCTTTGCGAGCTTCGCCCGAGATATCCCTTGAAAAGCAAAGATGTAGGATTCGATCCCGCCCTTCGCTGCGTATGCGGCGACGGATGATCCGGCATTTCCGGCGGTTGCGGCAACGACTCGCCCATACCCGTCCTCGATTGCTTTTGAAATTGCAACCGCTGATTTTCTATCCTTGAAGCTGCAGGTCGGATTGCGGGATTCGTCCTTTACGAAAAGATTGCTCATACCGAGCTCCGAGCCAATTTTCTGAATTCTGTGATAGGGCGAAGAGCCTTCCCCGAGAGATACGCAGTTCGCGGGGGACCTCAACGGTAGTAAAGGAGAATACTTCCAGATACCTTCTGCTCCTTTAATCGTAGGAAGCTTGCCTTGGTATCGCTGGCTGATTTTTCTATAGTCGTAGACGACTTCAAGAGATCCTTCGCAAGCAGGGCATCTAACCTTACCTTCCTGCGCAGTTTTCCCGCACCATACGCAGGTCAGAGAAGTTTCAGTGGATTCAATATTCAAAAACCAGTCACGACTCCGAATATTCTGAAAAGCGGAAGATAAAGCAAACTATCTTTGTCTAATTCCCTTTCTCTAAAGAAAGGATCGGAGAACGAAGTAAGGTTTTTCGATCTATTTCTTTACGGTCTTGTCCTCAAGGAGTCCTGACCTTGAAAGTTGCTTGTAAGCCAGAAAAACAATGAACGCAATTATTAGGAAATTGATTATCTTCGAGATTAGATCTCCGTAAGCGAAGGTGGAGACAGTTTTGCCGTTAATCGAAGTTACATTAGCGTTTAGACTCTGAAGATTACCTGACGGCAAAAATATTCCAATGAAAGGATTGATAATATCATTGACCAACGCGGTAACCATTCCCGAGGCGGCGACTCCGATTATGAAAGCGATTGCAAGTCCGATCACCCCAAATGTCTGGAGAAAATCAATGAATTGCTGCATCAAGGACTTGTTCGTTGGTTTTTCGACTGGTTTTGCTTCTGTCATATCGTGTATTGATTGTGGCACAGGATAGCCGTGTACTTAAACAAATTGCGGGTCTTCTCAATTTCAAATGCGATCTCAATTTCCCGCTTTGCTGGAGTCGAAAGTTTTTCTTGAAGCCTTGGATTTCACATCCACTAAGAATTTGTCCGTTCGCATTTATCTACGCCCTAACCAGGCCGGCTGGAAATGCATTTAGCAAGGATTAATCGATCGTTTGATTCTATATCTTGTCTTCGAGCGGAGCGGGAAGCGCGAGTCCGGCACTAATCACTCTCGCGATAATAATCTTGGTCGTGATTTCGCGAGTTTTCAGAAACCTGCGCGGGGTAAGAGTGAGCGAGGGAAGAACTATTTTTTACATCATTTTTTACTTCGCTTTCGGAACACTATTCATAGTACTTTCGTTTTTCGAAGGAGTATCTTACTACTATTCAATTCCCGACGTTGGCGCAGCAATTGTCGCTGCCCTTTGGGCGCATCATTTCTCGGATAAAAGAATCAAGTTCTGGAGACCCCAGGATGGCTCCGTTTGGTATAAGGGCGGCATTGTAATCTACCTGATCTACGTCGTGGCCTTGGTCGCGAGAATTGCGGTTGATATTCTCGTTATCGGCCCCTCAGCTTTCCAGTTCACGACTGCTGCAACCGTGCTATCTCAGTCCGCATTGATAGGCCAAATAGTGACCGATTTGCTGTTGGCATTCGGAATCGGTCTTTTGATAGGAAGAAACGCGCGTGTCTACCAGAGGTACAAGCTGATTATTGCGGGGAGGGAATCAGTTCCACAAACTCCACTGTAGCCATTTTTCATGATGATTCGGAAGAACAATCCCATCGTGTTAGAATTTCTGAGTTGTTAGGAAGAATTTGCCCCAAAAGTTCGACCTTTCTTCCACAGAACTTATTCTATTTAGATAAGATTTGAAAGTGAATCGCGCAACGCGATTCTGCTCTGACCTGATTTTGAAGTCAATCAGCCGGAAAGAAAAACTAACGTCAGAGTTTGATTGGCGAAAGCAGGGCGAGATTGTTATCCTCTTTGTCTCAGGATTCTATTTCCTATGTCTCATTGCTCTTGACTATGATCAGAATTGTACACCTTGGGATTGTGCTGCGGTCCATTCGTCTCTGATTTTTTTCCACAATTTTGATTTCAGTGTAGTGTTTCCGATCATCAACCTGTTCCCAATTCCTCTGACATTGAGACTATTCGTACCGACATTGGTACTTTTTGCCACTATGTTAGTCGCATTTTTTGAATTGAGACTAAGCCGCAGAAGAATTTACGGCGCTCTCGAGGATGCAATCGAACTAGCTCTTACCATAGTTGTCTTGTTCGAGATAGGTATCTACTATATAGACCCAGATTGGTGGCAAGTTCACTTTAGTAACCTGAGCTCGTACCCTTTCAGTTCAATTACGAATGAAGATATTGCCATATCTGCCGCGGCTATTTTGATACCAATTCTTTGCACTCACTTAATCTTTGAATTTCATCGAAAGAATCTTGGCCGTAAACTGCAGTCTCTTCTGCCAAGTTCCGTTGTCTAGATCTAAAGCTGCGATTATGTAGTAAGTAAAGTTAGAGCTTGAAATTGCCTACTCGAATTTGGGAATAAGCCGATTGGTGACCAGAAAATCGATCATTTTTTCAGCGGAATTCGGATCCTCGAACTTGCCTGAACTCTCCAAGAGATCTTTAAAGACACTCTTTGTAGGTTGGCCTTCCTGCTTTAGTTTCTCGAATAGTTGCATTGCAAAGAGTGACTTTTCCCGGAACTCAACCCGCTTGTGAGGTCCATTTTTCGGCTTGTAAATTACTACTCGAAAAGTCCTGCCAGGCAAGGTTGTGTTGAAACCGTCCACGTAAAAATCCAGTCCCAATGTATCGCAAAATCTAACAAGCTCTTTGAAGTCCTCCATCCACATGGCCTTTGGCTGGGAGACCATCATCAGATCGTCACTGAGTTGTTGCTCTTTCGTTTCTCTAGCGAAAAATAAGTTGTCCACTTCAAACCCCAGCGATTCCGGTCCCAGGTCTACCAAAGGAAAACCCTTGACCCGCTCCTGAGTTTCAATATGCTGTTCGAGCCAATGCGGTCGGGAATTTACTCGTTCGATCTTATCGAGCTTCTTTGCCCACAATGCGAGAAGGGTTCCGAGTTTGTGGTAGGATTGCAGCATCAACTCCTCGCGAGATACGCCTTCCGCGTGCGCTACTGTCTCGTCTGCAAAATCGTATATTTCATGGGCAATTCGATAGACCTCACCCCTTGAAATTTCCTTTTCTTTCTCCACTTTCGCGAGATTGATTACGGTATGATGCTGGTGAGAATGGCTCAAAGCGTCTTCCCGTTGATGAGTTGAATCTATTATCTATTTTCCCAAATCGCGTTACCTAGCAGGTATTTCAATAGGCCTTGGAGCGGGTTTAGTTTTCGGTCTAAAAGCGTAATCTAGCAGTACGTTTGCGAAAAGGAAAAGGGAGCAGACTCCTAGCAGTGCAGAGAGTGCACCGGTATCGGTTGTTTGTACGCCGAGGAATTTGAATAGAAAGAATCCTTGTGAGGTGTATGGGTGCGGATACACGGCAATTAACAGTCCGACAATTCCGTCTAGTATTCCCAAAAAAAGTTGGGAACCAAGATAGCCCAGTTCGTAGACTACGTACGCAAGATATGAGAGTACGATTCCAACAGATCCGAATACCGCAACCGACGGACTGATTAGATAGATCGTAGAACCAGCAGCAAAGCAGCTCACTCCCACGATAAGTGGAAGCAAGTCTTTTCCATTCAGAGTAGAAAATCCGTGCCCCCGTAGCCAGATGGCTGAAAGAGAAATTATACCGAGACTTATCAAAACGAGGAAATCGGTGATGTCAATCAGAAAATTCTCGTTCCCGAGAGCCAAGATCAGAATGGCTGCTAGGGTAAATACGTACGAAAGTTTGGAGAACGAACGCGGGATGAAGCCGTCATAAGCGAGCGCCTCAAGGTGCCGGGAGGCCGCTAGAAAGGCAGGGACGAAAGTTGTAATCGTTGCGATCAGGAAGACAATAGCAGTAATTAATTCCTGCCAAGGCCCGAGTGCGAGTTTTGTTACGTAAAGTGCCGGAATTGAAGATTCGTTCAGTGCGACGAGGCTTGGGTGGAGACTAAAGACAGCAACCCCGTATAGAATGTTAATGATTGCAGCAATTACGACGCTCCCGACCATCGCCAGCCCGAGATACTTGAATTTGCTCACTCGGAAGCCTTTCTTGATCCAAGAAATGACTGGAATGCTGGATTCTTCAAGGGCGTCATGCTCCAATGCTTGAATTTCCTGAAAACCAAAGAAAAGTAGGTAAAGATAACCCGTGTTGACTATCAGAGCAAGGGGCCAGTTTCCACCCGCAGATCCCGTCTGTGTGATCCCGGTAAGATTCCAAGAGCCAGCGTTCCCTAAAAGAACGCTCTGATAGAATAGAATTACAACCATCACTGCGGTTAGAGCGATCTGCAAATAACCGATCATCTTTAGGAAACGGACCTCGAATAGCGCGTTCAGAACCGTCCAAGCCAGGAAAACCCCCGTGATGAGATATACTATAAGGGTAGAAGCGAATCCTGTAATCCCGAGATTTGCAAGGATACCTGGCATTAACTCGAAATCGAAAACTATGAAGACAATTTTGGAGTATGCCGCAAGTGCCGTATTTGCAACCCACATAGACAGTCGAGATACAAAATACCTTACACTCCTTCCTCCGGTTGCGGCCTTTGTGAAAGAAGGTCCTCCAACCGCATCCAATCCGAGAGTCGCAGACAGTGAATACATGTCAGCGTAGACCTTTGCCATGAGAACTGAGAGGACTGTTGCAATCACGAGAGATCCTAGGGAAACAAACTCATACTGGACAATGTTCAGCGGGATCAGAATGAAAAGTGGAGAGCCGAGTGTTGCACCCAGTCCCACTGCCAGCATAGCGCTGAATCCGTATGTAGGATGTCCAATGGATGGCTTTCTGGGTCTCTGGAACTTAACGCGAAGCGAGTTAGGAAGAGAGGCGACCAGAGCCACGCTTGAAAGTATAATCGCGACCACGGCCGTAATTAGAACAATGTCAACGAATCCGAAACCATTCTGACTGAGAAATAGATACTCGTTTAGGATGTAATCCACGGCTATGAAGGCCGCAACAGCGCCAACTGCCACAGCTACGTACTTGAAAAAAAGAACTGCGTTTCGAATCGAATCAACTGTGGCTCGCATGTTAACCAGTATCCGTAATGACTATCGATTCCCTAGCTGTTTCTACTGATCGATCACGGCCGGCTTTGGCTCAATCGCTTTTAGGGTCTCCGCAGCGATTCTCAGATTGTAAAATGCACCAATCAATAGTACAACTGCAATGATAAATTCCGCTGCCGGGATTATAGGGTTCGAGAGCGACTGTACAGAAATTCCATTAATAATCTGGTCAAAATATACCTCAAGTTGTTGTTGTGAGCCCAGCCCAACAATGGAGGGGGCAAGCAACGCAAGACCTACGACTGCAAGAATGGAAGCAAGCACCATTTCCGAGAGTGCGGTAAACAATCTGGATTTGCCGCCAGCAGTCTTTTTCGACGGGTCGCTGATAATCGATACAAAGGCTGAGATTTGCTCGTCGTGGGATGAAACTATCCTCTCTCTCACAATTTCTGGAAGCGATCCTTCAGTGCCTGAAAGTAGCATGAGAGCTTTGATGTCCAGCAGGAGGCGGCTCAGCACCTCGTCCGTTGAACTAGTTCTGCTTGCCATTCCTTTCCTAAGGTGAAGCGAGCAGAAATATCTCTTTCGTATTCGTGATACCGTGCGAAAGCCTTCGCACGATGTCATCACGAGACATTATTGCGATCGAAAATACGAAGGAAATCTAGAGCTCGAAGTTGAGAGCCTTCAACTTGCTAATGAGTAGCTCCGCAGATTCTTGGGGAGTTCCTAGTTCCGTCTCAATTGTAATATCTGGCGATTCTGGAGCTTCATACGGATCCGATATTCCAGTCATGTTCTTGATCTCTCCCTTCCTCGCCTTTGCATAGAGACCTTTGGGATCTCTTTGCTCGCAGGCGGCAAGAGACGCTTTGACATACACCTCAACGAAATGATCGTGACCGATAATTTCGCGCGCACTCTCCCTCGAGACCCTGTAAGGCGAAATTAGAGCAGCGATTGAGATAACGCCATTCCTGGATAGCACTTTGGCCAGATATGAAACGCGTCGGTTATGCTCTTCGCGATCTTCTCTCGATAAACCCAGATCTCTGGACAATCCCTTTCGGACTTCGTCGCCGTCGAGAACTTCGACGTTGCGGCCGTACTCATCCTCTAACTTTTGCTTCAGAATTCCGGAAATTGTGGATTTCCCTGACCCCGAAAGGCCGGTCATCCAGATCGTGAAGCCACGCGGCTTTTGAGTCTTCTTGGAATGCTCGCTTACGATAACGTTAGTGGTCATGCTTCTGATAGCACCTCTGGAAGTATTTTTCCGTCCATCGTTCCGTCCGTCTGACCGTCTCCCAACATCTTAAGGATCGTCGGTGCCATGTCTTCTACCTTCGCACCCCTCAAAGTCTTCGAGTTCATGTTCTTTTTTGGATTGTACATAAGGAAGATACCCATCATTGAATGCACAGAGTCGTCCGGTCCCGTGTCATTCTCGAAAAGGTAGAGCGAATCATGCCCCACCGTTCCGGCAGATCGCCAGTTTAGGTCATCAAAGTAAACCATCAGATCCGGCTTGTCTCCAATTGCAGTTCCATAAAGCTTGTCCGGTTCGAAAACGGCGTTCTTCATCTGCCTGCCGTTGTTGTCCTTTATCGACATGATCTTCGCCGTGAGTTCGCGTTTTTCTTTCTCGAGATCGCTCCGGTCGATCACTCCCGTTGGTTCGCGGCCCTTTACGTTGAAAAATATCCTTGCGTAGTAACCGCCCCATCCCCAGGCTTTAGTTTTGGTCCAATCAATTTCGGACTTGTCGATGTCAGTCATCTTCGTCGGCTTTGTTTTGAAGTTGATGTACCCCTGCTGCTCAAGCCACTGGTTGACGCAGAACGCGCCGATCATGCCTTTCGATCCGTGGTCTGAAACTATGAAGGTCACTGTATCATCGCCGAAGAGTTCAACCAGACGCCCGATTCTTTCGTCGACCATTTTGTAGTACTCCTCGTCAAGGTGTTCGTACTGATTTCCCTTCACGTACTTTGGATGTTTGGGATCGAAATACTTCCAGAACGCGTGATGCAACCGATCAAAGCCGATCTCATGCATAATGAAAAATTCCCAGGGCTTTGTTTTCGCAAGGTGTTCAGCGACATCGAACCGCTTCTGCGTCATTTCAAAGAGCTCCTTTCTTATCGCCTCTCGATCCTCGGTGCGAAATGTCACGTCAAAGATATACTTCCCACCGGCCGCGGCGAGTATTTCCTCCTTTAATTCGGGAGGATTCGTGAACTGCTTATCCTGACCCGGTGTTATGAAGCATGAAACGATATCCACATCGTCGATTTGTTTTGGCGGATAACCGGGTGGCACTCCCAGCACGACGGACATTTTGCCCTGCTTTGAAAGAATTTGCCAAACTGTTTCTTCTTTCACGGTTGTAGAGTTGACGATGTAACCGTCAGTGTACGCGTAACCCCTACGATGTCTAAAGCCGTAGATGCCAAGCTTTCCGGGATTCTTGCCGGTCATCATTACCATCCAGGCTGGAACGGTGATCGGGGGGTGACAAGTTTCGAGATTTCCGTGCATCCCTTTATCGTACATGCGTTTTATGTTCGGAAGCTTGTCCAACAGCTTTTCGAACATCATTTCCGGAGGGACAGAATCAAGGCCGATTATTGCGACTCGCTTGCTCATTTTTTGCATCAGTGTCCTTTGATTTAGGAGCTTATTCTACGAACGGCATTTTGGATCTCAGGATTACCTGAGAGACTTCGGGGCGCATGAATTCCTTCGGTGGAGTCTCGCCCGAGAGGAACATCTTTCGGAGCTTTGTTCCGCTGAACGAGAGCCGATCAGCTTCTGTGTGGGGACAAATCTTTTCATTTGCGATTCCCGCACATTTGTTGCAGTAAAAGAACTCTCTAAAAAACACCGCTTGAATTCCGAGGTCCGGAAATTCCTTGAAAATTTCGTGCGCAGCATAAGGTCCATAATAATTGCCAACGCCAGCATGGTCTCTGCCGATCGCGATGTGAGTGCAACCGAAATTCTTTCTCATAATAGCGTGCATGATCGCCTCTTTAGGACCGGCGTACTGCATCTCGTAATGAAGGACGCTTAGCACGACAGAATTCTTTGGATAATAGTTCTTCACCAGCGTCTGATACGTTTCCAGAATCACTTCGTCAGTAAAGTCACCGGCTTTCTTTTTTCCGAGCACCGGATTTATGAAAATTCCATCCGCGAATGCAAGTCCCGTTTTTTGGACATACTCGTGTCCAATGTGAGGCGCATTTCTTGTTTGGAATGCGATGACATCCTTCCAACCTTTTTCCTTAAACAGAACTCTTGTCTCTTTCGGGTTTAGTGTAAAATTCTCAAATGGACCCTTGTCAAATTTTATGACGGATTTTAGTTTGCCACCCACAGCACGATCTGAAGAAGCAATCGTTTTTGCAACGCCGGGATGAGCCTCATCCTCCGTTCCAAAAACCTTTTTCGAGTATTCTTTCTTAGAGATCGAAAATAGCTCTTCGAATGAGAGCAGTCCAACTGCATTCCCTGAATCATCCACCAGAGTAATCTCATCACCGCCGCCGGCATTGAAAGTTTCAGGTACGTGAAGTAACACGGGTATAGTCCACGGAGTGTCGTCGGAAAGCCTCATGTTATCAATGACGTTCTCATAATCGGCCTTGCCCATGAAACCAGTAAGTGGACTGAGCACTCCCGTCGAGATATTGAACATTTGAACAATGGTCTCGCGAGAAACATTAACCGTAGAGTTCTCCGAGAGTAACTCTTTTGATTTTTCGGGCGAGCTATCAAAGGTGCTGACAGAAACGAGTCTTCCGCCGTGTGGAGTTAGCGACATTCAAAAAACGACCTCTATTTACTCACAAATAACCCAGAGCCTTTAGCCTGGCTTTGATCTCTTCGACGTCTGTACTTGTAAATGGTTCAGGAATGTCTTTAGTTTCATGCATCGCTACGACCTCCCTCAATACATAAGTCACATAATCGGACACAGATTTGAACCCACTTTTCTTGATAATCATTTTTTCAATTCGTTCGGATAATGTTACTGGAATTGAAACGGTAGTGTACTTGGATTGAGTTGCAGCTTGTGGCATTCTGACTTTACAAGATCTATTCTATCATTATATATAATTAATGCATTTCCCGCTATCGAACTTCGATGTATATCTTTTTCTCGAAATTTGCAACTCCAGTCCAAAGAAGAACCTCATCGGTCCAAAAAAGTAATTGTCTAGAAAAATAGGTTCGATCAGCGCTTCCGGAATTGTAAGATCTCTTTAGGCGATCTTATCTACGGCATGCCATAACATATATCGATATTCGAACTACCTTTTTACTTTGGTTTGCAAATTAAAAACAGGGAGAATCCAAAACCTGGGATACCCGCAATCACGTGCCTGAATAAGACTTGCATGTAAATTTGCCAAAACTAGCACTTTTCTGCGGACAATTGGCATAAATAGCTCGAAATTTGACATTTCATTTTGTAAGAGTGCATCAGGTTCGAATTGAGAAACAATTGCAGTTTTCCGCTTTTTCACTTTCACAGCCTACTACACTAAACGAATTTTGGAGATATGGTGACCTAAATCTTGAGTGAGCTATACAGGCGAAGACTATCGACGAGAATCACGATGGTCATCGATCGCCTCTATGGGTTGGTAAAAGAAGAATTCGATCAGATCTCGGATCGCGTCGATATCGTTGAAATTGGTTGGGGCCTTCCTCTTGTGTGGAAAGAAGAAGCCCTTACCTCCCGGATAAAATACTACAGAAAAAATGGGATAAGAGTCTCCACGTCCGGTACTCTTCTGGAATACGCAGTTTTCCATAATACGCTGGAGTCGACGTTGAAGAAGGTGCACAAGCTTGGATTTGATCTTGTCGAGATTTCGGATGGGATTATAGATCTTTCAGGCGAGGATAAGGCGAGAATAGCGAGAGAGGTAAAAACGCAGGGCTTCGAATTTCTCATTGCTGTAGGAAAAAAAGATCCTGCGTCCCAATTGTCGCCGGGAGAAACGGTATCACAGCTTGAAGCTGCCCTCGCCCTTGGTCCACTGAAGGTCGTACTTGAAGGAAGAGAAAGAGGCAGGGGAGTCGGAATTTTTGACGACTCCGGTTCTATAAAGTGGAACGATCTTAGAACCATCACAAACAGAGTAGATCAGAAGGAAATTATCTTCGAGGCACCAAACGAAACCCAACAGGCTTCACTAATTCTCGAACTTGGTTCGGAGGTAAATCTGGGAAATGTCGCCTTCGCTTCCATCGCCTCTTTAGAGTCAGAGCGACAGGGACTTCGGTTTGATACTTTTGGAATTGACAGACCGCAGAGGAATGTCGCAGGCGGGCCGTCGGTCAAATTTGTGTTATTCGCCATACGGAACTACCAGCCAGTCAATCAACAGCAGCTAGTCACGATGACGCGCTTGCCACTACGAACAGTTCAAAAAGCACTGGAGCAGTTGCTCAAAAACAAGATCATAACCGAGCATCCCGACTTTGAAGACAGACGCAGCCGGATTTATAGAACGACCGGAGCTTCATCTCCAATATCACGAAAATGAAAAGTTTCTGGCCGAACGAGTCTACTCTAAAGTTGAACTACGCTCGGAACAATAAGCTGTCGGCCAGAACTGATCCGCTAGTCAATGATTCTTTTTAGCTGAGTTTCATGAAGTTGCCAATCGCAAGTCAAGCATAGGAATCGTTTGTGCTCGGAACAATAGGCGATTTCTTCATCGTGTCCGCACTCTTCACAAAAATTGTAAGTCACCAAAACAGTCGAATCAACCGAACGTAGACCCTACTATATACGCTTGAAGCTCGATTGCTAAATTTGAAATGAGGCGAACGCCTAACTGTTTTGGGGCGATCACTCTAGATTGAGGGAAATCTATCGGCCAATCAACGCACTGTCAATGGCATTGACGGGGACTACTAACATGCTTCTTCAAGTGATCGTCCCTTTGATCTATCAGGTCCTTAAAGCTGGGTTCATTTGCATCAAGGGAACCTTATAGTTCATTCGTATGCAGGAAACTTGCGCCTTTATTCCCGAAGGCTCGGAATTTCTGATGATACTGGACGAATTTGAAAGATCAGAGAGAATAGTACATTCACGAATTGGCTTCCGGTCGTCAGGAATATTGACTCGATAGCCGAGATATCGAAAAATTTCGTCTTGCAGGTAATTTAGAGATCCAGTAAACATGTAAGAAACACGATAAAAAGGGAAGATAGCCCAATAATCTGGGCTATTTTAGTCGAAATAAAGAGGATTTAACTTGGAAACCCTTGAAGGTATCCCTAATCTAGCGCTTGTTCTTCGCCGCGAAGCCGTCTGCTGGCATTGTTTCGAGCAGTACTTCCTTCGCAGTCCAAAAACAGCCGATTCGTTTTCAGAGAGCTTTTCACCGCAAAAGTCGCAGAATCTGTCCTTGCTTTCGTCTTTCTTTCGTTTGGATTTGGCGTCTGTCATTTTCATCAATTTCGTCCTCACTTGATCTAGAATCTATTGATCTGTCAGTACAAACGCCCGGATCTTATCCGCTATATACTTGACGGCTTCCTCTCGTAAAAGTGATCTTTGAGTCCTTTTCTATGGCTTTTTTGGCGTTGCAATATAGACTTGGTCTCTTCAGACCATATCAAAACTCGTCAAAATGACGAAAAGTGAAAGGATTTAGTGAATTCGCAACTATAAATCTCGAGTTCACATTTATTCGATTGGAAAGAGATCTTCTACTCCTCTTGAAACAGAAGCGACGATCTCGAATATTTGACAAACTCTCGAACGCGTTTTGTGTCAAGTGAAGTCCCGATAATTACGCCAGATCAGGACTTGAAAATCGTACCTCTAAAATAACACTTTAGGGCAGGTGTGACCGTGCAGCGTGGATTATCGAAGTCGGTGAAAAAGGTGATTGTGAAAAATCACCTTCAGGGCTTGGACCATGATGAAAATTCAAAGAGTGCAAGCCAATCGGTGTCAGGGCCTAAACTGACATCCGAGGAAATTGATTCTGCTATTGGGGAATTTGAATCGGAAGTCGCAAAGAAGGGTTTGGAAGCCGCGTCGAAAGACTATGGCGTTTCGAGTATAGCGAAGGATCTACATGAAATAGCCCAGTTCAAGCGCGAGAACGGAGTCGAGTTTGCATCTATTCTCGAGGGAGGCAGAATTGCAGCCACGCTGAAGAAATTCGGAGCCGGTATGCCCGAATTTGAACAATTTCTGGATTCGGTTTATGCAAGGTCCCTTGAAAAGGGATATACCCCGAATGAGATAATCTCACAGAGTTCCAAACTTCAAGCGCTTGAGAAAAAATACGGGCTAAACTTTGAGGGCCTTAGAACCGGCTCCGAAGAGCTGGGTAAATCGATCTCGGCCAAGAAAAAGGAAAAAACCGACCTCGAGAACGAAATTGTCCAAATTTCCAAGAAAAAATCGGAATTGCTTGTGCGCTACTCACTTGACGAACAAAAAATTCAGGATTATGCAAGCGTAAAGCAACAGCTGGCATCTTTTGGTTTTGAAGTAGCTAATCTGCAAAACGTGAGGAACTTGCTCATTGCCTTGAAAAATGAAAAGTTCGAACCGAAGGAAATCATGGAAAAGCTAAATTCGATCGGGGATCTGCAAGCGCAAAAGACAAAGACTCAGCTTGAAGTTAAAAGCGCAAAGGAAGAACTCGACGCAAAGAAAAATTATCTCATCGAAATAAGAAAGCTAGAAGAGTCCAAACTCAGTTTCGATCAAATTGAAAGAGTAAGGAGTCTGGTTGCACGGATATCCTCGGATCACAAAATCGACCCCTCCCAAGCTTACATTCGATTTGAGCAGGACATCTTGCAAAACTATAATGCGTCCCTCGGATTGAAGCCCGAAGTTTCCAAGCTAAATGATAACAAGAAGAGATTGGAATCAGAAATCGCACTAAAGAGAAAAGAATTGGAATCTCTAGAGTCTGCAGGTAGCGAGAAAATCAATAAGCTGGATGAAAGGTATTCCAAACAAAAAGAGGAAATCGAAGCTTACAGCGAGCTTCGCGCTACGGGGATCGACGGCAAGAGAATCATTTCCTGGAACCAGATAGTGAAATCTGCAAATCTCGATTATGGGATCATTGAAGGAGAATTACGCAACCAGGGGAACCTCAAAAATCTCGAAGACAAGAGCAGCGCGAAGATCAAAGAGCTCGTGGCTGAGGAGATTAAACTTAACCAATCTATCTCGAAGTTAAATCAGGAAAAGCAAAACATCGAAACTTCGATACAGACCATCAAGGATAGCGCTCTAAATGGCATCGAAGACTTGCGTCTGAAAGTACTAGAGTCATTGGCGAGCTTGAGGCAGAAGGCGGAGACCGGATTACAAGAGACTTCAAAGGAAAGTCAAAAATCTCTTGAAGAGATGAAGAGTTCGGCAGAGCAGCAAATAAGACAGCTTTCCGAGACCACCCTGTCCGACGTGAAGTCAACAATGGGTGGGTTACAAACGTCAACATTGGACTTTTCCAAAGAGCTCAAGGACTCGCTTGCGCAGGCAAGTACCGAAATCAAGAATGTTGGATTGGCGCTAGAAGCCGGCGAGAAGATTGGAAAGTATCGAAACATACTTCCCCTGTTGCAGCTGATTGACGGGAGTGGAACCCAGGATGAGTCCGAGGCCCTGATCGCGATGTGGAACCTCTCTAGCAGATTCAACGCTTGGCTTGAAAACCAGTACCCTGGCGAGAAAAAAGATATCTCCGGGCCACTTACCAGACTTCTGGAATCCATAAACAACGAAATTCAGCGAGTGGGCGGAGCATAGGCTGAGGGCGGAAGGATTCCTTGCCCGATCAAGCCGATAAATTCCACCAGATTCTTCAGTTAGTCGAAACAGCAGATTCGAGTCTTGGAGAAGATCTCTGGTTAATTGCCGAACGCATTATGCTTTACAGGCTGACAAGGGCTGGAGAGCTAAAGCGAGCAGAGCTCGCCGGTATGGTTCACCTCCTACGACGAATTGTTTCGGAAACCCGAGGAGAGCAAACTGTTTCCTCGGAGCTCCTGGAGCTCGACAACTCGGCTGCGGATGGTTTCCAAGGCAGGGCCGAATCAAATCTTTCGCTGGTTTTTACTACAATCATTGACACGGCCGAGGGCATGAATCCGGACCAGCTTTACCGGTTGATATCTGCGCTGAGAAAGATGGAGTTGCCGAAGCAGCCTGTTATTGATATTGAGCCGCTGGAGAAAGCTGAAGAGTACTTGAGCGAAAGTTTCCAACACGACAACGGCGAATGGGGAATCTAGGAAGATTTCGGAATCAGAATTCGAATTTCATCCAAAGCTTTTCAGAGACCCAATCGTTTTTGTATTAGCCTTAAAACCGACCCCCCTAGCGCAACCCCACGCGCGTGCGTGAAAATGAAATTTTATGGATCCCCTAGAACCCCAGTCTAAGTGCAATTCGAATACATCGTGATGGATTTATAGTTGCCTTAAAACCGAGGCCCCCTATGATCAATCCAACCGGGAGAGTGCGAAAATAGTATCTTTTCTGTGGATCAATTCAAGCGTCTCATTTGCTTTATTATTCCATTTTCGGCGCGATCGCGCAGTGGCGCACTTTTCTGTACAGCAGAGATTGAAACGAGCTCTGTTTATCATGATTATTGCATCGGAGCAACTGCAATTTGGTCGGTTCAAAGATACAACATTCCCGCAATAGCTTTTAGCGGCCTGAGTGTTCAATTAATTGAACACTGGGTGTTTCGCTTTAACTCTCCTGTTCAAAGTGTATAGTTCTAATACGATCCTAGCTTTCCTTTCCTCAAATGAGCTCCAGCCGCAGCCTTGTACTCTCCGCGGTCTCAGCCGCGATTATCGCAATCGTCCTTGTATCTGGAGTCGTTGCTATCGGCGTTCTGAGTACCACTCGTTCAACGAGTGTAGTTACTAGTTCTCAGCTTTCAGGTACTACTCAAAGCAATAGTCCGCCTCAAACAAGCGTATCTCAGACTACTTCTGCCAGCCAGAATTCAGTCTCAACCCCGGAAACTCAATCTTCGTCAAGTTCTTCAGGTGCGCTTGCCGTTCTAATGACCGATCCGCCAACTGTCCCAGCCGGCGTGACAGCAGTATTCATTACATATTCAAACCTGGGAATCCATGTAAGCGGAGCTGGCAACAACACCGGTTGGCACGTGTTGAATCTTCAAGGCCAGATCGACTTGATGAGCATCATAAATTCCACGCAAACCGTCGCGAGGGCCAACATTACATCCGGTAGTTTTAACGCGCTCGCATTCAATGTTACTTCGGCACTCGTCACTTTTCAAGGCAACAATTACACAGCAGACCTGGTATATCAGAATCATTTGCTGTTTGTACCCATTGTTGGCGGAATAAACGTAACCGGAGGCCAAACCTCGGCTGCAGTTATCGACATTTCGCCCACTGTATTGCTTCTCGGAAACCAGACTAATCCTGCTTTCGCATTCCTGCCTGCAGCAACAGCTTACACAGTTCCTGCCCAGTCCGTACAGACGTTGCACTTGAGTGTGGGAGACAAGGACGACCTAAAGAACGCAACTTGGTGGATGACTTTTCAGAAAGAGTCAAAATTTGAGATAACCCATGTATCGCTGAGCTCAAGCGGATTTACATTCAACGTAACCAATACAGGCAAAGAACCGGTAGCCTTGAAACTTGTCGACGTGACATCGCGGACCTCTATTTCTGGTGGCAACGTTCCGTTATCAAATTTCCCAACATTGCTTAGCATATCCGAAGTTTTCGTCCTGGAGCGGAATTCAACCGTCATCCCGATCACCCAGGTTGGAAATGGCATAGTTGAGGCACAGCTAGACTCCGCCGGCTTTCTGGTCCCAGTCGGACACTCCCAAGTATTCAGCTTCTCGGGCAATGTCACGCTTGGTGCGGCTGTCGCTTCAGTATACAAACATGCCCAGGAACAGCGTATAGTAGCTGGACAAACGTACATACTGACTATCACAGGAAATGGACTCACTGCACAGGCATTCGTGGTAGCCGGTTCTTAATCCGGTCTCCGCCTTTTTGCCCTTGCTTCGCGCGGAATTGAAACTTCCAAATTCGCTATCTTTGAAGCTGCTCACGAGATTTACTCCTCGCATTTTCTATTGTCCGCCAGCGTTGGCGCAAATTATGTAGAGAAAATCCGTTTATAGCCGAAGTAGGCTTTTGCTTGGTGGAGAAAAAGTCCCAGTGCAAGACGAAGATTCCTATGACGTTAGCGTAACCATGCTTGTCTCTAAGAATGGAAGAGACGTCGAGAAAAAGAATGTTGATTTCGGGAAGTTAAAGGAAGCCCAGGTGAAAGGATTGGCTGATCTTTTCTCCATGATGTCGGCAAACATTGAGTACATCAAAAGCTTGACTCCCCACTTTGAAAAGCTTGACAAGAGCAAGCCCACATATCTGCAATGAAATCAAATCTGGATAATTCTAATCTTCAGAATAATTTTCTGCTCTTGCCTTTTTCCATCACGTACGCGTGATCTGCCATAGCGGAATCTTCCGTTAGCTGGGAAGTAAAGATAGCTTCAACCCTGGATTCCGAGCATAGACGACGAAATCGGGTGATAAACTCTGCACGATTGTCGATGTTAGAAAATGTCTCATCCACCAATATCAGTCTAGGTCTTGCAAGTAATGCAGTTGCAAGTGAAACCCTTTCCCGCATGCCCAAGCTCAACTTTTGGAGTTTGCCGGAGTATGTGATCCCGAGATCACTTTTGACCTTTCCCACTTGACCCAAGTTTTTTTCTCGTCCGTTAAGATTCATTCCCCAGGTCAGATGCTTTTCAACATCCATGTGCTGGATATATGATTGGGGCGTGACGAGAATGACCTCTTTCTTGTCCATTGACAAATTCGAGATATCGTTTGAGGCGAGTTTAACGAACCCTTCATCGGCTTTGAGCACTCCGGCAATAATGTTAAGCAGGGTACTTTTTCCTGTTCCGTTTTGACCAGTCAGGCAGATGAATCCTTCATCTTGGATTTCGGCTTCCAAGACAAAGTCCCCGAGCTTCTTTCTTGCTCGAACATGGATCATCAGGAATACCTCAAATCATCATACAAAACTAATATCGGTTGCGATTATTGTCTAGGAGGAAAGGATTCTGTGTCCGCATAATTTCTAGCACGTGAAAAAGCAACGTATTGACGTTGCTCCATGTTTTTAAGATCCGGCACAATCGGTTCTTAAATTCGACATGAGCCCAGGTAAATACGTCCGTGGTCGATCCGAAACGACTTTTGGCGAACGGCCAAAAAAGGTAGCCATTTCGACTATCGCAGTTGTGGTCGTGATTGTTGTCATAATCATCGTCGCTGCGGGAGCAGCTTTCTATTTTGCATCCAGCAGCACATCAACAACCACCTCGTCTTCAACTTCGTCCTCGTCATCTGTATCATCTGCAACTTCCTCCTCGAGCTCCTCTTCAGGCTCTCGTTCGGCTTTGATTCTGTATTCTGCAGATGCCTATGTCAACGAGTCGACTAGACTCGCAAACGCATTTTCAAATACCAGTGGAATTGCCTTCGCACCACCAAAGTCCGCAGGCTCCTCGGCTTTGGGGCAACAGATAGCGGAAGGAAATCCAGTTAGCGTGTTTATTTCGGTTTCCAAAACCGCCGTTCAGAATACTACATTGAAGAATGAATCCTCCGGTTGGGCGGTCGCTTTCGCGACAGACCAGATGGGATTGGCGTATACAAATTCCTCCGGGCAAAGTCAGACTGTTACAGCGGTGGTCAACTCGTTCAAGTCAGCAGTTACGAGCAATACCACGGGCGCTTGGTACGATTTCTATTCAAACCTGACCTCGGGTCAAGTCAAGGTCGGGATTTCAAATCCCAACGCAGATCCCGCCGGATACAGAGCGTGGATAGTTCTCGAGGCAGCCGGCAAGAACTATGCGAATAACTCAAGTTATTTTGTAAACCGCATTAGATCAAACGGTGGTAATGTTACCGGGGCAAGTGCGGCTGACCTCGTCGCGCCGCTGCAATCCGGAAATATTCAGTTTCTATTCATTTACAAATCGGACATTTCTTCTCTGAAACTAAATCTGCTTCAACTTCCGAGTGCTGTTAATCTAGGCTCACCCTCGTATAACACGTACTATTCCCAATTTACTTACAATACAACCACAGGACTTCAGAAAGGTTCAGCTATCGTACTTTGGATAACAGTGCCAAAGGATAGTACAAATTACAACGAATCAGTACAGTTTGTGGTCTTCGTTCTGCAAAATTACAAGACGATCCTTAGCGGGTTTGGACTCGTTTACATAAGTCCGCCTAAACTTTACAATGATACTAGTTCAGACGTACCAACTGAGCTTGGACAATTGCTGGGTCAGGGCTCGCTGGCTTACGCAGGCCCTCTTTGAAATGAATTGGTTTAGGATCTTAGCGTATCTGTCTCTTGCTGTAATTCTCGTACCTATGGCCGTCCTTCTCTACGAAGGTCTCGGGCCTCTCAGAAATCCCGAAGGATACAGCTCAAGTGTCTTTAGTTCAATTGGGCTCACTTTGTTTTCATCTGCTCTCGCTGCTCTTGTCTGCGTGGTAGTCTTTACCCCTCTTGGATTTTATTTTGCCAGAAACGAGTCGAATTTCGGTGAAACTCTTGCCGATATACCCGCGAGTATTCCGCATCCAATCGTTGGGGTGGCGCTCTTGGTTCTTTTCAGTCCGCTGACTCCTTTTGGAAAATTCATGCAATCGATTGGAGTCGATGTGTTTGATACTCTCCTGGGACTGGTCCTCGCGCTCACCCTAATTTCGGCCCCAATTTATGTAAAGTCGATCCAACCTTTTTTTCAATCAATGAGCAAGGAGCCGGAGTATTTTGCTCAAGGGCTAGGAGCAACTAGGTTTCGAACCTTCATTTCAGTTGTGCTTCCAAACTCAACCCGGGGTATTCTTAGTGCCTCTTTGATTTCAATGAGCCGAGCTATGAGCGAGTTTGGATCGATTGCGATAATCGCCTACTACGTGTTGTCGCCGAAAGCATTTTTCGGCATTAGTCCCGCATCGGTTTTGATTTACAATCTTTACACTCAAACAGGTTTGCAGGCTGCAGCCACAGCGTCCGCGGTCATGATTTTGGTGTCCATCGCCATTATGATTGGCCTGAGATTCGCTAGCCAGAGAAGACGGGCCCTCATTTGAAACAGACATCTTGGTATCACAAACTAGTCCTAACTTTAGCACTCGCAACAAACTCTAAATTTGAAATTCTATCATTGCACTATAGAACCAAGCTTGGCGACTGTTCGTAAGGAACGAGGAACGATTGAGGTTAGTTCCCTGGATCTTTTCCCTGAAATGGTTCTCGGTCGACACGGCTTTCTGTCGGAAAAACAATCGCGGGTCATTTTTCTAAGATCTTGTGGATTCACACAACTTGAGATCGCTGGAGATCTGAAAATGTCAAGGGCAAGCGTCTCAATGATCGAAGGACGTGCCAGAAGACAGGTTCTACGGGCAAGGCAGACAGTACAATTTTTTGAACTCGTTCAAAAGCAACACGAAGTCAAAGTGAATCCTGGCACACGGCTTCAGCAGGTACCGATGATCGTTTTGCTGGAAGCAGACAAATTTGGAATACATCTTCGATCCAACATGGTAGAAATATTACGGATAATCAAAAAGTCAAAGACAGCCTGCATAGGTTCCGAAGGAAGGTTGTGTGAGAGCTTACTATTTCGATTCAACGAAAGAGGAAAGCTTACTCTTGTCTAGATGAGGAAAGTTTTTCACGTGGTAGGATTAAACGTGCAGGCCGCCTAAACTTTCTTGATAACTGTACATATCAGTGGCCATTTGAAAGATTACACCGGAAAGAAGAGGGACCTCGAAATATCAGATGACGTTACCAATGTAGCTTCGCTTGTCAACAAACTAGATCAAATGTTTCCTGGGATCAAAGATCGGATTTTCGACGATCAAAATAATACGAGACAATTCGTAAATATTTTCGTCAATGGCACAAACATAAGGGATAGCGAGAAAGAATACACAAACCTTAAGGATGGATATTCGGTGCACATCCTCCCGTCGGTCGCAGGTGGTTGTTATGCCTAGAAATTCTGATGTCTCTTTGATTCTGGTGGGTACGAGAAAGGGAGCTTTCATTTACACTTCAAAAGACGGACGAAGAACTTGGAAAGTCTCTGGCCCTCATTTTCGTGGTAAGGAAATCTACCATCTAGCCTATGATAAAAGAAACAAGATTTTGCTTGCGTCTGTGAGCGAACCCCAGTGGGGACCTAGCATCTCGAGAAGTTTCGATCTCGGGAAAACTTGGAAGTTATCGAATCCTCCAAAATTTCCAAAAAATGATCGGGAGGAGTCCGTGAAGAGAGTGTGGCACATTAAACCCAGCGTGGAAAGTGAGCCGGATGTTCTTTATTGCGGAGTAGAACCCGCAACTCTCTTTCGAAGCAACGATAAAGGAGAGAATTGGGAAATTAACACTTCAATGTTTGAGGACAAAACTCGACCAAAATGGCAGGCAGGGGGAGGGGGTTTGTGTCTGCATACTATCTTGATTCGAGACGATGATCCGAATGACCTGCACGTTGCAATCTCTTCAGTGGGGACACTAAACTCGAAGGACGGTGGAGAAAACTGGAAGTTTCAAAACAAAAACGTGCGTGCGGATTCTACTCCCGACAATTACCCGGAATACGGTCAGTGCGTGCACAAACTTGCGAGAAATAGTCAACGACCGGGTGTGATTTTTCAGCAAAATCACTGGGGTGTCTATAGGAGCGATGACGACGGGGAAAACTGGAAGGACATCAGGAATAATCTTCCCTCAAAATTCGGATTTCCAATTGCCGTCGATGCGAACGATCCCAAAAGAGCATATGTTGTCCCGCTTGAAGGAGACTTTTCCCGCGTGTCGCCCGATGGGAATTTTTTTGTCTGGGCTACCGATAACTCCGGTAAGGAGTGGTTTCCTCTACACAGGGGACTGCCAAAGCCCGCGTACTTTACAATCCTTCGCGATGCAATGACTGCCGATCAGGAAGACCCGTGTGGATTGTATGTCGGCACTACCACTGGTCACCTTTATGCTAGCCGAAATTCTGGAGGCTCGTGGTCTCGATTGAGTGACACTCTACCCCCAATCCTTTCGGTGTCTGTCTCATCAACTTGATTTAGTTAAGTAGAGATGGTATGTTTGTATAAGCAGGCCCGGTTAATTCTGTACATTTTCATTCTGGCCATTGTCGCTATCTCCATCATCGGCTTCGTAACTGCATACTTAGCCTAGGATTGCGCGATGAGAGTCTGGTTCATTGTCTCGCCGTCACTGAATCGAATAAAACAATTGTAGGTTGAAGTGTAGCGCAGAGGAGTATTGATGTAGCCTTCCAGCTGGTAATCACCTCCCGCGAGGATTACTGGCGAGCTTTCCGAAACAGTTAGGCACGAATTTGACACGATCACCATTGCAGTTGCATTCGTAGCTCCGGAACCGCTTATCACAACGTTCACGATGCTGACGTTATTCGTGGAGGGATTTTGTATGTAGACTTCGAGCTCTGCAGCACCAGCGCAGGTTGCATTGAGCGATCTTGTAGAAGGCGAGCCGCCAAATAGTGCCAGTTCCTCGTAGCTCAATTGCGAGGATTGGACCGTGCCGGGCATGATACTTGTCCAAACCAGCGCGAAAACTACCAGTCCGACGAACCCGCCCACTATTGTACCTGTTAGAAGGTTGCTCGAGATCGCGAAGTGTTTGCTTTTCTCGAATCGCATTGAGATTATGCTATTTTTTTGGATTTTTACACGTTCCGCAGACGTCTTACCACTTAAATTTCCATTTTATCGAGAGTTTGAATGTCAAAATGTCCAAGGGTTCTAGGAGAAAAGATACCCGTGGGGAGAAGAAGAGGAAAGAGGTACGAAAGACGCGGCAGACAGGATTCATCATACTTGCAGGAGTAATCGTGGCGGTTATTGCAATCTCCGCGATTGTCTTTATCCATGGCAGCAGTTTAAGCTCGACATCAACAACTAGTGCATTTGGTTTTTCCAATCCGTCCAACAAGCCTGTCATAATCTACGTCAATCAAGGAAATGCTGTCGTAAACAGGGGTAATTTTTCAACGCTTCTTGCTTTCGCAAAATCACATCACTTCAATACTATTTTCTTTCAGATCTATCGTAGCGGTCAGTTACTTTTCAACGAGGGCGATCTGCAATATTTTGTAGAGGCAGCGCATCTAGACAATCTAAGCGTATTTTATTCACTGTACTTTACCAATCCATCTGAGCAGATTCCTAACTCGGTATACAATCTTGGGGAGAACGGCATCAGTCTTGACATGTCAACTCTGCCCGCTGCAGCCCAAAGCAATCTGCTGGCGACGCTGAAACTCGACTTGAAAAATGGGACGACTGCCGTTACTTCGACCAACCTTACAACTACACTAAAGCCAGATCTTCTAATTCTGGAAACCTACGACTTTCAAGCGGACCAGTCGTACATTCACTCCGGAGTGATAGGATCTGTAGAACCTTTGACAATAGCCTCGTCGCAAGAGTATCAACGGGAGCTTCAGTTCTCCATTTCTAACGGTTCGGGCGTAATGGTTTTTGATTATTATGGCCTATCAAAAGCAGGTTATTAGGACTGAAAGTGGGAATTCGTTATTATAGTCGTAGACCATAGTCTCCTGAACACGAGGGAACGCAATCTCCGATTTGAGCGACTCAGGTAACGTCCAACAAACTAACGGAGGTCAAAAAGACGTTACTGTAGAGGGGACTAGGATGTCTTTCTTGGAGCACCTAAGTGAGCTTTCTAGCCGCCTTAAGAAAGCACTTTTGGCCTTCATCGTAGCATTCGTTGTCGTTTCATCAGTTCCCAACCCCTTACATCCGTTTGGAGGGCCTGGATCGCTTTTTGGATATAACTTTCTTGTGATTTCACTCGTTCGCTATGCCGAAGCATACTATAAGGGATTCAATTTCTATGCCGGAGGTGTCACTGCGCCAATTACCGTATTCATTAATGTATCACTCGCTCTGGCGATCATCGCTTCACTTCCCTTCATCTTCTATGAAATCTATGGGTTCATCGCCCCCGGTCTTTACATTCGCGAAAGAAAGGCGGTTCGAAAATATGTACTTCCTTTTGTAGGATTATTTTCGATCGGGGCTATCTTCGGGCTCGTTATTATTTTTCCGACGATAATGAGAATTTTATTAAGTTTCTACACGGCGTTCGGAATACAAAACCTCGTTGAACTTACCGATTTCATAAATCTGCTTCTCTTAATACCAGTGCTCGCCGGGCTCGCTTTTACGTTTCCAGTATTTCTAGTCCCCCTTGTTGAATTCAAGATATTGAGCGCAAAACAACTTTCACACGCAAGAAAATGGGTTTATGTTGTCATCGCCCTCGGCGTGAGCATTGCAAACCCAGACCCAACCGATCTCTCCAGTCTTCCTATTCTAATTCCGGTTTTCATCCTATATGAGATAACAATCCTTGTCGCAAAGAGAGTAGAAAGAAATCGCCTAAAAGCTGTTATTGCAGAGAAAGTTCCGGGCTAGAATTTTTTCGAATACTTTTTCCTTGTTTCACTTTTTCCTGAACTAATTCTCTTTTTGGAGATGGTTACGAATATCTACTCCATTAGAAAATTTTTGGGTTGGAGTCGGCGGATGGGCATACCTGCCGGTACAGCAGAGAAACAAACTTTCATTTTGTGCAAAACTCTTTGATTTTGTTGAGGTAAATTCTACTTTTTACAAACTGCCTAAACTAAGCCTGGCAAGAAAGTGGCGATCTAAGGTTCCTGAGAATTTTCAATTTAGCGTTCGTGCAAATCAGAAGTTAACTCATGACAGTCATCTTGAACCTACCGAACAAAACTTTGCTGAGTATGATCGAAATTATTCAATTTGTAGAGCTCTTCGTGCTTTTGTACTTCATTTTCAATTTCCACCGTCTTTCAAAGTGACAAACGACGTCATTGAAAGCTGGCGCGGATTCTTCGGTTCCCTGAAAAAAGAAGGAGGGCTTAATTTTGCAATGGAAGTTAGAAACAAAGAATCTAGCGGTGCAGCTCACCTTCAATCATTTCTACGGGATTATGACATTATACCCACGGGCGATTCTTTCCATAAAGAGATTCAGGTTTCGAACAACTCAAGAATTCTATATTCAAGGGTTTTCGGACTGGGAGATCATACCAAGTGGAGTTTTTCCACTTCGGAGTTAAGAGAACTGAAAGAAAAGATCGAAAAAACGCCTGCAACGAGGAGGTATGTTACGTTCCACAACATAACAATGTATGAGGATGGCGCGAGATTGAAGCACATGCTAAAACAGGAAGGCCACGAGCTCCTCGCACATGTTACTGGAGTGGAATCTCTAAAAGAGGCCCTTGAAGCAGAAGCTATTCAATTTCCTGCTTCTGCGCGAGAACTATCATCAAAACTGGCTTGGAGGACAGTCATAATGCCTGATGGCCGGCGGATTCACCTAAACCAGATTATCGATTGCCTTTCAGAAACCAATCGTCTTGATTCGATTGAGCAGATCCTGAAAGCTTGTTCGCCGGTTTTTGCTAGCAATTAATGCCGGCCTGAAAGTCAGTCATCACTTTTCGCTGTCCTAATATAGCTCGTTCCAGATTGCGTCAGATGATGGTATATCGGATTGGGCAAACCAATTGTGCACTTTGAAATCCCAGTGACTGAACCGGAAAAAATGAGCAAGTTCTACGGCGATCTTTTTGACTGGAAGTTCGACAAACAATCAATGCCAGGCATGGACTATTGGATGATCGAAACAACTGGACAAGGGATGACAGATCTTAGGGGAGGAATGTATCAAAAGCAAGAAGGCAACGAAACCGACAAGCCGAGATTTTACATAGGTGTCGAAGATATAGACACGCATATTGACAGATTCAAAGATGCGGGCGGATTAGTTCTGGTAGAGAAGACAGAAGTCCCAGGCATAGGATGGTCCGTAATCGGAAAAGATCCCGAAGGAAATGTTCTGGGCTTATTCCAATCTACGCAGCCAGCTCCTCAGCCTGCTAAAAGCCGTTCCACGCCTAAAAGAAGCAGATCCACTTCCAGTAGCAGTAGATCGAAGAAAAAGACTGCAAAGTCCTCGAAAAAACGCAGAAAGTAAATGAATGCGCCCTCGGGCGCTCTTCTATTCTTTGTAATCCATCACGAAACGTTTGAGACTAATTCCGGCGTCTCTTGGATTTGAGTTGAAAGGAAAACGAACACGTAGGTAAAGACAATCGTCAAAAAGAGTCCTGCAATATTTAGTGTGTAATTCGGTGAACCGCTGCAACCGCAGGACAGGCTACCTAGGCAATTGCAAAAGGGATATAGAATTCCGAAAAGCGCAAGAACCATTCCCATGACTACGAAGGGCAGTGGCCAAAACTGTCTAGCCCTCAATTCACTCTCAAACCGGTTTTGTTGTTGGAAAGATTGGTCGACTGCTTTAGTTCTAGTCTTTAGAACAGGAATACGCGAGGGTACGGATCGTCAGGGGCCGGACGAAAATTCTTGAACGATGATTTCACCCTATGAGGAAAGAGTGAGGGCACTCAAGTCTTGGAAAAATTCGACAATGTGTGTTTCATTCCAAAGTTCTTCTGCTTCGAAAACTGGAATACTCGAAGACGCGATGTAATACCTTGAAGCTATTGGATGCCATTGGTAGAATCCAATGAGAGTTTTTCTTCAGCTGATTTTTCAATTTCACGAAAATCCGCCGCAAATATCCCGATTAGACGAACCTTGCGGGGATTCGCCTCAAACTCTCTGAACAGATTTTTCGCCTCCTGCAGCATTGTATCCAAGCTCGTCGTAAACACGGGTAACGTGTTTTCTCGTGTATAAGTCTGAAAGTGGGTGAATCTTATCTTAATTCCGACAACTCTGAACTCAACTTTCGAGGCAATTATTCTGCCATGTAACCGAAGAGCCAGATCTTCAATTTTGGTGAAGACTAGAGACTTGTCAGCGACATCATGATCAAAAGTGTGCTCAGCGCTGAGCGATCTCATGGGTCTTTCTTTCACGTCGATCCGCTCCAGTCCGTTAGCGACCCCCCAAAGCCAAACCCCTGTTTTTCCAAAATATTTGACAAGCTGTTGCCCTGAAATTTTTTGAAGATCGGCAATCGTTTTCACGTTTATCGAATCCAAAAATTCCTCTGTCTTTTTCCCCACGCCACTGATGGCTGATACCGGAAGTGGGGCGAGGAAATCGTGCAACTCTTCCGGTTTAATTACCGTGAGACCATCTGGCTTTTGAAACTCAGAAGCAATCTTTGCGCTTGATTTGTTAGGTGCGACTCCTATCGAGCACATCAGTCCTTCTTTAGACTCAAGATCCGTTTTGATGGATACTGCTAATTCTCGCGCGAGATCAAAATTACCTACTACCTTGTCGCTAACGTCCAAGAACGCCTCGTCGATGCTCACTTGCTCGAACTTATCAGAGTATGATCGCAGTAAATCCATGACGCGCCTTGATACTTTTCCATAAAGAGCGAAATTTGGACGCAAGTAAATAGCATCAGGAGCTAATGAGAATGCCCTCGATATTGGTGTTCCGGATCTTATGCCTAGTTTCCTCGCTTCGTAAGAGCAAGAGACTACAACTCCGCGTCCTCTTCCTCCCTTTGGGTCGGCACCTACGATTACAGGTTTGCCTCGAAGCGAAGGATTTTGGATCACTTCAACCGAAGGATAAAACGCATTAAGATCGACGTGAAAGATTACGCGCCGTTGATTTTCACTATTTTGCGCTGCAGGTTCCTCCAGCTAGCCTCGGACAAAATAAGATGAGCTCTTCAGAAATCGAGCATGCTTTTCTGTTGCTCGAAACCGGGCATTGAAGCTCCCTCCACGTTTGAACTGCCGACCGGGAGTTGCATTTTCTTATAGTCGGTTTCCATTAAGCCAAGTAGTCTTTTGAATTCGTTAACGGATTCAGGGCCAAAACCTGCGAAATGATTATTGAAGAAAATGAAAGCGTCATCAACAGATCCAATCGAGCTTTTCACGGCGTCGGACATTTCGTTCATCTGTTTGGAACGATCCTTCTGGGTCTCGTTAAACTTCGTGATGTCTCGCTCGCCAACCATTCTTGTATAGATAAAATCCGAAGTTACTTTGGTGGGAGTCGTTACATATTGCGTAATTGACCAGCAAAACGATACATTGTTTGCCTCAAGTAAGTTGTAGACGTCGTCTCTGAACCAGGACTTGTGCCGGAATTCCACGGCGTGGCGAAAGTGAGCAGTCTTCAGGTCTGACGAAATAAATTTCTCAAGAATCGGAAATCCCTTTTCATACTTGAACGACGGCGGGAGCTGTATAACTATTGGGCCAAGTTTATCCCCAAGGCCTGCCAGAGTTTTGTAGAAGAAATTCACTGTACTTCCCGCGTTTTCCAATTTGAAATCGTGTGTCATCTTCTTCGGAAATTTTGGGCAAAAGACAAAATTGTCTGGTGTGTTTTTTTTCCACTGTGATACCATAAACTGGTTCGGGATGCGGTAAAACGAAGAGTCGATTTCAACCGCATCAAAAGCTGTGGAATACAGTCGCAGAAAGTCTTTCGGTTTTGCCTGCTTTGGATAAAACGGACCGACCCAGTCTTCGTACGACCATCCGCTACAACCTACCCGGATTCTACGATCCTGATCGCCGCTCTTAATCTGCGACATTCGGTCTTACTAGCGACTACTTCCTCCGGAAATTTTATTCAACGTTACGAACGCTTAATATGCACAGGATTCTCGCTTCTTCCCGCGACCCATTCAATAGAGCAAATCGGTAAGAGATTTTGGCGGTAAAAAAAGAAAAGAGCCGAAATGGTGACGTTCAGTTCGATGTTCTAGGTAAGAAAATACTCGGTCTGGATAAATCAATACTCTCGCTAACAATTAACGATGACAAGGGCGAAGTACTTGGAAAAGCATTCTCTCCCGAATACGAAAAAAAGTACCATGATTCGGCAAAGGATCTCAGATCGAGAGCAGGTTTGTTCTCCGCGCTTATTTTCGGCATCGCGGCTGAGCCTGAGAAAGTATTTGGCGAGACGAAGGCAATAGTAAGAATATATTCGGATGTGAAGTTGATCTTGATTCCGTTTTCGAATAGAAAGCTAATGGCGACACTGTTAACGAAAGGCCAAGCGAACACTGATCGATTGATCGAAGATATTAGTCCTTTGCTACGATCGCCTTAAACCTCTAGCCTACGCCACTTGTGGGTTGCTCATCTTCAAGCCTCACCGGATGTTCTCCCTGTCCTAGCATTTCCACGGACGCTTTTTCAAGAGCCTGCATTTCTTCTTCGCTCATTTTTACCTGTTGAGATAACGACCAGCGATGGCCAAATGGATCAGTTAGTTGGCCGTACCTTTCTCCCCAGAACTGGTTATTGAGAGGCATGACGATCCTTGCCCCAGCCGTAAGAGCTTGCTCCCAAAGTTTGTTAACGTCTTTCGCGTAAATGTGGAGAGTCACCGTCGAAGTTCCGAGAGAAATGGGTGACTTGGTATCAGAGCCCGGAAATTCGTCTGATAATAGCACCATTGAATCACCGATCTTCATTTGGGCGTTCAATATCTTGCCGTCAGGAGTCGAGTGTCTGAGCATCTCCTTTGCCCCGAAGGCTCTTTTGTAGAACGCTATCGCTTCTGGACCGTTGTTTACGACTAGATAAGGAGTGACCGAGTGGAATCCTTTTGGGATTGGAGGAATGGCTTTCGATTTCTTCCGTAAGGAAGATTTTTTCTTAGCCTTCGTCGGTTCTGTTTCAGACATATGAGTGAAACGTCATTAAGCCGTTTCTTTTATGAATTAGGCCGCCGGCTATTTCGAGAAAAAATGCAGATTGCGATAGAAATTGTCGTTGTGTTTTTGCAAGGTCGAAAGCTTGAATAATGATCATCGTGGGGTCCTTAATTCACAAAACACTACAGGCGCCCTTTAGTCGATGTCCGCCATTGAAGTCACTTCGCTGAAAAAGCACTATGGGCAACTTAACGCGGTTGATAATATTTCGTTTTCAGTGGACCAATGCGAAATCTTCTCTCTGTTAGGTCCAAACGGTGCGGGCAAGACGACTACTGTTGAGATTCTGGAAGGATTGAGGCAAAGAGACTCCGGTGAAGTCAAAGTTCTGGGAATGGATCCATGGAAAGATGGATACACGCTTCATAAAAGGATAGGAGTGATTCCGCAAGGATTTCGGTTTTTTGACAAGGTGACGCCGCTAGAGGCAGTAAAATATTACGCTGATCTATTCGACGTTAAGGTCGATCCTGAGGGAATCATTAAGGAGTTAACCTTGGAAGACAGCAAAAATGTCATTTTCGAGAATCTTTCTGGTGGCCAAAAGCAGAAGGTAGGCCTCTCGCTCGCATTGGTAAACAGTCCGGAGCTCTTGTTCTTGGACGAACCAACGACTGGTCTTGATCCTCAAGCACGTCGAACAATGTGGGATGTAATCAGATCATTGAAACGGCAGGGCAGGTCGATTTTGCTTACTACTCACTATCTCGAAGAAGCCCAATTGCTGGCAGATAAGGTTGCGATAATGAACAAGGGCAAGATTATCGCCGCAGGCAGCCCCGAAGAACTGATCAACAGATACGGATCCGGTAAAAGACAGGTTATGGTTAGCGATACCTTGGAAGATGTCTTTGTGAAATTAGTTGGAGCCCCGATCGAGGAAGAGGGGTCCGTCGTCAAGGCAAGTTAGGACCAGATCTGAATTTGCCCAGCTTGAAAAGAATAATCGCTGATCTTTCAGTCTTCCGCCGCGAGTACCTCAGAAATAGAACGGGATTTTTCTTCGCTCTCGTCTTCCCGGTGATTTTGATTGTCATTTTCGGTGCGATATTCTCCGGTGGAAGCAGCGGTCCGATAAGGGTGTACGCGCAGAACAACGATACCGGACAGTACGGTACAAGTTTTCTCCATGCTATGAACGAAACAAACGTCACCCAAATTACACTCATACCGAACAATGAAAGTCTCCCAAAGTACCTTCAATCAAATTCAGGAGGGGTGGGTCTTTACATTCCTTCAAATTTCTCTTCGAATCTTCAAGCTGGCAAAATGGTAAACGTTACCGTGTATAACAACCCGTCAGACACCTCGGGGCAGATCGTCATCGGAGTCGCCAATGGCGTTGTAAATTACTTCAATTTAGCTAGAGTGGGTGCCACTCCGATCATCGGCCTGTCGACACAAAACGTCGTATCAAAGTCCTACAGTTACATAGACTTCCTAATTCCTGGTTTGATTGGGTTCTCGATATTGACGAGCCCCATGTTTTCCATGGTTAACATTTCCTCGGAGTACAAGAAATCCAAGTTCTTCAAGCAGCTTTCACTCACGCCGCTGACCAAGGGCGAATGGCTAACTTCGAAGGTAATCTGGTATGTCGTGCTATCAATAATTTCATTCTTTCTAATGACCCTTTTCGGAAGAGTATTTTTCCACGCTCAAATCACCATTAACGCAGCAGTAATACCATTTCTCGTAATCGGTCCACTTTTTTTTGTTTCGCTAGGAATGCTTGTGGGCACCATCACAAAGAGCGTAGAATCAGCCGGAGTTGTAGGGAATATTATCACTTTCCCAATGATGTTCCTGTCAGGTACTTTTTTCCCGATAAGCCTAATGCCTACATACTTGCAACAATTTGCCCACATACTTCCGCTGTTCTACCTAATTGAAGGTCTGAACAACGTAATGGTTTACGCCAACTATTCTCAGGCACTTGTTGACGTGGCAGTATTGCTTGTAATTTCAGTAGTCGTATTTGTGCTTGCAGTGAGGTTTTTCAAATGGCGAGAGGACTAGAGTTTAGGCGCCCGCTGCATCATCTTCGCGAAGATCTGCAAGCGCCCTAGAAACAAGCTCGTAGTGTTTTACAATAGATTCCACACCCTTGAAATTCTTCGAATCTCTGTGCGGCGGCTGCCATAAATATATCAAATTCCCGTCAGGATCGGAAAACCAAACCGCTTTGCCAGAAGAATCCTCGTATACCTTTCTTGATTTGAATTTCACGCCCCGTTTTGTCAAGTCTGCGTAAACAGCGTCAATCGCGTTCTCTACGACAAAAACGAGATGTCTACTCGAGGGCGTGGACGAGATTGCTTTCCCGTTATCCGAAGATTTGGATGTCTCCTGTTGAGAAAGTGTTAGTCTTATGTTACCCAAGTCGAAGTGGATATCTTTAGAGTCATCCTCCTTCCTAGATCCGGGTGATCCTTCCTCTTCAATCTCTCGAAAACCCATGACTTCCTTGTAAAAACGCCGACTACCATCAATATCCTTGCAGGATATCTCAATTGCAGCCAGCGGAAGCTGTCCTATCAACGACATTCGAATTATCTCTTTGGTAGCCAAATATCGGACATCGCCCAGTTACTCAGAAAAACTGCCGTCCGCCCCAAATGGTTGTATTTCGTCTGAATTAAAGTTGATGGGCTTTGGCCTAAAATTGCAGAAAAATTTCAATAGAATTCTCTCCTACTGGAGATTTTTTCGCAGGATTAAGGGCCTAGACTCGGGCCTGAACGACCTTTGGGTGCTGTTCAAATCTGGAAAGACTGGCGGTCAGAAGCGCAGCCAATGCGAGAAAAAAAGCCGCAACCATGAACGTCACATAATACCCGAGATAAATTGAGGTGAACCCAGATATCAAAGATCCGAGCATCGTCGCAACCCCAACTAGTGCGCTATAAACTCCGAGAGAGGAACCGTGACCCTTTGATCCAAGCGAGTGAAACACCATCGTACTAGATGAGGTGTAATAGATAGCGTACGCAATACCCGCTGCAATTGGATAGAAAATTATTGAAGGCACTACATACCAGATTCCGGAAACGAGATAAACGGAAATTCCCATGGAGGCATAGCAGACTGACCTTAGAACTAGTCCACCCACTGAGGTTTTCACTAGTGTTCGCCTCGCGATGTAGGGCGCCGCATACCTGAATGAAATGACTTGGACAATCATCGCCACGAGATAGACCGCGTAAATCTCACTTTGGCTGAGACCGTTTCGTGACATTGATGGCGTGAGTGAAGTGTTGAATATCCCTCCGGCGATGTTGAATGCTACAATTGACAAGTAAAGTATTGGAACTTGACTAGTCAGCTCATGCTGCAACCCACCAAACACGCGTTTGAAATCATGGACTCGAGGAACGTGCAGAAACATTAGCGGAAGCGCGAGAAGTCTATGCGAGAAACTTGGTTTTTGCATCACGATCATCTGTCGCTCAAAAACAAAACTCGGCTCTTGCAGCAACCAAACAGCTAGAACCGAGGAGGCAAGGCACAATGCGGAGAGTGGGATAACAAGCCACTGGAAGGGCAGAAAAGCCACCCAGACCAGACTTAGCAACAATCCGAAAACATTGCCGATCGTCCCGATCATCGAAAATTTTGCGAAAGCCGAAGCCCAGCTATTCTTTGGCTGAGTTTCCATGATGAGTAGATTGTACGGAGTAGCTGATGCTGTCGCAAAAAGCCCAAAAATAGCGTAAAGAAGACCAAATCCAAAAACCGATTGAGTGAAGAAGAGCCCCGCAAGATCAACGCCGACAAGAAGGAAGCTTGAAGCTATGATTGGTTTACGTCTATGCACCCGATCAGTTGCAAACCCCCAAAGCATGGCCGCGGGAATGGTGATGCCATTGTATATCGTTGTAATGAGACTGATGTAAACGGTCCCAGTTGTTGATCCGTAATACTGGAGGAGTGCAATTTGAATGTAGGTGGACAGGGGTCCAAAAGCGACGTTAAACGGGAGCGCGCTATAAAACCAGCTTACCTTTTTTCTGGCAGCATTCGAAGCATTCTTTTTTGCGTCGCGCTTACGCACAGTCGGTTCATCAGAAACACTTGGTACAGTAGTTGCGGAGTCAGTCAATTCTGATAAACCGGCAGTTCGGCCAATTCAGGCCACTTTCCCGGGTATTAGATTATTTTGGCCTGAATCCGGAGAACTAGAGAAGTCAATTGAGATAAGATCTCAAAGAGATCACGAGAATCATCACTCCGCGATTCGATCCAAAATATGTGACTAAAAGCAAGATTTCTCACATGTCGCGTTAAATAGGTCCTCTCAGCCAAGCTCTAAGGGCCTCATACCAGAAAAGAGCACTCGCGAGAATGAGCATCAATACAAAAAAAATATCGAGCTCGCTAAATGTCCTCTCAACCACAATCACCCCAAAAAATCCCGAGACAATGGTGAAAAATACCGCGTAGAAAATGAATCTCGGAACTATCAGCGTACCAAATTTCAAAAAGTCTTTCAGTACATCGACCCTGATCTGATCCGCCACAAAGTATTCACCTCCCTTTTCAGTCAACAAACCCAGATCCACAAGTTTGCTCAAATGGTACTGAGCAAGAGATGAACTGGAAAGGTGAAGTTCTCTCTGTACTTCGCGAACTCCACTTTTCTTGTGAGTTACTACGTAGATGTACGTCCGGAGGGTATTGCCTTTGAGCTGGGACTCAGCTATTACTTTCTTCTCTGCATCTATGTTTCGTTCTTTTGACAAAAGAAAAAGAGGCACTTCCCGCTATTTCTGGGGCTTCCCAGCTTTCGGGTTTCAGACACGCTCGTCTGACTGAATGTATATTCGTATCGATTTATTTTGCGCTCGGATTTCAGATACGGTACAATAATCCTTGTCGGTTTTGATTTCTTGACCTGAACTTCGACAAGGAATCATTAGTTCAAGTAAAGTAGGCTTGAAAAAGTTATGCTCGGAAGATTATCGAGGGATTCCTCTCAAATTGGACAACACTCGACGTACAAGAAATACCTCGAGAATCGAAGAGTGATTTAATCGATTATTTCTCTAACTGATTCGCGCATCTAATGGGCGTTTAGACAGTAAAGAAACTTAGCCTTGGTAGAATCCGTAAAATTCAGGATCGAAGCCGTTGTAGACTTTTCGAGGTTTCTTTTGTCGAATTCGCACTCGCTGAATCCTGTCTTTGATATTCGGCATTCGCTATACCCAAGGCCATCTTTGCGGCGGCTATTTAATCTTCAACCGAACCATAAGACCGCTTCTGCAACTGTCGAATCGCAGTTCAAATCGTATTTATCTTGCTATTCCAGAATTGAAAAGTCAAATGAAAATTTGATCGAATCATCTCGAGGAGTTGTGGACATTAGCTCGTCTCAATTATAATAGTCGCGCTCACCCACAAAAGCAGAGTGCCAGCGATCAATAGATAACCTGACAGATGCGACATCACTCTTTTCCTGGAATCTTCCCTGTTGATGAGAGCCGCGATTCCACTGATCAGAGCCAGCTCAAGCAGGAGCAATTGCGAGTCAAGAAGGATTTTCAAATATGCTGTCCCAACTAGCGCAGAGTTTGTCGCACCGAGGACCGTGAGAAGCGTGAGAATCGTAGCCGAGGCGCCAGCGACGCCCGCGGCTAAGACGTCATAATGGGGTTCGTGAACTGAAGTGGTCTGCAACTGCATCCGCCAGAATTCAACCGGTTCTGCCTAAAGAATTTCGGGAAAGATTGATTTTTCGAAATTGACATACTTTTTGCTCGAAAATATTTCCTGCGCATGAGAATAACCAAGTCGTGAGTAAAATCGCTCTATTTTTGCCGGTCGTTGTGAGTCAAGAGCGATGTTGAGGCAATGAAATCCCTCAAAAAGACTCCCTGTTAAAAACGTGGTATATTTGACTCCCTGTAATTTTACGCCAAGAATCTCGCGGCCCTCAGTCTTCATCGTTCAACATTGATATCTTACGCATGGCCACCTTTATTGTCAAGACGAGGTTACCGGACTCAACCGGGTCAAGTTCAAAACGCTTTTTGATTTCCTGTGTGATTGCACGCTCAATAGCCCAAGCTCCAATTCCGAATGTGTCCTCGATTGATTTCAAAAAACCCTCTGGATCCCTGAGTATTCCCTTGTCGCTTGTGCCGTTCTCTTTCATCTTGCTTATGAGAAGCATTCGCCAGTAAACTTTTCGCTGATCGTCTCGTCCAAGAACACCGAGTCCCTCGTCTATGCACTCGATCAGAGTCATCTCGTCCATAGTAGATACTAGAGTACGAGCTCTGGGTTTCATTTCGGAATCTGAACTCAAGTGTGGATGAACGCTCGATTGCCAGCCTAAGTCTGTTACTCGATAGATCAAATTATGCGGTTTATTGCGTTACGGAGCGACAATCTATGTCATAAATCCCGGAATAATTCAACCAGCGATTATTTTTGAAACGAAGAAAAACCTCATCAAGGGAAAAAGAAGAGAACAATGAGTTTGCAATGAGAGGTAGATCCGGGGCTTCAACTATTCTCGAGACAGTCGAGCCTTGACTAAATAAAAAATGTTAAGCAGTTGTCACGGGTACAGTGAGTAGCCCTTTATCTCTTCTTTTATCTGCTGAAGCTCCTTCTCGCTAAATGGGTTGTATCTTCTTCTGGGCGGAGCAACTTTTTCCAGCTGCGTAACAAATTCATCAAGCATTGTCGACACGTAGGAATCTATCGAATCGTACTGACCATAAGGCGCGATTTTTCGAATCCTTCCTGCAAGAGCTTTCGGAATCTGTACCTCCTGAATATTTTCAAGGACTGCTTGTGACGACAAAATTTCACGCAATCCCATGCTATGTCAAAACCCGATTTAAGCCCTAGGAACGAGCCGTACGTACCCAGCATCTATTTTGAGAAGCACGTAGAGACTCAGAAGAGAATAGACT
>Ga0207060_10010_pt2 | contig 78496 bp, 65 predicted proteins | sample Alteio_BWMinCont_30_FD_153270 | JGI IMG/M metagenome (GOLD analysis project Ga0207060, IMG submission 153270) | Enriched cells from forest soil in Barre Woods Harvard Forest LTER site, Petersham, Massachusetts, United States -... | ecosystem: Environmental > Terrestrial > Soil > Temperate forest >...
CGCTGATTTCTCTTGCGAATGCGACTCCGCCTGGGGACGGGGGATGACGACTGCGTCTGCCATGTTCGTTCTCCTTTACCAGGGCACCGACTTGAGGATTCCGGCGCGGACGAGCAGGGCGAGAACGAGCGAGAGCAGGACGGCCCAAGTATCGAAAGAAAGGCGGCGTTTTGCGGTTGTGGACATAAATGCTTGCTCCAAAAAACACGTTGTGCGCGAAGGGGATCGCGGTCAGCGGACTTCAATTTTGAGGGAATAGGCGAGGAGAGATCAGCGACAACAACAGCCGTTGGTGAGACGGGTCGCGGATGGAAGCGGGAACTTCATGCCTGCGATTGTTGTATCACAAACGCCGCGAATTTATGTGAATTTCATCGGTTTTGGTGATTGCGCGAAGGTTGGCCGGTGACATGGCAACAATGGTGTGATAGTGTTTCGGCGCACATTGGGCCCACCTGTTTCTGCTCCCCTAAATTTTTCTGAGAGAGGAAAGACTGCTATGAAAAGAAGCGGATTGAAAACCCTTGTGGCGCTGACGGTGATTCTGCTCGGCTGCCAGACAACGATTGCATATGCAGGGAATAACGACAATGGCGATACAAGTTCGGGCTGCAGGCAGCTTCCCTCGCACAATGCACTGCATGCTGCGCTTGTAAAAGCGCAGGCACAGTCAAATGGCGGCTTTGGCCTCAATATGTGGGCGACAGTTGTCAACCGAGACGGCGTAGTTTGCGCGGTGGCCTTTACTGGCGGCAACCGCGGCGACCAGTGGCCGGGGAGCCGTGTAATCTCGGCGCAGAAGGCGAATACTGCGAATGCTTTCAGCCTGCCGGGGCTGGCGCTTTCTACGGCTGATCTCTACAGCGCGACGCAGCCAGGCGGGAGCCTGTATGGGCTGCAACATAGTAATCCGGTTGACACTGGCGTGGCTTATGGCGGGAACTCGGCCAACTATGGGCAGTCAAATGACCCGATGATTGGGTTCAAGATTGGCGGCGTGAATGTCTTTGGCGGCGGCCTGGCTTTATACAATTCGTCGAAACAGCTTGTCGGCGCGGTTGGCGTCAGCGGAGATTCTTCGTGCGCTGATCACAATATCGCGTGGCGGACCCGGCATTCTCTTGGGCTGGATTTTGTTCCGGCAGGCGTGGGGCCGGATACGAGCCGTCCCGACAACATTGTGTATGACATTACGACGCAGCCTGGTTTTGCTATCGGGGTGAGCACGAGCGGATGGGGGCATCCGGTGTGCAGTGCGGACGCGCAGACGATTTCGGGACAGCTGCCGGCTGTGCAGTGAGCATACTTCCAAAACGAAAAGCCCCGCCTTATGCGGGGCTTTTCGTTGCCTGTTAAAGTATTACTTCAACTTTGTCATGATCTCATCGAGCACCTGCTTTGAGGGGCGTGTGCGCTCCTGCGGCAGGCTCGCCAGCGGTTCATCGACCAGGTTGAGCAGGTCGGTGAAGCTGGGCTTCTGAGTGTCGATGTAGAAGACGCCGGTGAGGACCTCACCCTTTTCGTGCGCTTCCATGAGGGCTTTAACTGCGGAAATGCGGTTGGTCGGGTTGTAGTCTTCGTGCAGCTTGCGCAGGCGCATGTGCGAGCCGTCGTGCATCTTTACGTCGTAGGTTGAGCCCTCCTCGTAGTCGATGGCGATGTCTTCGAAGTGCGGCACGAAACCGACTTCGGTGATGGCCTCTTCGTGCTCCTGCATGTACTTGTAGCTCTTGGTCGAGCCTTCGTGATCGTTGAAGGTGACGCAGGGCGAGATGACGTCGAGCATTACGGTGCCTTTATGCGCGAGTGCTGCCTTGAGCATGGCGAGAAGTTGCTTCTTGTCGCCGGAGAACGAGCGGCCTACGAAGGTTGCGCCGAGCTGGACGGCGAGCGTGCAGGTGTCGATGGCCGGGAGATCGTTGATGACCCCAGTCTTGAGCTTCGAGCCGATATCGGCGGTGGCCGAGAACTGGCCCTTGGTGAGTCCGTAGACGCCATTGTCCTCAATGATGTAGATGAGCGGCAGGTTGCGGCGCAGCAGGTGGATGAACTGTCCCATGCCGATCGAGGCGGTATCGCCGTCGCCGGAGACGCCGAGGGCGGTCATGGTCTTGTTGCCTAGCAACGCGCCGGTGGCAACTGAGGGCATGCGTCCATGGACGCTGTTGAAGCTGTGTGCGCGCGACAGGAAGTAGGCCGGACTCTTGGAGGAGCAGCCGATGCCGGAGAGCTTCATGACGCGCTCGGGCTGGACGCCCATTTCGTAGAGAGCGTCAATGATGCGCTCGGAGATAGCATTGTGTCCGCAGCCGGCGCAGAGCGTGGTCTTGCCGCCGCGGTATTCGAGGATCGGGAGCCCGAGGCGGTTTACCTTCGGCGCGGGAGTGGGTGTTGCTGTCGTTGTTGCCATTAGATGATTCCCTCCTGCAGCACGAACTCATCGGTGACGGAGCGGGCGTCGATGGGAAGCCCATTGAAGTGGCGGATGGAGCGCAGCCTGACGGCGTCTTCCGCGGGAAGATCGAGCTTGAGCAGGCTCAGCATCTGCGCGTCGCGGTTCTGCTCGACGATATAAACACGATCGTGAGCTGCGACGAACTCGTGCACTTCGCTGGTGAAGGGGAAGGCGCGGATGCGGAGGTAGTCGGTCTCGACACCGTATTCCTTCTTGAGCTGATCGCGGCTTTCGCTGACGGCGAAGTCGGAGGTGCCGAAGGCGATGATGCCGATCTTCGACTTCCCTGTCTGCACGACGATGGGGTGCGGAACGAGGGCGCGCGCGGTTTCGAACTTGCGGTTCAGGCGCTCCATGAGATGTAGGTAGTCGTCCGGACGCTCGGTGTAGAGGGCCTTCTCGTTGTGTCCGCTGCCACGGGTGAAGTAGGCGGCCTTGGGGTGATCGGTACCGGGAAGCGTGCGATACGGGATAGCGTCGCCGTCGACGTCCTTGTAACGGGCGAATTCTCCAAGACGCTTCAGGTCTTCGGCGGTGAGGACCTTGCCGCGGTCTATCGGCTTCTCGGGATAGTCGAATGGCTCGGACATCCAGTTGTTCATGCCGAGGTCGAGGTCGCTGAGGACGAAGACCGGCGTCTGTAGGCGTTCTGCGAGATCGAAGGCTGCGACGCCGAACTCGTAGCACTCCTTTACGCTGCCGGGGATCAGGATGACGTGCTTGGTATCTCCGTGCGAGAGGTAGGCGATGGAGAGCAGGTCGGCCTGCGCGGTGCGCGTGGGCAATCCGGTAGACGGGCCGACGCGTTGGATGTCGAAGATGACGCCGGGCAGTTCGGCGAAGTAGCCGAGGCCGGCGAACTCGGCCATGAGCGAGATGCCGGGGCCGGAGGTTGCCGTCATGGAACGCGCGCCGGACCAGCCTGCGCCGAGCACCATGCCGACGGCAGCGAGTTCGTCCTCTGCCTGCACGACGGCAAAGGTCGCTTTGCCGTCTGGCTCGACGCGGTACTTCTTGAGGTAATCGATGAGCTGTTCAACGACTGAGGAAGAGGGCGTGATCGGATACCAGGTCACGACGGTGACGCCGGCGAACATTGCGCCTAGCGCGGCGGCGGCGTTGCCATCAATGATGATTTTGCCTTCGGTCGCGTGCATGCGTTCGAGGACGTAGGGGTCGTGCTTGGTCAGCGATTCGGCGGCGTAGTTGTATCCGGCCTGCACGGCGGCCCAGTTCAGGTCAGCGGCTTTCTGCTTCTTCGCGAACTGGCGGCGCAGCGCGGCTTCGACGGCGTTCATGTCAAATGAAAGAAGCTGGGCGACAACGCCGACGTAGATCATGTTTCTGACCAGCTTGCGCAGGCGCGCTTCCGGACAGGCGGCGGCAGTCAGCTTGTCGAATGGCACCGGATAACAGATGACGTCGTTGCGATACTGCGCGAGGTTTGCGGCATCTTCATAAATCGCGACGGCGCCAGCGGGCAGTGAAAGGATGTCGTCCTTCGCCGTTTCGGGGTTCATCCCAATGAGGACGTCGATTTCTTTTTTACGCGCGACGTAGCCGTATTTGCTGGCGCGAATGGTGTACCAGGTGGGCAGTCCGGCGATGTTGGATGGAAAGAGGTTTTTGCCGCTGACCGGGATTCCCATGCCAAAGATGCTCTTGAGCAGAACGCTGTTTGCGGACTGCGAGCCTGATCCGTTGACTGTGGCTACCTGGATGCTGAAGTCATTTACGATACGCTTGGAGTCGTCGTTTGCAGATGCGCTTGAGGCTTGCTGGCCTAGCGCAACATCTCCTGTCGCCATTGGGCGAAGTTCCCTTCGAGTAAAGGTTGGGAAAGATGCGATCTTTCTCCCTTCATTATAGACGGCTTAGAGGATGAATCCTGCCCTCGCCTACCTCAATGGGAAATTTCAACACCAAGTGGTAAATATCGCGATTAAGCGGTGCGTGTGTAACTGTTCTAGTGGCGTACGTCTGCCATCAAGCGCGTCACGTGCGCTTGCTCTTCCGCATTCAGCGGAAGGAGCGGGAGGCGCGGACGTCCACCGTAGTAGCCGTTGAGTTCGCAGGCAAACTTGATGCCGGGAATCCCGTACTGGCCGCCCACAACACGGGACGCTTCCGCGATGCGCTGCTGCTTCTCTGCGGCGAGCTTGGGATCGTTGTCTTTCCACGCGGTGTAGATTTCCTGGCAGGCCTGGGGCGCGCAGGCGGCAAATCCCAGGACTGCGCCGCTCACTCCGAAGTCGAGGGCTTGCGTGAGTGTGTCTGCTGAACCGGTCAGCACCTGAAAGCCGACTTCCTTGATGCGGGTGGCTATTTTCGGCTTGGGCGGGGGGACGGCAATCGCGGTGGCCTTTGCGCCGAGGATGTCGGCGGGGACGAAGGTTGAGGCTTCGAGCGGCTGCGCTAGCAGCATGCGGTTGGTGAATGCGGTGAATACATTGGTGACGGCGGTTGCGCGCTTTGGCGCGGAGCGAGTGGCGTCGACGATTTTCGCGAGGCGTTCGAGGTTGCCGCTCGAGTCCTTGAGCCCGATGATGTTGGGATGCTGGGCAAGCTCGGCGACGAGTTCGGTTCCCAGATCGTAGTGCGTGAACTTGGGAATGGTGTAGAGCACGACCGGCAGCGGTGAGCGATCGGCAACCGTACGGAAATAGGTGAGCATTTCAAGGGGGCGCATCTGCGGGCCGTAGTAGTTTGGTGTGCGGACCAGGGCGGCATCGTAGTTTTGCGCGGCAGCGAACTCAGCCAGCTTGATGGTTTCGAGGGCGCTTTCGCGGCCTACTCCGGCGAGCAGGACTTTCTCGGGCGATCCCGCTTCGCGTGCTGTGCGCAATACTTCCCGCGTCTCTTCGTCGCCGAGCATGACGCCTTCACCTGTTGAGCCGAGAATGACGATGCCAGCGATGGGAGTGCGTGAATAGCGATCCACGTTATGTTCGAGTTTCTTGAGGTAGAGGCGGCCATCGGGATAGAACGGCGTGGTGGCAGCGGCGAAGATGCCTTCTAGCAGCATGACTCTATTTTAGACGCGACTGCAGCGCTACGGAGTTTCGCCTGGGAATGGCGCGGTCTGTGCGTTGAGGATCTGCAGCAGCTGGGCCTTGACGCTATCGTAGGCGGGCTTGCCTGAGAACATGCGGTGATCGACGTGGTTGTTGCCGTTCTCGCCTACCATCTGGAATTGTCTTTCACCGTCGGCTGTCTGTTGCGGATGGGCCTGCTCCCAGGATTTTTCGTCGAAGTCGTTGCTCTCAACGTTGATCGTCCATACGCGCTTGCCCTGCGGGCTGCGGATGAGGAAACGGTAATAGATGTGGAATTTGCCGAGCGGCTGGAAGAATTCGATCGCTTCCACGCGGTACTGCTTCACGGGGAACATATCGAGAAGGAATCCGTTGGACTTCATCGCATCCGGCGCTTTGGGGTCGGCGTGGAGCTTGCGCAGAACGTCGCGCTCGGTGTTGCGCTCCGTTGTGCGGCCCGCGATCGCGTAGGCTACAACCAGCGTGGTGTGCACTTTCCAGTTGTTGGGATCGAGTTGGCGGGCCTTCTCCGCATATTGCACCGCCGGCTGGCCTTGATAGAGTTGCAGCGCTGCATCTGCCGCGTAGAGATTGATGGCGACGTCATTCGGGTTCGCCTGCAGCAATTGCTGGAATGTAGCCAGAGCCTGCTGCGGCTGGCGGTTCTTCAGCTGATCGATTCCCTGCTGAGCGGTGACCTGGGGCGCTGCTGCGTTCTGCGCTTGGACTGCGAAGCCTTGAAGGAAGATGGCTGATGCCAGTGCGATGCTGTACCACTTCATGCGAGTGCGATGGCTCCCGAAGCCAACCTTAGCACACAGGAAAGAGAAAAGCCCGACTTGCCGTCGGGCTCCAGTTGCTACTTCACGGCTTCTTGCTGCGCGTGCAGATACTGTAGCGCGTTGACCTTGGTGGTGTGTCTTTGCAGTGCCTGGATGCCTTCCGCTGCGGCGCGGGCGGCGGCGATGGTTGTGATCGTTGGGATGCGCTGCAACACAGCGGCGCGGCGGATGGCTTTTTCGTCGAAGAAAGGGTCCTGGCCGTGCGGCGTGTTCAGGATGAGCTGGATGCGCTCGCCCTTGATAAGGTCGACAACATTCGGGCGACCCTCTTTTACTTTGAAGACGCGCTCGACGACCATGCCGGCTTTTTCGAGCACGTTGGCAGTGCCTTCGGTTGCGACAAGGTGGAAGCCGAGCTCGACATATTGGCGAGCAAGCTCTACGACTGCCTGCTTGTCGCGGTCATTGACGCTGATGAAGACGGTTCCCTTTAGGGGCAGATGCAGGCCTGCTGACAGCTGCGCCTTGGCGAAGGCTTCGCCGAAGTTGTCGGCGACGCCCATCACTTCGCCGGTGGATTTCATCTCCGGACCAAGGACGGTGTCGACGCCGGGGAACTTGTTCCACGGGAAGACCGGGGACTTCACGAAGTAATGTGTGCCGGTTTCGAGGTCCTTGCCGCTCTTTACCTGCTCGGGGAGAAGCTCGCGCAGCTTGCGGCCGGTCATCAATCGCGAGGCGATTTTCGCCAGCGGGATGCCCGTTGCCTTTGAGACGTAAGGGACGGTACGCGAGGCGCGCGGATTGACTTCGATGACGTAGACCTTGTCTGGCTCACCTGCTTTGCGCTGAATGGCGAATTGCAGATTCACGAGGCCTACGACGTTCAGAGCCAGCGCTAGTTTGCGCGTATAGGCGCGGATGATGTCGAGCACGGGGGCGAGATCGACCCCCGGGAGTACGCAGGAGGAGTCGCCCGAATGGATGCCGGCTTCTTCGATATGCTGCATGATGCCAGCGATGACGACATCCTCGCGGTCGCAGAGAGCGTCGACATCAACCTCGACTGCGTCTTCGAGAAAGTGATCGATGAGTACCGGGCGTTCCTGCGAGTATTCAACTGCTTCGCGCATGTAGTGCGACACGGCATCGCTGTCGTAGGCGATGACCATGGCTCGTCCACCAAGGACATACGAAGGACGCACAAGGACGGGGTAGCCGATGCGTTCCGCGCCTTCTAGTGCTTCTTCGACGCTGGTGGCCATCGCGCCCGGGGGCTGCGGAATGTCGAGGTCTTCGAGCAGCTTGCCGAAGCTCTTGCGGTCTTCTGCGAGGTCGATGGATTCTGGTGAGGTTCCGAGGATTGGCACGCCTGCAGCTTTCAGGCGCAGCGCTAGGTTCAGCGGCGTCTGGCCGCCGAACTGGACGATCATACCAACTTCAGCACCGCCGGATGACTCGTGCTCGTAAATGGCGAGAACGTCTTCAAGAGTCAGCGGCTCGAAGTAGAGGCGGTCGCTGGTGTCGTAGTCGGTCGAGACGGTCTCTGGGTTGCAGTTGACCATGATCGTCTCGTAGTCGTCTTCTTTGAGCGCGAAGGCGGCGTGGCAGCAGCAGTAGTCGAATTCAATTCCCTGCCCGATGCGGTTGGGACCGCTGCCGAGGATGATGACTTTGCGCTTGGCGGTTGGCGCGGCTTCGTCTTCTTCGTCGTACGTTGAGTAGAGATACGGGGTCATGCTCTCGAACTCTGCGGCGCAGGTATCGACAAGCTTGAAGACGGGCTTCACGCCGTGACGCTGACGAAGATGGCGCACCTGTGCGATGCCTTCGTGATCCTGCATGCCCCAGACGGCGGCGATGCGCTCATCGGAGACGCCCATGCGCTTCGCTTTTCGTAACAGTTCTGGTGACACATTCGAGGGGTTGACCTCGGCGAGCGAGGCGATGACATCCGTTACTTCCTTGATGTGATAGAGGAACCACGGGTCCATTGAGGTCATGCGTGCTACTTCACGTACGCTTAGGCCACGGCGGAAGGCAAAGCGGATGTAGTCGAGACGGCCGGGCTTGGGCGTAACCAGCATCTGCGTCAGACGGCGCGGATCGAGAACTTCGGTTCCGGTCTTCTTGCCGGTTTCAAGCGAGCGGAGTGCCTTCATCAGCGATTCCTTGAAGGTGCGGCCAATGGCCATCACTTCGCCGACGGACTTCATCTGTGGGCCGAGGTTTTCGTCGGCTCCCGGGAATTTTTCGAATTGCCACTTCGGGATTTTCGTGACGACGTAGTCGATAGTCGGCTCGAAGCAGGCCGGGGTCATCTTGGTGATGTCGTTTGGAATTTCGTCGAGCGTATAGCCAACGGCTAGCTTCGCTGCGATTTTCGCGATGGGGAATCCCGTTGCTTTTGACGCGAGTGCTGAAGAGCGCGAGACGCGCGGGTTCATCTCGATGACGGTCATGCGGCCGGTCAGGGGATGCACGGCAAACTGCACGTTCGAGCCACCGGTTTCGACGCCGATCTCGCGGATGACTGCGATCGCTGCAGTACGCATTCTCTGGTATTCGCGGTCAGTGAGTGTCTGCGCGGGGGCGACGGTAATGGAGTCGCCGGTATGGACACCCATCGGGTCCATGTTTTCGATGGAGCAGATGATGATGACGTTGTCGGCGAGGTCGCGCATGACCTCAAGCTCGTATTCCTTCCACCCAAGGACGGACTCTTCGATGAGACACTCGTGGACGGGCGAGAGGTCGAGGCCGCGCGCGAGAATTTCCATCAACTCTTCGCGGTTGTAGGCGATGCCGCCGCCCGATCCGCCGAGCGTGAACGAGGGACGGATGATGACCGGGAACCCGATCTTGGTGGCGAACTCCGAGCCGTCGCGAATGTTGTTCACCAGCGCGGACTTCGGCAGGTCGAGACCGATGCGCGTCATCGCGTCCTTGAAGAGAAGACGGTCTTCAGCTTTCTTGATGGCTTCGAGCTTCGCGCCGATCAGTTCAACGTCGTATTTGTCGAGGATGCCTGCGTCGGCGAGATCGACGGCAAGGTTGAGAGCCGTCTGTCCACCTACGGTTGGCAGCAGGGCAAACTTGCCGGTGCGGCCTTCGTCACGAAGCATCTGCGATTCAATGCGGATGATCTCTTCGACATACTCGCGTGTGAGCGGCTCAATGTAGGTGCGGTCAGCGAGTTCGGGGTCGGTCATGATGGTGGCCGGGTTCGAGTTCACCAGCACCACTTCATAGCCTTCCTGCCGGAGCGCCTTGCACGCCTGCGTGCCGGAGTAATCGAACTCGGCGGACTGGCCGATGACGATCGGACCGGAGCCGATCACGAGAATCTTGGTGATGTCATTCCTGCGTGGCATCTTTTTCTACTGCCCTCTGAATCTGAATTCTTGTTTAGCCGATGGAAGCTTGTTCCATAAAAATGGCGGGACTAAAGGCCCTCCGCTTCATTTCTTGAATTCCAGCATCATCTTCCGGAAGTCACGGAAGAGATAGTGCGAGTCGTGCGGGCCGGGGCTGGCTTCAGGGTGGTACTGCACGCTGAAGAGAGGCAGCGATTTGTGGCGCAGCCCTTCGAGCGTGTTGTCGTTCAGGTCGATGTGCGTCAGGTCGACTTCGTTGGCGTTGATCGAGTCGGGATCGACGGCAAAGTTGTGGTTGTGCGCGGTGATTTCGACCTTGCCTGTCTGCGCCTGTTTGACCGGATGGTTGCCGCCGTGATGGCCGAACTTGAGCTTGTAGGTCTTGCCGCCGAGCGCGAGACCGATGAGCTGATGGCCGAGACAAATTCCGAAGATCGGCTTGCGGCCTGCGAGCTTGCGGATGTTCTCCTGCGCGTAGGTAACCGGTTCGGGGTCGCCAGGACCGTTCGAGAGGAAGATGCCGTCGGGGTTCAGGCCGAGGACGTCTTCGGCTGAAGTTTGCGCGGGAACCACCGTCACGCGGCAGCTTTCGTCTGAGAGCATACGCAGAATGTTCTTCTTGATGCCGTAGTCGTAAGCAACAACGTGCAGATCGGGCCGCGGCTTCGCGATGACATTCTCTTCTACATCAAGCGGATCGGGGCCGTCCTGCTCCCACTCGTAGCGGGCCTTGGTGCTGACGACGCTGGCGAGGTCGGTCCCGTCCATTTTGCGGATCGAGCGGGCTTTCTGGACGAGTACGTCGGGATCGGTTTCGATCGACGAGATGACGCCGCGCATCACGCCATTATTGCGGAGATGGCGGACGAGGGCGCGCGTGTCGATTTCAGAAACGACGGGGACGTTGAAGCGTTCCAGATACTCGTCGGTTACCTGCTGCGAGCGCCAGTTGGAGCTGATGGGCGAGAACTCGCGCGTGGCGAGGCCTTCGATATAAGGCTTGTTGGCTTCGTTGTCTGCGGAATTGGTTCCGTAGTTGCCGATCTGAGGATTCGTGAGAACGACAATCTGTCCGGCATAGGAGGGATCGGTGAAAATTTCCTGATAGCCGGTTAAGGATGTATTAAAAACGACTTCGCCGTAGCACTCGCCTTTGGCACCGTAGCCTTCGCCGCGGAAGATGCGCCCGTCTTCGAGCGCAAGGATTGCCTGCATTGCTTCTCCATGGAGTGGATTCAATAGATTTTATCAGGTTTCAGGCGCTGCGCAGGCTTTAACCAGATATTCTTGGAAGGATTTTTGGGACCGGGAGCATCGAATGATTATTCGCCCGAAAAGCGTCGTTGCGTGCGCCGTTCTGGCGTGTTCAATGTTCGCATTTAGTCAGGCACAAGATGCAACGCAACAATCAAATCTCGCAGCCATGACGAGGACGATGAAAGTATTGGGAACCTGGCAGGGCACCACTCCGTGTGCGGACTGTAGCGGTATTATCACGACGCTTACCCTTTATACGAAAGCTCCGTATGACTTTCGGGATGCCATCTACCGGCTGCAATTGAAATACATCGACCGCGGCAGCTTTACAAATTACGGTTCGTGGACTGTGCTTCGGGGCCGGCCTGGCGATCCCAACGCGACGGTGTATCAGCTCGATCCGGATAAACAGGGCAAGCAATATTATCTGCGCGTTGATGACAACACGTTGCAACAGCTCGACGGTGAAATGAAGCCGATCGACTCAAGTCTAAATTTCACGCTCAAGCGCATTGGCGCATCCCAGAGCAAAAACATCGGCATGCCGAATCCGGCATCAGTGAACTGCACAAAGCACGGCGGCACGTTGAAGATCGGGACCGCGAAAGGCGGCGGTCAAGTCGGCATCTGCACTTTTCCCAACGGCAAGCAGTGCGAAGAGTGGGCGTTTATGCGGAACGAGTGCAGTCCTGATGCTAAATAGACTTTTGGCTATCGGATGACGCCCATGTTGTCCGCCGGCCAGTAAATGAAGGCGGCCTTACCGTAGATCAGTTTGCGGATAACCGGGCCGAAGTCGCGGCTGTCGCTGGAGATGGAGCGGTGGTCGCCCATCACGAAATACTCATCCTGCGGAACAACCATGTCGGCCATCGAGCGCACATCGCGGAAGCGCTTGGGGACATAGGATTCGTCGATACGCTGGCCATTGACGAAGACGCGTCCGTCATCGATGCGGATGTCGTCGCCGGGCAGCCCGATGACGCGCTTGATATAGCTCTTCTGCGTGTCGCGCGGGTAGTAGAAAACAACCACATCGCCCCGCGAAATTTTCTCGAAATTGTAAGCAAATTTGTTAACGAAGAGCCGGTCCTGGTCGCGCAGTTCGGGCTGCATGCTGGTGCCTTCGACTTTCACCGGCTGGTAGAGAAAGGTGATGATGAAGAAAGAGGCCATCACCGAAATAATGAAATCGCGCACCCACAATTGAAGATGGGAGCGCGTGCTGCTCTTCTTGATTTCTACAGTGCTTTCGTTCATTACTTCTTTCATTCGAGGGAGGATCTACTATCTACGAGCAACCCAGTCCGCCGAGCGGGCAAAGGATATTCGATTTTGGCTTGGCCATCGGTTGTTGCGCAGACGGAATGATTGCGGTCTGTCCCGCAACATCGGGGCCTGTCAGGTTGGCCTGGGTAATCGTCAACGGACGCTGCAGGACCATCTCAACCCCTTCTCCGACGTTAAGAACCACATCATTGCCGCGAGTAAAGAGGGTGTAGATCAATCCGGCGGCTCCGCCGGCAAGCGCGCCATATCCGGCGCCGGCGCCCGGATGGCCTGCCACGGCTCCGCCAATCGTGCCTATGCTGGCTCCTTCGATTGTTCCCTGCGCAATCGTTCCTAAATCTTTGCCTTTGTTGGATGCCTGCTGGATCGTGCCTTCATCATCCTGCACTTTGGGTCCGTCTGAACCCGGCAGGCTGTTCACTACGCCCGGTATATTCACAACCGACCCATTCGGGAAAATCATCGAGGTAAAGTGCATGCGGACGGCGGCGCGTCCCTTGACGCGGCCGGGGCGTGTGACCTGATCGATCACTCCCTGCACGTAAACGCCGGCGGGGATTGCTACATGGCCGTCAACCACTACCGGGAAGCTCGACGCGAGATAGACGCCGTCGCCCGGCTTGGCTGTTTTGGTATTCACAGCCGACTTTAGACCGAGCAGGACTTTCGTTCCAGCGGGGATTTCGGTTGATTTACTCTGCGCGATTGACGTCGCGGTGCTCGCCGGTGCATTGGCGTTGCTGGCTGTCTGTGCGGGCGCTTGTTCGGAGGCGGGCTGCTGGGCCATCGCGCTCACGGCGAAGAGTCCCGCTGCAAAAGCCGTCATGGGCAAATTTCTCAACATACGCATCTTCGCCCTCCAGTGACCCGCAGCGCGCAAATCCGGCTCCGCGGAAGCTGCCCTATTCCTATTGTAGACGGATTTTGCTGCCTGTAAGTTAGCTATTGCCAGCGATCCATGATTACTTTAGACAGCTTTGCCAGAAGGACTTCCGCGTCGTTATCCGGGGTCCAGCTCTTGTCCTGGTTGCCGTAAGTGAATTCGGAAATAATGACCGGACCGTTTTTGGCGAAGACGACTCCTACGTCGTTCCGGACTTCGTCCAAAGCGCCGGTTTTGTTGGCGATCTTCGACTCGCCTTCGGTTGTATCGATCGTTTCGAGATAGCGGGGAATGCTGTTGCGATAGGACTGGTTTTTCAGCATGTGCATAGCAGCTTCGCATAGCTTTTCGTCCTGGTCGGTTGGCTTCGCCGTGTTGCCGGGGGCATTCAAGTTGCAGGTGGCAAACCGCTCCATAATGCTTGCCATCTCGCGGGCGGTGGTTTTGCCCAGTCCAAACTGCTTTTGATCGGCCGGCATGGGACCGACAGGCGGCTTCGCGACCTTTTTATAGAGCCAGGTGTCTTTCAGGCCCAGCCACTGGATCCGGTCATCGATGTTCTTGAGGCCGAGCTCGTCGATGGCGGCGTTGGTTGCGGTGTTGTCGCTGACGATGACCATCATGGTGAGCACGTCTTTCAGCGTCAGAGTCTGGGGCACATCGAAAAACATCAGCACCCCTGAGCCTTCCACCTGATTCTCTTTCGTCAGCGCCAGCTTGTCGTCGAAGTGCGCTTTGCCCTCCTGAATCTGCTTGAGGGCTTCTAAGAGGACGGTCAGCTTGATGACTGAGGCTGTAGGAACCGGCGTATCAGCGTTGATGGCTACCGTCTTGCCGCTGTTCAGATCGTGGGCATAGAGCGTGGCGTGACCATGATGGGCCTTTGCCAGAGTTTGCAGCTGTGTCTCAAGCGCTGTGTCTTCCTGCGCACGCAATGTCGCAGATACGGACAATAGGAAAAAGATCGCCAGCAAAATTCGCATTCTCATCATTTGTTTCTCGCAAGTTCGCTTACTATAACTGCACTCAGCCTGCATTGCCATGAGTTTGCCACTCGCCAATTCGGACCAGCGCGCTCGCTTTGCTGCCGCACATGCGGTTTTGAAGCAGGCAGTCCGCGACCGTGCATTTCCGGGAACTGCGTACGGCATACTTCTCGATAGCAAGGTGGTTGCTCTCGATGCCGTGGGACGCTTTACGTTTGAAGACAATTCTCCGGAAGTGAAGCCGGAAACAGTTTTCGATCTCGCCAGTGTAACCAAGGTTGTGGCGACGACCGCAGCAGCGATGCTCTTGTTTGATCGCGGCATTCTTGATCTTGAGACCCCGCTGGGCGAGATTCTTCCGGGCTTTGTGATTGGCCGCGCACCCGGCAGCGGCAAGGAGCGCGTGACGATGCGCATGCTGCTGGCGCATTCCTCGGGATTGCCCGCGTATGCGCGTCTTTTCGAGCAGCACACATCAGCGAACGGGCTGTTGCGCGCATGTCTGCAGATGCCGCTCGAAGCTGCACCGGGAACACGGGCCGACTATTCCGACATTGGATTTATTCTGCTGGGCAAAGCGCTCGAAGTGCTTGCGCGCGATGCGCTGGCAAGATTTTGTCCGCGCGAAATCTTTGCGCCGCTCGGATTGACCAGCGCGCATTTCTGCCCGCCCGCGTCGATGCGCGCACAGATTCCTCCTACTGAAAATGACACGACTTTCCGCAATCGCATCATCCAGGGTGAAGTAAATGATGAACATGCCTTTGTGCTGGATGGCTGCGGCGGACATGCAGGGCTCTTTGCCAATGCTCTCGATGTTCTGTGTTTTGCTGATTGCATACTCGCGGAAGGCCGGACAGCGGAGGGGCTGCAACTGTTCCAGACGGCTACAGTGCGTCTTTTTGCTACACGGCAGAGCGAGCCATTCGGCACCTCACGAGCGCTTGGATGGGACACGCCAACGCAACCTTCATCTTCAGGAATATACTTAAGCGCTTCTTCTATCGGGCATCTGGGCTACACCGGAACATCGCTCTGGATTGATCGTGAACGAAGGCTTGCTGTGGTGCTGCTTACGAATCGCACCTGGCCCAACCGCTCTAATAAAGCGATTCAGCAGGTTCGCCCCGCCTTTCACGACGCAATTTTCGTTGGCCTGTGAAAGTGCTCTTTCATATTGAAACAGGCATCGACAAATCAGATTCGACCCAATAAAAATTTGCAACCTATTCCCTTTCGTTAGAGCTACAATTGGAGATGGCGAATTGTCGAGATTAAACCACACCAATGGCAACCATAACTCCTGCTCCACCGGCTGAAACGCACCGCTCTAACGGGCATTCTTCACACTCTTCACCCGTCACCAATCTCCAGGACCTGATTACAGAAAGTCCCAACGATGCTTCGCAGGGCTTTGATACGAAGTCAGCGCTTGAGATTGCTCGCATCATCAATCATGAGGATGCCAAGGTCGCAGCCGCTGTAAAGAAGGCGCTTCCGGAGATTGCTCTTGTGATCGATGCAGTTGCGCGCAGCCTTCGCGACGGTGGAAGACTTATCTATGTAGGAGCGGGATCGAGCGGACGCATTGCCGCCCTCGACTCGTGCGAGTGTCCTCCTTATTTCTCGAATGCGCCACAGCAGATTCAGTACATTATGGCTGGTGGACCGAAGGCTCTTGCATCGCCGGTCGAGGTCAACGAGGACTCGGAAGAACTCGGCCAGCGGGACATCGCGCGCCGTCGTCCCACCAGGAAAGACGTTGTCCTCGGGCTTTCGGCAAGCGGACGCACGCCATACGTTGTTTCGGCGGTTGCGTATGCGCGGGCCCGCGGAGCGAAAACTGCCTGCATCACCTGCAACCACAACACTCCTTTAGAGAGCGCCGCAGACATCGCGATCGTAGCCGACGTAGGACCGGAAGTCATTTCCGGGTCGACCCGCATGAAGGCCGCGACCGCGCAGAAGATGATTACCAACATGATCACCACTGGCGCGATGACTCGCCTGGGTTATGTGTACGAGAACCTGATGGTCAACGTGCACATGCAGAACTCGAAGCTCGTCGAGCGCGGCATCAGCATCCTGATGCGCGCCTGCAATATCGATCGCGACATGGCGGTACGCACTATCAAATCTGCCGGACGCAGCGTGCCTGTTGCCCTTGTTATGCTCAAAGCCAATGTCGACAAGCCAGAGGCCGTGCGCCGTCTGGCTCAATCGGACGGGAATGTACGCAGAGCGATTGAAGATTCGGTAATGGACCTATAACTACGGCTTTATTTCTTCAAAAAAGCGCTCGAAAGAGCGCTTTTTTGCTTTCTTAACCTGCGGTTTGGGGCACATCAGCGCACTGATGCGTCACTCGATCGTTACTGGCATCTTTCACCACCCACAGGCTGTGCATTTACACTATCGGTTACGGCAGATCGCTTCAGGTAGACATTCATGGACAAGTTTGTAATTCGCGGGGGCAATCCCCTTATCGGAACCATTCGCGTTAGCGGCGCGAAGAACTCGGCGCTTCCCTGCATGGCGGCGGCAATCCTGACTGAGGACGAGGTCATCCTCGAGAACATTCCGCAGGTGCACGACATTGAGACCGAGCGCAAGTTGCTTGTCTCGATGGGCGCTGAAGTCGAACTGGGATACGGCCGGGCGCAGCATCGCACTTCGATCAGCTGCCGTGTGCTCTCTGATCCTGTGGCGAAGTATGAGATTGTCAAAACCATGCGCGCGTCTTCTCTGGTGCTTGGGCCACTGGTGGCTCGCACCGGGCTTGCTCGCGTCGCCATGCCTGGCGGATGCGCGATTGGCGGACGTCCGATTGATCTGCACATCAAGGGGCTGGAGACAATGGGAGCTGCGATCAGCTATGAGCATGGGTACATCGAGGCGCGTGCTGAACGGCTGAAGGGCGCGCACATCGTCTTTGACAAGATCACTGTTACCGGGACCGAAGACTTGCTGATGGCTGCTGTGCTGGCTGACGGCGAGACCATTATGGAGAACTGTGCCCGGGAACCCGAGGTTACCGATGTGGCCGCGTTGTTGACTGCGATGGGCGCGAAGATCGAGGGTGCTGGCACTTCGAAGATTCGGGTGCTGGGAGTTGAGAAGCTGCATGGCGCGCGTCACCGCATCAATCCTGATCGCATTGAGGCTGGGACTTTCCTCGTCGCCGGTGCGATTAGTGGCGGCGATTTGTGCATTGCGAACTGCAATCCGGCGCATCTTGGTGCGGTCATCGCCAAGCTGGAAGCAGCTGGCGCGCGTGTCGAGATTCTCGGCAAGGATCAGATTCGCGTTAGGAGCGAAGGTAATCTGAAGGCCGTCGATATTTCGACGGAAGAGTATCCCGGCTTCCCTACCGACATGCAGGCGCAGTACATGGCGCTGGCTACGCAGGCTGAAGGCACGTCGGTGGTGGCTGAGAACATCTTCGAGAACCGCTTCATGCATGTGCAGGAGCTGGTCCGGATGGGCGCGAACATCAAGGTTGATGGGCGCTCTGCTACAGTGCGCGGCAAGACACCGCTCTCGTCGGCGGCGGTGATGTGCTCCGATCTGCGGGCGTCTGCTTCGCTGGTGCTGGCTGCTCTTGTCGCCGATGGCGAATCGATTCTTGATCGCGTGTACCACATGGATCGGGGTTACGAGCACATTGAAGAAAAGCTACGCGGCGTTGGGGCTCAGATTCGCCGCATGGGTAATATTTTTGCCGACCGACGCGAGGCGGTTGCGGTCGAAGAGCAGATTCCGACTTAATGTAGCAGTGATGCCCTCCTGTGCATCCGACGTAACAGGAGGGCACAATGCCTGGCGACGACCGCATTCTTCGCGATCATCTTTTTGAATTTCTGCGCGGTGGTAGCGCGCATATCGACTTCAAATCGGCCGTTAAGGATTTTCCGCCGGAGTTCTACGGGAAGGTTCCCGAGGGCGCTCCGTACAGTGGGTGGCAGCTGCTGGAGCACTTGCGGATTTCGCTCCACGACATCCTCGACTTCTGCGTCAATCCGAAATATGCGGCGATGGACTGGCCTAAGGATTACTGGCCGGAAACGGCTGCTCCCCCGTCGGCTGAGGCGTGGCGGGCTTCGGTTCGGGCCATTCAGTCGGACTTGGCCGAATTCGAAAAGCTGACGGGTGATGCCCACTCGAATCTCTACGCCAAGATTCCGTGGGGAGATGGGCAGACTCTGCTGCGGGAGATTCTGCTGGCGGGCGATCATAATAGTTACCACCAGGGGCAGCTGGTGTTGATCAAGAAACAGCTGATGGCCTGAGAGGTACCCCCATATTTTGTAAATTCGTCTTTATATTGGGGTTGCGAAACTCTCTCATGAATTTAAATCTTTGGGTCGTCCTTCCTAACCAGCGGCAAAGGTCTGTGCTCCGGCTGCTTTAGTGTTGGCTCTGATCCCTTTTTCAATGTAGCCGAGAGGGGGGAGGGTATCTAAATCCTTGAAAATACACGGTTTCCATCTTTAGGCGGCTAAAGTATTGATAAATAAGTGGGTTTCACTCAAAGTATTGTTTCTGCAATAGTTAAGGCCCGCGCTCTTCGCTGGCCTTAGTTTCTTCTGTCGCTGTTACTATTTTAGCGGATTTCTTAAAATTCCCGGCCAATTTTGGCTAAGAGTTTTATCCATTGAATCAATGAGTTGCGAAGTATTTTGAGGCTGAGGGGCTTTGACAAGCTATTTCCAGCTGACGGCGAGCTGCCAGCGGAGACTGCGCATCGACGTCTTTCGCAGGACACGCTGGTATTCTTCGAGTTCGCTGACGATCGGCGTTGTTTCGGAGCCGAGGGCGGATGGGTTATCTCGCAGAAAGTCAAGGAGCGTGGTGATCGTTCCCAGGCCGTCGTCGGGAGAGAACCACTGGGGCGGTGGAAGGGTCTTGGCCCATTCGGGGTCGCCCGCGCCTTCTTCGAGGAGGAGCGCCATGGAGTTTTCGTCGGCCGAGAAGAACTCGAGCAGTGGCTTTACGCCGAGGCGCAGGGCCAGCTTTTCGAGGGCATCTTCGTTGCGTGCAAGGGCGTGTCCGTTGACGAAGATATCAAACCCGGGGTCTTCTCCCTGAACGACGATGTACATGGAAGCGCTCATTCTAGGTCAGTCTATCCCACTTTAGACGCATGATTGTCAACGGGGTGAGCTATGTTACCCCGACGGTTAACATCGGTTCGTCGCTTTGTGACGAATGGAGAGCGAGGGTGCTTCCAACGGTGATTATTGCGCCTAGCAGAATCTGCCAGTCCAGGTGGGGACGGAGCAGGAAGATGCTTTCCGCAACGGCTACCAGGATCTGTGCCCAGACGACGGAGGTGAGCTGATCGACGCGTACCTGTTTGAGGAGCCAGAAATAGAGGGCAGATGCAACAGCGCTTCCGAGGACTGAGAGCAGGATGAGTGTCCACGATAGACCCAACGGCATCGACTTGCTCCTTGCGAAGCTCAGGAGTTCCAAAACGACCGACGCCACTGCCAGTTCGATCGCCGCCGTGTATATAGGATGGCAGCTCTTCAACTGCTTCTGGAAAAAGACGAGGGAGGCTGCGATGGCGCATGTGCTGCCGAGAAATACGATTGTCCACGGCAACTGGTTCCATGATGCAGAAATCGTGCCGCCGACAACCAGCAGCACGCCTCCGAGTCCGGCGATTGAGGCGTTTCTGGCTCGCCATGGGGTATCGCAGAAAAACCCGGCCGCTAGTGGCGTTGCGGCAGCGACGGCTGTGGGAAGGCCTGATGAGAGATGCGGCGAAGCCCATACGCTCAGGAGATATGGCAGGACTATGAGAGTGATTCCGAGGGCGGCGCTTGCTATCCATTCTCTTTTGGCGGGCAAGGGGAGACGCAGGATTGCGGCCATGATGGCAAGGATGATGGCGCTCAGCACCAAGGTGATTGCGGTAAAAGTGAGTTGGGAAGATGGGTCTGGGAGTTGCTGTTGGGCGATCCACATGCTGCCCCAGATGAAGCTGATGCTTAGGAAGGCCGCGATTTGCTTCCGATTCATGAGCAGGGACAGAGTATCAAGCTGTGGGTTTGGCTCACCCTAAAGAGAACGGGCCTTGCTACCGCAAGGCTTCGCACGAACGTTGTTCGTGCGGGTCCTTCGACTCCGCTGCGCTTCGCTCAGGATGACATCTTTGGAACAGAGTCATGGTTCCACCCTTTCTCGTGCTACTGCTGAGGAAAAAAGCAGATCCTTCCCCTTCACTGCGTTCAGGGTCAGCATGACAAATCCCGGGAGTGGCGTGGCAGAACAAGAGGGCTGTGCTTTCGCACAGCCCTCTGATTGTTGCTTGCATTTACTGCTTACTGTGGTCCACGGCTGCCGCCGCCGCCGGGTCCGCGTCCGCCGGGTCCACCTGGACCGCGACCACGGCCACGGCCGCGACGGCGACGAGCGCCACCGGGACCGCCAGAGCCGCCACCACTTGGGCGGCGATCTCCACCACCGCCGGCGTGGGCCGGTGCGCCATCGGCGCGGTTGAAGTTCGGTTCCTCTCCGCCATCAGTATCGCCATCTGCGTCGTCGAAGTCGTCGCCGCCTTCAATGGTGATGGTGCTGGCGTTTGAGGAGGGCTGGCGCTCTTCTTGACGCGCTGGCCGTTCGTGACGCTCGTGGTTTTCCTGCAACTCGCCGGATGCGGCTACGTCATCGATCTGGCCGGATTGCGGCTCGGTGATGCCAAGCTTTGCGCGCTGTTCCTTCAACAGAGCTTTGCGCGAGAGCTTGATGCGGTTGCCTTCGATGCCGAGAACCTTGACCAGTACCTGATCGCCTTCACGCAGCTCGTCCTTTACGTCCTTCACGCGGTGCTCGGAGATCTCGCTGATGTGCAGCAGACCGTCGGTGCCGGGGAAGATTTCGACGAAGGCGCCGAACTCGGCAAGACGGACAACTTTGCCGAGATAGGTTTTGCCGACTTCGGGAACGGCGGTGAGGTCGTTGATCATCGCAAGAGCCTTCTTCAAGCCCTCTTCGTCCGATGAAGCAACATTCACGCGGCCGGTGTCGTCCACGTCGATCTTGACCTGCGTGGCCTCGATGATGCCGCGGATGGTTTTACCACCCGGCCCGATGAGGTCGCGGATCTTGTCAGTTGGAATCTGCAGGGTGCGAATCTGCGGCGCGTACTTCGACTTCTCGGTACGCGGACCGGTGAGCGCGGCGTCCATCGTGTCCAGCAGGAAGAGCCGTCCACGACGAGCCTGTTCCATGGCTTCGCGCATGATCTGCCCGGTAATGCCGCCGATCTTGATGTCCATCTGCAGGGCGGTGATGCCTTCACGCGTTCCGGCAACCTTGAAGTCCATGTCGCCGTAGTGGTCTTCCGCTCCGGCGATGTCGGTCAGGATGGCGTAGTCGTCGCCTTCCTTGACCAGGCCCATGGCGATACCGGCCACGGATGCCTTCAGAGGAATGCCCGCGTCCATGAGCGCAAGACTTGCGCCGCAGACAGAGGCCATGGACGATGAGCCGTTCGACTCAAGAATGTCAGAGACGATGCGGATGGCGTAGGGCGATTCTTCTTCGCTGGGCAGAACAGCGCTGATGGCGCGTTCGGCCAGTGCGCCGTGTCCGATTTCGCGGCGTCCGACGCCGGTCATGCGGCCCACTTCGCCAACCGAGAACGGCGGAAAGTTGTAGTGCAGCATGAAACGCTTTTTCTGCTCGCCTTCGAAGGTTTCGAGACGCTGCGAGTCGTCGTTGGTGCCGAGTGTCGCCGTGACCAGGGCCTGCGTCTCACCGCGGGTGAAGAGCGCAGAACCGTGGGTGCGGGGCAGCACGCCGGTTTCAATGGTGATGGGACGAATCTCGTCGAAGGCGCGACGGTCGGGGCGGATGCGATCCTTGGTGACCTGCTCACGGAAGATGCGCTCGCGTAGAGTTTCGTAGTAGGTGGCCAGCTTCTTCTTGGCTGCGGCCTGTTCTGCTTCGGGCAGTTCCTTCAGTTCGGCAGCCAACTCGTCCTTGATCTGCTTGACGAGGGCGTAGCTCTCGGTCTTGGCATGGGTCTTGGTGTCGAGCGCGTCCTTGAGGCGATTGCCAACTTTGGCAAACAATGCGTCGTAGTAGGCCTGATCGAATTCGGGCGCGGTGACGGGACGCTTTGGCTTGCCGGCCTTCGAGGCAAGATCGTCGATGGCAGCAACGATCTTCTTGATCTCTACGTGGGCGAACTCGATGGCGTCGACGACGACCTCTTCGGTCACGCCCGCCGCTCCGCTTTCAATCATCACGATGCCGTCTTTGGTGCCGACGACGGTGATGTTGATCTTGCTGTCGCGGCGATCGGTGTACGACGGATTGATGACGAACCCACCGTTGACCTGACCTACGCGGACTGCGCCTACGGTTGCGCCGAAGGGAATATCGGAGAGGGCGAGGGCAGCGCTTGCGGCGTTGATGCCGATGACGTCGGGATCGTTTTCCTTGTCAGCGGAGAAGACCAGGGCGATGACCTGGGTCTCGTTGCGGAAGCCTTCAGGGAAGAGTGGACGGATGGGGCGGTCTATCTGGCGGCTGGTGAGAACTTCACGCTCGCTGGGACGGCCTTCGCGCTTGATGAACCCGCCGGGGATGCGGCCGCCTGCATAGGCATACTCGCGGTAATCGACGGTAAGGGGGAAAAAGTCGATCCCTTCTTTGGGATCCGGGGAGGCTACTGCGGTTGCGAGCACCACGCTGTCACCTTGCGTGACCAGGGCTGCACCAGAGGCCTGCTTGGCCATGCGGCCAGTTTCGAAAGTCAGCCGCTTGCCACCGGCAAGCTCGACTGTAACTTCGTGTTTCATATTGTCCTCGTTTCTTGATGTGCAAAGGAGCTACGCAGGGAGTGCGCGCGGGCGGGAAGATACACGACAGGTATGTGGGCTTCGCAAGGCGCGAAAGTGGCCCGGAGCGTGGATACACGCCAGCCGGAGACCCGGCTGGCGCTTTCCATTCCTTTACGAAGTTCTCGTCGCGTGCGCGTAGGAGACAAAGGTTTGAGCTTGCGGCTACTTGCGGATGCCCAGCTTGCCGATGACGTCCCGGTAGCGGTCAGAATCATTCGTCTTGAGGTAATCGAGCAGGCGGCGGCGCTTGCTTACGAGCATCAGAAGGCCGCGGCGCGAAGCATGGTCCTTCGCGTGGGTCTTAAAGTGCTCGGTCAGCTCGCCAATGCGCTCGCTCAGGATCGCAATCTGCACCTCAGGGCTGCCGGTGTCGGAGTCATGAGTGCGAAAGCGGGAAATAATGTCGGTTTTTTTTGCAGGTGCCAGCACGAGAGTGCGTTACTCCTATTGCTAATTTCTGTTTGATTACACTTCCTAAGTGTCTGGAACAAGAGTAACATAGATTGCTTTTTGGGGCCAGTGGGGACGGATACGTTTGTGGGTCAAGCTCCTACAGGTGGTAGTCACCCAAATCGCCGTTTTTCAGGCACCTCGCTATCACCTTGACTTCCAATCAATGTGGACTTCCGGATTCGTACGAAAGCCGTTGGCCGGTTGACAAGAATGCCTCTCGCATCCAGACTCTCGTTATGCGACTGCCCGTCATCTGTCTCGTACTAGTGAGTGCAATGTTGTGCCCGCCGTCCCGGGCGCAGGTGCCTGTCTTCCAGGTTACTCCCATCCAAAGCTCAATCCGATTCAATACGACATCTTCAAGGCCCCTGACGGGCAATTTTGACAAATGGAATGCGACTCTGACCTTCGCGTCACGCGACCCTACGTCGGCCGTATTCCAAGTCGAAATCCAGACAGCGAGCGTGCATTCCAGGGACAGCAAGAACGATGACGAACTGAAGAGCAAGAACTTGCTGAACGTCGCGCAGGACCCGGTCATTTCATTCAAATCCGACAAAGTTGTCCAGACGGGGAAAACCACCTACGACCTTGTCGGCACCTTCACCATGCGCGGCGTTTCCAAGCCGGCAACGCTGAAGTTAGCAATCGCCGACCAGGGTGGTGGCTCAGGATACGTCCAGGGAATCGTACCTTTCGACTTTAAGGATTACGGGATGACCAGCAGGAAGGTAAATGAGCGTGGCGAGGTCGATCTCAACCTCAAGGCAGATCAGGTGAGCGGACCCGGATTGATTCACAAAAGGTTTCAGTAACGCCCTGTCCGACTGTTTCTCTCCACCAGCCACAATGAAATTAGAGGCAAAGAAAGGCCCGGCTCACCTAGCCGGGCCTTTGCTCTCTGGAATTGTGAGTCTTGAATCAACTTATACAGTCATCCGGTTAGACTCATAGCCCTTTGTTTTTCTAGTTGCACTTTATCTGAACGCATTGGACTCGGTTTTTCCGGCACGGGGGGTTGCAGATCGAAAGGATGATCGCGCCACCCTAATCACTATGCCGTAATGCAGCATTCCAGCCCAGCTGCCAAGCTGGGCTTTGTCTTGAGTCAAAAGGCTGACCACCAACGCAGTCTTGGAATCCGATCTCGTACTGTGCGCGGTCAAGGTCCTTCACGTTGTCTACGTGCTTCACCTTTTCCGGTTCTTCTATTTCCGACTCTTCCATGGCGCTGCCTCCGCCGCTCAATTTTGCATCGCTTGTGCTTAGTAAGATGCAAAAAGGGAAAGACACGCGTTCTCCGAACCTGTCCACGCTACAACCTTCAAGAAAACCTCTACCAGGACAGACGAGTTGGACGGACAGCATAGCGTTCAGCCGAGATGGAAACGGGAAATTGCCGTTGCTAAGCGATGTCCCCGAAAAGTCCGCTTATCAGTAACTTCACGCTATACAAGAAGAAGGCCCGGACGGGAATCCGGGCCTTCTTCTTTGTACTACGCGACCAGGTGAATTACCAGCCGGGATCGTGGTCATGGTCATGATCGTGCTTGGCATTCGCCTCGATGATCTGAACGGCGGTGAACAGAGGCTGGGCGAAGTCGAATCCGTTGCCCGCTCCGTATACATGGACGAAGTAGAGGGATGGGTCGTCGTCAGTGAAGTTATTGGACAGGGACGAGACTGTGAGCCCGCCGCCTCGGAGGACGTCCAATACCTGTTGGACATCATCTTTGCGCAGGGCCATGTCGACGTCCATCGTGACCTCCTCTGAGTCGACGTTGCCCTGAATCAGGATGTAGAAGCTGTGGCCAACGCCGAGCCCAAATGAGCCTGGAACGCGTCCGAGATGAATGAATTTTCATCGGGCCGCGGCAAATAGAAAACGATGCAGTTGCCGATCTGTTCCATGAAACCCTGCTTGAAGAGTTCCTGGAACTGCGGTGGAATGTCATCGATCGAAATGATGTTTTCCGTTCCGGGAATGATGGGGAAGCCAAGCTGAGGGTTGTCGAGCGTAGCCAGGGCAGATGCGATGGAGGTGGCAAGGCTGGCGGCGTTTCCTCTGGCTTCAAAGTGAACCCATAAGAGGCTCGGCGTTTCCTGCGCGAGACGGTTCGCTATGGCGGTGATATGGATGCGTGTGTCCTTCCGGAGCGCGGTCTGCTGCGCTTGCGATTCCGAAGCTAGTACCGGAATCGATCCGTCGGCAAAGAACCTGCCGCCTACTATCTCCTTGTAGCTGACGAAGCCGCTTGCGCCTTCAAACTGATCGATGACTTGACCATTGATATCGATGGGATGGATATTTCGCACTATGTCGAAGCGGAGCACATTGCCTGGCAGAACGACTCCGGGCGTGCTCATGGCAGTTTGAATTGCGCTCCAATCGGTGGCAGCGTACGCCCGTCGAGTGAAAAAGGCCGCGAGCGCGAGGGTTAGGGCAAGGACCTTGCTGACCTGAAACACCGGTCTCCGCAAAGAACCTCCAGAAGGGGGATGAGCTAAGCGGTTCCGGCTCCGGTCGTAAATCGTTTTGATGATGGCCGCACTTGCCTCTGTCTGCGGAAAACCGATGAGCCCACCAGGAACGGTTCACTACGCATTGCAGAAAACGGATTAGCCGCCAAGAAGGATACTCCCGGCGGAGGGTAGGTTGCCAAGGTGCTTCGAAAAAGAATGGATGAATATTTATTGAATGAACAGACTGAAACCAAGGGTGCGGAGTTGCCGCACCCTTTCTTACGAGAGTCTGAGTTTTACTTCGATGTATTGAGGACGAGAACGGTGGCAATTGGGTCGAGCGCCTTTGCCGGGAGCTGAACGTCGAGGCTATCCCCGTTCTGGTTGACTTTAAGGGGCTTGTGGCCTGAATCGGCCAGCAAGTAGGCGTCTGTGACCTTTCTCGGCATCTTGTCGAGGTGGAAGGTGCCGCCTGTGGGCCACTTGAAGATTTCGATGTAGACCTTATCGGCCTTGGTGGTGGAGCGCCAGTCCCATGCAGGGATGAACTTCGGCTTGCCGTCCTCGTCTTTTTCGGTGGTGCTGAAGCTGCCAGCTTCGGCTCCGAAGAGCGTCGGCTGGGTGCCGTAGATGGATTCACCATTTGCATCAAGCCACTTGCCCACCTCGCGGAGACGTTTCACTTCCTCGGGCGGAACGACACCGTGAGAGTCGGGGCCAATGTTCAGGAGATAGTTGCCGCCCTTGCTGGAGATGTCGATGAGGTTGCGCAGCAGCGTCTCCGTCGACTTGAAGTTCTTGTCATAGGACTTGTAGCCCCAGGTGTCGTTCATGGTCATGCAGGATTCCCAGTCGCGTCCGGGATAACCCTGCGCGGGGATAAACTGCTCAGGGGTTTCTGTGTCGCCCTTATAACCGCCGCCAAGACGATTATTCCAGATGAGCTTTGGATATTGGTTGAGCAGGGAGACGATCTCGGATGCCAGCTGCGGGGTCATGTCCGGCGTTGGCGTATCGAACCAGATGACGGCGGGGTAATCGCCGTAGTTCGCCAGCAGTTCCTTCAACTGAGGGATAGCTTTGGTTTCGAGATACTGTTGGTAGTTGCCGTCCTGAGCTTTATCCCAGTGATAGGTGGGCGGCTGGTGATCGCCGGTCTTGAGAGCTGCGCCCCCGGGAGCGGTCCAGTCCTGATCCTGCGAATAGTAGAAGCCCAGCTTGATTCCCTGTTTCTTGCACTCTTCGGCTAGTTCCTTCAGCGGGTCGCGCTTGAAGGGCGTGCCAGCGACGATGTTGAAGTCGTTCGCCTTGGAATCGAACATGGCGAAGCCGTCGTGGTGCTTGGAGGTGATGACGATGTACTTCATGCCAGCGGACTTGGCGAGGGCGACGATATCATGCGCGTTGAAGCCGGTGGGGTTGAACTTGGGCGCGAGCGCCTTGTAGTCGGCAACAGGAATGGATGCGGTATTCATGATCCATTCGCCGATGCTTGGAATCTTCTTGCCATCCCAGGTGCCGGCGGGGATGGAGTAGAGACCCCAATGAATGAACATGCCGAAGCGGGCTTCTCGCCACCATGCCATGCGGGCATCACGTTGCTCGGGTGTTTCGGTGTCCTGAATGGCAGGGACCGGATGATCAGCGGCGGGTTTTGCAGCCGGCTGGCTCTCTGTGGTCTGTTTTGGTTGCGTGCAACCTACTAAGCCTGCGGCAATGAGGACGACGCTGGCGCCGACTGAAGCAATGGTGCGTTGGACTGAATTCAAGGTCTTCCCTCAGGGTGAAATATCGGACTGGTGAATTGTATGTGAAAAATTATTCTCGTGAGTGAAAACTTGTCAACCGGCCCAGATGGATGATCCGGCGGCCTGAATCCGTGTATGGTTACAGACTGTAAGCAACTTCAAGCTGTGAGGGGTATTGTGCACGAGTTGAATCGGAGGAGTTTTCTCAAAGTAGCTGGGGCGGCAACGGGGCAGACGTTTCTCGGAGCCAGTCTCGGAGCCAGTCTCGGAGCAAAGACACATGCGCTGGCCGCGCTCCAGAGCGAGCCGGAGAAGCCGGTGGCGGCGAACGATCATATCCAGATTGCACTGATCGGCGCGGGCGGCCAGGGCATGGGAGACACAAAGCATGCCATTCAGGTTCCGGGCGTGAAGCTGGTTGCGGTGGCGGATTGCTACGACGGGCGGCTGCAGCATAGCAAGGAGCTTTGGGGACAGGACATCTTTACGACGCGCGATTACAACGAGATTCTGGCGCGGAAGGACATCGACGCCGTCATCATCGGCACGCCCGATCACTGGCACAAGCAGGCTTCAGTCGACGCGATGAAGGCGGGCAAGGATGTGTATTGCGAGAAGCCGATGATCCATCTCTACAGCGACGGGCCGGAGATGATTGAGACGTCACGCGCAACGAAGCGGATCCTGCAGATCGGAAGCCAGCGCGTGAGTTCCATTGTGTACGCGAAGGCGAAAGAGCTGCTTGCCTCGGGCGCGATTGGGCAGCTCAATATGGTGACCGCGCGCTGGGACCGCAATTCGGCGATGGGCGCGTGGGACTATACCGTTCCGCTGGATGCTTCGACGGAAACGTGCGACTGGCCGCGCTTTCTTGGGACTGCTCCGAAGATTCCTTTCAACGCTGAACACTTCTTTCAGTGGCGGAAGTGGAAGGCTTATGGAAGCGGTGTGGCTGGCGATCTGTTTGTTCACCTCTTCAGCGGAACGCACTTCATTACCGGATCGCATGGACCGACACGTGCCATGGCCACGGGTGGGCTGCGCTTCTGGAAGGACGGCCGCGATGTTCCGGATGTGATGCTCGGGCTCTTCGACTATAAAGAGGGTTTTAACCTGAGCCTTCGCGTGAACTTTGTGGATGGCGGCGAGGAGAGCGAAGGGCTGATCTTTACCGGGTCGGAAGGCACCATGGAAATTGGCGGCAATGCTGTGAGCGTGAACCGCGTGCCGCGTGAAAAAGAACCGGGCTACACTATTGAAACCTTCACCGAGGCGATGCAGAAGCAGTTTCTCGCGGAGTACCGGCAGAAGTATCCAGAGGAGCATCCTGATGGTCCACCGACCGCGGCCTATGAGCGATATGCGGCTCCGCATGGATACAGCGACAGCTACGATCACTTCAAGAACTTCTTCGCATCGGTGCGCTCGCGGCAGCCTGTGGTGGAGGATGCGGTGTTTGGCTATCGCGCGGCGGGTGCCGCCCTGCTTAGCAACGTGAGCATGGAAAAAGGCACCGTGGTGCATTGGGATCCTGATGCGATGAAGATCGTGTAAATGAAAATGGCCGGATGCGCTGATTGCATCTGGCCATTTTTTGTCTTCCTGCTTGAAGTTATTGCCCTGAGCTGCTCTGAGACGCAGCTGTCGGCCGGCCAAGATGGTCGAAGTTCAGGATTGCGTTGAAGACCAGCGGATAGCTCCCGATGGTTTCACCGCGGTAGAGCGGGTTGTTGGCGAAAAGCAGGACCGATCCTTTGCCGAGATGCGCTGTGACCACTGCGGCATGCTGCGCCAGCAGATTGCCTTTATCGAGCAGGCCGGAGACGAGCAGCGAGTCCTGATCGGCGTAGCGTAGGAGGACCTGCGGGCGCAGCTCTGCCGGAATCACATTCGGATTGTTACGCAATTGCTCTTCATTCAGCGGCATCGGCTCCCAGGTTTTGGGCTTCGGCTGTTCATCGGGAACGATAAACGGGCGTCCTTGCGGAGTGTCGGGATCATCGGCGCCGCCGCGGCCGGTTGGACGCTCATCGCCGGTTCCGAAACGCGGACCGCGTGTACCGCCTACGGTGTTGCTTACGTTCAAGGAGAGGCCGTCTTCACTGTAGACCGTGAGCGGCTTGCTGTATCCATAAAGGACCGGTGATTTTGGTTCGACGACAGTCGTACCTAAAAGTGTTCCTACTACTTTGAGATCGCCATGGGAAGTTACAGAGACGCCCGGCGCGAGTCCGGTTTCGATGGCGAACTGGGCCGTGTCTCCGGAGGTTATGAGCAGGCCGCCCTGCTCGACGAAGTGGCGCAGATGATCGACGCCGCTGTAGCCGAGGCCGGGGCGCATGTCGTCAGTGGAGTCGATGCGTCCAAGATTCGGTGTCAGGTCAGTTTTCTTCCACGGCAGTGCGTTGCCCCACATCGGCAGTCCTTGAATGATTTGCGCAGTGCGTGAAAAACCTACGGGAGCAAAGAGGATGACGTCGTACTTTGAGCGCAGGTCGTCTTCGCTGCTCACCGTCTGCGTGCTGATGTAGTCGAAGGGCACGCCCTGCTTGTCGAGTACCTGCCGCCACCAGCCTTCACCCTGGGTGCTGAGCCAGGTGTGCATCATGGCGACGCGGGGCGCTCCTACTGTGTGGGCTGCTACCGATGGCGCAGCGCTCACGGCGGTTGCGGTCAGCTTCGATTTTTCGAGAGCCGACTTCATGTCGTCTGCGCTGGTGTTCTGGATGATGAGTGAACCGGCGGGAAACTGTTGTCCGGCTACAGTCGTCGCGGCATCTGTAACTGATACGGTTGCATTTTTGAGCAGATATCGCAGTGTGACGATGCCGGGATCGGCGTGATTGGCGATCAGATAGATCGATCCTGAGCCAGAGGGGCTGCTCGCGCTGGAGTCTTCTTTCACTGGCTCCATCTTTGTTTTCAGGATTGCAGGTTCGGTGACCCGCACTGCCTCTACGCTGAAGAGCGCGGGCAGCGACCAGCCCGTGTCGTCGTATGGGGTCTTCTGCGGATCGTCCGGCGCCCAGTACTGGCGATCGAGCAATGCGTCGGCGATGCGCGAGTAGGGCTGATCCATACGGATTACGTAGCTGCCTGCGGGGAAGGTTCGCGATTCTGTTTTTGGCTGCTCTGACTTTGGCTTGGATTCCTTGTCGCTGGAGTCGTCCTTCTTCTCGCGCTTTGGCTTCGCAGGAACGGAGACGGTGGCTGCTTCCGTTGTTCTGCTGATTTCGACGTGCTGAGCGCGCAGGATATCGAGCAGCATGCGCTGGCGGCCTTTCGATTCTTCGGTTGCAGGAAGAACGTAGGCGGCGGGGCCGGAGTCGTTTGGCTTCAGTATCGACCGCTTGCTCTTTAGGTAGAAGTTGTTGAGGAAGGTTTGCGCGTTCTGCGCGAAGTAATTTAGCGAGACGAGGAGCGCCGTCTCTTCGTAATTATTGTTGTCGCGCTGCGACCATTTCACTTTGGGATACGGCGGGTTCTGGCGGAACCATGTGCGCGAGTATTCACCGGGTGTGAGGATGCGCTCGACAGTGTCCGCGCCGCCATTGCCGAAGGTCTCGTAGAGGCGGCTGATGCCGTTGTGCATGGCGGCCATGAACATGAGGTAGCCGGGGCTCCAGGTGTCGAAGTCGCCATGGGTGAAGACCCCGGGCATGCCGAACTTCGTCATCTCCTGCACGTTGTTCCAACCGATCATCTGCCATTCGTTGGTGAGAATGGGGTCGAGCCACGCGTTGTAGGGCTCGTCGCCGACGGTGTTGTCGTAGAGGAACGGGACGGATTCGTGGAGGTCGTGGAGGACTTGTGCGTGCCATCCGACATAGGTGTTGAGGACATTGCGCGAGAGGTCGAGGGTCAGCGTCATTGCGTCGCGGTTGTTGTCGTGCGCGACATAGTGGCCCCAGTAGATGAGGCGCGGATAATTCTCATTCGGATGTGCCTTGTGCCACTTGTAGATATCAACCATGCGGTCGCGGCCGTCGACTTCGACGACGGGCGTGATGAGCGTGATCATGTGCGTGCGGATGTACTGGATGTAGGGCGAATCGTCGATTGCAAGGCGATACCCGAGTTCCATGAGCGCGGTGGGCGCGCCTGTTTCGGGCGAGTGGATGGTTCCGGTGATGTAGTAGACGGGTACGGACTGTTTGACGAGATCGGCTGCAGTCGCGTCGTTCATGTTGATGGTGCGCGGGTCGGCCAGCTTCGCCAGACGCGCGTCGTTTTCCTTGTAGTTCTTGAGTAGCGACTCATCAGCTACGGCGACGGCAATCATCTCGCGGCCTTCTTCTGTGTGGCCGATGGTGAAGACTTTTACGCGCGGACTGGCTGATTCGAGCAGGCGGAAATAGCGGTAGACGTCTTCGGCGTAAGGAAGAATGTCGGGTGCGCCGGAGACGTCGCCTAATACTTTTTGCGGCGTTGGTACGGTCGAAGATGCGGGCAGGTAGTTGGTGAGTGGCGAATTCAGCTCAGGCAGCGTTGTGTATTGATTGATGCGCTGCGTGTAGTCCTGATCGATAGCCTGTTTTGCATCGCGCGCATATGTTTGATCGATTTGCGCCGTTGCCTGCAGGCAGAAAAGCGCCGCACAGAGCATGGCTGCTCCGCGGGAAAAAGCAGAGAATGACATCGCTGGCTCCAGAATTTCAATTATGGATACAAAGCATAGCAGACGGAGCAGAAGCGAAAAGAGACGCAGAGCGAGGGTTTCGTTCTAGCTGGCGCTGGCCTTCTCTACAACAACAAAGGGGACTTTTGGCTGCAGGATGCCGAGCTGTTCATAGACTGGGCGCATCTCTTTGCGGATTGCTTTAAGGCGTGTCCAGAACCACAGCGATCCGAGGATGCAGGCAACGCCGCTGATCATCACTGTGCGCTGAGATCCGATGGCGTGGCCCAGTGCGCCGGCGAGCAGGCTTCCGAATGGAGCCATGCCGACGAAGGCGACGGTGTAGTAGCTCATCACGCGGCCGCGCTTGTCTTCGGGCACCAACGTCTGGATGATGGTGTTGCTCGCGGTCATGCCCTGCATCATGCCAAATCCGGTAACCAGCATGAGCAGGAGAGATAGCCACAGCTTGTTTGAGAAACCGAAGCCGACGAGGCCGATGCCGAAGACTCCGGCGGCTACGGGGATCATCTTGAGGAGGCCACGGACCGATTTACGGAGCACCAGCGAGAGAGCCGAGATGAGCGCGCCGACGCCGAGTGCGCCCATCAGGAAGCCCAATGTGTGCGGACCTCCGTGCAATACCTGTGCGGCGAAGACAGGCATAAGCACGACGAAGGGCATGCCCATGAGGCTGATGAGGGCGAAGAGAAGCAGGATGGTCCGGATGGGGGCGAAATTCGAGACGTAAGTCCAACCCTCCTTCAATTGATCAACCATCGAGGTCGTGGCGCGCTTGATCGCTTCGACATGCACTTTCATCAGGAGCAGCGATACGATGACGGCGATGTAGCTGACGCCGTCGATGAGAAAGCACCAGCCTTCGCTGGTTGCGGCGATGACCAAACCTGCGAGGGATGGTCCGATGAGGCGCGCGAGGTTGACCATCGACGAGTTGATGGCGATGGCGTTCGACAGATCGCCGCGGTCTTCGACCATCTGCACCATGAAGGCCTGACGTCCGGGCATGTCGAATGCGTTGATGATGCCCTGACATACGCTAAGGGCAAGGACTTCATGAATGTTGATGACATGCGTCAGTGTCAGAGCAGCCAGAGCCAGCGATTGCACCATCGCCAGAGCCTGCGTCCAGACGAGCACCTTGCGGCGGTTCATGCGATCGACGAGTACGCCGGCGAATGGGGCAAGCAGGAATGTCGGTATCTGCCCGGCGAAGCTGACTGTGCCCAAGAGCAGCGACGATTTGGTGAGACGGTAGACCAGCCACGCGGTCGCGATGCGCGTCATCCATGTGCCGATGAGAGAGATGCTCTGGCCGCCGAAAAACAGGCGGAAGTTGCGGTGGCGCAGAGCGCGCCACGCATGCGAGTAGTCGTGCGAGGATGCTGGTTTTTCCGGCTCTATTTTTTCTTCTGTGTTGAGCGCCATTCGCAAAGAGACGTTTATCTCATCCTATCCGTTTCGATGCTCCCAAGTGGTCAAAGTCTCTTCAAATGGCGGCCTACTGTTTTCCAATTGGGCGCAGGCGTACGAAAATGGCAACGCCCATCGGATCGCTTCCGTATAGTGGTTGCAAACGCGAGCCTGGCGTATAGACGGTCGTTTGCGCTCCGATTGCGGTTTCCCAATGCGGTAGCAGATTGAAGTCGCGGTCGTAGCCGAAGGTGTAAGCCTGCACCCGGCCTGCGGGCTCTTCCTGAAAACCTGGCGGCTCGGGATTTTCGCCGAGCAGCAGCTCAGTCGTGCGGTCTACGTTTTCCATACGTGTCCATACATAATTTTTTTCTGCGAAGCGCAGCGTCGATTCGAGAAGGTAACTGTTCTGGATGACGTTGTCGGTTAGGGCGCGCGTCCTTCCCCATGCAACGGTGCTCGCCCAATTGCCGTGTTGCGTGGGCAGGTTGTACATTGCGGAGGCCGTCATACGCTCCTGATCTTCATCCGGAGCGAGCGCTTCGGGGCTGTGGATGCGCGCGTAGGAATACTGGCCGCTCCAGTTCTTTCCGGGTTGCAACGTCAAGCGCGTCGACCATGAGTCGATGGCGCCCTCCTGCACTTGCCATCGATGCTCGTTCGGTTCGCGGCCGTGAAAACCGCTGGCTTCGATGCGCACGATGCCTTGGGTAAAGCCCGCCGTGATCACGTCGTAGGCGATGTGGGTTGAGTCTTCCTGATGATGTCCGAGGGTACCGACTGGATTTTCAAACGCAGACGCGCGATGCGGATAGGCCGTTGGTCCGATGGCGGGATCGCCGACTGGAGCCACGTAGAACGACAAAAGTGTCCTCTCGCCGAGTTTCCAGTCGTAAAGGGCTGCGAGTTCCATCAGGAAATTGTGCGGGTGCTGCCCATCGACAATCGGATTGCCATACGCAGTTTCTCCCTGCTGGAAGAGCAGCGGGTACTGTCGCTGGGTGACGGTTGCGGGTTCAAGACTGAACATAGCTCGCAGCGTCAGATAACCTGGCCCTAGCTGGCGCTGTGCCATGGGCATGAACCAATTCGTCGAGAAGAATTTGTCGCCACCGCGCGGGCTCGTCTGCTGCTCATCGGTGATGAAAGCGTTCGCGTGGAACATCAACATCCAGTCGCCGTGCATTTTCATCCACATCGGCGTTGGCGTGGAGTTGGGTTCGGCGCTGGTGCCTGAGCTGGCATGGTGCAGGATTTGTTGGGCGAAGGTTTTGTTTTCGCGATTCATCAAGTCGCTCATGCCGGATTTATCGGACATGGACATGGGCATGGACATCTCGGGCATCGGCTGCTGGGCAACAGCCGCGATGCTGCACAACAGCAGCGCTAAATACAGAATATGTTTCACAAAAACTCCCCGAGAGAAAACAAACCAAGATACGCAGCGACATTGTGAGTCGCTGCTTTCGGGTCAGAGGCGAGGGGATATCAGATACGTAGAGGTGGAGAGAATGAGGATCGCTTCAAGCTATCGAGCGGAGATACATCCTGCAAGGTGCCGATGACTCGGGCTTCCGGAGCTAAGAGGAAAGCATCGATGCTGGTTATCGCAGAAAGCTGCAGCGCCTGCGCCGCCGTACTTGCAAGAGCAGTCTCTTCCTGCGGATGAGTGCACTCATCCGCACTTTTAATTGATGCTGGGCTCGTGCAACGCAGCATTGGATGTGCGCAGCAAACCGCACCCTGATTCGAAGGCGGGCACATCATCTCGCACGCGGTTGAAGACATGATACCCGTAACCAAAAACAGTACCATGATTACGACAGCAGCGTGCTTGTGCATGCAGTGATTCTACCTTTAATGAACGGCAATTTCGCCGCCCGCTCCGGGTTTGTTTTTGCGGAGCAGGAAGGCTAGCGGAATCATGATGAGCGACGCGCCGGAGAGGATAAAGAACATGTCTTGATAACCCAGCGTGTGTGATTGCTGCTGTAGTTGGTTGTAGATTTGCCCTTGAGCCAGATAACCGGCATTCGCCGAGCCTGCGCTGCGGTTAAAGACGTTGCTGAGAGCGTTGATCTGGTTCTGCATATTGGCGCTGCTGGGAGTGAGGTGCTTGAGGAGCTGGTTCTGGTGGAACTGACCCAGTTCGGTCACGCCTGCATTTGTAAGCGAAATGAGAATGCTGCCGCCGATATTGCGGACAAAGTTGATGAGGCCGGAAATTTGATTGTTCTTCTGCACCGGCAGGCCGAAATAGGCCGCTGTCGTGACGGAGATAAAGATGAAGGGAATGAAGATAACCTGAAGGATTCGCATGACAGACGCCATGCCGAAACTCAGGCCGAGATTGATGTGCAGCGCGCTGAAATAGTAGGCGACGACGAAGCCGGCGAAGCCGAATGCAATGATATTGCGCGCCGGGATTCGGCTGATTAACTGACCTGCAAGCGGCATCATGACGATGAGAACAAGGCCGCCGGCTGAAAGCGACAGGCCTGCGACTGTTGCGGTGTAGCCGAGCTGTGCCTGCAGGAACTGCGGCTGCAACACCGTCGTCGCATTCAGCAGACCGCCAGTAAAGAGCATGAGGAAGCAGCAAGTGGCGAAATTGCGGTTCTTGAAAAGCCGCAGCTCCATAATGGGGCTTTTGGCGAACCACTCCCACACGAGCAGTGCGACAAAGGAAATGGCAAAAGCGATGCCGAAGAAGCGTATGAAATCCGACTGGAACCAGTCTTTTTCTTCCCCCTTGTCGAGCATGATCTGCAACGAGGCCATCGAGATCACGAGCAGCCCAATGCCCATTCCATCCACATTCAACAGATTTTTGCGGTCCGCCTTGATCCACGGCGGATCGTCCACCAAGCGATTGGTAAGTATCAGCGTAAGTATTCCGACGGGAATGTTGATGTAGAAGATCCAGTGCCAGCTGTAGTTGTCGGTGATCCAGCCGCCGAGCGTTGGGCCGATGGAGGGTGCGAGAATCGCGACGAGGCCGTACAGTGCGAAGGCGAGTCCACGTTTTGATGGTTCGAAGGAATCAGCCATGATGGCCTGCGCCATGGGCTGCAGGCCGCCTCCGCCTGCGCCTTGTATGACGCGAAACAATAGAAGGAGCCCGAGCGAGGGAGCGATGCCACAGAGAAATGAGCTGATGGTGAAGATCACGATGCAGAACATGAAGAAGTTCTTGCGGCCCATTATGCTCGCCGCCCATCCGCCCATCGGCAGCACGACTGCGTTGGAAACAAGATAAGCCGTGAGGACCCAGGTGCTCTCGTCCTGGCTGGCACCGAGACTGCCTGCAATATGCGGCAGCGCCACGTTGGCGATGGAAGTGTCAAGCACCTCCATGAATGCGGCCAGAGCCACCGTCGCGGCGATGATCCAGGGATTGACCCGGGGTCGCCAGCGCTCCTGGGCGATAAGTTTTGGTTCAGCGATCGTTTCAGCTGTCGCCATTGCTTCGCGAATTTGCCTCTCTATGCGGAAGACACCGGGGGTTCTGCGATTTACGGCTGAAAAAGTGCGTCTTGTGGTAGATGCAGTTCACGGGGACAACGACGCTTAGAAAATCATACAAATATGCTTCTAAAAGACTTGCTATGAAAGATGCTTGATGAGGAATGCAAGCGATCGCTCCCGCGCGAGCTTTGCCGAATTCGGCTCGTAGCTCAATCGCGGTTCAGCATTGAAGGCGTGGCCCGATTCATACCAGAAGATCTGAACGTCGGGATTGGCCGCTTGAACGCGATCGACGTCTTCTTTTGGAATGTGCGTGTCCAGCGTGCCGAAATGCAGCATCACCGGCGCCTTTGGAGTTTCCTCAGCATACTTTCCTATGGCGCCAGCATAATATCCCACGGCTGCGTCTGGCTTTAGACGCGTTGCGCTGAGCCAGGCGACAGTGCCGCCGAAGCAATAGCCAATCACGCCGGTTTTCTTGCCGGTTTCTCTGCGGGCATAATCAAGCGCTGCCGCTACGTCGAGAACAGCATTCTCAGCATTGAGTTTTGGGATGAACGACATTGCCTTTTGCAGATCTTCACCTTCATATTTGAGGTCGACATGCCTTTCGAAGCGGTCGAAAAGCGCGGGAGCAACGGCGAGGAATCCATCGCGGGCATAATTGTCGGCGACGGAACGGATGTGCGCATTCACGCCAAAGATTTCCTGTGCGACGACGAGTCCAGCGATGGGCTCGCGCTCAGGCTTCGCGATATATGCGTCGAAGACGTGCCCATCACTTGCTGCCAGTTGCAACCACTCGCTCATTGCGTATCTCCATGATGCAGGAATGTTTCCGTCAGTTAATGGTTGGATGCCGCGCTGCTCGTCGTGTCATTGACAGCCCAATAGCTGGCTCGTGCGACGACGCGGGCGTTGTAGTCATTGTTAAGCTTCACCTGAATGGTGTGCAGGCCGGGCGTTAGATCGGATGGGTGGAAGCTGAGAATGTAGCGGTTGCGGGCGTGGCTGGCCAGCTCGTCGACGTGGTCCTGAAAGCTTTTTTCTCTGGTGAAGGCCGCGTATTCGCCACCACTCATGGCAGCTATTTCGCGTGCTGCGTTTTTGTGCACCGCTGCAATAGCCATCATGAGCGGTGCGAGAATGTTGATCGACGATCCGCCCTCAGCATTGCCTTTTCCCCAATCCATGAGGCCGGCTTTGGTTGGTGAGAAGGTGAGGCTCAGCACCAGCGTGTTGCTGGTGCCGATGCGCTCGACCAGATCCTGCGCGCTGAACTTCCTGCTGCCGTGGTCGCGCGATTCGCTGACGAGAAGGAGAACGCGACGATGGTCCGGCGACTGGTTCTCCAGCAGATCGACGGAATAGCCAACGGCATCGAGGATCGCGGCGCCGCCATCGCCGGGGCGTAACCGCCGCAAGTCTTCCGTGATGTCGTTCGTATTGCGCGAAAAGGCGTCGAGGTAAACCGGCTTCGAATCGAAGACGACCAGTGCGGCTTCGCCGCGTCCGCCTGCGGTGAAAAGATCGAGCAGCGGGCCAAGCTTGGCGAGCTTGTCGAATTCAAGGCCACTGGACCGTCCACGCTGGATGCAGACGACGAGGGATACAGGTTGCATGTCGAGATCATCGTCTACGTGGATATTCTGCTGCACGCCATTGTCTTCGAGTGTGAAGTCCTTCGCGTTTAGTCCGTAGACTACTTCGCCTGATTGCTTTTCAACCAGCGTTGGCACGAGCACCACGCTGGTGTTAACGCGAATTGTCGGCGGTGCCTGCTGGTCGGGCAATGGCTTTGTGACCTGCTCTTGTGCCGGGGCGGGCTGCGGTTTTGGCGCATTCGCTGGTTCTCCGGGAAATGGTTCCTGTGCCATGCACAAGTGCGCGGCGATGAAAAGAAGGCTGGCGAGCAACGCTCCGCGCTTCAGGAAAGTAGAAGTCACTCCTCTATGACAACAAAGCGCGGCTTAACTGCCAAGTGCGGACTGCGGTTTATTCCGGGCATCGAATGCTTTGCGCATGGCGAAGAAGGCTGGTGTGGGCTGGTAATCGGCATCAAAAGGCAGGCAGTGCTGCGGCTGGCTGTCGCTGCGCGGATGCTGGTGATCGAGCCAGGTGTACTTGTCGGTGATGCCCCAGGTGAGGACGGCTGTGACGTTGGGCTCGGCGAGCACCAGGTTGAGGTAGTCACCGTAGAGTTTGGCGACGGCTGCATCGCGCTCCTCTGCCGATCCAGCAAGCTTGTGATCGGAGACGTCGAGTTCGGTGATGAAGACTTGCATGTCAAGAGCGGCTACTTCGCGGATGAAATCGCGCAGTCCGGAGCCGGGTACGCCTTCGCCTGCGGTTAGATGGCTCTGCACGCCTACGGCGTGGATGGGGACGCCTCTCAGTCGTAGCCGCTGTACCAGCGCGAGCACTTGGGCGCGCTTCTGTTGCTGGTCTGGTGTGTCCAGTTCGATACCGTAGTCGTTGTAGGTGAGCAGCGCGGTTGAATCCGCCATGCGCGCTGCGCGAAAAGCGATCTGGATGTAGTCGGGGCCGACCAGTTCAAGCCACGGCGATTTGCGCAGGCCGTCGGGGCGACCATCTTTCACGTCGATCGCCTCATTCACGACGTCCCATGAGTGCAACTTTCCGGCGAAGTGTCCGGCTACATGCTGAATGTGATCGGTCAGTAGTCGGCGGGCGTTTGCGTGGGTTGCTGTCGACTGAAACCAGTCGGGCAACGCCTCGTGCCAGCAGAGATTGTGGCCGCGAAGACGCTGGCCGTGCGCGTTGGCGAAGGCGAGGATCGCGTCTGCCGGCCCGAAGCTGTACTTGTCCGGCGCGGGGCGCAGTGCCTTCCACTTCATTGCATTTTCGGCAATCAGCAGATTCGCCTGCTGCGCGATTGTGTTCGCGTAGGCAGGTTCGTCAGAAAGCTTTTCCGGGACGACTGCGCAGCCGACGAGCAATCCATGCGCCTCGGCGTGTGCGCGTAGAGATTGCGGGCCGCTCACTTCTTCAGAAGAGGCGAACGTTGCTGACCAGGGAAGCAGGCTGGCTGCGGCGGCGCTCGTAGTTTGTCTCAGGAATTGGCGGCGTGTCGATCGAGCGTGCATGCGTTCGCTGCGATTATATCGAGGCGAGATGCAGCTACGATTAGCGGCCGCGCGATGACTGCTTTCGGTAGCCGTCCATTTCGTCAGTCCAGTTGAGAAACTGTACCAGGTTTCGCTTCTCACTCCACAAAAAGCCTATGACGTCTTTTGGCTGAAGGCTTTCGGCTTTCTTGCCGGAATATGTCTCGATCCGCCACTTCAGGTATTCGCTGCGCCAGGGCCGCAGGCGGTGGCCACGAGTTGCATTCCAGATGAAGCGGATTGAGGCGAGCATTCATAAAGATGATACTGCACGCCTATGCTGTGGCCTGCGCGCTGCTCTTTGGCTTTGGGGTGAATTTCTTGTGGTAGTAAGCCCGCGTCATCGCGATGGATGGAACACCAATGGCCGACGGCAGCACCCATATCCACCAGGCGCCATGCAGCAGCGGGCCGATGGTGACAACGCTGAACGCCGTCCATGCGGCAATATAGCTGCCGAGCATGCCGGCAAGATGCGCATACCACCAGAACATTTTTTCTTTCGGACGGTGCGTGAACGCCCATACTGTACTGCCCGCGATCCACATGCCGATGCCGCCGAAGACCATCGCCGGGATGACGAGGTTTTGTACTAGCACCGGTTTTGCCGCCCCCAGAAACGCAAGCAGCGCGCTGGCTAGGAATGTAAAGCCAGCGGCGAACCAGTCGAGGTTCGTGGCAGTCTTTTCACCCTTGTATGCAGCCTTTTGGCCTAGCACGCGATAGCCGACGAAAGCCGAATAAAGCTGAAAATGGCCACCAGCGCCAGGAACAATATGGGACGGTAGATCGCCATCACCATGGCTGTCACCGCAACGACCGCCATCGCCCAGAAATAGATTTTGCCCCAACGGCGATGCGCCTTGCCGCCTTTGGCGGTGATCAACGCAAGTGGAGCTAGAACAAAAGCCGAAGTTCCCGCCGCGACGTGGACTGCTAGAAACGCTTTCATCCAAAGTGGATCGTGCATTACGTGACCTCCTCGTTGGTCTATTCCCTGTCTTTCAGTTTCTTCAGAGTTTCATCGCTCCAGACCAGTTGCGCCTTCGCGATGTGCTCGCCATAGCTCAGTGTGATTTCCCAGAACGGCAGGCCGGGATCGCCTTCGCTGGTTTCTTCGAACAACCGCTTACGAATGGCCGCGTATTCGACGAGCTCCTGCTTCCAAAGCTGGCGATGTTGCTCTACCTGGCTGCGGCTCATCGCTCCGGGAACCCATTGCCCAAAAAACAGCTTCAGCAGGAGCTCGTTGCGTGGGACTTCCGGGCCGGCGGGTTCAGACAGCCATTGCTTCAGGCGCTCGCGACCTGCAGATGTGAGCGAGTAGACGTTGCGGTCTGGCTTCCCTTTTTGCCGCTGCGTCTTTTTCGTGACGAGGCGCTGCTTTTCCAGCTGCTGCAGCGTGGGATAAATCTGCCCGTAACCTTCACGCCAGAAGTGACCTACCGACCACGCAATCAGTTGCTTGAGGTCGTAGCCGGACATGGGCTCAATCCCGAGCAAGCCCAGAAGGGCGAATTGGCTCTGGTTCACGCGCGGCATCTCAGCACCACCCTGCGGCAATGACCGCGGAGAAAAAAACAATCTGCAGCACAGTCCGAACAAACAGACCCGGCACTTTGCGCCCGTCAATGGTGAGTTGCTGCCGCGCCGCATAGACGTTCGCTGGAAAGAGCGCGACCAACAGGATGGCCAGCCCGACAGACGCTGCCCTGGTAAGCGGCGTCCAGAGCATGCCGATGACTCCGGCGAGTTCCGCGATTCCGGTGAGCGTGACCAGCAGGTCCGGACGGGGAAATGCTGGAGGCACCATGCGAATCAGGTCGGCGCGACGTTTGCCCCAGTGCGCCGAGGCTGTCAGGAGAAACATCGCCGCAACGGCCACACGTAGGCAATGCTGCCAGACGCTGAAGAACGCGACGCCAGCCCATCCGAGAAGGCGGCAGGCGATGAACACTGCTGCAAGAACGAAGAAAGGAATCATGACTCGCTTCTTACTTACAACTATTAGATATATATCTTTTGGATATATATGCAAGAAAGATTTTCACCCTGTCCTACGTCGGGGCGGACTGAAGGATGGCCTCGTCTGCGCATATCTCGAAGGTTGCGTGGGCACGGATGAATCTTTTCAATGAGATATGGCGATACCTTTCCCTTCTGCTATTCTTCAGAATTAGCCGCGAGCACACGCGGCGGGGATTGGGAGAATTCAGGTTTTATGGCAAAGAGCGTCAACAAAGTTATTCTTCTTGGCAACGTGGGCAAAGACCCCGAGATTCGTTCTACTCCGAGCGGCACCATGGTTGCGAATTTTTCGCTGGCGACGACCGATCGCGTCAAGGATCAGACCGGCAACTGGATTGATCGCACCGAATGGCACAACCTAGTCGCCTTCCAGCGCACGGCGGAGATCATCCGCGATTATGTGAAGAAGGGCTCGAAGCTCTATGTTGAGGGCAAGATCCAGACGCGCTCGTGGGACGACAAGACATCAGGCGAAAAGAAATATCGCACCGAGATCATCATTAACGATCTTTCGCTGCTGAGCGGCCGTGGCGAGGGCGAAGGCGGTGGAGGCAGCTATACTCGCTCGGGCAGTTCTTCGTCCTTCGATCAGCGCTCATCTGCTCCTTCCGAAGATTACGGGCAATCAGCCGAAATCACGGACGACGATATTCCCTTCTAATCCGTGGTTTTGTGTGAGTGTCCAGTTTCCTAATTCGTAGGTCTGTCTCTGAGAGCTTCTGATCTATCGTCTGGTTGTGTGCGCAAGTCGCGTAGGCCGTAGGCCGGAGTGACTTGCGCACACAACCAAGGGCCGCTACAGGGCCTCGTCCCCACCCAACGGCATACACGACACCGTGTCCAGTAATCCCTGACCCCGCATGAGTAGCGCGGGGTTGCAGCGTGTGTCCAGTTTTCACCGGAACATCATTGCCCAGTAATGTACTTCGTGGACACTGGTCCCCGAAGCGAGGGGGCGATGGCAGACATAGGGAAGATATTCTCGGTCCTGCACATTGTGTTGGATTCTGGAGAGCGCCTGCCGTGTCTGGTCGATGCGACGACCTGGATTCCAGCGCGTGTTGCCCTGCGCTGGGTGATGCGATACAGGCGATACAGGGTTCAGTCCTCCACTCTGGCAGCCAATCTTCGGGTTTTGGGGAAGATGTACAAGTGGACGCAAGAGACAGCGGGCTTCGATCTCGACGATCGCCTCACCGGGGGGCGAACGCTTCAGAACCGCGAGATCGAGTCGCTGGCGCGAAGCTTTCGAGGCACAGGCGGCGCTCAGGAGCTGGACACGGGGGCTTACGATCAGCATCTGACGATTGTTGAAGATTTTCTGAAGTGGTCTCTGGATAGCGAAAACCGCGGTGGCCGCAGGTCTCTCGATCTCGCGCAACTGGCTCAGGAACGGAGCAGGATTGGCTTAATTCTTCGCTCGCTACGGGTCGGTGCGCGCGCAACAGACCGCATTGAGCCTCTGGAAGAAGCGGAGATCCGAGCGATACGTAACAGCATTGGTCCACGGCGCGATGTGCAAGGCGTACTGACCTTTCCGGAGATATTCTCTCCCCACACCCGGCTACGGAACTGGCTGATGTTTGAGGTAGCCCTGGAACTGGGGATACGCCGGGGTGAGCTTCTCAAGTTGCGTCTGGATTCCCTGCCAAGGGGAGCTGACGATGGCATTCGCATACTTCGGCGTCCGGACGATCCACACGATTCGCGGTCCAAGGAGCCTGCGGTCAAGACCGCCGAGCGAGTGATTCCGGCCTCACGCAACCTACTGGCGGCCATCCGCGCATATCTGACTTATCCGCGTCCTCTGGGAAGGATTTCAGGCCGAAGTCCGTATTTGTTTGTTGCACGCTCTGGAAGGCCGGTTTCGATGGATACGGCGGACGACGTGATCGCAGCTATCGGCGAGCACAACGGCGTATCGCCGCTATCCTGGCATCGCCTGCGGCACACCTGGGCAGAGCGGATTGCCGAAGCATTTGCAGATCAGCCCAACGGCATGGACCGACTCGTTTATCTTGGCGGATGGACCAACCCGCAGTCCGCCACGCGTTACATCCAGCGCGCCCTGGCAAGGCAGGCGAAGGAAGCGGTTCGCAACTATCATCGGAAGCTGTACGTGGAGGCGAAGGATGCTTAACGCTGGCCGCGTATCTCGTCTGTCCGATTTGCCTCCACTCCACACAACTGTGCTTTCCTTTGATGGCCAGCTTGTCGATACCACTCAGGAGGTTTGGCGCTTTCGTTCCTCGCTGGACGGCGGAAAAACGATTACGCTGCACTGGGAACGACAGGACGAGCCGAGCATTCTCAGTCCACGTGCACGGCACTTGCTGAAGCTTTACTTCGCCGACCGGATTGCACGGAAGAAGGCGCGGACCATCGAGAACGATTTTTGGATGTTCCTGCGCTTGCAGGAGTGGCTGCGCTCACGCATTCATACACCAACAGAGTGGGCGAACCTGACTGAGGGACTTGTACGCGCATTCTTGCAGCATGGCGTCGAGCGCACCGCCGATAAGGGCAACGACTTCTCACGCCTGCGCACGTTCTATCGCTGGGGTGTTGCCAGGCAGTATCGGGACTTCGACCCGGCCTTTCTTGAGATCCTGCGATCGATTACAGCGATTGGAAACGCCAAGGGACACAGTGTCCGCTTCCGCGATGCCGTCAGAGGACCGTTTTCCTCGGATGAACTCCTGCTGATCGGCAGGGCAGTTCGTCAGAACCTGGGATCCAGTCAGGATCGTGCCATCGTCATGCTGCATCTTGAACTGGGTCACAACCCGAACGCGAGCGCGCGGCTCCGCAACAGCGATCTGATTCGTTACGAAACCATGTCGGGAGCGGTGTGGCAACTCGATGTGCCGCGTGTCAAGAAGCGGATTTCCCGGCGCGAGACCAAGAGACGACCGATCAGTAATGCGCTCGGCAGTCTGCTGAAGAGCCTCGCGGAGGGTGACCCAGGTGGACCACTTCTCCACTGGCTGCCCACATCGTGCCCGGAAACAGCCATCAACGTGGCGATGCGGCGCTTTGCCCAGGCAGCAGATATCATCTCTCCACGAACGCAACTTCGGATGAGGATGAACGCGCGCCGATTCCGCTTTTCAATCGCCACGCACATGGCCGAAGAGGGCGCCTCTCTGTTCCATATCGCCGAAGTTCTCGATCATACCGATACGCAAAACGTGAGGGTCTACATTGAGACCGCGTCCTCCATTGCCGACCCTGTCGCTCTGGCCACAGATGGTGCATTGGCGCCGCTGGTTCGCAGATTCCAAGGCCGGATCATCGAGTCCGATGAAGATTTGCCCGCTGCTGGCCATTCGAATCGGAGGATTCCAGCGGCCGTTCCCCATCTGGGGATTCCGCACCTCGATGTGGGTGGAATCGGCCTGTGCGGCCGCAACGCGGACAGAGACGGACTCTGCCAACTGTTCCCGCCTCTGAGCTGTTACCTGTGCTCGTCCTTTGCGGCGCTCCGAACTGGGCCGCATCGCCAGATGCTGGAGTCGATCGACGAGTTCCTTCGGGGCCACGAGCATCACAGAGACCGAAGGATTCTTCTACAGCTCGATCAGGTGCGCACTGCGATCCGTCAGGTCATCGAAGGAATCGATACTCCGGGAACGAGGATTTCATGAACAGCATCGCGATGCGGAAGCTGATCCTCATTGCCCGCGAAAAATTCGCAGCGGACTTCTGTGTCGATACGGGGATGTTCGACTCGCTGTTCTGGGATGTTAGCCGCTTAAAGGACAGAGCGTTCAACCGGACGAATCGAAATGTGTACTTCACACGCTACGGCACCAACGATCAACCTTTGCCGGCAGATTTCTCTGGAGTCGTCAAGAGCTGGTTGATTCTCGACCGCCACTCGCCCGGCAACATGGGCCTGAGGCTGGATTGCGCGCGCATCCTCTGGGAAGCGATCCTCGTGCGGCGCGGCGGCGATCCTGCGGCCTTTAGATGGTCGGCTCTGTCGGAAGAAGACCTGAGCCAGGCTGAGCTGTTGATGCAGGCTCGTTGGGCACAGTCTACGACATATAAGCGCATGATGAGCCTGCTTGTGTTCACCAGGTTCCTAGCCAGCCGGAACCTCTGCCGGCCGCTTTATTACACTGCTCAGACACCGCGTGTGGAGGACTTCAACCGTCACACGATAGCCGGGCAAGAGGCCCGCCGCGACCGGCTACCAACCGAAGCTGTGCTGAACGGTCTCGCTGATATTTACCGCGAGCATGCCGTCGAGCCCAGAGACAAGCTGCGAGCTGCCGCGCTTGCAATTCTGGTTGTGACTGGGTTCCGCGTCGGCGAGTTGCTCACTCTGCCGCTCGATTGCGAAGTGCGCGAAGGGAGAGGCGGACAACCGCGATACGGCCTCCGCTACTACAGAGAGAAGAGCAGAGGCGGTGCAAGATTGCTTGCGGTCCGGTGGCTGACCCCCATTGGCGCGGCCTTGGCCCAGGAGGCTATCGGGCGGATTCGGAAGATCACACGCGCCGCGCGGCAACGCGCTCAGGTGCTGGAGAACTCCCCTCACCGGGCACCCCTTCCCGGCTTTCATTGGGGCGCTCGAATGACCCATGGCGAAATTGCGCGTGTCCTCGGATGTAACCACCGGAGTGTTTTTGCGATCCCCCGGGATAGGCTGATTCGGCATCGGGATTCAAAAGGGACTTATTTCCGCGCCTTTGAAGTCGAGGCATACTTGCGAAACCTCCGCGTAAGGCAACTCTGGACAGTGGATCGCCGGGATGGAACACGGCAGAAGCTCTCCGAATCCCTGTTCATCGCATTCCGCAACTTCTTTCACGGCACAAGGTCCGCCTGCCCGCTCCTTGTCGAACCGGTGCTCCTCACTCAAATATCCGATTTCATCACCAGGAAAGCGAACATGAAATCCGCCTTCGAGAAGTTCGGCATCCGGGAAGCAAATGGCGCTTTCTGCCGAATGACGACACATCAACTCAGGCACTGGCTCAACCACATCGCCGACAAGGGCGGCCTGCCCGTTGAGCTGCAGACGCGCTGGCTTGGCCGGGAGAGTGCAAGGGATACGGAAGCCTATCGGCACGCCACCGTCAGTGAACGGTTGGAGTGGGTCAAGGCCGGCATGCGTGAAGCATCGCTCCAGGGCATCAAGGCGAACATTTACTTTGAATTGCCCCACGCCCAGAGAGAAGCCTTCCTCGAAGGCGAGATTCAGGCCGCGCACTTTACCGCCTTCGGCATCTGCCTGCATGACTTTGCCGTCACTCCTTGCCCTTTCCACCTCAACTGCGTGCGAGGTTGCCAAGACTATCTTCGCACGCGCGGAAATCAACAGGAGCGGCAACATCTGATCCAGATCCGAACGGCCACCGAGCAAGCTCTCGTCGCCGCGCGCCTTCAGACAACGCGCAACACGGGCATCGCAGAACCATGGGTCCGCCACTGTGAAGAGACTCTCAGCGGGATCGCGAAGGCTCTGGCCGTAGATGACGATATGGAACCAGGCGGCGGACCGACTGCTTTATCGCGGAGTGGTCGATGCCCAGAGTAAGCGTGCGTGATCAGTTGCATGAGCGTCTCCGCGACTACCTAGCGATCGCTGAGGCCCATCCGCCTGACGAAACCGCACTAGACGTGCGAAGCGTGGCTGCCGCTCTCCGCGTTAGTCCTACAACCTTGTACAAGTATGGGTTCAACGATGACATAAATGCCGCCGAGCGGCACCAGCGGGAAAACGCGATACTATCCGGTCCGGCTGTAGAGAAGCGCTTTTTCGAGGCTCAGCTTGATCAGTTGAAAACCGAACTGGAGAAGGAACAGGAGAAAAACAGGCAACTCATCGGTCGGATCGCAATCATCGAGGCAAATGCCGGAAGGTTGGGGATCGATCCCGAGGAGTTGTACCGAGCCGTTCTGAAGCCCGTCAGAAGTATGTCCCGCGCAGGCTCGAACATGATCGGCACCCGCAAGCGCTTCCGCCGTTCTTAAATGCATGCCGGAAGCGGATACACTTTGTCCGTGCCTACGAAATCCTTCACGCACAAACAGGGGCAGTATCTCGCATTCATTTACTACTACAGCAGGGTCAATGGCCGGCCTCCCGCCGAGGCCGACATGCAGAGATACTTTCGCGTGAGCCCACCGTCCGTGCACCAAATGGTCCTCACACTCGAAGCCAACGGCTTCATTGAGCGGACTCCTGGGCAGGGACGGTCCCTCCGGCTGCTGCTCGCACGCGAAGATCTCCCTGATTTGGAATAGCTGGAAAGTGCTCAGCGCAGGTAGAGCAACTGCCGCAGGCGCGATCTGACCGCCGGCTTCTGTTCAGCCACATATCCGGCCAACTCGTACTGATTGAACGTCTGCCACACCGCAGCCAGAAACCGGGGAAATTCCTTCGCGAATTCCGGGCAACGCTCTGCCTCCTGCGCAAAGCGCACCAGCTTTTCGCCGATCAGGTAGTCAAAAGCGCTCTTCACACCGAACCGTCGCCGGATCGCTCTCGTGGCTTTGCACTGTTGTACCCAAACTCTCTCGAAACGCATCCCGCTCAGCTTAATTCCACTTCCCAATCAACAGCAACACAGAAACTGAACACCAGGAAGGCTGCACTCAGCCCCAACTATTTGTTCTCACGTAAGTTAGCAATCTGAACACAGCGAAAACCGCGTAAAACCGTTCTAAGATTAATCGGGCATCTGCAACTCAAGCTGGCTCAAGATGTTGGCATATCTTGAACGCATTCGCGGAGAATCTGCTGACTCAGCAAGCTGCGCCAACTCGGTTTTGTTTGGCTTGAGCTTCAGCGGCACCCGCTTCCAGAAATACTTCAGCTCATCTGAGTGCCAATTGGCATAGATCTTGTCCCAGGATCTTCCCTTGGAGGATCCTGCGAAGACTAACGTCGCGGGATTGAGCGCTCGTTCGTAGTTCTGAAATCTGCAATCCATAGAGATACGAAGCTGATTGGAGACATTCTGCGAAGCAGCGTGCACCGTCAAGCTGTGAAAAATGAGCACGTCGCCTGCGTTGATTGGTCCGCTAACCCAATTTCCTCCGCGGGCAGTTTCTTTTGGAATATAGCCTGTCCCCGGGGTGATCTCCTGCAGGCCAAAGCGATGCGATGCCTCAAGAATCTGCAATGGTCCAAGTTCTTCCGGGCAGTCGTGCAGGGGCATCCAGGCCGTGAAGCTCTCGGAGTCACCAGCTATAGCGGTGTGGTCCTGATGTGCGTGAACGATTAAACGCTCGCAGTTGGGAAAGATGAGTCGGCCAATCGGTTTTGGATGAATTAGCAGATGTGGGCCCGTGAGCAGACTCATCGCTCGTCGCAAAGCGGGATGGTGTGCTAACGCATGGAATGATTCCAGGCTGAAGATCTGTTCGTAGGCGGCCATGAACGAGGGATCCGGATCACCGCAGGCAGCGCTGACATTCGCCAGGCGTTCGAGCGGACCATGATCCGGCAGCAACCAACCCGCCTCGTGAACAATTTGGGCTATCTCTCCCAGCAGGTGATTGAGATCGCCGGCGGGCATCAGTCCCCGGATGAGCAGATAACCTTCTGAATCTATTTCATCTTTCAGGGAGCGAGAATCCAGATCCCCTGCATGGATTTCACGAAACGGCTTCATAACCAACTGAACTATCTACCTATTCTTTCATTCTACCTACTCCTTCATTTATGCAGAGTTTCGCTTAGAGACTGAACGGCATCAAAGGCACTTTGCCTCCCGCCCTCAATGTAAGTCTGGGCATCCAATACGCCTTGCAATTGAAGCAGGCGCGCTACCAAACCTGTCCACCCGGTCTGATGACTTGCGCCAAGACCCGCTCCGTTATCTCCGTGGAAGTACTCATAAAACAGAATGTGATCACGCCAGTGCGGATCGGTCTGGAACTTTTCGGTGCCTCCGTAAACCGGCCTGCGGCCATCCTTATCGCGCAGGAAGATGGAGGAAAGGCGCCTGCCCACCTCATCTGCCACCTGGAAGAGGTTCATCTTATTTCCCGATCCGGTCGGACACTCGACCAGAAGGTCGTCACCGTAATAGAGATAGTAGTTCAGCAACCCACGAATGATGAGAGCGTTCACGGGCAACCAGACAGGCCCGCGCCAATTGGAATTGCCGCCAAACATGCCGGTATTCGATTCTGCCGGAAGATAGTCGACTCGATTCTCCTGACCGTGCATGTGGAAAATATAGGGGTGCTTCTGGTGATACAGCGAGATAGAACGGATGCCATGGGGACTTAGAAACTCATTCTCATCCAGCATGTAACTCAGAACGCGGCGCAGTTTATCCGGCCCCATCAATGCCATGATTCCGCGGTCAGCCACTCCAAAATAACTTGGACCAGTTGGATGAATGCTGGCAAAAACATCCGGCATGGACTGCATGCGCCACCACATGTGCTGCGCCAGATGCGGCAACCGGTCGCGCTGATATTTTTCGACGACCGCGGTTGCGCAGAACGGCAACAATCCAACCAGGGAGCGCACTTTCAATCGCGTCGCCCTGCCATCCGGGAAGCGCAGCATGTCATAGTAGAAGCCATCTTCTTCATCCCACAAACCGTCCGCGCCAACTTTATTGATCGCTGAGGCGATCCAGAGAAAGTGCTCGGCGAACTTGATCACCATGGGTTCAAATGCCGGATCATGGATCGCCAATTCCGCCGCAATGTCCAGCATATTCAGAGAGAACAGCGCCATCCATGCCGTTCCGTCAGCCTGCTCAAGATAGCCTCCTCCCGGCAGAGGCGCGCTGCGGTCAAAGACGCCAATGTTATCCAAGCCAAGAAATCCGCCTTCGAAAACGTTCTTGCCATCGCGGTCCTTGCGGTTCACCCACCACGTAAAGTTGAGTACAAGCTTGTTGAAGATGGTCTTTAGGAAGTTGATGTCGCTTTCGCCGCGTATTTTGCGTTCAAGCGCGTAAACGAAATACGCAGCCCACGCATGCACGGGCGGGTTAACGTCACTGAAATTCCATTCGTATGCAGGGATCTGTCCGTTGGGGTGCAGATAGACGGCATGGGTCATCAAATGCAACTGCTGCTTGGCGAAGTCAATATCGACCATGGAGAGAGACAGGGTGTGGAAAGCGAGATCCCAGGCCGCATACCACGGATACTCCCACTTATCGGGCATGGATATGACATTCGAATTCACCATATGCTGCCAGTCATTGTTCCGCGGAGCCTGCTTATGGCGTACACTTCCATCGCTATGTTCCTTCAGCCAGCGGTTTAGATCGAAGTTATAGTGCTGCTTCGTCCAAAGCATTCCTGCCATCGCTTGCCGCAATACATTGGCTTCATCTTCATTCAGTTTCTCTGGCGTAATCGCGCGGTAGAACTCGTCTGCTTCCTGCTTGCGGCGCGCGAAGATATTCTCAGGCTGCAGGCCGTGCGTAGCGGCAGCGTCTGCTTCGCAGCAAAGACGCAGGCAGACCGACCACGTATCTCCGGGCGAAACAGTACTGGTGTAATAGGCGGCGGTCTTCGTGCCTTCCTGCTGGGGATTCACTGCGTCCGTTCTGCCGTGAATCACATAGTCATGAAATGCGTCTTTCACATAGGGAGACGCATTAGGCTTACCGAATATTCTCTGTGTATTCGTCTCATTGTTGGTGAACAACACCTGCGGCTGGTTTTCGTAGTACAGGAAGTATGTGCCCAGAAGAGGATGCGTCGCCTCGACGGCGGATCTTCCACCGGAAATGACACTGCGCAAAAGCGGCACCGATTCTTCATCTTCCGGGATATTGCGAAACCAGAGAGTGGGAAGTAGATGCAGGACCGCTGGCTCCGATCCACGATTCGTCGCACTGATGCGGATGGCTAAATCTTCAGCAGACTGTTTCGCATATTCAACGACGACATCGAAGTATCGGTCTTCATCGAAGACATGCGTGTCAATCAGTTCATACTCCGTCTCGTCACGGGTGCGGCGTCTGTTCGTCTCCACAAGATCGCCGTAGGGATACGCGGCGTGAGGATACTTGTAGAGATGCTTCATGTAGGAGTGAGTCGGAGTGCTGTCGAGATAGAAGTAGTACTCTTTGACGTCTTCGCCGTGGTTTCCTTCGCTGTTGGTTAAACCAAACATGCGCTCTTTGAGGATGGTATCTTTCCCATTCCATAACGCCAGCGCGAAACAGAGGATCTGATCTTCATCGGATATCCCGGCGATTCCATCCTCGCCCCAACGATAGGCCCGCGAGCGTGCCTGATCATGCGAGAAATAGTTCCAGGCATCGCCGGAGTCGCTGTAGTCCTCGCGCACGGTTCCCCACTGTCGTTCGCTGAGATATGGGCCCCACTTGCGCCAAGCCTGCTTTCCCTCATGGACTTCCTGCAAACGAATGTCTTCCTGCGTTGCCATCGAAATCTCCTCTTGTTTCACATCAGAGTTTCTAGTTTCGCGGAACGAGCTGCGTTTGGATTTGTGTGTCGATTCATCCACACAATGTCTCGACGTGGACGTGGGCATGATGATAGCAGAATGTGCGTAAATATAGATTCAGCAAGGCTTTGACATTGTGAATCGGCATGCGGTGCCTGACTGCGTCGCCGAATTGCGCTGATAGAGGTTGAAAAACAATTTCCTACCAGGGTGCAGGGACGCGCCAAGGATTGTAAATCCAAGCTCCGTGCTGCTCAGCGTCCCATGCCAATCGCGCTCAATTCTCTCAACGCAGCAGATTCGTCTGCGCCAGATCCAGCACCTCATCGCCGCGCCCGCTCAGCACGGCTCTCATCATGTATAGAGTGAAGCCCTTTGCCTGTTCCAGCGTGATTGTCGGCGGCATGGAAAGTTCCTGCCGGTTTACCAACACCTCGACCAGCGCCGGACCCTCATGTGCGAAAGCCGCTTCGAGCGCGGGCCGCAATTCCTCCGGTTTTTCGACACGCCGTCCCAGCATGCCAGCGCCTTCCGCGAGCCGCGCGAAGTCCGGATTTTCGAGTGAACAGCCAAAGTCGACGAAGCCCGACGCCTTCATCTCCAGCTCGACAAAACCGAGCGTGCCATTCGAAAAGACCACGACCTTCACCGGCAGATTCATCTGCTTCAGCGTCAGCAGGTCTCCCAGCATCATGGAGACGCCGCCGTCCCCGGAGAGAGTTACTATCTGCCTTCCAGGATACGCGGCCTGCGCGCCGATGGCCTGTGGCACCGCACCAGCCATCGATCCGTGACTGAATGAGCCAAGCAATCGCCGCCTTCCGTTCATGGTGAGGTAGCGCGCGGCCCAAACCGTTGGCGTGCCGACGTCGCAGGTAAAGACCACGTCCTTCGCCGCGAGCTCATCGATAACCTTCGCCACATATTGCGGATGAATCGGCGTCTTTCCTGGCTCGCCTACGGCAAGATCGTCAAGTCCCTTGCGCGATTTGCGGTAGTGCTCCACGCTGTCTTTCAGGTGCGAACTGCTGCGCTTTGTTTTGATCAGCGGCAGAAGCGCGGGCAGCGTGTCCCTTACGTTTCCTACCAGTCCCAGGTCTACCTTGACGCGGCGGCCAATCTGCTCGCCGCGCACATCGAGCTGAATGATCTTCGCCTCCGGTGGATAGAACTGTTGATATGGAAAATCTGTCCCAAGCATCAGAAGCGCATCGCTTCTCATCATGGCGCGATAACCAGAGGCAAAGCCAAGAAGCCCGGTCATACCAACATCGAACGGATTATCGTATTCGATGAATTCCTTGCCGCGCAGAGCGTGAACGATCGGAGCCTTCAAGGCATCTGCAATCGCGATCAGTTCTGTGTGTGAACCTTCGCATCCCGCGCCACCCAGGATCGTTACCTTGTCAGCCTTGTTCAGGATCTCCGCCGCTTGCTCCAACTCCGCATCGGAAGGGCGAATGATCGGATTCGTGCGCTTCACTGCCGCCACTCGATTCGGGTAAGGACAATCCTTCAGAGCTACATCTCCGGGAATGACAATCACGGCAACGCCGCGCCGCTCGACAGCCGTGCGAATGGCAATTTCGAGAGCCCGCGGCATCTGTTCAGGAATACCTACCAGCTCACAGTAATAGCTGCATTCCTGGAACAGGTTCTGCGGATGAGTTTCCTGAAAGTAGTTGCTGCCAATCTCAGGGCTGGGAATATGGGCCGCGATGGCCAGGACTGGCGTCCGGTTGCGGTGACAATCGAAAAGGCCGTTAATAAGGTGCAGGTTGCCCGGCCCACAGCTGCCGGCGCACACGGCCAGCTCTCCGGTAAGATGCGCTTCGGCTCCTGCAGCGAAGGCAGCCGCCTCTTCATTGCGCATGTGTACCCAGTCGATTGTCTTGGATTTGCGCAGCGCATCTGTAAAGCCGTTGAGCGAGTCTCCCACAATGCCGTAGATCCGTTTTACGTTGGCCGCGAGAAGCGACTCAACCATTATCTCGGCGACTTTCTTTGCCATGCTCTTCTCCCTGATACATGACTAGATGTGCATAAGGCGGCAGAAGGATTTCGAAAATCCAGTGAGATTGAAGATTTTATGGAAAATCCGGGAACTCAAAACTTCGGAGAAGTTAGAAGGTCCGCTTCATTCTGCGAGGCTGCCTGATCGAGAAGGCGCTTTGCATCGTTAAGACTGATGTCAGTAGGCACAGGCTGGAAATCGGATCGTACCTCATGGTGATCTTTGTTCACGCTCTTGAAGAGAATGACCCGCCCGGAGACGTGCACGTCCACCAGGTTTGTTTTCCAGCGGGCCGGGCTCACTTGTTCGCGATGAACCTTGAACTCTCCGCCTTTGTCCACATATCCGAGCAATCCGAAACCGAAATCGATGCGGTCGATTACTGTTCCTTGCATGGCGACGAAACGCCTCAATCGCTGATTGATCTCAATTGTTCCCGCCATGCCGTGGAAAACGCGCGCCTCATAGGTCGGCGGATTGAAGGCGGGGTTCGGCTTGAAGTGGAAGGTAACGAGATCACCCGAAGGCGCCCCCTCCTGCTCGTAGAGAAAGGCGTCCGGCATCAGCTTGATCAGCCGTTGCAAGCGTTCTTCATCCTGCATGTGTTCTTCGCGGTTTTTGGCAAGGGCGGTGGGATTGCTGAGCAAATGCTCTAAACGGTCCTGTTCTCTGCGGCTTTCGGCGTCGGTAAGCGGCTTTCCGTTCTCTTCCAGAATGCGGAAGATAGGGCCCTGCTTTGTTTCGACCTGGCGTTTCGCATAGCTGTCGTGCCCGATTTTCTGATCAATATCATAGGCCCAGAAACTGTCGCGTTCGCGATCCTGCAGTTCGTTGTATGCGACATCTTTGATGAGCTGCTGCTGAGACGAAACGGCTGTGGCCTGTCCCCAGGAAGTGGGAAGAAGCAACAGGCAAAAGGCTGCGAGAAGCACAATGGTCCGGGAAAACCGCATCATCATTTCCTCCAGTCTTAGATGCCGCGATTTTGCGATACTTTCTCTCGACGTCATGTAAAAATCCCGCAAGTTTTGCCTGCATTTCAACGATCGTCCCCAAATTGGTAACCTTGCTACACTGATGCCATGTTAGATGAGCTTACTTTTCGTAAGTATGCAGATGCTGCAATTGAATCTCTCAAGAAGAGCTTAATTGCTGCTGAAGAAGACGGCGACTTCGAGGCAGAGGAGCAAAATGGTGTGCTCAACATAGTTTTTGACGAGCCGCCAGCGAAATTCGTCATCACGCCAAATACGCCAGTGCGCCAGATATGGATCTCCGCGCTTTCGACCAGCTTCAAACTTGACTGGTCTGAGGAAGCAGGCGCCTTCATTCTGCCGAAGGACGGCACTCTGCTCAAACCTTTGGTGGCGCGCCTCATCAACCGGCATCTCGGCATAGATTCCGTCACCCTTCAATAACGGCCCCAGGATGGGAAAGACTCTCTCTGTCGCCATCATCACGAAAAATGAAGAGGCCAACCTGCGGCGAACGCTCGAAAGCGTTCGCTGGGCGAACGACATTGTCGTCGTCGATTCCGGCTCAATAGACATGACCGTCGATATTGCTTCAGCATTTGGCGCAAAGGTCATTCGTGAAGAGTGGCGTGGGTTTAGCAGGCAGAAAAACTATGCCATAGAACTGTGCACAAACGAATGGGTACTCTCCCTCGACGCCGACGAGGAGGTAAGCGAACCGCTCGCCCAGGAGATAACGCATCTGCTTGAAGAAGCGCCGGAGGCAGACGCATATTTTGTGCCTCGACGGAATCTATTTCTTGGCCGCTGGATCCAGCACGGTGGCTACTATCCCGACCCGAAGTTGCGGCTCTTTCGCAAGGGCACAGCCTGGTTTGAGGAGCGGACTGTGCATGAAACAATGCAATACTCGGGTGCAACGCGCACGCTGCAGGGTCATCTCATTCACCACGCTTACCCAACGCTTGAGAATTACATTGAGCACATGAACCGCTACAGCACGCTCGGAGCACAGCAGGCTGTCGCAATGGGCAAGACAAGCCAGAGCCTGCCTGCATTCGTGTGGAATGTCGTGCTCAATCCCGTCGCGACATTCTTCTATAACTACTTTTTGCGCCTTGGTTTTCTTGACGGGCGTGAGGGGCTGCTGCTGCATCTGTATCACTCTGTTTACGTGAGTTGGAAATACGCCAAGGCATGGCAATCAGCAAAAAGCTAGATTCTTTCCGCGAAACACGTTAGGCTCCGTTTATCTCCGATCCATTCTTAAGGTCAATCGATGAAGTTTGCACGCCGTTTCCTCGCATTCCCTCTCCTCATAGCGACATGCCTGCCCTCCCTCGCGCAAACACCGTCCGCACAGTCCGTTTCCATCACGCAGAAAACTGCCGGGATGCAGAAGGTCGACGGATACTTTCCGCTTGCCTGGGACGCGAAGGCCGGCAAGCTTTATCTCGAAATCGACAGCTTCGGCAAAGACTTTCTCTTTCTCGATTCCCTTCCCTATGGCGTCGGCTCAAACGATCTGGGATTGGATCGCGGTCAGTTGGGTCGCGGCCGTGTGGTGCGCTTCTATCGCAGTGGACCGAAGATCCTGCTGATAGAGCGCAACCTTGAGTATCGCTCAAGTTCGCCGCACGCTGAGGAGCGGCTCGACGTCGCGCAGTCATTTGCCGAGTCGGTTCTTTGGGGATTCAAGGTCGAGGCCGAGGACGGCGACAAGGTCCTCGTCGACGCAACCGACTTCTTCCTGCATGACGCTCACGGCGTTGCCGAACGCCTGCAGGAAGCCAAGCAGGGCAGCTATCATCTAGATGCAGGGCGCAGCGCAGTCTCCATGGAGAGCACGAAAAACTTCCCTCTGAACACGGAAGTGGAATCGGTACTCACCTTCACGATTGATGGCCCGTTGCACGCGCCGCTCGTGGCCTCCGTCACTCCTGATGCACATGCGGTGACGGTGCACGAGCACTACTCCTTCATCCAGTTGCCGGACGACGGATACAAGCCGCGCGCTTTCGACCCTCGCTCCGGATATTTCGACCTCAGCTATCGCGACTATTCCACGCCGCTCGGCCAGCCGATGGACATTCATCTCATCTCGCGCCATCGCCTGCAGAAGAAAGATCCGAGCGCGGCCATCAGCGAGCCGGTTAAGCCCATCGTCTATTACGTGGATCGCGGCGCGCCTGAGCCGATCCGAAGTGCCCTTGTTGAAGGCGCAAGCTGGTGGAATCAGGCCTTCGAGGCGGCGGGGTATAAGAATGCATTCCAGTTAAAGGTGATGCCTGAAGGCGCCGACCCCATGGACGTGCGTTACAACGTCATCCAGTGGGTGCATCGCTCCACACGTGGCTGGTCGTATGGCGAAGGCGTCACGGATCCGCGCACTGGAGAAATCATTAAAGGCCAGGTCACGCTTGGCTCTCTGCGCGCACGTCAGGATTACCTGATCGCCGAAGCCCTGCTCTCTCCCTACGAACAAGGCCAGCCCGTTCCTGACGCGATGAAAGAGATGGTGTTGGCGCGCATTCGTCAGCTTGCCGCGCATGAAGTAGGACATACGCTCGGCCTCGCGCATAACTTTGCTGCCAGCTCAGTCGCGCCGGGAACTTCTGTCATGGACTATCCGCATCCCTGGATCACGCTGAAGCCGGATGGCACGCCCGATCTCTCGCACGCTTACGCGATCGGCATCGGTGCGTGGGACAAAGTTGCCATCACCTACGGATATTCGGATTTCTCGCAGAGCACCGACGAGCACGCGGCTCTCGACGCGATTCTGCGCAAAGCCACGGACAGCGGCCTGCTATTCATTACCGATGAAGACTCGCGTCCGCTGGGCAGTGTCCATCCTCACTCGCACCTGTGGGACAATGGGCCCGACCCGGTCGCAGAACTCGACCGCATTCTCACTGTCCGCGCGGCTGCATTGAAGCGTTTCGGGGAGAACGCGATTCAGCCGGGTCAGCTGATGGCGCAGTTGGAAGACACACTGGTGCCTCTCTACCTGCTGCATCGCTATCAGACAGAAGCGGCCAGTAAAGAGATCGGCGGCCTCGACTATCGTTATGCGACTCGCGGCGACGGCCAGCTGGTCACGCGCATCGTCTCCGCTGCCGATCAACAAAAGGCACTGGACGCCGTACTGCGCACGCTCGATCCTTCCACGCTCACTCTGCCGCAATCATTGCTTGAAATCCTGCCCCCACGCCCACCTACTTATCCGCGTACGCGTGAATCGTTTCCGGGACGCACCGGCCTTACCTTCGACCCCGAGGGCGCGGTTGAGTCTGCAGCCAACCTGACGGCAAGCCTGCTATTTGAACCGTCGCGCGCCAGCCGTCTGGTCGAATACAAGCTGCGCGACAATTCCCTGCCGGGACTTGACGACGTCATCTACCAAACGTTGCAAGCAACGTGGTATGCGCCTCGCCAGGTAACGATCATGCTGACTACTCAGCTCACAGTCGAAGATGTTGTTCTACGCCACCTGCTCTCGCTCGCCGCATCACAATCGGCTTCGCCAGAAGCAAGTGCCATCGCCGCCGCAGAAGTTGACCAGCTTAAAACCTGGCTCAAGGGCAAAATTGGTGACGCCAGCGCACCTGGCTTACTGCATGCGCATTGGTTGGCCACGCAAAACGAAATCGAAGCGTTCGGTAAAGATCCGTCGAAGTTCGCAACCGCCAGCGGTCTTGAAACACCGCCGGGACAACCTATCGGCGACGACGAGGATTTTTAGCGCGCAACGCGAGGAGGCAGAATGTGGTCGTCGCTTGCCGATGCCTGCCCCATTCCCCTATGCTAAGAGGTTTTCTTGCCTGAGGAGAGGACATGCCGGATGCGCCGCTAACCAACTCGATTTCGTCAGACGCATTCACAGAGAAAGAGCGCTGGGAAGCACAGACCCTCGATCCAGCCCTCAAGAAAGGGCCGGAACGACCTATCGGCGTAGCCACAGGCATCAACATCGACAAGGACGGCCGCGCATGCTTCACAACCATCTCAGGCACACCAGTCGATCGCCTGTACACGGAAGCGGACCTTCCAGAAGGTAGCCTCAACAACCCCGGTGAGCCGCCTTACACGCGCGGGATTCATCGCCATGGATATCGCGGCAAGCTCTGGACGATGCGCCAGTTCTCGGGCTTTGCCTCGCCCGAAGAAACAAACCAGCGGTACAAGTACTTGCTTGCCAACGGAGGCAGCGGTCTCTCCGTCGCCTTCGACCTGCCCACACTCATGGGCTGCGATTCTGATGATCCGCAGAGCGAAGGCGAAGTCGGCAAGTGCGGCGTTGCCATCGATTCGCTCGAAGATATGGAGACACTTTTCTCTGGCATCGACCTCGAACAGACCACCGTTTCGATGACCATCAACTCGCCGGCGAGCGTTATCTGGGCTATGTATCTGGCAGTTGCCGAGCGTCAAGGCGCTGACCTGACGAAAATCTCCGGCACGCTGCAGAACGACATTCTCAAGGAATACATTGCGCAGAAGGAGTACATCTATCCCCCGGCTCCTTCGATGCGCCTCGTCGTCGATACCTTCGAATTCGCCTCGCGCTTCACGCCGCGCTTTAATCCCATCTCGATCTCGGGCTACCACATCCGCGAAGCTGGCTCGACCGCTCAGCAGGAACTTGCCTTCACACTCTACGACGGCGTCGAGTATGTCGAATGGGCGCTGCGTCGCGGCCTCGCCATTGACGACTTCGCACCGCGTCTCAGCTTCTTCTTCAATTCACACAATGACTTCTTTGAAGAGATTGCCAAGTTTCGCGCGGCCCGCAAAGTCTGGTATCGCGTGATGGCTGACCGCTTCGGCGCGAAAAATCCGCGCTCCACCTGGATGCGGTTCCATACGCAGACCGCTGGTGTCTCGCTTACAGCCCAACAGCCGAAGAACAACATCGCCCGCGTCGCTATTCAGGCGCTCGCCGCGGTAATGGGCGGCACGCAATCGCTGCACACCGACGCATACGACGAGGCGCTCGCACTGCCGACGGAAGACGCGGCGCGCATCGCCCTGCGCACGCAGCAGATTCTCGCCTATGAGTCCGGAGTGGCGGACGTGACTGACCCTCTGGGCGGCTCATACTTCGTCGAGCGGCTGACTCTCGACATGGAAAAAGCTGCCTTTGAGTATTTCGAAAAACTCGACGCGATGGGCGGCATGGTGCGCGCAATCGAGCACGGTTTCCCGCAGAAAGAAATCGCCCAGGCCAGCTACGACTATCAACGTGCCGTCGAAGCTCGCGAGAAGATCATCGTCGGCGTCAACGATTATGTCGTCGACGAGCAGCCGCCTGAAATTCTCTACATTGGCGAATCCGTGCGCGAGTCGCAGACGGCAAAATTGAAGACTCTGCGGCGAAACCGCTCCAACGAAGCTGTCGCGCGATCATTGCTGGCGCTTTGTCGCGCCGCCGAAAAGGGGCCCTCTGCGGTTACAGATGGAATCTCTCCGGCGAACACGATGCCTTACCTGCTCGACTGCGTAAAAGCTCACGCGACGGTCGGAGAAATATGCAATGCCTTCAAGAAAGTCATGGGAACCTACGAAGAAGCCGGCATCGCCTGATTTCAAACGACTGAGCGGTAGTGCTCGCCCCGCAAACGTGTTACAAATCGCCTATGGGTGATGACCAGAAAGAGAAACAAGAGCCGCCGCATAACGGCGAGCCGATCAATCTGAAGCAGCTCGCCGCAATTCTGCAGCTTTCGCAGACCACGGTCTCTCTGGTGCTGAACAATTCGCCGTCGGCCAAGTCCATTCCGGCGCGGACGCGCGACCGCGTGCTCCAGGCGGCAAGAAAATATCATTATCGTCCGAATTATTTCGCGCGCTCGCTGCGCAAGAACCGCAGCATGTCGATTGGCGTCATGGCTCCCGACCTCAGCGAAGGCTACTTCACGATGGTCATGAACGGCGTTGAAGAGCACCTGATGCGCGCGCAGTACTTCTACTTCAGCGCCAGCCACTACTGGAACCAGGACCTCATGCTGGAGTATCCGCGCATGCTCGCCGAGCGGGCCGTTGATGGCTTTCTGCTGCTGAATACGCCGTCCGAGATTCGCAGTCCGCTGCCGACGGTCGCCATCTCAGCGCATAACAACTCGCCGGGCGTTACGAACATCGTTCTTGACCACATGAGGGCCGCTGAACTTGCGCTGCGCCATCTTTACGATCTTGGCCACCGCAAGATCGCTTTCGTGAAAGGGCCCAACATCATTCCCGATACGGAGTACCGATGGCGCTCCATTCTCGAAGTAGCGCGGCAACTCAATATCAAAATGGTGCCTGACCAGTGTATCCAGCTCGACGCTGACAGTTGGTCACCGGGAGTTGGCTATGAGCCGATGCGCGATCTTCTTGCGCGCACGCGCGACTTCACGGCCATCTTCTGCTTCAACGACATCTCTGCGATCGGTGTCATCCGCGCGATTTACGATGCCGGCCTGAGCGTGCCCGAGGACATTTCAGTGATCGGCTTCGACGACATCATGAGCGCTGCCTATCACAAACCCAGCCTCACTACAGTTCGGCAGCCGCTACGCGAGATGGGACGCGAAGGCGCCCAGGTACTGCTGGATATGATTTCGAATCCGGACAAGCAATTCCCTGAAGAAATTGTGATGCAGCCGGAGCTCATTATTCGCGAGTCAACCGGAGTGGCAGTCGCACAACGCGGCAAACGCCGGGCCTGAACGGAATTACTTCCCGCCCCGCTCCAGTCCGCGTCCGACTCCTTCAAGCAAAGTCGCGCCAGCGGCCAGCGTACGCCTGCTTTCCTTTGAACGGAACCGCCCGAGCAGCGTCAACAGCGAAGGCGGCTCGTTTGTGCTGGATTGCTCAACCGCTTGCGGCAGTGTCTCCGCAACATGATGGAGCAATTGCGGATCGATGCTGGCCAGCAATTTGGCGAGTATCAGCAGATTGCGAATGCTGCGGACGGATTCGGGCTGCGTCGCCAGGCGCACCACATGATTCAACACCTCATCGCCCGCGCCCAGCGCACCGCGTAAAACGTCGAGCGTTCCTGAATCATGCAACTGCTGGAGCAGCTCGTAGAGCGAAAGCATTGCATCCGCGTGCTCAATTGGAGCGTTGTCCAGACGACGCTGCAACTCTTCGCGCGCATTGCGCGGCTGCGGCTTAATCTCAATCGGTTTCGCCATTTGCCTGCTCCTTACTTATTCGTCTGAATCTGAACCAGTCCGTTGCCCGGCATTCTGTAATCAGCCCGTTTCCACTTGCGTTCTACCTCAACACCGTGTTGCGGAGTGGGCTTGCCGTAACGGAAGTTGATGCGCGGCAGTGGATTCTCACCGCGCCATGGCAGTACCTTAATCTTTACCGGAGTTTCTTTGTACGCAGGTGTATGCGTCGTTCGATCGGTGAAGCTTCCCGTCAGCAGATTCACCGGCTTTTCCGGCGAATTCAACGGCATGTAGACTTGATTTCCATTCACCCGATCCGTCACCAGGACTTGAGTGCGAATCTCGCCGTGCCGCGAAGTGACATCCACCCACTGCCCGGTCGCGATCCCTCGCGCCTCAGCCAGTTCCGGCGAAACCTCTAGAAAGCGGTTTGGCGTCTCTTCACGCACCCCGGCAACACGATACGTCATGTTGCCTTCATGGAAGTGCTCAAGCAGGCGGCCGTTATTCAGGTGCAGGTCGAACTCGCTATCCACCACATCGCACGGCGGAATCCAATCCATCGGATAGAAATTCGCTTTGCCGTCTGGAAAGTTGAATTTCTCTGTGTACAGCAGCGGCTGATCCGTTCCATCGATTGCCACCGGCCACTGCAGCGTCTTGTATCCGGCAAGCCGATCGTATGTCACGCCGGCAAACATAGGCGCGAGTGTGGCCGACTCATGCATCACGTCTGCGGGATGGGTGTAATTCCACTTCGCTCCAAGCCGGTTCGCAATCTCTTGCACGATTTTCCAGTCCGGCTTGCTCTCGCCCAGAGGCTCAAAGACTTCATAGAGCCTCTGAATGCGGCGCTCTGTACTGGTAAATGTCCCCTCTTTTTCCAGACTCGGACTCGCAGGGAGAACCACGTCGGCAAAGCGACAGGTCTCGCTGAAGAAAATATCCTGCACAACGAACAAGTCCAGCATGGAAAACGCGGCGCCGACATAGTTGGCGTTCGAGTCGGCGCTGTACATGTCCTCGCCGAAAAGGTAGATGCCCTTCACCTTGCCCCCGTGGACCGCGTCCACCATCTCGTGGTTATCGAGCCCCTTGGTCGTTGGCAGGTTCACGCCCCACGCCTGTTCATAGCGTTTGCGTACCTCTTCGTCAGCCACTTTTTCGTAGCCTGGGAAATAAGCAGGCATGCAGCCGAAATCGCTGGCTCCCTGAACGTTGTTATGTCCACGCAAGGGATACGCACCTGTACCCGGGCGCATGTAGTTGCCCGTGGCAAGCAAGAGATTTGAGATTGCAGTGGAAGTGTCTGATCCGCCACAGTGCTGTGTTACACCCATTGCCCACAGCACGCACATGGAGGGAGCGGCGATAATTTCTTCGGCCACCCTTATCAGCGTTTCGTGTGAAAGACCCGTGACCTGCGCGGTATATTCCAGCGTGAACGGCTCAAGACTCTTTTTGTATTCGTCGAACTTATTCACCCACTGCTCGATGAAGTCCGTTTTCGCCTTACCCTGATCGATGACGTATTTCGTGATCGCAGAGAGCCATACAAGATCGGTGCCCGGCCGCGGACTTAAGTGGATGTCGGCGCGCCGTGCCATCTCGTGCTCGCGGATATCAGCGACGATCAACCGCTGCCCATTCAGTTTGTGCGCGCGCTTCACGCGCGTCGCAAGCACCGGATGGCTCTCCGCCGTATTGCTGCCGATGATCAACACCAACCCCGACTGGGCAATGTCGCTAATGGAACCCGAATCGCCACCATATCCAACGGTGCGAAAGAGTCCCTGTGTGGCGGGAGACTGGCAGTAGCGCGAGCAGTTGTCCACATTATTGGTTCCCACCACCGCACGCGCCAGCTTCTGCATGAGATAGTTCTCTTCATTCGTGCATTTTGAAGAAGAGATGAACCCCAGCGCGTCCGGTCCATGCGCTGCTTTGATCTCGCCGAGCCTGCGCGCAACCAGATCCAGCGCTTCATCCCAGCTTGCCTCACGGAATCCGTCGCCTTCGCGGATCAGCGGCGTCTGCAAGCGGTCCGGATGGTTCACGAAATCCCCTCCAAACTTGCCTTTCACGCAGGTTGAAATGTTATTCGCCGCACCCTCACTCGGCTCTACTTTCAGGATGTGCCGATCTTTCGTCCAGATATCGTACGAGCACCCCACTCCGCAATAGGTGCAAACCGTCTTTGTTATCTTTGTGCGGACCTTGCGCATCGCTGATTCTGTTTCAGAGAGCTGCAGAATCGGTCCGTATCCTAGCTCCGGCTCGATGTCCTTCACCAGGTCGATCATTCCGTTGAGCGCCTGCTTCGGCCAATGCGTAAAGTATCCGGCCTCGCCCAGCATCGACTTCTCCATCAGGGCGTTGCACGGACACACCGTCACGCAATGCCCACAGCTCACACAGCTTGAACCGCCAATCTGCTCGCCGCCGTCCCACAGAACACGCGGGTGCTCGTCTTCCCATCGAATGGAAAGCGTCTCATTCACCTGCATATTTTGGCAGGCCTCGACGCATCGCCCGCACAAAATGCACTGGTCCGGATCGTAGCGGTAGAAGGGATTCGACATGTCCACTTCATAAGGCTTTGGCTTATATGGATGCTGCTGGTGCTCGACCTTCAGCTGCGCGGTCGTATTGTGGACCGTGCAGTTGCCATTGTTGTTATCGCAGACCGTGCAGTAGAGCAGATGATTTCCAAGGATGCGATCGAAGGCTTCGTGCTGTGCCGCACTTGCCTTGGCCGATTCCGTAGCGACTGTCATTCCCGCAGCAACTTTCGTCCCGCAGGCGCGCACCAGCTTGCCGTCCACTTCGACCATGCAGGTATCGCATGTCTGTATCGGCCCGAGCCGGTGGTGATAGCAGACCTGCGACAGCTCTTTGCCTGTGCGGTTGATGGCGTCGACCAGGTACTCGCCCACAAATGCCGTCGCCTGCGTGCCATCGATCACAATTTCACAGGAAGGAAGATGCATCGGAGCATCGGGCAAACTGGATATCAGGTGTCCGGAGGAAGCTTCTACAGTGCTCATGTGAGATGTCCTATTAGCTTGGATGCCATCCAAGGCAAATACCGCTGCTGAGGGAAATGCTGCGCCTATTTATGAAATTTCAGCAAATGTACATCTGTTCCAACACAAAACCTCTCATCATAATTTGCAAATTGCAACTTCTTCAATCCGCCGAGCCGTTTGCTTCATCTGATTCATCCAATCAGACGATTTCCATTTCTGAACAGTCGCAGGGGGCAACATGGAGTATGTGAATCTCGGTTCTACAGGGCTGAAAGTCTCGCGCCTTTGCTTGGGAACCATGACCTATGGCTCAAAAAAGTGGCGTGAATGGGTATTGGATGAAGACGAGAGCAAGCCTTTTTTCCGCCGCGCGCTGGAAGCAGGTATCAATTTTTTCGATACGGCTGACATGTATTCTCTCGGCGCAAGCGAAGAGATCACCGGACGCGCCCTGAAAAAGTTTGGTCCCTCGCGCGACAAGGTCGTCATCGCCACCAAGGTCTTTAATGCGATGGGAGATGACCCGAACCAGCAGGGCCTATCTCGCAAGCACATTTTTCATGCGATCGACGACAGCCTGCGCCGCCTCGGCACCGATTACGTCGACCTTTATCAGATTCACCGTTTCGACTACGAGACCCCGATCGAAGAAACGCTTGAAGCGCTGGATGACATCGTCCGCGCCGGCAAGGCACTGTACATCGGCGCGTCGTCCATGTTCGCGTGGCAGTTTCAGCAGATGCTGCACGTGTCGGACACGCTCGGCCTCAGCCGCTTTGTCACCATGCAGAATCATTACAACCTGGTCTATCGCGAAGAAGAGCGCGAGATGATTCCACTCTGCCAGGACCAGGGCATCGGCCTGATTCCGTGGAGCCCGCTCGCTCGCGGTTTTCTGGCTGGGAACCGCAATCGCCAGGACCGGGGCGAGACGCTGCGCGCCAAGACCGACGCCTTCGCCCACGAACTTTATTATCGCGATTCCGACTTTACCATCGTGGACCGCGTGACCGAAATCGCTGGCAAACGCGGCGTCAGCAACGCGCAGGTCGCCCTGGCCTGGATGCTCTCGAAACCGGAGATCACCGCGCCCATTGTCGGGGCCAGCAAGCCGCATCATCTGGATGACGCGCTTGCGGCGCTCGATGTTCATCTCGACGCCGAAGAGATCAAAGCCCTCGAAGAACCATACGAGCCGCATCCGATTCTCGGCCACAAATAAGTCGTCGACCGAGCAGGTCCACTGGAACCAGAGGTCGAGCTAAGCTTCGGCTTCTGGTTCCAAAATCTGCAGATCGAGTGTAGGCTCCAACAGGCAATCGAGCGTCGCAATTTCCGCCAGCGCCCTTTTTAGCGCAGAGGAGGGACACGGCTCCACAATCACGACAAAAGGCAGACTTGCCTTGGTATGACCCGGCTTCTGCAGAATGGCGTGGATGTTGATTTCCTGCTTTGCCAGTGCACCGGCAATCTGCGCGATGATGCCCGTCCGGTCCTTGACTATAAAACGAATGTAGTGCCGCAGCAGAAAGTCGCCACTAACTCCGACCTTTTTGCTGGGCATGTCGATCGCACACGATTTATGCACGATGGCAAGCAAATCAGAGACTACCGCAACCGCCGTCGGATCGCCGCCAGCGCCGTGTCCGGAGAAGACCACGTTACCGCCATAGGCGCCGCCTACGAGCACCATGTTCTCCGTACCGCGTGACCATGCCAGCGGCGAAGTCTGCGGCACCAGCATCGGTCCCACGGTTGCCAACACCTCTTCGCCGCGCAATTCGGCCCGTGAGATCTGGCGAATCGTGCATCCCATCTCTCGAGCGTAAGCAAAATCAACAGCTGCAATTTCCGTAATGGATTTCGCAGGAACATCACTCGTTACCACATCGGCACGCAGAGCGATGCGCGAAAGAATTACAAGCTTCGCGCGCGCGTCGAACCCACCCACGTCCTCAGTCGGATCAGCCTCAGCATAGCCAAGGGCCTGTGCCTCTTTCAGCACTGGAGCGAACTCCGCCCCGTCCTCCATCTTGCTCAGAATGAAGTTGCAGGTGCCATTCAGAATGCCTTCGATACGGGTGATCCGATCACCGGCCAGCCCCTGTTGCAACCCCGGAATCACCGGCACGCCACCAGCAACCGCCGCGCCGTAAAACAAATGGCAGCCTTTGCTGCGGGCCAGCTTGTCGAGCGCAATGCCGTGCTCGGCGATTAGCTTCTTGTTGGCTGTCACGACAGATTTGCCAGCCTCAAGCGCCCGCCGCACCCAATTACCGGCAGGATCGAGCCCACCTGCGAGTTCCAGCACAACATCTACTGGCGACGACAGCACATCCTCGATCGTTTCGGTCCAGGCCACACTCGACGGAACCCAGTCCACACGCTTCCGCGCAACATTGCGATTGAAGATGTGCGTCAGTTCCACGCTCTCGGGCTTCGAGCCGCAAAGAATCCGCGCCACCGAGCTACCAACCGTTCCAAATCCCAGAATCGCTACCTTCACATTCGCCGCCTGCGCGTCAGACACTATTCCTGCACTCCTCGACCAGTTGAGTTGAAAGGGGGGTAACTGACATCCATCTTATCGGAAGTGGCGGAATCCGTTTATGAAGCTTTCTAAGCGCCGCGTCTGACGGTCCCTGGCTCGGCTTCCGCGATCTCCGCGCGATAGCTCGCATCCCGTTCAGTCTGGACGATGGGAATCCGCACCTCGGCCTGGCACCCGATGGCATCGGTGCGATTCCTCAGTTCCAGGGAACCGCCGTGGGCTTCAGCAATCTGCCGCGCCAGCACCAGACCAACACCCGTGCCACTCTTCTTCGTTGTGTAAAACGGTACGAACAGGTTGCCGGGATTCGTCAGACCGGGGCCATTGTCTTCAATCAGAATGGAAACCATATCACCTGCGCTTTTGCACCGAATTGTTACCGCGGGCTTGCTCACCAGTCCAGCCTCTTCGCGCTCGTCTACCGCGGCATCCACCGCGTTCTTCACGAGGTTGATAAGCAGTTGCTCCATCTGGTCAGGATCCGCTTTGAGGCTGACGGGTTGCACGTCCTCAACCTCTACAGTCAAGCGCGTCTCCAGACCCGCAACGCGATCCAGTAGTTCCGGAAGCGGGACCCGCTTCACCGCCGGTGCGGGCAGTGTTGCAAGCTGACGGTAAGCCTGCACAAATCGGTTCAAGGACTCAGCCCGGCTCTCAATCACATTCAACCCGCGCTCGAAGCTGGTGGAGCTCTCCGGCGGCAGTTGGGAAATGCGCGAGCGCAGGCTGCCGGCAATCGATTTGATGGGCGCGAGCGAATTACTCAGCTCATGGCCCAGCACGCGAATCAGCCTGCGCCATGCCAGCCGCTCCTCTTCGCGTAGAGCAGAGCTCACATCCGAAAGCACCAGCAACGTGTGCGGAACGCCTCGCTGGCGGAAGCTGCTGCGCCGCACCATCCAACGCGCCTGCTGTCCCTGGTCTTCAATCGTGGTAATGCCCTCGTCCGGCTCGTCGAGAATTTTCCGCAATCCAAGCTCATCCGCTGTGCGCCCCAGGTCGCGCGCCGCGATTAGATGCAGCACGCGTTCAGCCGACGGATTCACCACTCGCAGCGCGCTCAATTCGTCGAAGGCTAGAACCGGCGAGTCCATTTCAAGAATCACGCGCCGCAGCAGCGCAACAGCTTCGAGCCCGCTCAACCGCTGTGACTGCATGGCATCGGCAAGCTGGTTGATTTCAATCGCAAGCTCGCCGAGCGAATCCTGAGGCGCCGCGCCGCGCGCACGAAACGAGAAATCCTCTTCCCGCAGCGCCGCCACCACATTGGCCAGCGTTTGCAACGGGCGAACAACCTGTTCCAGAAAGATGGACGCTACCAACATGACTACCAAAGCCAGTGTTGTTAGCGAACCGATGATGAGAGAAAGGGAAACCTGCTCAATCCAGAGCAGAACACCGCAGAGCACAAAAATAGGAATGCAAAGCGAAGCAATCAGGATCTTGATCTTAACCTCGAAGCTGAATCCCTCTCGCGGGATTTTGCTCGTGGCCGCCGTTCTCCTGTGATTGTGATCGCGTCTATTCCTAGATGCCATATTTCTCCATCCGCCGGTACAAGGCGCCACGGCTCAAGCCGAGCGCCTCGGCAGCCTGGCTCACATTTCCGTTACAGCGAGTCAGTGCCTTGCGGATGAGAATACTCTCTACAGACTCCAGACTCATATCTTCTAGAGCCTGGCTCGATGCGCGCGGCTGGTTCAGGCCCAGGTCCGACGCTTCAATTCTTGTTCCACGCGCCATCAGTACGGCGCGTTCAATCGTGTGATCAAGCTCGCGGACGTTGCCCGGCCATGCATGCTGCAGCATCACCTGCAGGGCCGATGGATCGATGCCTTCCATCTGCTTGCGATAGCGCGACGCATACCGGTTTAGAAAATGCGCCGCCAGCAATGGAATATCCTCGCGGCGCTCACGCAACGGCGGCAGATGGATTTCAACCGTATTCAGGCGAAACAACAGATCGCCGCGAAAGCGTCCCTGCTCCACCTCAACATGCAGATCGGCATTGGTTGCTGACAACAAGCGCACGCTCACGCGCCGCGTCTTGGACGAGCCAACCCGCTCCATCTCACCTGTTTCCAACACGCGCAGGAGTTTCGCCTGTTGCCGCATGGGCACGTTGGCAATCTCGTCGAGAAAGAGCGTCCCGCCGTCAGCTAGTTCAAAGCGCCCGATGCGCTCTGTGCGTGCATCGGTGAACGCGCCTTTCACATGACCGAACAATTCGCTTTCAAATGTGCCCTCAGGCAGCGCGCCGGTGTTGACTGCGACCAGCGAGCGTAAAGCACGCTGCGACAGGCCGTGCAGCATCTGCGCCACAACCTCTTTACCGGTCCCGTGCTCGCCTGTAATCAGAACGTTTGCATCCGAGGGCCCGATGCGCGTAATCGTGCTCAGTACTGGCTGCATCGCCGGAGCGGTCGCAATCAGATCAGGCAGATTCTGCCCACGCAGCATGCGGTTCTCGGCTTCAAGACGATACGCACGTTTGACTGCGTTATGTAGATCGATCTGCGTCCTCAGAATGGTCAGCAGCCGCGCATTGTCCCAGGGCTTGGGAATAAAATCGCGAGCGCCGCGCCGCATCGCCTCAACAGCAACTTCGACATTCGCCCACGCCGTCATCACAATGATCGGGACATGGCTGTCCAGCGCCTTGATCTGTGTCAGCAGGTCAAGACCTTCCTTGCCAGAGGTAGTATCCCGCGTATAGTTCAGGTCAACCAGCAGCGCATCAAACGAACCGGACTGCAGCGCTTCCAGCACCATCATGGGCGAACGCGCCTTCTCTACATGAAAGCCTTCCGGCTCCAGCAGCAGTTCTAATGCATCTAGAATATGCGGTTGATCGTCTGCGATTAAAACGCGCGGAGCATGCGAATTGAGAACGCCGTTCTCTGCTCCGCCGAGTTGTGATGTTATGGCCATTAAAGACCTGAGTATACCGTCAACCCTAGCCTAAGGCGTCGATCGGGCTACGACGCCGCTCTTTGCGTCATCGATCGACACGCCCATGCGATCAAGTGTGTCACCGGTGGCGCGATCGATCTCTACCTTCGCCTTTTCGTATAGCGCCTGTGCCGCAAACAGCGCCGACTCCGCGACCGCAAGATCGTGGTCGGCAGTAAGCGTGTCATAGCTTGACTTCGAACCCAATTGCTGTTCCTGTTTTGTGATATCAAATGTTTTCTGTGCCAGATCGCGCGCCTTCTGCTGCGAGTCTACTCGCGCACGTGCCTGCTGCAGCGCATATTGCGAGTTGCGCACTTCAGAACGAATATTTTTCTTCTGCTCTTCGAATGTCAGCTGGTTCTGCCGGAATTCCAGCACTGCCCGGAACTGATCGGCCTTCGCGATCCGGTTACGAAGGATGATATTCAGCTGGAAGCCCACCTGATATTCCGGCGCCGTATAGTTGAACGTGTTCTGTAGAGTGCTTGCGAAATCAGACGGAAGTGTGGTGGAGCATTGTTCTGGCCCCAGGCTGCAGTACGGATTGGCGGGACCGCCCGTGCCGCTCCCCGCGTACAACCCGTAGAGATTGAGTTGAGGCAGCAAAGAATTCTTGATGGTCTTCAAGCTGTCCTGTGCTATCTCCATCGCAATCTGGTCCTGTGAAACGTCAGGGCGATTTTTCTCCGCCTCTGTGATCAATGCGTCAATCGCCTTGCCTTCGTTCTCGTCGGACGAGCCAATGCGGTCGAGCGGCACCACGGGCATATCCGCGAGTTGCGGATCATCGATCTCCTTGGTCAGGGCGTTCTTGATCAGCAGTTCGTTCAGTCTCAGTGAGGCCTTCGCAACTGTCAGGTCGCCTTCGCGCGTTGCCACATCCGACTGGTCCTTCATTACTTGCAGGGCAGGAATTGCCTTCAATTCCAGCTGCTTTTGATCGTCGTCCAGCGTCTGTTGCGCAAAGCCCAGCGAGCGCTCTTTCACCTGCGCATCCTGGTACGCATTCACCAGGTCCCAATAAATGTTTTCGACCTGTGTAATGGTCGCGATGGTCTGCGCCTTGAAACTCAGGTCTGTGAGCGTTTTGTTCTTCTTCGCGATGCGAATGTAGCGCTCGTTTGTGCCCAATCCAAACCCGGCCAGCAAAGGCTGGCTGGCAATGAACTCAAAGTTCGAATACAGATTCGGATTTACCCCATAGTACGGGCTGTTAATCGTGAACCGCTGCCCGATGTAGTTGACCTGAATATTTGTGCCCAGTGGAAAGGATTGCGAATACTGGGACGAGAAGTCGATCGTATTCTGCTTCAGAAGCGGCACACCAATGGTAAAGGTATTCGGCTCCTGTTGGGTCGTATGATCCACATACGACTTAACGCTGACCACGGGATCGAAAGAATTCACTACTGTGCCGGTACCCAACGTTGACTGCACCAGACCGCCCGCGCCGGCTGCCCCCGCTCCGCCACTCGAGCTCGGCGCGCCGCCCCCGCCGGAAGACGCTGAGCTGAAGCCACCCTGTGTTCCCTGTACTACCCCGGTATTAACGCCTCGTGTGATGCCGCCCGCCTTCGTGCGTGCCAGGTCCATATCTGCAATGACGAGGTTATAGCGGAAATACGCCAGATCCAGATTGTTTTCCAGTGCCAGCGCGATCGCATCTTTCAAGGAAAGATAGATCTTTCCATCGCGAATTAGCTGCTGCAGGCGCGGCGAGTTCGTTAGGTTCAACTGCGGCACATCACTCGGCATATAGGAACGAATCGGATTGTGCGAGTGAGGTATCTCAACATGGAACGGGACGACACTGGGCGCCGAACGCTGCATCTGCTCATTCTGTTGCGCAATCGTGGGGACCTGTTGCTGTTGTGTCGCACTTGGGGCATCAGGAGCGGATGAAGGTGTCGTCGCAGGCGTCGTCTGTTCTGTTGGCTGCGTTGTAGTTTGCTGTTGTGCGGCGGGCGTTGTTTGCGCCAGGGTGCTCGAAGAAACAAGGCAGCATAGAGCAACGGCCGCCAACTGCTGCTGAATCCGGGACCCACTCTTCACGATGCGCTCACCTCCGCGCCCAATTCCGGATGTGCCGTGTCCTTCACCATCCAACCATCGCGCACCTCGATGATGCGGCTGCCGTACGAGGCATTCACTTCCGAATGCGTCACCTGAACGATCGTCGTTCCCTGCTGGTTCAGTTCGCGGAAAAGCTCCATGATCTCCTTCGCCTGGCTTGAATGCAGATTGCCTGTCGGTTCATCAGCCAGCAGCAGGGCGGGTTTGTGAATCACCGCCCGCGCAATGCCTACAAGCTGTTGCTGACCGCCGGAAAGTTGCGACGGGTACAAGTCCTTCTTGCCGACAATCTGAAAATGATCCAGGGTATCGGCCACCAGCCCCTGACGTTCTGCGCGTGGAATGTCCTTATAGGACAGCGGCAGATCGATATTCTCCTGCACTGTCAGATCATCGAGCAGGTGGTAGCTCTGGAAAACCATGCCAATGTTTTTCTTCGCCAACTCGGCGCGCTGCTTGCGGTTCATCTTCTGCACGGGCTGGTCCTTCAACCAGTATTCGCCCAGCCACTGATCATCGAGCAGCGCCAGCACGTTCAGCAGCGATGACTTGCCTGCGCCCGAAGGCCCCATGATGGTGAGAAACTCACCTTCCTGAATCGTGAGATTAATACGGCGCAGCACCCACGTCTGCCCCGCTCCTGTCTTGTAGCTGCGTTCGATATTTTTCAGTTCAATCATGGAGATCAATTCCCTCGTTGGGATTATGCGCCATCCCAAGAGTTGTCATCTCGATCCAAGCACGTCGAGAAAAAGCAAAATGAGAAACCCTAACCTGCAGCCGAGCGGTCGTCTTGAGACAATGCCCTGCTGTTGGCGCGACTCACAAGAAGCCGCGCCCGATGTAAACCCTACTCGGAAATTGTGTGATTACCGCGCTTCCAGCACCTGTTCGAGCGCATCTCCTTCGGCCACAACCTTGCCGTCGAAGAGATGGATATTGCGTTCTGCATGACGGGCAAAGCGAGGATCGTGCGTCACCATCACAATCGTCGCGCCATCCTTATGCAGGTTCTGCAGCAGCTCCATCACCGCTTCGCCATTGCGCGAATCCAGGTTTCCGGTAGGCTCGTCAGCCAGCAGGATCGACGGCGAACCAGCCAGTGCGCGCGCCACAGCCACACGCTGCTGTTGACCGCCGGAGAGCTGTGAAGGATAGTGCTTCATGCGGTGTGCCATGCTCACGCGCTCCAGCGATTCCTGCACGCGACGCTTGCGCTCCGCGGCCGACATACCGGTGCGATAGGTCAGAGGCAGTTCGACGTTCTCATAAACCGTGAGGTCGCCGATCAGATTGAAGCTCTGGAAGATGAAGCCGATCTCCTGGTTGCGAATGCGCGAGCGCTGCGCGAAGTTCAGGTTCTCGACCGCATGCCCGTTCAGCAGATATTTGCCCGCCGTCGGCGTGTCGAGCAGCCCGATAATCGAGAGCAGCGTCGATTTACCGCAGCCCGAAGGCCCCTGCATCGCAACGTATTCGCCCTTGTTAACGACGAGATGAATCCCCGAGAGCGCGTGCGTCTCAATCTCATCCGTGTAGAAAACCTTCGTCAGACCCTCAATATTGATCAACGCTTGTGTATCCATGTCTACCTTCGCTCCTCGCTTTTTCCGCTATTCCAGACGAACTTTATCCGTGTTGTCGTACCGTGACATATCCGACAGAATCACCCGGTCGCCTTCTTTCAGACCAGACAGAATCTGAATCTGGGTAACCGAAGCTTTGCCCACCTTCACCTGCGTCCGCTCAGCCGTCTTGCCATCCGGATCGTACTTAAACAGGCTGATCGTACTGTCCGGATTGCCAAACGCCGGACGCCCCACGTACAGAACGTCCTTAAGACGTTCCTGATCGATGGTTCCGTCCACGCTCAACTGCGGGACCGCTCCAGCTGGAAGGGGCCCATCTAGCTTTACGTCAACCGTGATCGTTCCGTTCACTACTGCGGGATCAATTCTTGTAACATGCCCGGGAACGATGCCGTTATGGGTGTCGACTTCCGCCGGCTGGTCAAGCAAAATGGCATGCGCCTGTGTCTCAGCAATCTTCAGCTGGGCCTTTAACTGGTTCGGCACGACGACAGTCGCCAGCGTCGTCCCCGGAGCCACGTGCGCGCCCACGCCTAAGGATCCCTGGTCCGTTGCCGCTGCACTACCCGTGGTCGTTGCCTGACCGAGCGAAATCAACACGCCATCGATGCCCGCACGCACTTCCAGCGCCGCCTTCTGGTCTTCCTTCAGCTTCAGCATGGCTTTGTCCTGGTCGATCTTCGCCTGCTGAACATCCAGCTGCGTCTGGATCGCCTGCTGATTGATATCAATCTGATCAATCGAAATCTTGTTCTGCGTGGTCAGCGCGTCCGCAGATGACTTCGACTTGCTGTAGTCAAGGCCGCTGATTACGCCCAGGTCGTAGCGCTTTTTATCGATCTGCGCCTGCAAGTCCGCCTGGCTGTGATTCGAGCTCACCATCGCCGCCGCGACTTTTTTGTCCATCAGTGCGCTCTGCAGAGTCGCCTGCAGATTGTGATAAGCCACCTGGTCCGACTTCAACTGCAACTGAGCAGTCAGCAGTTCCTGGTCCAGCTGAGGATCGGTCAAATCCATCAATACGGTATCCGGTCCCACTTTGGTTCCCGGCAAAACGCGAATGCGCGTCACCGTGGCTTCCGTCTGAGACGGAATCAGCCGGATGCTCTCCTCGCTGGGAACGAGCGTTCCCAGCCCGCGCACCTGCACCACCATCGGGCCGCGCTTGACTGAATCTGGCCAGACCGTGCTGCCATCCACACCGGGCGCTGCCGGTTTTAGCCGGTACACGGCAGCTGCCGCTGCGGCGACCACAACAAGACCAATCGCGCCGATCACAATCTGCCGGCGAAGCTTCTTCTTCCTAATATCTGGGCGAGCGATATCCATCGACTAGAGGTATTGCAACTACGACGCCATTCCCTGCGTATGTCTAAGCCATTTAAATTCAGTCATCTGCCCCTGAGCTGCGGACGTCCGCCTCTACGTGACTGGTCATTTTCGGAACCAACTGTCCGTTTCCGGACAACTTTGGGATGGCTCTGTCTGCTTGGACGAGAAAAGGGGAGTCCGCTCAGGAAACTCCCCTTTCAGAGTCGATTTTCGATCGAATCAACGATATCCGCCGGACAGCACGATTCCCTCTCCGGTCATAAATGCCGACTCCTCCGATGCCAGGTAAACCGCCGCGTGAGCAACATCCACAGGCGTTCCGAGCCGGCCAAGAGGCGTAACCGCCAGCAACTTCTTCATCCTCTCCTCGGCATAGCCACCAGCCTCAGAGATCGCCTGTACGCCTTCGGTCGGGATCAGCCCCGGATGAATCGTATTGACGCGAATCTTCCGCGCCGCCAGTTCCTTCGCCAGCGAAACCGTTAACGCATCCACCGCGCCCTTGGTGGCCGCATAGACAGACCCACTGGGTTGCGGGCTCAGGCTCACAATCGAGCTGATATTGATGATGCTGCCGCCGTTTTCCCCGAACCGCCTCGCCGCTTCCTGCGTTGCCGCGAGCAGACCCAGCACGTTCAGATCGAACATCCTGTGAAAATGCGCATCCGTGATCGCTTCCAGCGGCAGGAACTCAAATACGCCCGCATTGTTCACCAGGACATCCAGCTTACCAAAGGCCTTGTCTGTCTCGGCAAACAGCGCCGCGATGTCTTCGCGGTTGCCCACATTTCCCTTTACCGCAATGGCCTTCCCGCCCTTGGTAGCAATCTCGGCAACCACGCGGTCGCCATCCGTCTTGCTCGAAGCGTAGTTCACAACGACGGCCGCTCCTTCAGCAGCCAGATGTTTTGCAATGGCCGCCCCAAGCCCCTTCGAAGCTCCCGTCACGATGGCTACTTTTCCTTCTAATCTGTTCATTGCTTTTCTCCTGTCCGGGAATCAAATTCTCTGGGTTCGCTTCAATAGATGCATATGCATGTATTCATCGATTCAGGAAGTTTTAGAGCTACAATAAGTGCATATGCACATATCCGTGGGAGCCGAGGCTGCGGGCGACAACATAACCCCATGCTATGGAGCGTCTGTCCGGAAAGCCAGCCGCATTCTCACCCGCATCTACGACGAGACGCTGACGCCCAGCGGCCTCAACCTGACGCAGTTCTCTATCGCCTACCTGCTCAAGCACCACGGCTCAGCCACCATCAGCGACCTTGCCGCCTGGATGGACACCGACAAGACCGCCATGGGCCGCAACCTGTTTCCCATGCAGCGTGACCGCCTCATCTCGGTTCAAAAAGGTAAAGACCGCCGCAGCCGCGAGGTCACGCTTACGCCCTCGGGCCTGGCCCACTACAAAAAAGCTGTGCCACTCTGGAAACAGGCCCAGAAGCAGGTGGAGAAGATGCTGGGAAAATCCGAAGCAGATGCCTTGCGTTCACTCCTGCGACAAGTAGCAGCGAAGAGCTAATCCATTCAGTAAATCAGCTTCAAAGAAAACTGAATCTGCCGCGAAGTCCCAGCCGTCTTGCTGATCACGCCAAACCCGGAGCCCTTGATCACATTCGCTGGCAGCCCCATGTTCACAATGTTGAACAGGTTGAAGAACTCCGCGCGGAACTGGAGATCCATCAATTCGCTTCCGCTCTTGCGCGTCCCAAACGGTGTGTCCTTGATCATGGCGAAATCGTAGTTATAGTAAGCAGGGCCGCGAAATGTATTGCGCCCAAGCGTCCCGAAGCGCCCGCTATTCGGTCCCGTCCCGCCAGACAGATTGATAGGGATCGAAAAGTACGAGGCATTAGCAGGCCCCAGCCCGAAGTAATCTTCACGTACCCTGCGCGCCGTCGACAGGTTAGGCTTGCCAATCTGATCAGGACGGTCCGTGCCGATCGAACCAGCTCCCGTCTGCTGAAGGCCGGAAAACACAGTAAACGGCGATCCGCTACTGATCGATGAAATGCTCAGCAGTTCCCATCCACGCGTGAGCTTCTTCGTTACCGCCTCAAGAAAATCGATGCTGTCCAGATGCAGATCCTGCGCCACGCTCAGGTTGAAGGAGTGCGCTACGTCAAAGGTTGACGG